>Ga0302279_10007621_pt1 | contig 11002 bp, 5 predicted proteins | sample III_Bog_N3_3_FD_194541 | JGI IMG/M metagenome (GOLD analysis project Ga0302279, IMG submission 194541) | Peat permafrost microbial communities from Stordalen Mire near Abisko, Sweden - III_Bog_N3_3 | ecosystem: Environmental > Terrestrial > Soil > Wetlands > Peat | place: Sweden: Abisko...
CAGTCCATCCGCCCTTCCGCAGCCTGGCGATGGCGCTCGGCGAAGACGCGCGCGTAGGCCGTGCCCGCGGGGCGCACCAGGCTGGAGGTGATCCCGATCTCCTCGAAGGTGCTCGCCCTGGTCTTGCGGTTGAGCCGCATCTGGGCCGGCGATTCGATGTAGAAGACCCCGCGGGTGCCGCCCTCCTCCATCATCTGGCGCACCTGGGGATCATTCTGGACCTTCTCCAGATCCCACAGCTCCGGATCGGCCTCGCCCTGCTCGCGCAGCATCTCCAGAGCGTCGCGCATCACGGACAGGCTCCCGTTGCCCAGGATGTCGAACTTCACCAGTCCCAGGAACTCGATGCCTCCGTCGTGCATGTCGATCTGGCTGATGACGCGGTCGGTCGCGCCCCCGCTGCGCTGGCACGAGACATGGCGCCAGATGGGGTCGTTGGTGACCAGGACCCCTCCCGGGTGCTGACCCAGGAAATGCGGCCGCCCCCGCACGCGCGCGGCCAGGACGGCCACGCGCTCCAGGGCGGGATCCACTTCGCGGACGCGCTCCGACCAATGGAGGCCGGCTCGGATCGGCAGCTGGTGCAGACGGTGGAAGACTTCCCCCACCTGATCCTCGGAAAAACCCAGCACCTTGGCGGTTTCGCGGAAGGCGGCGCGGCGGCGGAAGTGGTGGGTGGCCGCCAGGATGCACACGTGGTCCTCGCCGTAGGTGTCGAAGAACCACTGCAGGACCTGGGGGCGTTCGTCCCATCCGAAGTCGAGGTCGGCGTCCGGAGGGCTGGTGCGGTCCTCGTTGAGGAAGCGCTCGAAGTAGAGCCCGTAGCGGATGGGGTCCAGGTCCGAGGCGTCCAGGTTGTAGAGGGTCAGGCAGTTGGCGGCGGATCCGCGCAGGATGGAACACTCGCGCCCGCCGCGAAATCCTCCGGCGAAGCGCTGGGCCGCGGCCTCCCGGATCCGGCGGACCATCAGGAAGTAGCCCGCGTAGCCGGTGCGGCGGATCACGTCCAGTTCCTTGCTCTGCAGAACTCTCGCCTTCGCCCATTCGGGCTTTCCCCCGTAGTTTCGCTCCAGCCCTTCGTGGGCCAGTCTGGAGAGCCACGAGTCCTCGTCGTGGCCCGCGGGGACCTCCACGCCGGGGAGGATCCAGGGGGAAGCGGCGAGGTCGTCGCGACAGGAATCGGCGATGCGTTCCGCGATCTCCAAGGCGCGCGGGTGGCGGGCGTAGAGTTCGCGCAGGCGCGAGGGCGGCAAAAGCCAGGCGGCGGGCGCGGCCACCTGGGCGGGCCCCAACCTCGAGAGGTCGGTGTTGGCGGCGATGGCGCGCAGAAGGCGGTGCAGTTCGTGGTCGGATGGATCCAGGAACCAGCAGTCGTGGGCGACCGCGGTCTCCAGGCCTTCCTTTTGGCACACCTGCTCCACCGCCTTCGAACGGGCGGCGGCGGCGGCATCCGTCAGGCACAGTTGGCCGAACAGGCTGGACCGCAGCGGGGTGCGCGCAAGCCTTTGCAGGAGCTCCGGGTGCGGGCACAGCGCGAACAGGTCCGGAAACGGACGCGCGAACAGGTCTTCCAGGTCCGGACCGCGCCGACCCAGGTTGTGGAAGGAAGCCAGTTCGCAGAGGTCTCCGTAACCGGCGGCGTTGCGGGCCAAGAGGACCAGGCGGAGGGTGGGATCCCGGGCATCGGCCAATTCCAGCCCCAGGATGGGCCGGATCCCCTGCTCGCGGCACTCCTGCAGGAACAGGATGCTCCCGGCCATGCTGTTCACGTCCGTGAGGGCCACCGCGGAGTAGCCCAGGGCGCGGGCGCGGGACACCAGTTCGCGGACGGAGGGAACGCCCCGCAGGAGGCTGTGCGTGCTGTGGACGTGGAGAGGAGCCAAGGACATGGATTCAATCTACTCGATAGTGCTCAAAAGAGCAACTGAACTTTTGGACAGGAAGCCCAAGCCCTTGTCAGAGAGGGAATTAAGTCCAATCACTCTCGGAGACCCCCGCCGCCGCCACACCGATCCGAGAGTGATTCGCATTCCTTAGTACATTGGGCGGGAAGGTTCGCCCAGCTTCGCCACCCATTGCGAATGCGCAGAACGGCGGAGTAGGAGTAGAATGGCCTCGATGGTCGATCAAGGAATCGCGCTGGCGGTCCCGTCCGACGAGCGGGCGGCGCCGGGCAAGTTGCCTCGCTTTTGCGAAGACGACGGCTTCGGCCGGGAGTTGCGCCGTCGCGTGGACGCCTATTTCCGGGAGAGCGGAAAACGCGAGCGGGACGTGCCCACCATGCTCTCCAAGAGCGCCTTGGTGCTGGGCTTCACCGCGGCGGTCTACGTCCTTCTGGTGTTCTTCGCCCACGCCTGGTGGCAGACCATCCCCCTGGCGATCCTCATGGGCCTGTCCGCGGCGGCCATCGGGTTCAACATCCAGCACGACGGCGGCCACCGCGCCTATTCCAACCACCACTGGCTGAACGTGGCCAGCGCCGCGACCCTGGACCTCATCGGGGCCAGCTCCTACATGTGGCGTTGGAAGCACGGCCTGTTCCACCACCAGTACGTCAACCTCGCGGGCCACGACGCCGACATCGACCTGGGAATCTTCGGGCGGCTCTCCCCCCAGCACCGTCGGCGCTGGTACCACCGCTGGCAGCACCTGTACCTCTGGCCCCTGTACGGATTCCTCGCGCTCAAGTGGTGGATCTACGACGATCTCAAGGACGTCCTGACGGGCCGGCTCGGGTCCCACAAGGTGCCCCGTCCCTCTGGCTGGGAGCTGGCCGGCTTCGTCCTGGGCAAGACCGTCTTCCTGACCCTGGCCTTGGTCGTGCCCCTGCTCCTGCATCCGGTCTGGCCGGTCCTGTTCCTGTTCTGCCTCGTGAGCCTGGTCCTGGGCACCGCCTTGAGCGTGGTGTTCCAGCTCGCCCACGTGGTGGAGGAGGCCGACTTCCCCTCCATGCCCGCGCAAGGCCCCCTGGATGCCGGGTGGGCCGCCCACCAGGTGCGCACGACGGTGGACTTCTGCCGCGGGAATCCGGTGGTCACATGGCTCGTGGGGGGGCTGAACTTCCAGATCGAGCACCATCTGTTCCCGCGCGTCTGCCACATCCACTATCCGGCCATCTCCAAGGTGGTGGAGCGGACCTGCCGGGACTACGGCGTGGCCTACCGCGAACACCGCACCTTCCTGGCCGGCATGGGCTCCCACTACCGCTGGTTGCGCCGCATGGGAAGGCTCGAAGCCGCCGCGTGAACCGGAAGGCTTCCTCCCCTTTCTAGCTTGGCGTCCCCGCACCGGGCGAGCCTGTTCGGTGCGCAGACACCCATACACGGAGAGACGCCCATGGAACCCCTGAAGCTCACCCTGCCCGACGGATCGGAAAAGCAGGTGACTTCCGGCACCACCGGTTGGGACATCGCGCTCTCCATCTCGCCGCGCCTGGCCGACGCCGCCGTGGCCGTGACACTGGACGGAGTCCAGTTGGACCTGCACCGGGCGCTTCCTTCCGGCGGGCCCTTCAGGATCCTGACCACCCGCGACCCCGAAGCCCTGGACATCGTGCGCCACTCCAGCGCCCACCTCATGGCCCAGGCCATCGTGGAACTGTTCCCGGGCACCAAGCTCGCCATCGGGCCCAACATCGAGAACGGCTTCTACTACGACCTGGAAAGCCCGCACAAGTTCTCGCCCGACGACTTCGAGAAGATCGAAGCCCGCATGAAGGAACTCTCGGGAAAGAAGCTGGAGGTGCGCCGCCACGACATCGACCGGCTGGAAGCCATCGAAAAGTGGGGCGAAAACGAGGAACCCTACAAGGTCGAGATGATGCGGGAGTGGACCGACCCCGTCGTGTCGTACTACACCCAGGGCGAATTCTTCGACCTCTGCCGCGGGCCGCACGTTCCGCACACGGGATTTTTGGGGAACGTCAAGCTGCTCTCGGTGGCCGGGGCCTACTGGAGGGGCGATGAAAAACGTCCCATGCTGCAGCGCATCTACGCCACCGCCTTCCACGACAGGAAGGCCCTGGACGCGCACGTGGCCTCCATCGAGGAGGCCAAGAAGCGCGACCACCGCGTGATCGGGCGCAAGCTGGAGCTGTTCCACCTGCAGGACGACATGCCCGGCATGATCTTCTGGCACCCGCAGGGCTGGACGCTGTACCGCACGCTCCAGAACTACATCCGCGCGAAGATCGAGGCCGAAGGCTACGTGGAGGTCCACACCCCCAGCGTGATGAGCAAGACGCTGTGGGAGAAGTCGGGGCACTGGGACAAGTACCAGGAGAACATGTTCGTGACGGAATCCGAGAAGCGGATCTACGCGATCAAGCCCATGAACTGCCCGGGCCACATCCAGATCTTCAACCAGGGCCTGCGCTCCTACCGCGAGCTTCCGCTGCGCATCGCGGAGTTCGGCTCCTGCATACGCAACGAACCTTCCGGAACGCTGCACGGCATCATGCGGGTGCGCGGCTTCGTGCAGGACGACGCCCACATCTTCTGCACCCCCGAGCAGATCGGGACGGAAGTCGCCAGTTTCTGTCGCCTCCTCAAGGAGGTCTACGCCGACTTCGGGTTCGAGGAGATCGTGGTGAAGTTCAGCACACGCCCGGAAAAGCGGGTGGGCTCGGACGAGAGCTGGGACCGCGTGGAGAAGGCCCTGGCCGAAGCCTGCACCCTGGCGGGCCTGGTCACCGAACTCAATCCGGGCGAAGGCGCCTTCTACGGCCCCAAGCTGGAGTTCACCCTCAAGGACAGCATCGGGCGCCACTGGCAGTGCGGCACCATCCAGGTGGACCCCAATCTTCCCGAGCGCCTGGGCGCCGAGTACGTGGGCGAAGACGGAGCGCGGCATGTCCCCATCATGCTGCACCGCGCCATCCTGGGTTCGCTGGAGCGCTTCTTGGGCATCCTGGTGGAGAACTACGCCGGGGCCTTTCCCGCCTGGCTCTCCCCCACCCAGGCAACCATCCTGCCCGTGTCGGAAAAGTTCCTGGACGCGGCGCGGAACGTGGCCGCCGAACTCAAGGCCGCGGGACTGCGCGTTTCCATCGACGAGCAGAACCAGAAGCTCGGCTACAAGATCCGCGAGGCGGAAGGCAAGCGCACCCCCTTCATCCTGGTGGTGGGCGAGAAGGAAGCCACAACGAATTCCGTCTCCGTGCGCCAACGCGGCGCGGGCGACCTGGGCGCGAAGTCGGTGCCCGAGTTCGTCGCCTTCGCGAAGGCGGAGATCGAGGCGAAGAGGTAGAGTTAACATTTCCATCCACACCTGCCCGGACCCGTTCCGGGCAGTGTCGGGAGGAGAGAGAATGGACCCGTCGCGCAAATGCATCCAGATCCTGATCGCATTGGGGGGCCTCGCGATCGGCGGCGTCGCCGCACCCGTGGAGGACCACTCCGTCCGCAGGGGCGAAACCGTGAGCTTCATCGCCTTCCAGAGGTACGGTGCCTACGACGACTCCATCGCCGACCTCATCCGGACCGACAATCCCCAGCTCCCCGACCTGGACCACGTGCAGGTCGGGCAGATCCTGCATCTGCGCAAGGACCAGAAGGCTCCCGTGGCCGTGGAGCTGGATCCCCAGCGGCGCATCCAGATGGCCTCGCGCAAGGCGGTGGTGACGCTGGCCCAGGGGTCCGGCGAGATCCGCCGCGCCGCGGGCGGGCGCGAACCCCTTGCCGCCAACCGGTTCCTGGTCTCCGGCGACACCATCGTCACCGGCTCCGACGGCCTGGCCGAGATCATCGTCGACAACCAGAGCGTCCTTCGACTGGCCGCCGAAACGGAGGTGCGGCTCGTCGCCATCCAGGAGCCGCAGAAGCCCAACGACGCCGAAAGACGGGCATTCCTCACCCGTTTCGCCCTGCTGCACGGGAAGACCTGGACCAAGGTCCAGAAATGGGCGGGAGCCCTGGTGGCCTTCCAGGTGCAGATGCCCAACGCCATCGCCGGCGTGCACGGAACCGTCTTCGAGAATTCCGTGGCCGCGGATTCCACCTCTTCGGTCTCCGTCTTCCGCGGGGAAGTCGGCGTCCACGGCGAGGTCCACGGCCCCCGCAGGAGCCTGGCTCCCGCGCAGATTTCCGGCCCCCAGGAGATTTCCGAGTCCAAGTGGATCCAGATCCTCAAGGACGGCCAGCGCATGGAGATCTCCAAATCGGGGGCCGCGGGGCCGGTCGCGAACTTCAAGCCGGACCCGAATTCGGAATGGGTCAAGCTGAACCAGGAGCGCGACAGCCTGTGCGATTGAACCCGCCGGACACGGCCGGGCGTTCCGGCTTCTCCGATCTCCGGAGCCGGACATGACCGGTCGCGGGCGGATTCTGGCATCGCTTTCCATCGCCCTGCTTCTGGCCTGCGCCTGGATGCCCTGGACCTTCGCGAACCGCCCCTGGCAGGACTTCCTGGCCCGCCGCGCACCGTCCCTGACCCCTTCCGGCCAGGTCGTGGTGGTGGCCATCGACGAGGATGTGATCTCCAGGGTGGGTCCCTGGCCGTGGGACCGAGGCCAGACCGGACGGCTCTTCCGGGCCATCGCCTCGCTCCACCCCAAGGTGCTCGGTTTCGACGGCTATTTCCCCCACCGGGAAGCCGCGACCACCGGCGATCTCCAGCTGGACACCAGCCTCCGGAAGATCTCCGACGCCGGCGTCAAGGTGCTCCTCCCCTTCTTCGTCGAGGACGTGGGCGCCTCCGACAGCGCATCCGCCGCCGCCGCGCTCCCCCCCGTCCTCGAGTCCTCCGCCTTCCAGCTCCTGCAGGACAAGCCGGCCCTGGAGCGTTCCGGCATCGGGCGGGGCGACAAGGCGGTCTTCTCGGACACCCTCTACCAGCGGCATTCGGTCCCTTCGGGATTCATCAACAACCCCGCCGACGCCCAGGACGGGATCTGTCGACACATGGTCCAGGCCCTGCGGGTGGGACCGGAATACCTTCCCTCCTTCGCCGTCGCGCTGGTGGCCGCCTACGGGGACGCGACCTTGGCGGACGTCAGCCTGGAACCGGGACTGATCCAGATCCGGGAGACGGTGATCCCGATCGACCCCCGGGGAATGTCCCCCGTGCGCTACCTGGGCCCTTCCGGCACCATCCCCACCGTCCCCGCGGGCGACCTGCTCGACCACCCCCGGAAGTACGCCGACATGGTCCAGGGCAAGATCGTGCTGGTGGGACTCACGGCGCCCGGCGGCGTGAACGCGGAATCCGGAGACTTCATCCGCTCCCCCATTTCCCAGCACTACCCGGGGGTGGAACTCTGGGCCACGGCGACGGAGAACATCCTGCGGAACGAAGTCCCGCGGTCCACGCCGCTCCTGCGGCTCTGGGAGCTCTTCCTGGGTCTCTCGGGGTGCTGCGGCCTGTGGTGGCTCTTCTTCCGCTTCGGACCGGACCGAAGGATCCCGGCCTACGCCGCGGTGGCCCTGGTGCTGGTGCTGGTGGTGCAGGCCATCATCGACCGGCTCCTTTCCGTCCAATCCGCGGTGGACCTCCCGCTGCTCGGGATCGTCTTCGGTTTCGCCGGCGTCCGGGTCTTCCGTCCCGCCCGTCCCGCCCGCCCCGCCCGTCCCGCCCCTTCCGTGGACACCATGGAGGGACCCGCCACCATCGCGGACCAGGTCACCGATCCCGTCCTTCCGATCGCGGGACCGAAGGCGTCCATGGGACCGCCCCAGGCGGGAACCCGGGTGGGGCGCTTCGCGATCCAGGGCGAGCTCGGCCGCGGCGCCATGGGCGTGGTGCTCAAGGGCTTCGACGAATCGCTGGAACGGTACGTGGCGGTCAAGGTCCTTTCGGCCGTCCGGCGCCTGGGCGAAAACCAGGGCGAGAACCTGAGCCGCTTCCAGAGGGAGGCCCGCGCCATCGCCCAGCTCAACCACCCGTCCATCGTGACCGTCTACGAATACGGCGAGTGGGAAGGCTCCTCCTTCATCGCCATGGAACTCCTCGACGGCCCTCCGCTGGACAAGGTCCTGCTGGACCACCGCCTCCCCTGGAAGGCCGTGCGCGCCTGGGGTTCGCAATTGCTGGAAGCCCTGGCCTACGCCCACGACCACGGGGTCGTGCACCGGGACATCAAGCCCGCCAACGTCATGGCCGTGGACCACGGACGGCGCGTGAAGCTCACGGACTTCGGGCTCGCCCGCAGCGCGGACAGCTCGCTCACCCAGGAAGGACAGATCCTGGGCACGCCCTACTACATGGCGCCGGAACTCATCGACGGCAAGAAGGGCGACGCCCTCACCGACGAATACGCGCTGGGCGTGGTCCTCTACGAGATGCTCTCGCGCCAACGCCCCTTCGAGGGCGACGAGGTCCGCCAGATCATGCTGCAGATCCTCATGCACCCCCCGCCCTCCATCGCCGCCGTGGTGGGCCCGGAAGTGCCCCCGGAAGCCCTGGCCTGCATCGACCGCATGCTCTCCAAGCGGCCGGAGGACCGGTACCAGAATCTCCATCACGCGCTGGACGCGTGGAAACGCGTGGGGCACTAAGGTTTTTTCTTGCGCCTTGGCAGGCGCCGGGCCTTCTGGGGCCTGCCCGGCCCCAGTCCCCGGCCCAAGGGACCGCTGGCCCGGCCCCTTGGGAATCCCCAGGCCTCGCGGGAGACTTCCGTCTCCCTGCACCCTAGCACCGGAGCGGTTCACGCGGGGAGGTTGGCGGTACGTCGGAATCTGCGCGCCCGCCTGCACGGCGATGCGCCGTGGCGGCGGGTGCTTTGATACTGTCTGGTCAGGGGAGGCGTCGAGAGGTCAGAGCATAGGTCTTGGCCGCGAAGCTGGGATCTCCTGCGCTAACGACCAATCCGCCTCCTGCGGAATTGTGCGTAGGATGAGAAAGGAGACGGGCGGAAAATTGTCGGGGGCGGCCACGTCATCGGTATGACGTGGAAATTTCTGCAGGTTGACCACCCCGGTCAAACACCCGGATCTTCCATTCATCCGATCCCCCTCGGAGGATACTGCCATTGATGGCTCGCTCTGGACCTTCTTGTTTCCGGGATCCATGTGGCTCGACGGAAATCGGCGGGGCAGGCCTCGAGACCAGGGATGTCGAGAGGGCGCTCGACCAGGCCAAATGACGTCGCACCGCGTGGGTGCCCTGGCCGCCCCCGGAGTCCGGCCACCGGGGGGTCGTTCCATACACGAGCCAGGCGGTGCTAGCTGAGCTTCCATCGGGAAGAATGCTCGCTTCCCAACTCAGGCTCTTTCCCGGAACGGGAATCGAATTGTCGTGCAACAGGCGGGCGAAGTCGTTCCAATGGATCATGTCGGTGGAAAAGGCGATCCAGGTTCCGATCAGGCTCGTGTCGCCCAGGCCCTCCCAGGGATAGACTCCGAAGGCCATCGCGTACTTTCCCAGGTACGGGATCCAGGAGGGGTGTCCTTCCAGCACGATTCCCCGCAGGGGTCCGCCCAAAACGGAATCCGCCAGGAGCACCGAAGTATCGCGGCCCCCAAGACAGCTGCGGGTGAACCCTGACCCGTCCCATTTGGTGCAAAGGTTGGGCTGCGGGATGCCGGCCTGGAGGGGAATCCTGGCCAAACAGATCCTGGTATCGAGGTTGTCGGGGGGAGAATGGTCGGTGTAATCCACGTATAGCCATTTTCCGTCCGGGCTGGCCACCAAGCCGGGCTCTCCCGCGCCCTGGTCCGTCTTGGCGCCGGACACCGTATCCTTGGCGGCGAAGGATTGGATGAGGGGCCCCTTTTTGGTCCAGGACTTTCCGCTGTCTTCGGAAACGGCCAAGGCGACGGTGGCGTAGAAACCCGGGATCTGGGTTCCGGGGATGTCGGGCAATCCCACGTGGTCTTCGGCGTGGTAGACGCCCCAGACGCGTCCCGTGCCGTCGGACCAGGCACCGCTGAATCCGGCGTAGCCGTTGTCGAATTTCGACGCGGAATCGGGCTCCAGGACCTTGGAGACGGCCGTCCACTCCACATTCCCCAAGTTGCCGTTACCTGTCATGAGCCAGCTCGACCCGGTTCCGACCAGGAGACGGATCGTTCCTGCAGGCGAAGCGAGAAGACTGGTTCCTTCGTCGGGGAAGTAGTCCAGTCCACTTCCCAGCAGGTTCGAGGCCGCGAGCTCCTGCTGGGGACCCAGGGCGAGGATCGCCCGGCCGCCCTCGTCACGGACAGTATCCGGGAACGAGTCGATCGATGCGGCGGAAACGGCGCCTGCGAGCAGGAGGGAGGTACGAAATTTGGTCAATGACATGGAAGTTCTCCTGACCGATCCTTCGATCGCGACTTGCGGGTCGTCAGGGACCGATCCAGGGGATCGTCTGGACCGCCCCCGGAATAAATATCGCAATTTCGAACGCGCCGCAGCGAGGCAAAGCCGAGCGTCCGGCGAGCACCGAGTACCGACGCGAAGCGAGCCTAAACCCAACCCGGCAAGGGGTCACGGGGGCCGCGGCAGGCCCCTGTGCAACGCCGCGCCGCTAGGCGCAAACGAAAAGCTACCGTCGGGAGACCCACCCCCGCGCAGCGGTCAAGGCCGCCAGGCCCTGCAACTCCTTGCGCAGCCCCTTGTCCTTCTTCTTCGTTCCTTCCGGAAAGACAGGTTCCGGCAACAGGCCGAAGTTGATGTTCATGGGCTGGAACACCGGCGCATCTGCGGGCCGAGGCGTGGTCAGGAACCGCACCAGCGACCCCAGTGCCGTGGCTTCCGGCAACGGATCATCCCCACCTCCGGACAGTCGCGCGTGCAGTTGGCGGGCGGCGTACCACCCCGTGGCCAGCGCCTCGGTGTAGCCCTCGGCGCCGGTGATCTGCCCCGCCAAGAAGACGCGGGGGGCCGCGCGCAGCGAGAAATCCGGCGAGAGCACCGCAGGGCTCTCCACGAAGGAGTTGCGGTGCATGGATCCCAGGCGGACGAATTCCGCGTTCGCGAGGGCGGGAATCAGGGAGAAGAGCCGCTTCTGCTCGCCCCACTTGAGGCGGGTCTGGCAGCCCACCAGGTTGTAGAGGGTGGCCTCGCGGTTCTCCGCGCGCAACTG
>Ga0302279_10007625_pt1 | contig 10995 bp, 6 predicted proteins | sample III_Bog_N3_3_FD_194541 | JGI IMG/M metagenome (GOLD analysis project Ga0302279, IMG submission 194541) | Peat permafrost microbial communities from Stordalen Mire near Abisko, Sweden - III_Bog_N3_3 | ecosystem: Environmental > Terrestrial > Soil > Wetlands > Peat | place: Sweden: Abisko...
TTCCTTCCCGGATTCGCCCGCGCCGGCGATTTCGCCACCGGGGCCGTGCAGGCTTCCGACGGCGGCCGCTTCTATCTCAATGCCATTCCGCAGATCGCCCGCCTGAGCAATGGCCAGCTTTTCACGGTCTGGATGGCCGAACCCAAGGCCGGCGGCCCCAGCCATATTTACGGTGCGTTCTCGGCCGACGGCGGCCTTCACTGGTCGGCGCCGAGGATCCTGATCCAGGACCCCGTCAAGGACGACGGCGACCCGAACATTCTGGTCGATGGCCGGAGCGTCCTGGTCTTCTCCACCCGCGTGCACGTACCGAACAAGATCGACAAGAGCTGGACTTTCGTGACCCGCAGCGACGACGATGGCCAGACTTGGTCCGCCCCTCGGGAAATTTTCATTCCCCGCCAGTACGTCTCTGGCAAACAGGCCAACGGGCTCAAGCTGCGCAACGGCACCTATTTGCTCGGAATATCCTGGGACAAGTGGCCGGAAATCGGGCTGGCCGCCAAAACCGAGGGCGAGATGGACGTGACCGCCGGCGTCCTGCTCTCGCCCGATGGCATCCATTGGACCGTGCACGGGGCGATCCACGCCCTTTGCGACAAGATGACGCCGGGCTCGACCAACGGCATGGACGAACCCTCGACCGTCGAATTGGCGGATGGCTCGCTCCTGATGCTGCTGCGCGCCGGCGGATCGCATCACTATGAGAGCCGGAGTCAGGACGGGGGCCTGACGTGGTCGGACCCAGTGGCCAGTCCCCTGCCGGGGCACAACACGCCCAGTTCCCTCTGGCGCCTGGACGAGAATCCCGCCGAAATTATCGTGATTTGGAACAATTCACCCCTAACCCGCTATCCCTTGAGCACGGCGATTTCCGCCACCCGGGGAAAAACCTGGAGCACACCGCGGACTGTGATCGCGACGGCCGGCCTGCAGGTCTCCTATCCCGGCATCACCCAGGCGAGCGATCACACCTTTGTCGCCGTCTGGCAGCAGCAGGACGCCGGCGGCGGCCGCGACATCCGCTGGGCGCGCTTCACCCGGGACTGGGTTTTGGGCCGGCCGTGAGCCCGCCCGCACACCGACCATGGATTCCTCCGAACTGAACCGCTGGCAGGCTGTCTTTGCCGGCTGGATCGACGAAGCGGGCGCGGGCGATGCCGCTCACGATCCGGCGCATGTGCGACGCGTGGTGGCCAATGCCGTCCGCCTGGGGCAAACCGAGGCGGCCGCCGCCGAAGTCGTGCTCCCGGCCGCGTGGCTGCACGACTGCGTCCTCGTGCCCAAATCCTCGCCGGAACGGAAGCGGGCCTCGCAACTGGCCGCCGTTGAAGCCGTCAGAAAACTGCGAGGCGCAGACTATCCTGCCGAATTCCTGCCCGGCATCGCCCATGCCATCGCCGCCCATAGCTTTTCGGCCGGAATCGCGCCGGAAACCCTCGAGGCAAAAATCGTGCAAGATGCCGATCGTTTGGACGCGCTCGGCGCCATCGGGATCGCGCGCTGCCTCGCCCTGGGCGGAGCCATGAACCGGCCGCTGTATGCGGAAACCGATCCGTTTTGCGATAATCGCCCGGCCGACGACGGCCGCTTCAGTTTGGATCACTTTCCGGCTAAACTGCTTAGGCTGGAGAGCACGATGCAAACCGCCGCGGGGCGCCACGAGGCCCACCGCCGGACGGAGTTCATCCGCGGCTATCTGGCCGAGCTTCGGCTCGAGATCGAAACCGGCGGCATCAACGAGCCCAGATCCACCCGCAAATTTATGAAACTCATTGGGACGGAAGGCGTCTAGAAATCAGTGGCGGAAATCGATCAGATTCCGAGGGTGACTTCGATTGTCGGGCGGTTGCGCTCCCTTCTTTGCGGTCAAAAATTCGCGCAATCCTCGGCGCTAGTTCTACTTCTGGCCGGCCTGGGGGCAGGGCCGGCCCTGGCTTCCGCTGCGGCGGGTGGGGCCCGGCAGCCCTTTTCCCACAGCGTCCAGGCGGTGGCTGGAACGGGGTCGCCCGAGGTCAAGCACCGGCCGCGCGTGAAGCGGACGAGCCTCACCGTCGCAGAAACGACGGAGATCCTGACCGTCGAGATCGCACTCGGCATGAGAAACTTCGCCGAACTGCAAGAGCGGATCCAAAAGGGGGAGATCATCGATCCAGCGGAAATGGCCACCCGTTATTTTCCCGCCGCCGCGGACTACCAGCAGGTCGTGCAATGGGCGGCCGGCCAAGGCCTGACCGTCAGCCGAACGGATCCGAACCACCTGGCCGTTTTCGTCCAGGGGACGGTGGCGCAAATCCAGCAATCCTTCCAAGCCACCTTTGCCCGGGTGTCGGTGGACGGCACGGACTACACCTCCGCCGTCACGGCCCCGAGCCTGCCGGCGGAATTCGCCGGAGCGGTGGCCGGCATCCACGGGCTGCAGCCGCACATTCGCCGGCACCGCCTGCTGCGCCGGCCGGCCGCCGGGGGCAGCGGTACGGCCTCCTTTCTCCCCGCCCAGATTGCTGCGGCCTACAATGCGGCCAACACCGGCCTGACCGGCGCCGGCCAGGTCATCGCGATTTTTGACAACGCCTTTCCGGCCGCCAGCGATCTGTCCGATTTCTGGTTGGCGGCTGGCATCCGCAACTCTCCTGCCAACATCCAACGTATTTCCATCGACGGCGGCCCCGCCTCTCCCGCCGACAGCGATTCCATCGCCGAAGCCTCCCTGGATGTAGAATGGGCGAGCGCCCTCGCCCCCGGGGCGGTGATCCGGGTCTACGGCGCGAACACGAATGACGACACCTCGTTCGATAAGACATTCCAGCAGATTTACTTGGACTTGCCGACCAACCCGGGCCTGCATCAGTTTTCCCTTTCGTACGGCGGCGGTGAGAAGGACGAGGACAACGACTACCTCGTGATCGAAGAGCAATATCTGGCCACGCTGGCCAGCGCCGGCGTAACGATATTCGCTGCGTCCGGCGATTACGGGGCCTACGCCGACAACACCGCGGTCGTGGAGCCGAACTACCCCGCCACCGATCCCAGCGTCACCGGCGTCGGCGGCACGACGCTCGTCCTCAATGGCAACAATGCGATCGTGAGCGAAACCGGCTGGACGGGCAGCGGCGGCGGGATCAGCGGCTTCTTTTCCCGGCCGGCCTGGCAGACGGGAACCGGCGTGCCGCCGGGCAGTTTTCGTCTCACGCCCGACGTGGCGGCCGCAGCCGATCCCAACACCGGTGCCGTGGTGATCATCTCGGGACGCTCCAACATCATTGGCGGCACGAGCTGGGCCACGCCGGTGTGGGCGGCCTTCTGCGCGCTGCTCAACCAAAACCGGGCGGTCGCTGGCCTCGGACCGGTGGGCCTGCTCAACCCTAAGCTGTATCCGCTGCAAGGCACGTCGGCGTTGCACGACATCGTTTCCGGCGGGAATTCCGTCTACCCGGCGGCCGCCGGGTACGATATGTCGACCGGCCTCGGTTCGCCGAATCTGGGCGCCCTGCTCAACGCCACCCTGAGCAGCAGCTCGGCGCCGGCGGTAACAGCCGAATTGAGCGGCCGCTTCGCCACCATCGGCCAGCCGGCCACCTTTGCCGTGGCGGCCTACAGCCCCATCGCCCTCACCTACCAATGGCTCCGGCAGGCGGCGGGCAGCTCCACGTGGACGCCCCTGAGCGACAACGGCACCTACAGCGGGAGCGCCACGGCGACCTTAGTCGTGAGCGCCGCGAGTTTCGCCATGAACGGAGATCAGTTTGAATGCGACGTGACCAATGCGGCCGGGACCGCCACGAGCGTACCGGTCGGCCTCACGGTCAATCCACTCGGGGTCACCACCCTGGCCGGCTGGCTGGGAGCCGCCGGCAGCGTCGACGCGACCGGCAGCAGCGCGCGGCTCAATTTTCCCGGCGGCCTGCGCTGCGATTCCGCCGGTAACATCTACGTGGCCGACGGAGAGAATAGCACCATCCGCAAGATCACACCGGCCGGCGTGGTCACGACCCTGGCCGGCGTGGCCGGCACGACCGGCAGCAACGATGGAACGGGCAGCGGGGCCCTCTTCAACGGCCCGGGCGGGGTAGCCCCCGATGCGGCCGGCAATGTCTATGTGGCCGACAGCGGCAACTATACCATCCGCAAAATCACCCCGACCGGCGTCGTCACCACCCTGGCGGGCCGCGTGGGCGTTTCCAGCCATCTCGACGGCTCGGGCGTCAACGCCGGCTTCTCCGATCCCCAAAACGTCGCGGTCGACAGTAGCGGCAATATTTACGTCGCCGATGGCATGGGCGAGACCATCCGCAAGGTGACCCCGGCCGGCGCGGTCACCACCGTGGCCGGGATCGTCGGCAGCCATGGCCTGCGCAATGGCAGCGTCGGAACCGCCGTTTTCAACGATCCCACCGGGGTGGCGGTCGATGCCGCGGGCGATATTTTCGTGGCCGACTTCGGCAACAACGCCATCCGGGAAATCAGCGCGAGCGGCAATGTCACGACCTTGGCCGGCGGGATTAACGGCAATTCCGATGGCTCGGGCTCCGCAGCCCGCTTCAGCAGCCCGGCGGGCCTTGCCCTCGACTCCGCGGGCAATGTTTACGTCGCCGATGCGGGCAACTGTACCCTCCGGGAGATCAGCCCCTCTGGCCTGACCACGACCGTAGCCGGGCTGGCCGGAGACGCCGACGGGGTCGACGGCCTTCCGGCCAATGCCCGCTTCTCCGTGCCGTCGGATGTGGCCCTGGACCCTTCGGGCAACATCTTTGTCGCCGACACGGCCAATTGCGCGATCCGGCGCGTCGTCCTCACGACCCTTCCGGTGGTCGCCAATACCGCCCAGGTCGACCCGATCACAATCGGGGGCTCCATCACCTTGCAGGCGATCGCCGCCGGTGGCACCCTGACCTACCAATGGCTGCTCAACGGCAGCCCGATTGCCGGCGCCACCAGTTCGACCCTGACCCTGACCAACCTCCAGGCGACGAACGCCGGCGTCTATTCCGTCGCGGTCAGCAACGGCGGGGGCACCACCACGGCGACGATTGCGACGCTCGAAGTCGAACCAGCTATCCGCTTGGAAGACTTGTCCGCCCGCGGCTTCGTCGGCACCGGGGCCAATAGCTTGCAGGCGGGATTTGTCCTCAATGGCGGGGGCACCAAGGAAGTGCTACTCCGCGGCATCGGTCCGACGCTCACGAGCTTCGGCGTCGCCGATGCTTTGCCCACGCCGCAGCTCACCCTGAATGACGCCAATTCCAACGCCCTGGCCACCGATCTGGGCTGGAGCGCTAGCAACGGGTTGATCCTCGACCCGGGCGCAACCGCCCTGGACATCACGTCGGCCGATGCCGCTACCATGGCCCGGGTGGGAGCCTTTGCGCTTCTGGCCGCCTCGGCCGATAGTGCGATCCTGGCCGGCCAGCTCCTACCGTTCCCCGCGCGTTACACGATTGTGGTCAATGGCACCCCCACGAACCCGACCGGCGTCGCTCTAGCGGAAATTTACGATGCCGACCCGGGCACGCCGACCGCCCGGCTCATCAATCTGTCCGCCCGAGCCCAAGTCGGCGCCGGTGACAATCTCTTCGCGGGCGGCTTCGTGATCGGGGGCAGCGGCACCGAGACCCTCCTGCTCCGGGCAATCGGCCCGGGGCTCGCCAGCTACGGCGTGACCGGGGTGTCGCCCAATCCCGTCTTGACCCTTTACAATCAAGCAAGCGGCGCAGTGATCGCGAGCAACGGCGGCTGGAGTTCGGCTCCCACGGTCGGACCGGCCGGGGCCGGCGCCGCCGTCCAGGCCGCTTCGGCTGCGACCATGGCCGCGGTCGGCGCCTTTGCCCTTACCGCCGGATCCGCGGATTCCGCCTTGGTCGTCACCCTGCCTCAGGGGGCCTATTCGGCGACGGTCACCGGCTCGACCGGGGTGGCACTGGTCGAGATCTACGAGGTTTCGACCGGCCCCTAACTGAGTCGGATTTCGGCCAATTCGAGCGCCCGCTGGGCCTCCGGACCCGACATGAACCACCGCCAAACATTGCCGGTGCGCAGATTTTCCGCGGACAGCAGCATGATGCCGAGATTGAGCCCCTGCACCTCCTCCGCCACCCAGCCCGTGACCGGATTGAAGGCATCGACGAAGCCGTAACGGCCGTAAATCTGAGCGCCGAAGCGCTCCTTCATCGCCCGCAAAGCCGGCAGGCAGATATCCGAGGCGAACATGAGCGAGCCGCCGGCGGCGCAGGGCACGACCGTGCCGTCCGTCCGCGGATCGAGCGGCGGGCCGCCCCAGTCGATGTAGCCCTGCGGGCCGAACGAGCAGGTCAGGCCCCAAATCTCCGACGAATAGCCCGGAAAGCGCTTGGCCAGATCGAGGCAGAACTGCCGGTGGGCCCGGGTGGCCGTGATCGAGTTCTCGAACCAGTCGACCCCGGTGCCATTGCCCTCGCGGCGGTAGCGGAAGTCGACAAAGGCATGGGAATACTGCTGGGTGAAAAGCGGGGCGCTGCCGATGAACCGGTAGGGGCCGTAGACGTTGGGATTGCGCCGCCAGGCATACCAGGCCCGCGGCGGGATCGGATGGGAGGGAGAACCGATGGCGAGGAGGTAGAGCAGGCTGGCTTCACTGTATTCCGACCACAGGTCCATGATGAAGCCGCGCTCCGGCGTCCAGCCGTGGCAAAGGATAAGGGATTTTTCCATCATCCAGGTGAAATCGACCCGCTCGTAGATGCGGTTGGCCAAGACGACGATCTCGGGATTGCTCCGGAAATACTGCCGGACCGTGAGGACGCCGGCCAAGAGGAAGGCGCTGTCGATCGTCGAAATCTCGCTCTCCGCCAGGGTGTCCTCGATCGCGCCCGAGCGTTCGCCCGATTGCTGGTCGAGCCAGTGATAGAACCAGCCCGAGCGGTGGGCCGCCCAGTCGGCAAAGAATCGCAAGGTGACGAGTACCCGGGCTTCCGCGGTGGCCCGGCCGATCCAGCCGCGCTCAGCGGCAATGCAGTAGCCGGCCAGGCCGAAGCCGGTGACGGTCACATTCGCCGCCGAACGCTGGTCCGCCGGATAGGGCAGGTTGTTCGCCCGGGCGTGGTCGCGGATCAGACCGGTATGGCGGTCGAACTGCTCGAAAAAATACCGAAAACAGCGCTTCTGCAGGTCCTCGAGGAAATGCTCATCGGGATGGGTATGCAGCCACGGCGGCGCAAACCGCCGGCTGACTAAAGCCGCCAAACCCAGGCCGGAGGCGCTGAGAAAGTTCCGCCGGTGCATGCCAAATCATATGTCGCTTGCCCGGCCACCGCCAGCGAAGGGAGTGATAAAGGCGCTGGAGGCCAATCCCCTAGGCAATCTTGCAAATTGCAGCCGCGCGCCGGTTCACTCCGCCTTGGTCCCGGGCCGGAATTCGGCCAAGTCGAGCGCCCGCCGCGGCTCGGGGTTGGACATGAACCAGTCCCAGAGTTTGCCGGAGCGGTGGTTCTCGAGGGCGAGAAGCGTGATGCCCAAGTCCAGTCCGATCACCTCGGAAGAAACCCAGCCGTTGGAGGGATGGAAGGCGTCGGTGAAGCCGTAGCGCCCATAGATCTTGCTGCCAAACCGCTCCTGCATCGCGCGCAGGGCCGGCAGGCAGATGTCCGGGGTGAACATGAGGGACCCGGCCACCGCCGCCGGCACGACCGAACCGTCGATCCGGGGATCGAAGGGCGGCCCGCCCCAGTCGAGGTAGCCCTTCGCGCTCATCGAGCTGGTGATGCCCCAGGTGGTCGCGTTATAGCCGGGAAAGGCCTTGGCCAGACTGATGCAAAAGTCGCGATGCGCCCGGGTGGCCGTGACCGAATTCTCGAACCAGTCAACCCCCTGGCCGCGATCGTCCCGGCGGTGCCGAAAATCCACAAACGCATGGGAGTACTGATGGATAAAGAGCGGGGCCGTGCCGATGTAGCGGTACGAGCCAAAGCTGTTCAGATTGCGCTTCCACCCGTACCAGGCACTGGGTGGAATCGGATGGGAGCGGGAGCCGATGGCCAGGAGATAGAGGACGCTGGCCTCGCTGTATTCCGACCAGTCGTAGACGATGAAACCGTGCTCCGGGGTCCAGCCATGGCTGAGGCGGGGCGAATTCGCCTGCACCATCCAGGGAAAGTCGACCCGCCGGTAGATCCGGTCGGCCAGCTCGACGATCTCGGTGTCGGCGCTGAAATACTGCCGGGCCGTGAGCATGCCGGCCAGGAGGAAGGCGCTGTCGATCGTCGAAATCTCGCTCAACGGGCTATTGACCGAGTAGGCACCCGCCCGCTGGCCGGTGCGCAGATGCAGCCAATGGTAGAACCAGCCCCGCTCCTGCGGGGCGCGGTTGGCAAAGAAGCGCAGGACGGTCCGGACCCGGTCGGCGGCGGCGCTCCGGCTCAGCCAGCCCCGTTCGGCCCCGATGCACAGGGCGGCCAGGCCGAAGCCCGTCACGGTCACGTTGGCTGTCCCGCGGTCGTCGCGGGCGTAATGGCCGCCGTCGGCGCGGGCGCGGTCGAGGGTGAGCCCGGTGCCGGGATCGCTCTTCTCCAAAAAATAGCGGAAGCAGCGCCGCTGCAGGTCGTCGAGGAAGGCGTCGTCAGAGGGGGCTGGCCCGGAAGCCCCCCGGGTGCCGGCGGCCCAGGCCGCCCACCCGGCGCTGGAGAGGGCGAGAAACCGGCGGCGATCCATCCCGCATCATAACCTCCGCTTTCGTCCCGACATCAAATTCTTTCCATCGTGCCCTCCGGTCAATTGCATGCTTTACCGCCCCCCGGTCTTGGGTCTTTCATGGCTGTCCCATGTCCAAGACTCCGCTCCCCGCCCGCAATTTCCCCTTCGGCGACCGGCCGATCCGACTGGCCATGCTCGGCATGATCGCCGGCAACGGCCATCCCTATTCCTGGTCGGCCATCATCAACAGCTATGACAAGGCCGAGATGGCCAAGAATCCCTACGCCGGCATTACCCGCTATCTCGGTGCGCAGCCGTTTGAAAGCGTTCGGATCCCCAATACTCAGGTCACCCATATCTGGACCGACGACCCCAAGGACGCCGCCCTGGTGGCGAAGGCCTCGCTCGTGCCCAACGTCGTCGCCCGCCCTGAAGATGTGATCGGCCAGGTCGATGCCGTCTTAGTCGCGACCGACGACGGCTATGAGCACGTCCGGCGCGCCCGGCCCTTTGTCGAGGCCGGTCTGCCCGTCTTCGTCGACAAGCCCCTCGCCATCTCGGTCGAGGATCTCCAGACTTTCATTAACTGGGAGAAGGGCGGCGCCCCGATCCTCTCCTCCAGCGGCATGCGCTATGCGCCCGAGCTCGATCCTATTGTTGCCGACCACTCCGCCCTGGGCGAACTACGCTGGGGCTCCCTCGTGATGGCCAAGGCGTGGGAAAACTACGGCATCCATTCTCTGGAGCCAGTCTTCCGCATTCTCGGGCCCGGCTTCGAGTCCGTGCGCCTGGACGGACGCAAGGGTATGGAAGTCGCCCATCTCAGCCACAAGTCCGGCGTGCAGTTCGAGATTCCGATGGTGTATGACGGCGCCGCCAGCTTTGGCACGTTCTACCTCTGCGGCACGACCGGCCAGATCGCCACCCGCTTCTCCGGCACGGACAATACCTACTACCAGGCCTTCCGCCGCCAGCTGCTCGCCTACGTCGAGTTTCTCCGCACCGGCGTCAAGCCCTACCCCTTCAGCCATACGGTCGAAATGATGGCGGTCCTGATTGCCGGCATCCGCAGCCGGGCCGAAGGCGCCCGGCGCGTCGAGGTGGCCGAAGTCCTCGGCCAGCTCAAGCTCTGAAGCCGGCGTTCCTTTAGGAGCCCGGCGCCGTTTCCGCCCCCGCAATCCGCCACACCCCGCGCTGATTGCGGGCGGTGCCGTCGCAGGCCTCGTAAAAAATGCGGTAACGGGGCGCCCCCCCGGCCGGAGCCGGCAGGCAAATGACGCCCATCTCGGAGCACTTGACCGCGTCCCAGCGGTTGCCGTCCGGCTGGATCACCGGCACGGGATCCTTCCGCCAGGCCAGGCCGTCGGAAGAGAGCGCCGTGAGGATCGCCGCCCGATTGGCCGCGCTGTAAGCGGCGTAGTACATCCGGTAGCCACCCGCGGGCAGGCGAATGATCTCCGGGGCGAACACCACCGCATCGCCCCCCGATTCGTTCTCGCCGATGCGCAGTCCCCCCTCCTCGGCGAAGGTCAGCCCGCCATCGGTGGACAAGGCGCTGACGATGCCGCGCCCGCGCTCACCGCTGTACAACCGGCACCGACCGTCCTCCAAAAGAACGATCCGAGCCGACATAAAACTGCGGCCGGGCGCACCGAAACGGACGCCGGGTTCGACCGACCAAACCAAGCCGCCGTCGGTCGAGACCGCACTGCGCAAAACGCTCGGCTCGGTCCCCGCGCTCGGGCAGCACTCGAAATACATCCGCAGCCGGCCGCTGCCATCGGCCGCCGGGGCGACGTCGGGGGAGACCACCCGAAATTCGCCGGCGCCGCCCTGCTGCGGCGAGAGCCGCACGCCCGCCTCGGGAATCCAGGTGCGGCCGTCGGCCGAATAGGCGCTCAAAATCCGCGTGGTGGAGTTATCGTAATCGTTGGCCCCGGCGGGAAAGCCCGCCCGGGGCAGAATCTGCGTGTAATACATCCGGTAGCCGCCGCCCGGCAGGGCGACGGCCCGGGGCGTGACCACGCCGGCGATCCCGGTGCGGGTCGCTCCTTCCGGCCAGAGGGCCGCCGGGTCCGGCAGGTTTGCCGGGTCCGGAGGGGCGTCGATCGCCGGCTTGGCGTCCTTCACCCAGCGGGTGCCGGGATCGGTCGGAGTCGTCTGCCTCAGCCGGCTGGCCGAGGTACCAGAAATAAGATCCATCATGGGGTAGGTCGGGGTTGGGGGTGAGGCAGGCGGCTGGCGGCCAGCCGTTCGGCATATTCGATCGCTTCGATCAGGCTGCCTTCGCTGGCGATGCCGCGCCCGGCGATGTCAAAGGCCGTGCCGTGA
>Ga0302279_10007626_pt1 | contig 10995 bp, 9 predicted proteins | sample III_Bog_N3_3_FD_194541 | JGI IMG/M metagenome (GOLD analysis project Ga0302279, IMG submission 194541) | Peat permafrost microbial communities from Stordalen Mire near Abisko, Sweden - III_Bog_N3_3 | ecosystem: Environmental > Terrestrial > Soil > Wetlands > Peat | place: Sweden: Abisko...
TTCGAGGCGGTGCGTGGCCGGCCGCTGCCGCGGCGCGCGGTGGAATACGGCTTTCGCGCCGGCTTCGCGCTGCTGGTCGGCTTGTTCGTGTTCGCCACCTGGAACGATCTGTCGCATCTGGGGCTGGTGCGCTGGGTGCGCGGCCTGATCGGCTAGGTGTGACCTCCACGCCGCGCCCCGGCGCCGACACCGGGTAGCGCCGCGCGGACGCGGCGGCTATTGTCCGCGCCGCCCGGGAAGGGCCAATCCGATTGCCGTCCGGACTCGTGGGCGGCGCTGCCGTTGGGGGTCATGCTATTGTTTCGCACTCGCGCCGCGCTGCTCGCGTCGATCCTTGTCGCCTGCCTTGCGTTGTCCGGCCTGGGTTGGCTGGGTGCTGCCAAGGCGCAGGGCATCCCCGCGCCGATTCGCGTGGCGGCCACCGATCCGCTGGCCGGCGGGACCATCGCCGCGATCCGCGTGGAAGGGAACCAGCGCATCGAGGAAGCCACGGTGCGCTCGTACATGCTGGTGCAGCCGGGCGACCCGTTCGACCCGGACAGGCTCGACCGTAGCCTGAAAACGCTGTTCGCGACCGGCCTGTTTTCCGACGTGAACCTGCGCCGCGACGGCGAGACGCTGGTGGTCGCGGTGGTGGAAAACCCGATCGTCAATCGCATCGCCTTCGAGGGCAACCACAAGCTGAACGACGACACGCTGCGCGCCGAATTGCAGTTGCGCGCGCGCGCGGTGTTCACGCCGGCGCTGGCGCAGGCCGACCGGCAGCGCCTGCTCGACCTGTATGCGCGGCGTGGCCGCTTCGCCGCACGGGTCGAGCCGAAGATCATCAAGCTCGACCAGAACCGCGTCGATGTCGTCTTCGAGGTGCATGAGGGCGACGAGACGCTGGTCAGCCGCATCGCCGTCGTCGGCAACCATGCGTTCGACGAGGATCGGCTGAAGGAAGTGATCGGCTCGCGCGAGGAAGCGTGGTGGCGATTCCTGTCGTCGAGCGACAATTACGACCCGGACCGGGTGAACTTCGACAAGGAATTGCTGCGCCGCTTCTACCTGCACAACGGCTACGCCGATTTCGAGGTGACCAACGCCACCGCCGAACTGGCGCCGGACCGCACCGCGTTCTTCCTGACCTTCACGGTGTCCGAGGGCGAGCGCTACAAGGTCGCCAAGGTTTCGGTGAACTCGACATTGCGCAAGCTCGACAGCGCCACCTTGCAGCCGCTGGTCGATGTCGCCGCCGGCGACTGGTACGACGGCGACGCGGTCGAACGCAACGTGCAGGCGCTGACCGACGATGTGCAGAACCACGGCTACGCCTTCGTCGACGTCAAGCCGCGCATCTCGCGCGACCGCGACAAGCACACCATCGAACTGGTGTTCGACGTCAGCGAAGGACCGCGCGTCTATGTCGAGCGCCTCGACATCGTCGGCAACAGCCGCACCAAGGACAAGGTGGTGCGCCGCGAGTTCCGGCTGGCCGAGGGCGACGCCTTCAACGCGGCACTGATCCGCCGGTCGCGCCAGCGCTTGCAGGATCTCGGCTACTTCAACAGCGTGGCGATTGCCAGCGGGCCGGGCTCGGCGGCCGACCGCAGCGCCATCACCACGACCGTCGAGGAAAAGGCGACCGGCGAGCTGACCATTGGCGGCGGCTACTCGACCGATGTCGGGGCACTCGCCAATGTCGGCGTGCGCGAGCGCAACCTGATCGGCACCGGCATCGACGCGGGCATCACCACGGTGATCGCGCAGAAGGAAAGCTCGATCGACCTGTCGGTCACCGACCCGTATTTCCTCGACCGCAACATCGTCGCGGGTATCGACCTGTTCCATACCGACAACAACAACCAGACGATCTCGCAGTACAACGAGCGGCGCAGCGGCTTTTCCATCCGAACCGGCTACGACTTCAGCGATCATCTGCGGCAGTCCTGGGCGTACTCGCTGGTCGATCGCAACGTCTACAACGTCGCTTCCACGGCCAGCATCTACATCCAGGATCTCGCCGGCACCTCGGACCTGTCGCAGATCGGCCAGACGTTGACCATCGACTACCGCGACAGCACGATCGACCCGCATAGCGGCTGGGTGCTGCGCGGCGGCACCGACTTCGCCGGCGCCGGCGGCACGGAACGGTTCGTCCGCACCAAGCTGGACGGCGTCTACTATCAGCCGCTCGATGCGCTGACCGGCAATTCCGACTGGGGCGTCTCGGTCTCAGGGGGCACCGGCTACCTGTTCGATCTGGGCGAGCAGGAAAAGATCATCGACCGCTTCTTCCTCGGCGGCGACAATCTGCGCGGCTTCGAGACCGGCGGCGCCGGCCCGCATTCGGTGGTGGACGGCGACAGCCTCGGTGGCCGCTTCATCTGGACGCAGTCGACCGAACTGCGCTTCCCGCTGCCGATTTCGCCCGATCTCGGCCTGACCGGCCGCGCCTTCGTCGATGCCGGCGCATTGTCGCAGGCCAGCCGGCTGCGCTCCACGATCGCCACCAACACCGCGATCGTCGACAATCCGGGCGCGCGCGTCGGCGCCGGCGTCGGGCTATCCTGGAAGACCCCGTTCGGTCTGATCAACATCGATATCGCCGACCCGGTCGTGAAGAGGAAAGACGACCAGACGCAGATCTTCCGCTTCGGCTTTGGTACAAGGTTCTAGTGTATATGTTCCGTTCACTTGCAGTCGTGGCATTGGCCGCGGCGCTGGTTTCGTCACTGTCGGTCCCGGCGTCTGCGCAGCAGCAGAACCAGGACTACTTCATCCCGGGCCAATCCAAGGCGCCGCCGGCCGGTCAGGCGGCCAAGCCCGCCGCCAAGCCGGCGCAGCGGCCGGCCCCGAGCAGCCCGGTGCAGGTTGCGCCGCCGCAAATCGGCGGTGTCGGCGGTGCCGGCGGCACGCCGGACGCGCAGGAGCCGCCGCCGCAGCTGAATGTGCAATTGCCGCCGCCGCCCGATCTGCCGGCGCTGCCGAAGGGCGAGGCGCCGCCGGTCGCGGTGATCGGCGTGATGGGCGTGCCCGAGGTGATGCGCGCCTCCATCGCGGCACAGCAGGTGGAAAAGGTGATCGGCGAGCGCCGCACCAAGCTGAACGACGACGCGCAGAAGGAACAGGCCGTCTGGCGCGAGATGCAGCAGTCGCTCGCCAACGATCGCGCCAAGCTGTCCGCCGAGCAGATCCGCACCCGCGAGCGCGAGTTGCAGGAGCGCATCACCAACGCGCAGCGGCAGTTCCGCGACCGCAACCGCATCATCCAGGAAGCCGCGCAATACGCGCTGGCGCAGATCGAGCGTACGCTGATCGCGGTGATCCGGCAGGTCGCCGAGGCGCGCGGCATGAACCTCGTGCTGCACCGCGCCCAGGTGGCGCTGAACGTCAACCAGTTCGACATCACCGACGAGGTGGCCGAGCAGCTCAACAAGATCCTGCCGACGGTGGTGATTCCGCCGGACGGCGTGTCGCCGGCCTCGCTGGCGCCGCCGGCGAAGGCGCCGGAGGCTGCGGCCGTGCCGGCCCCCGCCACCGCGCCCGCGCAATAGGCCGTGGACGTCCCGGCGATCGCGGGCGATCCGCGCTTCTTCGCGCGCAGCGGCCCGCACACGGCCGCCGTGGTCGCCGCCGCGTGCGGCGCCGAGGTGCCGGCGTCCGACCTGCTGCTGCACGGCGTGGCGCCGCTGCAATCGGCCGGGCCTGAGCAGATCAGCTTCATCGATAACCGCCGCTACGCGCGGCTGCTGGCGGAGACGCGGGCGGGGGCGGTGATCGTTCACCCCGACCTCGCGGCGAAACTGCCGCCGACGGCGGTGGCGCTGATCACGCCCGAGCCGTATCTGGCCTGGGCACGCACCACCGCCCTGTTCCACCCGCCGCCGCCGCGCGCGCCGGGCGTCCATGCAACGGCGGTGGTGGAAGCGGGCGCGAAAATCGACGCGACCGCCGAGATCGGGCCGCATGCGGTGGTTGGCGCCGGCGCCAGCATCGGCGCGCGCTGCCGCATCGGCGCCGGCGCGGTGATCGGGCCGGGGGTGGAAATCGGGCCGGATTGCCGGATCGGCGCGCATGCCAGCGTCAGCCATGCGCTGATCGGCGCGCGCGTGTACCTGTATCCGGGCGTGCGCATCGGCCAGGAAGGCTTCGGCTTCGCCATCACCGAGCGCGGCTTCGTCAGCGTGCCGCAACTCGGCCGGGTGATTCTGGAGGACGACGTCGAGGTCGGCGCCAATTCCACCATCGATCGCGGCTCCGTCCAGGACACCGTGATCGGCGCCGGCTCTCGCCTCGACAATCTGGTGCAGATCGGGCACAACGTCCGCCTCGGGCGCTGTTGCGTGATCGTGTCGCAGGCGGGCATTTCCGGTTCGACCGTGCTTGAGGACTTCGTCATGGTCGGCGGGCAGGGCGGCTTGACCGGGCACCTGCATATCGGCCGCAAGGCACGGATCGGGGCCCAGGCCGGGGTGATGTCGGACGTGGCGGCGGGCACCGAAGTGGTGGGCAGCCCGGCGATGCCGGTGCGGGAATTCTTTCGTCAGGTCGCGATGCTGCGCCGGTTGGCCGGCCAGAAGCGCAGCCCGCCGGGGGCGACGAGTGGACAAGCTCCGGGCGGCAAGCCCGCCGGGGCGGGCAGTGCTGACGGAGCGGGCAGTGCTGACGGAGCGGACAGTGCTGACGGAGCGGACAGGGCGGAACGGACGGATCTGGACTGAGCGCGATGGACGGAACAGCAAAACAGGACCAGGACGCGGCGGCCGACGCCTCGGACCAGGGTTATGCCGTGGACACGCTGGGCATCATGCGGTCGCTGCCGCATCGCTACCCGTTCCTGATGATCGACCGCGTCGAGAATGTACTGCGTGGCCGCTCGGCGGTCGGGCTGAAGAACGTCTCGATCAACGAATACTATTTCCAGGGCCATTTCCCGCACGTGCCACTGATGCCGGGCGTGCTGGTGGTCGAGGCGATGGCGCAGACCGCCGCCGTGCTGGTGCTGGAGACGCTCGGCGGGCCAGCGACGATCGGCAGCAAGGGCGTCTATTTCATGTCGATCGAGGGCGCGAAATTCCGCCGCCCGGTGGTGCCGGGCGACCAGTTGCGCATCCATGTCACGGTCGAGCGCCATCGCGGCACGGTCTGGAAATTCACCAGCGTCGCCAAGGTCGATGGGGCGGTGGTGGCGGAAGCCACCTACACCGCCATGGTCACCGACAGAGCCAAGCAGGTCTAGCGGGTTCGGGAGAGCCGAGTGAGCGTTATCCATCCGTCCGCGATCGTGGCGCCGGGCGCCGTGATCGGTCAGGGCGTGCGCATCGGCCCATGGTGCAGCGTCGGCGCTGATGTGGTACTGGGCGACGATGTCGAACTGGTCAGCCATGTCGTGGTCGATGGCCGCACGCGCATCGGCGCGGGCGCCAAATTGTGGCCGTTCGCGACCGTCGGGCTGCCGCCGCAGGACCTGAAATACCAGGGCGAGCCGACCGAGACCGAGGTCGGCGCGCGCACCCAGGTGCGCGAGCACGTCACCATCCATCGCGGCACCGTCACCGGCACGGGCGTCACCCGCGTCGGTGCGGACTGCCTGCTGATGGCGGTGGTGCATGTCGCGCACGACTGCGACATCGGCGCGGGCGTGATCGTCGCCAACAACGTCGTCATGGGCGGCCATGTCCATATCGGCGACGGCGCGGTGATCGGCGGTGCCGCGGCGCTGCACCAGTTCGTCCGCATCGGTCGCGGCGCGATGGTGGGCGGCGTCTCCGGCGTGGAGGCGGACGTGATTCCGTTCGGCGCGGTGATGGGCAACCGGGCGCGGCTGACCGGGCTGAACTTGATCGGGCTGAAACGGCGCGGCGTCGACAAGCCACGGCTGCACATATTGCGCGCGGCGTTCCGAAACCTGTTCCTCGGCGATCAGGTGTTCGCCGAACGCATCGCCACCGTGCGCGCGGCCTATGGCGAGGAGCCGCTGGTAGCGGAAATGCTGGCGTTCATCGCCGCGCCGAGCAAGCGCGGCCTGATCCGCGCGGCCGCGAGCGCCGACGCCGACGACGCGGCGTGAGGGGCGGCCGGGTGCGCGGCCGGGTCAGTGCAGGCGGGAGTTGCCGGCCACGCGCAGCCGACCGTCGTCCACGTCCAGCGTCTCGGCCGCGTCGCCTTCGGCGCTGCATACCTTGATCGCCGCGTGCAGCGCGTCGAGCGTGCGCGCCATGCCGAGCGAGGCGGCCTCGTCGGCCAGCATGCGCAGACATTGCACGATGCCGCGCGCCGTCGGGTCGGCGTCGCCGTCCGGCGCATCCAGGAAATCGGGGAAGCCGCTGTCGTCGTCCATCCGGTGGTCCCCCCTTTGGCGCGCCCAACCGACGCCGTGCGGATCGCAGGTGCGTAACAACCCGCATTTGTCATATGCCGGATCGGCCGCCCGAGGTCCAACGGAAAACGTGATACCGGCGTTAATCCGGCAAGGCCGGCGGCGATGACGGCAGTGGTGCTCGGGATTTTGGCCGGCGGCGGGCCGCTGCCTGGCCGCGTCGCGGCGGCGGCGCAGGCGGCCGGGCGAAAAGTGTTTCTGGTCGGGCTGGAAGGCTTTGCCGAACGCGCGGTGCTGGCGCCATTTCCGCACACGCTGGTGCGGCTGGGTGCCGCCGGGCGGATTCTCGCCCTGCTGCGCCAGCATGGCTGCCGCGATCTGGTACTGGTCGGGCCGGTGCGCCGCCCCTCCATCCTCGACCTGCGGCCGGACGCCGAGGGCGCCAAAATCCTGGCGCGGATCGGCCGCGCGGCCTTCGCCGGCGACGACGGCTTGCTCGCGGCGGTGGTGCGGGTGCTGGCGGAGGAAGGGTTTTCCGTCGTCGGCGCGCATGAGATCCTGACCGAGGCGGTCGGGCCGCACGGCCTGCTCGGCGGTGTCGCGCCGGATGCGCAGGCGCTGGCCGATATCGCGCGCGGGGTCGCGGTGGTGCGCGCACTCGGCGCCGCCGATGTCGGGCAGGCCTGCGTGGTGCAGCAGGGCATCGTGCTGGCGCTGGAGGCGATCGAGGGCACCGACGCCATGCTGGCGCGCGCCGGCGGCTTGGCGCGCCCCGGGCCGGGCGGCGTACTGGTCAAGCTGGTCAAGCCGGGGCAGGATCGCCGCGCCGACCTGCCGACCATCGGGCCGCGCACGGTCGCCGCCGCCGCCGAGGCGAGGCTGCGAGGATTGGCCTTCGAAGCCGGCGGCACGCTGCTGACCGACCGCGCCGCCCTGGTGCGGGCGGCGGAGGAGGCAGGCTTGTTTTTGCTCGGGATCGACCCGACCACGACTGTTTAAAGGGGGACTCACGCCATGGCTTCGCACGGCCGCTACCTGCACACCATGCTGCGCGTCGGCGATCTCGACCGCAGCATCGCGTTCTACGAAAAGATGTTCGGCATGACGGAGATTCGCCGCTGGGACGTGCCGGAGGGCAAGTTCACCAACGCCTTCGTCGGCTACGGCGGCGAGGCGACGCATACGGTGCTGGAGTTCACCTACAACTACGGCGTCGAGACATACGAGATCGGCACCGGCTACGGCCACATCGCGATCGGCGTGCCCGACGTCTACAAGACCTGCGAGGATCTGCGCGCCGCCGGTGCCAAGATCACGCGGGAGCCGGGGCCGGTCAAGCACGGCACCACCGTGATCGCCTTCGTCGAGGACCCGGACGGCTACAAGATCGAACTGGTCCAGCGCGGCTGACTGGGTGAACGTTCTGGAGGCGGCGCGCGGGCTGCTGCCCGTGCGCCGCACCGTGCGGATCGGCGTGACGGGCCTCGCGCGCGCCGGCAAGACGGCCCTGCTCACCTCGCTGGCGGCGAACCTGCTGGCCGCCGGCGCGGGGCTCGCGACGCTGCCGGCGCTGTCCGAGCGGCTGGGCGACCGGCGCTTCCGCGTCGCCGTCGCGCCGTCCGGGGCGGAGGGGCTGCCGCGCTTCGACTACGGCGCGCATCTGGCGGCACTGGCCGCCGACCCGCCGGCATGGCCGGCGCGCACCGGCGCCGTGTCGCTGCTCGCACTCGACCTGGAGATCGGCTGGCCCGGCATGGCGGCGACGCTGCCGGTGCGGCGGGTGCGGCTGGAACTGCTGGATTATCCCGGCGAATGGCTGCTCGACCTGCCGCTGCTGGCGCAGGATTTTTCTCAGTGGTCGGCAGCGACCCTGCGCCGCCTGGAAAACCGGGCGGAGGCGCGCGATTTTCTGGCATTCATGCGCGGCCTGCCGGCGGGCGCACCAGCCGGCGATGCGCTGGCCGACGCCGGGCATCGGCTGTACGCGACCGTGCTCGGCCGGTTGCGCGGCGCTGGGCTGTCGTTCCTGCAACCGGGGCGCTTCCTGATGCCGGCGCCGGGGCCGACGCCGCCGTGGCAGATGTTCTTTCCGTTGCCCGGCAACGGTCCGCTCGCCGGGCTGTTGCGTGACCGCTACGAACGCTATCGCACGCAGGTGCGCGCCGATCTGGTGGCGCCGGCGTTCGGCGCGGTGGATCGGCTGGTGGTGCTGGCCGACCTGCTGACCGCGCTGCATGCCGGGGCGGAGGCGTTCGCCGATGCCGCCTCGGCGCTGCGGGCGGTGGCGCAGGCGTTGCGCTGGCAAGGCAACGTGCCGGCGTGGCTCGGGCAACTGGCGCCGCTGCTGTTCGGCGGCATCGGCCGCGTCGCCTTCGCCGCCAGCAAGTCCGACCACGTCGCCGACCGCCAGCGCGGCAATCTGGCAGCCCTGGTCGGCAGCCTGACGGTGACGCCGAACGTGCGCGGCCGCGCCTTCGCGGTGTCGTCGGTGCGCTGCACCGAGGACGTGGTGTGGGCGCTGGACGGGCATCCGGTCTCGGCGGTGCGCGGGCGCGTGGCGGGCGAGGCGCGCGCCGGCCGCTCCTACCCCGGCGAGGTGCCGGACCGGCCGCCGGGGCCGGAGTTCTGGCAGCATCCGTTCTTGGCGCTGCCGAATTTCGAGCCGATGCGGCTGGCGCAAGCCGGGCGCACCGGCGTGCCGCAAATCGGGCTGGACGCGCTGCTGGCGTTCTTGCTGGAGGATTTGCTGTAGCGCGAGCCCCGGCCGAGGCGCCGCCCGGGGGTCAGCAGGCGACCTTTTTGTCCGGCGCAAAATGCCGGGCCGCCAGCCGTGCCCGCACCGCGTCCAGTGCCCGGCCGCCAACGGCCAGTGGGGCGCAGGCATCGCCGTCCCAGGCATGGCGGGCGAAGCCGGCGTGAAGGTTCGTCACAGTGCCGGCGAACGCGGCCTTGCCGCCGGTGTCGAAAAAACTTTCCGCCGGTAGCCCCTCGGCCAGCAGCACGTCGTGGCGGTCGAGTTCGACGTGCCAGTAGCTGACCGCCGCCCGCGCCTCCTGCACGATCCTGTCCCCGTCGATCAGATGGCGGATCGGGATCAGCACGCCATCACAGAACACGGCGTGGTCCGGTGAGAGCCACAGGTCGCGCGCCGGTTGGCCCTGGGCGAAGGTGTGGGCGCGCACCCGCACGGGCCAGACGTCGCGCGGGCGCGGATGGCGGCCGCAGGCCACGCGGCGATGGCCGAGCCAGCGTATCGGCGCGACGCCGCCCGCATGGGTCTGCACGGCGTCGCCGAGGCGCAAATCCTCGACGGCGACGTCGCCACGGGCCGTGCGGATGCGCGTGCCTTGCGCGAAACACGCGACATAAAGTTCGGACAGCACCTCGCCTTCCGGGGTGACATCGATGCTGCCGACGGTCGAGATCGTGTCGCTCACCGAGGTTTCGCTGGCGTCCTCGGTCTGTGCCCCGTTGCCGCCGAGGTTGAACACGGTGAAGCCCTGGGCGCTGACATGGCCGGGCGGAACGGCGAGGTCGCCGCCGGGGCCGGCCGCCAATGACAGGCTGGACAGCGTTCCGCCGCTGCCGAAGGTGGCCGCAAAGCTGGTCAGGCTGGCCGGGTCGAAGGTGATCGCGTCGGTCCCGGCCCCCTCGTAACCGCCGGTCGTGCTGACCTCAAGCAACAGGCTGAACGCCGTTACATCGGCCAGCGCGGCAGTGCCGCCGATATCGCTGACGGTGAACGAGCCGTGCCCGGTGGCACTTTCGGTCGGCTCACCCGGCCCGGGCGTGCCGCTGTAGGTGAAATCGTAGGTGTAGGACGGGGCGGCGGTGGCCGAGCGCACGTCGATCGAGGTGTGGGCTGCGAGGCCCGCGATGCCGTAGTCGAGCGACGAACCATTGGTCAGCGCCACCGCGAGCGTGTCGCCGCCGACGACGGTGGCCGTTTTGATGGCGGTGTTGTCGCCGAGGTCGATCCGGTCACCGAGCGTGAGGTTGGCGAGTGTGCCGGTGAACGCGGCCGGCTGGTCGAGCAGCAGCGTGGCGTTGCCGGCATGGCGGAAATCGACGGTCGATGCCGAACCGTCGCCGAGTTCGAAGGTCGCACCGCCGGCGATGGCGATGCTGCCGGCATCGTCGACGTCGCCGGTCACCCGCAACCGGCCGCCCTGCGCCATCAGGGTGCCGGTGTTCTGCACCGTGCCGTCGATCAACCCGGTGCCGCTGAGCAACCCGGCGTTGGTCAGCGCGCTGCTGCCGTAACTCCCATCGGCGCCGAGGATCGTGCCGGAAAACACGACGGTGCCCAGCAGCGTGAGCGCGACCGGAATCTCGAGCGTGAAGCTGGCATCGTAGGCTAAGTAATAGTCCTGTAGCGTCGTGGCGGCGGCGATGGTCAGCCCTGAACTGCCGCCGTCCAGCGTGTCACTGTCGAGATAGTAGACCGACCCGAGATAGATCTCGCCACCGTTGGTTGCCGCGAGCGTGCCGCCGACGATGTCGGCCGCGTCCAGGGTGACGCTGGCGGCGTTCGCCAGAATGGTGCCGCCGGCATTGTCGATGGTCGTTGCGATTTCCTCGCCGATGCTCAGCGCGCCGCCGGCGGTCGCCTCCATCAGCCCGGCGTTGCGCGCGGCATGGCCGAACTCGATCGCGAGGGCGCTGGCGTCGATCACGCCGGTTGCCTCGTT
>Ga0302279_10007629_pt1 | contig 10987 bp, 12 predicted proteins | sample III_Bog_N3_3_FD_194541 | JGI IMG/M metagenome (GOLD analysis project Ga0302279, IMG submission 194541) | Peat permafrost microbial communities from Stordalen Mire near Abisko, Sweden - III_Bog_N3_3 | ecosystem: Environmental > Terrestrial > Soil > Wetlands > Peat | place: Sweden: Abisko...
TGGCCTCGGCGAACGCCACCATCGCATCGGCCTGATCGAAGTTGAATCCCTCCGCCGAAGGCCGCAGCGCACTCCACTTCATCGCGTTCTCCGCCACCACAATCCTAGCCTGCTCGCGCACCAGCGCCGCATACGCCGCATCCGCGCCCAACGCATTCATATTCACCGCGCAACCGTACAGCAGCCCGTGCGCCGCCCCATGCGCTCCCAGCGATGCATCCCCCGTAACACCCTCCGTCGTCGCGCCCGCGCCAGCAGCTCTACGCGGTTTAGCCGCATCGGCACGGCCTGCAGCAGCCAGCGGCAACACCGTCGCCGCCGCCGCGCCCGCGCCCAGCCGCGCCGCCATCCCCACAAACTCCCTCCGCGAAGCCCCCCTCAAAGCTCCCGCCTCACCCAACGCCCCGCCCTCAAGGCTTCTCCACCCCGTGTGCGTAACTCCTCATCTCCGTCAGCCATTGCAGAAACCGCAGCATCTGCCTTCGTTCGGCATACAAAAACGATAGGAAGTCCCGCAACCCGACCTCCTCCGCGTGCTTCCCCGTGTAGGTCTCCACCCGCCACTTCAGGCACTCGCTCCGCCAGGGCCGCAGCCTGCTCCCGCGCGTCGCATTCCACAGAAAAATCAGCCCAGCGCCCATGCGACTCCCCCCGTCCCGATTATAGATTCCGCGCTCACACGGAATTCGATGAATCAGCCCCCGTTTTGAAAGGGCGGGACTTTAGTCCCGCCGTAAGCGCCTATTTCCAATGCGGCTTTAGCCGCCGAGGGAATGTCAAACCCTGATCCAGACCTCCTCTAAGCCTCATTCACTGCCCCTGCTGGAAGTGCTCTCCCCGCCGCTTTCCTCCATAGTCCTTCGCCAGCGTGCACGACTCTAGCTTTCCGCTCTCGTAGAACTTTGCCCCGCCGTCGCGCCGAGCACCGTCGCCGAATAATCCGATGAATCCCGCGGTCATGCACGGCACCCCCTGAACGCTCTGGTCTCCGGCCAGCCAGCACTGCTCCAGCTTCCCGCTGGGATAGAACACCGTCATCGAACCCTCGCTCGGCCCCAGTAGCCAATTGCCGCCGCTGCACTTCACTCCCGCAACAACGGAGTTGTGCTGAAGCACTGCGAACTTCGGTCGTCCGTCCAGCAGGAGATGGAGGATCGATCCCGAAGGCAACATTGCCTCGCCAAGCGCAAACTCACGCGAGACCGCGCAGCTCTCCAGCTTGCCGTCCGAGTAGAGCCACGCATATCCCTCGGCGCAGGGATAGCCCTGAATCTCGGTGGGCTGAGAGAACTTCGTTCGATGCGTCGCGGGGCGGGGTTGTGCCGCCTGCGTCACTCCATACCCCGCCGTAACCACCACCAGAACCGCAATCACACAACCCATCGTCTTCATCACAACCTTCCTTTCATCGGCGATCTGTTAGCTCTCTTACCCAACAAATCTGAACATGAACATGGTCAGCCTATTCTTCATCGGGTGCGTCTTCTTGAAGCTCCGCAATTGCTCTGCATTCTGTCGTGTCTTCGCGCTAGCCTGCAACTGATCCAGCAACAGACCCGTCACATCCACCGTCGCCGCAGTATTGTCGATTCTGGACCCCTCCGGCACGATCATCGCTACATGCGCCTGTGCCTCCACCGCCGCAAACATCGGCTTCATCGTCTCCATAATGTTGTCGATGGTGGCATCGCCCGCCAACTGCCTGTGCGCAAGTTTCTGTTGGTCCTGGCCCCACTTGCTCAACTGATCGACTTTTTTCTGATCGCCAGCCGCCCTCGCCTTCTCCCTCTCCGCCCGCGCATCCTTCAACTTTGCCGACCACATCGGCGAGCCATAGAACGCCAACACAATCGAGGTCCTGTCGAATGTGCCAACCTTCACCGCCTGCGCCACTCCACACTGAGCAGCGACAACCGCCGCAACCAATCCCATCCTCAAAATTCGTTTCATCCCAGCCTCCCGGCCCTCGTCCGTACGCCTCACTATCGCGCAGCCGCGCCGAGAATAGAGCTTCGCAATCCTTGAAGAATCGCTGAAGGAATCTTCCTCAAATCATAAATCGCAGCAGAATCAGCGATTTACGGGAATAGATTGCTTTTGAATCGCCAGATGCGCCCCCACCTGCGCAGCAATATCCCGCGCCGCCAGCGCCTGCGCCTCCGCCAACTGCTGCGCCGGATACTCGTAGCTATCCGACCACACCAGCTTCGCGCTATGCACATCCACCAGCCGAGCCGTCACCCGCACCCGCTCCCCCGCACGCTGCACCGTCCCATCCACCATCACATCCATCCCCAGCAGCCGCGCCATGAACGGCATCGACAATCTGCCGCGTTGATAGCTCCGCACCGTCGAAGGCGACAGCACATGCACCCCATCCGTCTTGGCCAGGTCCGCCACCAGCAGGTCGTTCAGCCCGTGCGGAAACGCTCCGCAGTCCAGCTCCGGACTCAGGCACTCAAAAGGAATAACCGCGATGTTCGCAATCCCGTCGCCCGATGAAAGATACCGCGAAGGCCGGTAGAACTGCCAATAAACCACCGCCAGCGCCACGCACGCCACCACACCCGCCAGCAGAACCCCGCGAACCCGCCGTCCCCATGCCGCGCCCGCCTTCGCACTCGCCGTCCCGCCGTCCTCCGCCCTCTCCGTCACCACGTCTCCCACAAACCTGTATCCCCGCTTGGGAAGCGTCTCAATGTACCCTCCGGCCTCGCTCTCATCGCCCAGCGCCTTGCGCAACTGAGAGATGTTCCGCGCCAGCCCGATCTCTTCCACCGTCGTGTCCGGCCACACCGCGCGCATCAGCTCGGCCTTCTCCACCACCGTCCCATGCCGCTCCAGCAGCACGCGCAGCGTCTCCGCCACCTTGGGGGCCAGCGGCACGGTCTCGCCCTCGCGAAACAGCAGCCGCTGCTCCCAGTCGTAGCGGAATGGCCCGAAGCAGCTTGCCCGCTTCTCGCTCGTATTGATCCCAGTCGAATTCATGTCAGACGAACTCATGGCCGTCGTAACTTCCCCATCGCAATTCGCACTCAATTGTTAGCTTGCAATATCCTACCCCCTGCAAACCCACGTAGAATGATCTCGGCCGGTCAAAGCTCCTTCCGATTCCTCTGGAAGCCGTATGCAAGCGCCGCGCAGCAGCATCGCCCACCTAATTGGAGCAGCATGAAGCCGTCTGCATTTGCATTTATTCTCTCAGCCGCGGCAATCGCCGCCATCGTTCCCCTGCACGCACAGGACCTGCGCAGCGTCACCGAACCCGTCTTCCCTCCCGTCTGCACCACGCTGAAGGCAACCTTCACCTCCGCCCAGTCCACCAGCGGAGAGATCGAATCCCACTCCGCCAAATCCCCCGCAGAAGACACCGCCCGCATCCAGCAGGCCCTGGACCACTGCGCCAAATCCCACGCCGTCGAGCTCGCCGCCGACGCCGCCAACACCGCATTCCTCTCCGGCCCCATCTCGCTGCGCCCCGGCGTCACCCTGCTCATCGACCGCGGCGTCACTCTCTACGCCTCGCGCAATCCCACCGACTACGAGCTCTCCGAAGGCTCCTGCGGCCTGGTCAGCGACGCCCCCTCCGGCTGCCATCCGCTCATCACCGCCCGCAGCGCCACCGGCTCCGCCATCATGGGGGATGGCGTCATCGACGGCCAGGGTGGTGCCAAAATTATCCTCAACGGCCATCCCTCCTCTAAGTCCTGGTGGGACCTCGCCGAAGACGCCCGCACCGCTGGCCGCCAGCAGGTTCCCCGCCTCATCGACACCGACCTCACCGACGACTTCACCCTCTACCGCATCACCCTGAAAAATTCCCCCAACTTCCACCTCTCCTTCCATCGCGGCGACGGCCTCACAGTCTGGGCCGTCAAGATCGACACGCCCAGCACTGCGCGCAACACAGACGGCATCGACCCCGCGCAGTCCCGCAACATCACCATCATCCACTCCTTCATCCGCACCGGAGACGACAACGTCGCCATCAAGGCCGGCGACGGCCCCACCACCAACATGAGCGTCCTCCATAACCACTTCTACTCCGGCCACGGTATGTCCATCGGCAGCGAGACCAACGGCGGAGTCAGCTCCATCCTCGTCCGCGACCTCTCCCTCGACGGCCCCGACAACGGCATTCGCATCAAGTCCAACCCCACCAAAGGAGGTCTGGTCGAAGACGTCCTCTACGACAACATCTGCATCCGCAACTCCAAATACCCCATCCTCTTCGACACCGCATACTCCTTCCCCGGCAAGGGCGTACAGCTCCTCCCGGTCTACCAGGACATCACCCTGCGCAATGTCCGCATCTCCGGCGGTGGCAAGCTCCAGTTCAACGGCTTCGACCACACACACCGCATTGGCGTCACCCTCGACGGCCTCCTGCTCCTCGACGGCCCCGCCCGTTACAAGGCCCAGGCCATCCACACCGACCTCACCTTCGGCCCCGGCCCCGTCAACCCCATCTTCACCGGCGACGACTCCACCGTCACTGGCAAGGAAGTCAGCGGCACACTCCCCTCCTGCGCCGCCAGCTTCGTCCCTTTCCCCATCCAGTAGCTGCTCCGCACCTCGAACCCGCTTCTCCTCACGCCTGCCTCTCTCGCGCCGATACACCCTCTGAGGCCAACTTAAAAAGCATGAGCGTAAGAGTTCTGATCGTCGATGATTCAGTCGTTATGCGCAGAATCCTGGAGAATGCCCTTCGCCACTCCGGTCTGGACCTGGCAGAGGTCTTGCACGCCGCCAACGGTATGGAGGGCCTGGCGGCGCTCGAACAATCCGCGACCGAAAACCAGCCGCTCGATCTCATCCTCTGCGATGTGCACATGCCGGAGATGAACGGTCTCGATTTCCTGCTGGAAAAACAGCTGCGCAACCTTGCGCCAGGCGTGCCCGTGGTGATGATCACCGCCGACGCCACCGATCCCCAGGTACTCGATGCAGTGGCCGCCGGAGCACACGGCACCATCTCGAAGCCCTTCACGCTGCAGCGGATTAAAACCTGCGTAGAGTCCCTGCTCCCACCTGTCGCTCCTCCACCCTCGGCCATGGGAGACGCTCAACCATGATGGCCGGTCCTTGCACAGACACCCGATGGATCGAGCAACTCGACGGCGTCGTTGCGGATGTCTTCAACATCATGCTGCGGCAAAGCTGCGAAGTGGTGGAAGATACCGCTGCCACCGCCGCCGAAATCGATATCGTGGCAAAGATCCTGCTCTCGGGCGCCATCGACGCACAGTGTCTGCTCGAGTTCCCCCAGGCAACCGCCAAAAAATTGACCGACGCCTTTCTCGGCTCCCAGGACGACTGGGAGGACGCGTTGATCGAAGACGCCATCGGAGAGCTGTGCAACATGATCGCCGGCGGGTGGAAGAGCGCGCTGGGGGCCACCGCATCGGCTTCCGGCCTCTCCGTGCCGGCAATCTCGCGCGCGCGTGCGCCAGACCGCAACCCACCCAATGGGTGCGGTCTGAGGATGCGCAGGACCTACTCCTTCCGCAACTCGCCTTTCACCGTATCTCTGGCCATCCGTGAGCACATCGAAAAAATGAATCAGCCCGGACCTTGATCGGTCCGGGCTGATTCACTCTGCAAAATCACTCCGCCTTCTGCTTCAGCCTGCTTACTTCACCACCGTCTGGAACAGGGGCGATGAAAGCAGCTTGTCAAACTGGTCGTCGGAGGACGCGTAGTCCACCGTAAGCGTCCCCGAACCGGAATCGATGTTCGTCTGGTCCAGCGCGGTCTTCTCCAGTGGCGTCCCCTGCTGCTTCTTCAGCAGTTGCAATCCCTTCAACAGGGTCGCGCAGGTGGCCGCCGTCAGCGTGTCAGACATGCTGACAGCCATGTTGAACTTCACCCCATTCGAAAAGTCCATCGTGTACCGCGAGCTCTTCATCCGGTTCTTCACCGTGTCATAGTCGGCAATCTGAGACGCAGTGCCCAGCACATTCCGCATCATGGACTGCGTGCCCTTGGCGTCCAGCAGGCTCCAGATCGCGTGGCTGTCAACCGCAACCATGTCGCCAACCAGTTCGCTGTCGGTCAGAAAGTTCGGAGCCATCCCGTCCCGCGAGTCCACTGCCGCCTTGATCGCGTCCTTGTCTCCGAAGACCATTGTGGTCTGGTTCAGAAAGACCACGCTCAGCCCGCTCGTTCCCATCGGATAGACGTCGTTATTGCGTATAACCACAGGCTTGGTCTTGTTCTTGGTAAAGTTCGCCAGTATGTCGTGGGTATGGAACTGGCCCTGCGCGATTCCGACAATCCGCTCCACTTCAGCGCCCTTGCCGTCGGGATTCGGCGTGCGGAAGGCCACAAAGGCCAGCGCATCGGTGTCCGTGTCCACCTTCAGTCCGGAGCTGATCAGCGCCGTCTCCAACCGTTTCAGCTCGGGAGGCATCACGCGGTCTTTCAGGTTCATCGCCGCCGTAGAGTTCTGCATCGCGCGGTAGTCCACCATGATGATCTGTTGAACATCGTGCGGAATCGAAGCCTTGGCGTCGCTCGAAAGCTGTTCGGCCTGGGTAAACGGAGCACACAGCAACAGCAGAACCGTCAGCGAGGCAGCCATCGCCAGCATTTCTTTGCCCTGCCGGTTGAATCTGGTTCGCAACTCGGATTGAAAAATACGCACAGTACACTCCAGTACATCGTTGGTCGTTGCATTGCCGACTGCGATTCTCGCCCTCGGCACAACTGTTCTATTGTTCTCTGAATCAGAGATCGAGGCAAGTGCCAGTCCTTTACTTGACGATCAGATTGCAAAAAGGTTAGCCGAAATAGCATCTGCATTTCCCGCCCCATCAAACTCACGGAGAATGCAGCAGGCCAGGGGCCTCAACCCGCCGGCCACACCAGCGGGTGCTCCAGCATGTGTTCCAGCACCTTGGTCTCCGCATCGAAGTTCGGGATCTCGCGCAGCCACGCCGCCTCCGCGTCGTACGCCTCCTGCGGAATCAGCCCTATAATCTCGCCCTCGGCCGCAATCGCGCCGTGCTTGCGCGCCAGCTCATGCACCGCGTCATGCACTCGGCTCATCGGCGTGGCCCGGAAGTCCGTAATGTTCATGCTCACCTGCGCCCGCCCATTCACGCTCACCCCGATCGCTTTCACCCCGTGCAGTCCGCCCGTCGAGGCGCGAATCGCCCGCGCAACAGTCCGTGCCGCTGCAATGTCCGCCTGCGCGGCCTGTGGCAACACGCCCCCACCCTGCACCCCCGTCTTCGGCGAATCCAGATAAATGTTGTACGCAATCAGAAACCGCCGCGCGCCCACCGCGCTGGCTCCGGCCGTCGGATGGATCTCAGGCCCGCCAACGTCGGGCCGACGCGCCGTATCGCGGTGAGCCGTCTCCAGCAGTCCCTCGAACTGGCCCCGCCGCACGTCCTCCAGGTTCACCCGGTCCGGCCGCGCCGCCGCCGCCTCGTAGAAATACACCGGTACACCGAACCGACGCCATATCTCCAGCCCTGCCTGTCGCGCCAGCATCGCGCACTCCGCCAGAGACACCCCGCTCACCGGAACAAACGGCACCACGTCCGCAGCGCCAATCCGGGGATGCTCCCCCTTCTGCTTGGTCAGATCGATCAGTTGCGCCGCCCGCCCAACTCCCCGCACCGCAGACTCAAAAACCCCCGCCGGAGTCCCCGCAATCGTCACCACGCTCCGGTTGTGCGCCACGTCCAGCGACCAGTCCAGCAGCCGCACTCCCTCCACCTGCATCGCGGCCACAATCGACGCAACCTTCCTCTCGTCCGTACCCTCGGAGAAGTTCGGCACGCATTCAATCACCGCATTCGGATTCAGGCTCGTCGGCATAATCTCACTTCCACCAACTGTAGCCCAACGTGAACTGCACGCTCGCGTTCACCCCGGGATTCTTGTCGCCCAGCGATGCGCTCGATATGTGGATCGCGTTCGCACCCAGGTCAATCGACCGCTTCGCCCGCGTAAAATAATGCACTCCCACCCCAAACTGCGGCGTAAAGTTCCACACGCTGGTCTCGTCGTTCGGCCCGTTGTCGCCCAGCGTGCTGTAGCTGAAGCCGCCAGTCGCATTGATCGGCAGCCCGCCGAAAGCCGGGTACTTGTGGTTCGTCCACAGCAGCCCGCCCGCGCCCTGCGCCCACGGCGCAAACCGCCGCGTCCCGGCAAAGTTCCAGCGCAGGATGATCGGCGTAATGCTCACCCCGCTAAACGTCCCGCCAATCGTGAACGGCGCGGAGCACTCCGCTCCCACGCCACCCAGCGGCCCCGCCGCAACCACGCAGTTCTGCCGCTGCGAGGTCGGCGTGTACGACTGCCAGAACGGAAACGCCTCCAGCGCGTACTCAAAGTTCCCGCGCATCATCCCGCGCCCATGCATCCCAGACAGCACCTTGCCCGCATGCGCCCCCGCCATCAAAAATTTAAATCCTCCGCGGTCTTCCGTCACGCCAAACCCGCTCTGCATCAACCCGCCAAAGTTCCACGGCCTCGCCTCCTGCCGCACCGGGTTGGTCATCGCAACTCCCGCTCCGCTGGAAGAAGTCTGCGCCCCCGCCACGCAGCTCAGCAATACCATTGCAACCGCAAGCCGAATTAAAGTCCTCGTACCACTCAATGAAATGCTCCGTCCCTTATCGAACTCAAAACCCCGCACAGAAGAAAGCCGCCGGCGCTCCGGCGGCCTCATCTTTAAAAATAATCCTTCGCTCTTAATCGGTGCCCTCGGTGTCAATCGGCGTTAAGCCTTTTCGCCTGCCTTACTCGGCGTTCGCCGCCATCGTAGCCTCGTCCATATCGAAGTTGGTGTACACATTCTGCGTATCGTCCAGGTCCTCCAGGACCTCCAGCAACCGCATCATCGCGGTCGCCTGGTTCCCTTCCAGCCGCTGCTGGGTCGAGGCCACCATCGTCACCTCGGCGTACTCTGGCTTGATCCCCGCCGCCTTGATCGCCTCCAGCACCGCGTCGAACTCCTTCGGCCCGGTCACCACCTCCCACGTCTCGCCCTCGTCCGACAGGTCGTCCGCTCCCGCCTCCAGGGCAATCTCGGTCAGCTTGTCCTCGTTCACCTTCGCCTTCTCAACCGCGATCACGCCCTTCTTGCTGAACAGGTAGCTCACCGACCCTGACTCGCCCAGGTTCCCGTTGTTTTTCTGGAACGCGTGCCGGATCTCGCTCACCGCGCGGTTCTTGTTGTCCGTCAGAACCTGCACCATGATCGCCACGCCGCCCGGCCCATAGCCCTCGTACACGATCTCCTCGTACGACTGGCCCTCCAGCTCGCCCGTCCCGCGCTGCACCGCACGCTTGATGTTCTCCGCCGGCATGTTCTCCGCCTTGGCCGCCAGAATCGCCGTCCGCAGCCGCGGATTGCCGTCCGGATCGCCCCCGCCGCCCTTCGCCGCTATCGATATTTCCTTGATGAGGCGGGTAAAGATCTTGCCCCGCTTGGCGTCGGTCGCGCCCTTCTTATGCTTGATGGTCGCCCACTTCGAATGGCCTGACATTTCGTCCCTCTTTAACTCTCGATTTTGTAAACTGGCTGGTTCAGCGAACCAATCTGGGCGCAGCCAGCAACCCGTCGCCAGCCTCACGCAACAGTCGATTTTAGCACGACGAGAGGTGCCCGGTGCCCCATTCATCGCTGCCGCACCGGAACGGCACGCGTTCACGCGTACCGAAGAGAGCACTCATCTTTTGACTGCGCGTTCTTGATTGCTTTGCAATCAAGAACGCGCAAGAAAGTCACTCAGCCGCCAGCAATCCCGCCAAATCCATCGCCCGCGTCCCCATCGCAATCCCGCCCTCCGCATCGCGTGGCCACTCTTCCTCCGGCCGGTCCCAATACAGTTCCACCCCATTCCCATCCGGGTCGCGCAGATACAGAGCCTCGCTCACGCCATGGTCCGCCGCGCCCTCCAGCTCCACCCCATGCTTCCGCAGGGCCTTCAGCGCCGCGCCCAGCTCCGCCCGCGTCGGATACAGGATCGCCAGATGGTACAGCCCGGTCGAGCCCACTGGCGGCGGCGACCCGCCCTCGCTCTCCCATGTATTCAGCCCAATGTGATGGTGATACCCGCCCGCCGACACAAACGCCGCCGAATCTCCCATCCGCTGCGTAACCTCAAACCCCAGCACGCCGCAGTAAAACCCCAACGCCCGCTCCAGGTCCGCCACCTTCAGATGCACATGCCCAATCCGCGCCCCACTCGCAATCGCCATTCCAGTCAGATGCGGACCGCTTCGCTTACGATCCATCTTCCCCCGCGTGCCACCAATTCACACAAGTCGTCATTCTGCGCAGCACATGAGTCGAGATCCCCCCACAAGTCGTCATTCTGGCGCAGCCAGAATCCCCGTATTGGCCCTTGCCGTTGCCCTTGCCCTTGCTTCTAGGTACGCCAAGGCTTCAGCCTTGGCCCTCTCAAGCTGAACAAAAGAAAAGGGGCTGGTAGCCCGAGGCTTTAGCCTCGGGTCTCCCCTGGGGTATGCCATTTTTCGGCCTCGCCCCCTCAAAAACCCCAGCAAAATCCCCTTGTCAAGCCCCTCAAACCCCCAAAATCCCCCTAACCCACACCATCCAAACAACATAAATCTTTTCAAAATCTGGCATACTAGTTTCCCACCATCCCGTATAATTAAATCAGTAAGCAAAACCAAACAGACCCGGCCATCCAGCCGGGTCTTCGCTTTTAACTGTTCTCTGGTCTCCAGCCGGGTCTTCGCTTTTAATACGTCTCGCGCGCTTAGCGCGTGCTTAACTTGCATTTTATGAATACTTTACTCTATTAGCACGGGGGGTACACGCTGCAAAATAACTCTTGTCCTTGCATTTCGGAGGGAGCAGGGGGATTTATCCCCCTGACCCTGAATACGGTCTATCGAACCATCGGGCTTTACCCCGGGCCTTCTGCCAGAAGCGGCAATCGCCTCTTCCGCAGCCCGCCGCCACCAAGTCCAGACTTAGTCCAGACTTAACATGCCTTTT
>Ga0302279_10007630_pt1 | contig 10987 bp, 10 predicted proteins | sample III_Bog_N3_3_FD_194541 | JGI IMG/M metagenome (GOLD analysis project Ga0302279, IMG submission 194541) | Peat permafrost microbial communities from Stordalen Mire near Abisko, Sweden - III_Bog_N3_3 | ecosystem: Environmental > Terrestrial > Soil > Wetlands > Peat | place: Sweden: Abisko...
GCGCGAGGACTTCGTGGAGATCGTCATCACCACCCGACGGGAGCTGTGGCTGTGGCTCCTGGGCGACCGCAGGTGGGAGCAGTACGTGACGGGCCTCGCCGGTCGGGTCGCACGCAGGCTCCCGGCTGTGGCCGGCTCGTGAACCACGCCCGCCGCGTGCCGGCGGACGAATGACGAGGGCGCCGCGTGCCGGCGGCTCGACGATGAGGAGGACCCCATGCCGAACGTGACCGTACCGCCGACGGAGGATCCGCTGATCCACGTGTGGACGCAGCTGGCTACGCCCCTCACCTCGGCCGCCGCCGGGTACTCGAGTGCCGTCTACGAGCACTCGAGCCTGTCGTTGCGGGAGTTCGAGGCGGCGCGCATCACCATGGCCCGGATCAACCAGTGCGCACTGTGCCTCGACTGGCGGACGGCCCGTGACGTGCCGTCGAGGGGCGCGGCACCCGATGCGGTGCCGGAGTCGTTCTATGCCGCCGTGGGCACCGACGACCCGGAGCTGACGGAGCGCGAGCGCCTGGCCGCCGAGTTCGCCCGGCGCTACTCCACCGACCACCTGAGCATGGACGCGGACTTCTGGGCCCGGTGCCACGCCGTGTACAGCGACGACGAGCTGGTCGACCTGGCCCTGTGCGTCGGCTCGTGGCTCGCCCTCGGCCGGTTCAACCAGGTCTTCGACATCGACGGCGCCTGCCGGGTGCCGGCCGTCCACGGCGGCGTCGCCGCTCCGGCGGGCTGAGGCCGGCATGGAGAAGGTGATCGCCCTGGTCTGGGGGCCCGGTGACGGTGAGTCGGGTGACGCCCTGCGCCACCAGCTGATCGAGGACACGTTGCCCCGGCTGCGCCGCGGCGGGGCCCGGGCCGCCACGTTCAACGTGCACGACTCGGCCGCCGAGGAGGCGCCGTCCCCGGCCCCGGCCCCGGAGGGGGAGCAGCCCCACGTGGCCGAGGTCTCGATCTGGCTCGACTGTTACGAGCGGACCGCCGAGATCGAGGAGGCGCTGGCCGACCTCCGGCTGCCCACCGCCTCCTACCTGGTGGTCGAGTCGCTCTACGACGACTACGGGACCACCCCGCACGCGCCGCCACGCGACTGGCCCGACGGGGAGCGCTCGCCCGGGGTCCTGACCGTCGCCCTCATCCACCGACCCGCCGGGCTCGACTACCGCGAGTGGATCACCCGGTGGCACGGCACGCAGTCGCCGGTGTCGGGTGAGCTCCAGCCCCGCACCCGCTACGTGCGCAACGAGGTGGTCCGGTCGCTGACCGACGGGGCCCCCGAGGTGGGAGGCATCGTCGAGGAGGGATGGCCGTCGGCCGGGCACGTGGCCGACCCGAAGCTGTTCTTCAACGCCACCACCGACGAAGAGCTCGGCGCCCATGTGGGCAGGATGCTCGACAGTGTGTCGGCCTGCCTCGACCTCGACCGCCTCCGCAGCTCGACGATGAGCGAGTACCTGGTCGCACCGCTCGGGTGAGTCCCTCCGGACCGGGTCGTCGACGCGGGACGTCCTGACGTCGGGTACCGCCCCGCCCGGTCATCTCGTAGGCTCGCCCATTGGCCCACCGCTGGGCCCACCGCCGGCCAGGGCCGGTGGCGACATCGGAGGAAGCACCCGTGGGACTGTCCATCGGCATCGTCGGTCTCCCCAACGTGGGGAAGTCGACACTCTTCAACGCACTGACCCGCAACGAGGTCCTGGCGGCCAACTACCCCTTCGCCACCATCGAGCCCAACGTGGGCGTGGTGGCCGTGCCCGACCCGCGTCTCGAGGTCCTCGCCGGCATCTTCGACTCGAAGGAGATCCTGCCGGCCATGGTCACCTTCGTCGACATCGCCGGCATCGTGAAGGGCGCTTCGGAAGGGGAGGGTCTGGGGAACAAGTTCCTGGCCGCCATCCGCGAGAGCGACGCCATCTGCCAGGTCGTCCGGGTCTTCGAGGACCCTGACGTGATCCACGTCGACGGGCGCATCGAGCCCGGTGCGGACATCGAGACCATCAACACCGAGCTCATCCTCGCCGACCTGCAGACCGTCGACAACCGGATCACCAAACTGGCCAAGGAGTCGCGCAAGCAGCCCGAGCTCGTCCCGCAACTGCGCGCAGCCGAGCGGGCCCGCGAGATCCTCGACGCCGGCCGCACGGTGGCCTCGGCGGTGGCCGCGGGCGACATCGACGGCGAGCTGGTGCGCGACCTGCACCTGCTCAGCGCCAAGCCGTTCATCTACGTCTTCAACGTGGACGAGGGATCGTTGGGCGACGAGGCCCTGGCGGCCCGCCTGCACGAGCTCGTGGCCCCGGCCGAGGCCGTGGTGGTGTGCGCCCAGATCGAGGCCGAGGTGGCCGCGCTCGATCCCGAGGACGCCGCCGAACTGCTGGCCGGCTACGGCCAGGACGAGTCGGGACTGGTCCAGCTCGTCCACGTGGGCTTCCGCACCCTCGGGCTGCAGACGTACCTGACCGCCGGGCCGAAGGAGACACGGGCCTGGACCATCCACATCGGGGACACCGCACCCCAGGCCGCCGGGGTCATCCACACCGACTTCGAACGGGGCTTCATCAAGGCCGAGGTCATCAGCTTCGACGACCTGGTCGAGGCCGGCTCGGTGGCCGCGGTCAAGGCGGCCGGCAGGGCCCGCATGGAGGGCAAGGAGTACGTGATGCAGGACGGGGACGTGGTCGAGTTCCGGTTCAACGTCTGACCTGACCGCCGGACGACGCGCTCCGGGTGACGGACGTCCCGTCGGGCCGGATGTGTAGTGTGGCCCGCGTGATGCCGGCCGTTCGGAGAGTGCGCCGGTTCGTCGGCGGTGTCGCGGTCTCGGTGATCGTCGCCGTCGGCTGTACGGCATGCGGTTCCGCCGCCTCCCAGGGGGCTCCGTCGACGACCTCGACGTCGCTGGGCCCGACCACGACGTCCGCGCCGGCGTCATCCGCTCCGACCACGGTGGCGTCGCCGTCGTCTGCCCTGGCTGCGCCACGGACGTCGGCCGTGCAGGACGCGCAGTACTTCACCGAGGTGGGGGAGGCGGACCCGACGTTGGCCACGTACGAGCAGAAAGAAGGCAACGTCGCTCTCCGCGCTCTGCTGACCGATGGCTCCGCCTTCTGTGCCCTGTTGACGCGGGGTGGGGGGATCGACCAGGCACTCGTGTCGGAGGCGGTCGGGACGAGGAGTCAGGAAGCGCAGACCCACCTCCCCCTGTCGGTCACGACCTACAACACGATGGAGTCCGTGGCGCTCCTGACCTTGTGCCCGTCCGAGCAGTCGCTCGTGCCGGCGGCGGACCGGGCGAACATACGAGCCCTCGGCGCGTCGCTCGCCGGTCGATCCGGCTGAGGCGGAAGCGCCCAACTTCCCCCCGGTTCCTCCCGTCGGACCGGACCCCGATGTGGCGGGACGGTGACTCCCGCGTGTCGGTCCGGCGAACGGTACCGGGCGTCCGCGCGAACTCGACGAAGTTTCGCCATCTGTTCATGCACAGATAAGAGACCGGTGACGCAACGTCAGCGATTCCATAACCCTCCGCCCGTAGAACCGGAGGCATGAACCTACCCAAGCTGAAGAGGCGGAGTCGTGTGCGGACGGTGGCGATGCTCGCCGCCGCGGCGGCCGTCACCATCACGGGCGTCGGCGTGTCCGGCGCCTTCGAGAGCGCGTCGGCCGCGAACTACACCGGCACGACGACGTGTCCTGCCGGCAGCCGTCTGGAGCAGCCGACCGGGGGATCGATCGACCAGGCCCAGTGCATCATCGCCTCGACCGGGACCCCGGTGGGTGGCGTCAAGCACATCTGGCTGATCATCGAGGAGAACAAGTCCTACGACGAGACGTTCACCGGACTCAACCAGAACAGCTACTTGTGGCAGACGCTGCCGCAGCAGGGTGCGCTGCTCACGAACTACTACGGCACCGGCCACTTCAGCATGGACAACTACATCTCCCTGGTGTCCGGTCAGTCGCCGTCCTACGCGACCCAGGACGACTGCTCGACCACCGCCAACATGACGAACAGCAACAACGGCATCATCACCACCGGCACCGTCGGGAACACCACCGACTCCGATCAGACCACGGACTCGTCGGGCACCAACACCGTTCCGCCGGCACCCAGCGCCGCCGGCAACGGCAACTACGGCCAGTTGTTGACCCACGGGGGCGTCGATGCGTCGCTCGGGAACAACGGCTGCGTCTACCCGACCGACGTCACCACGCTGTTCAACCAGTACAACGCGGCGGGCGTGTCCTGGAAGGCCTACGCCCAGGACCTGGGCGGCGCCCAGCCGGTGGGGTCCACGTCGTACGTGACCGGCTCGACCCCGGGTGTGTCCGACACGGTCCCCGGCCGTGAGGACGGTACCTGTGGGTACCCCGGCACGTCGTCCAACGACCCGGTGACGAACCCCACCAACCTGGTGGCGCCGAGCGGGGACGTCACCAGCTACACCGGTGCCCAGCCGGCCAACGCCAACAACAACGGTGATCCGGCCGACCAGTACGTGGCCAAGCACTTCCCGACGGGCTGGTTCGCCTCGCTGACCGGAGAGTCGGCCGGAACGCAGAGCGGCGTGACCTATGCGGCACAGCCGGCACTGAACGAGCCGACCACCCCGGAGTACGACGGACCGGGTGCGCCCACGACCGGGGCGACCGACACCAACTGTGATGCGAACCACGTGACCAACCTGGACGACCCCACCTACGGTCTGGCCCACGACCTGACGCTCCCGGCCAACGAGGTCCCGGCCTTCAACTGGATCACGCCCAACAACTGCAGTGACGCCCACGATGCCACCTGCCAGGGGAACAACCTCTCGGGGGCGTTCAACGCCGACGGGTCGCCGGACTACACGCCGGCCGGCCTCCCGGCCTACGACCCCGAGGCGACCCAGCCGACCAACTACACCGGTGGTCTGTACGCCTCCGACCTGTTCCTGCGGTACTACATCCCGCTGATCGAGAAGTCGGCGGCCTTCGCCGACGGCGGACTGATCGACGTCACCTTCGACGAGGCCAACCCCCCCTTCACGGTCGGCAACAGCTTCAACAACGTGCCGGCGCCGGGTGACAGCACCACCTACTCCGCTCCGGCCGACCAGCCGACCTTCGGGTCAGCCGGGACCGAATACCCGGGAGCCAGTTCGCTCTACGGTGCCTACGGAGCCCAGGCCGACGCCGCCGGCGAGAACATCAACGGCCACAACGTCAGCACCGAGCCGACCGGACCGAACGACCCCGAGGTCACCGACACCTCGGGCAACCAGTTGCAGCCTGGTCCTGGTGCCTCCGGATTCATCGACCGCCCGACGGGTCTGGTCGGCGAGAGCCCCTATCTGAGTGGCTCGCCCGGACAGACCACCGAGCCGGCACTGGTGGCTCATGGCTCCAGCCTGGTGGGAGACGCCAAGATCAACGCCGACGACACCGGGCGTCTGGTCTCGGGCACCGATGCGACCGGCGACACGATCCCGCCGGACACGTTCGTCGGTGCGGTGAGCGACACCGGACCCATCGCCCTGTCCGGAAACAGCAGCACCACCGGGGCGTCGAACAACTACGCCAAGCCCTGGGTCGGGACGTTCCAGCTGCTGAACGACAGTGGCCAACCGGTGGCACTCCCGAACGGGTTCAACGGCAACATCACGTTGGGTGCCGAGGGTGCGACCTCCACGGTGGGCAGCGCCAGCTGCCCGAGTGGGAGCGAGGCGGCCACGACGTCGGGTTGTGCGACCGCCGACCCGCTGTACGACCCGACCGACTTCACCGCCGGTGGTGGTGACACCGGCACCGTGCTGATCAGCCCACTGATCAAGCCCGGCACGGTGTCGAGCACCTACTACAACCACTACAGCGCGCTGCGCACGCTCGAGGACCTGCTGCTCACCGGCCAGAGCTGCGGTGAGCCCTCCAACGCCGACACCCCGTTGGCTGCCGGCACGGTGTGCGGAGGACTCGACGGCGAAGGCCACATCGGATACGCGGCCCAGTCCGGGCTCGCATCATTCGGGCCCGACGTGTTCACGGCGCAGTCGTTCACACCGGTGGCGTCGCCCCCCGGGTACTCGGCGGTCAAGGGGAGTTCGCCGACGCTGTACTGCCCCGTGCACGCCCCGCTCCGTAAGGGCGGTGCATCCGGCAAGCCCGGCAAGGGCCACTTCGGTGGCGCCGGTGGCGCCGGGGGCGGCGGAGGGGCTGCCGGATGTGGGACCAGCGGTGGCAAGGGTGGCAACGGTGGATCCGCCGCCTCGGCGAGTGCCCCCGGAGGTCGCGGAGGGAACGGCGGCAACGGTGCCTGCCCGGCCGAGCAGTGGTCCGCCGGTGTGTGGCTGACCGCCTCGGGTGGCCAGACGGTGCCGTACGACACGCCGCCGTGCAACGGTGCCGGTGGCAACGGAGGGAACGGCGGGAACGGTGGTGCCGGAGTCGGCACGACGCCGGGCGCGCCGGGAGGCAATGGTGGCGACGGTACTCCCGGCAGCCCGGGTGCACCCGGTACCAACGGGTAGTGGCGTCCGTTCGCCGGGGTCGCCCGCGGACCAGGCGCACTGACGAGGCAGACCGGTCCCGGGCCCGATGGCCCGGGGTCGGTCGCGCGTCGGTGGTGGTGCTGACCGCGCTCGTGCTCGCCGGGTGTGGCGCAGGCAGCAGCTCCGGCACCGGCGACACCGGCACGGCCGCGGTCGCCGGCCGCAGCTCCGCGACCGCGGTGCCGGACGGGGGTACTTCGGGGTACCCGGCGTTCCTGCCGAAGAAGACGCTGCATCCCGACGTGGATGCCGCGCTGGTCGGCACCGAATCCCGCCCGGCCCTGCAGGTCGAGGGACTCCCGGTCGACGTGAGGACGAACGCCTTCGACGTCGACATCACGGTCAGTGGCCCCGTGGTGCCGGGCGAGGGCCTGCCCCAACAGAACGAGGCCACCACCTGTACCTGGACGGTGACGATGGGCGGTGCGACGGCCGACGTTCCGGTCTCGGTGGCCGATTTCCACTCCGTCGACCACCTGGGTTCGGTGTTCCTCATGGGCCTCGTCCCCGGAGAGAGCCCGCCGCAACCGGTACTCCACCCCGGACAGACGATCACGTTCCGGCTGCGGGCCTACGAGCTGGTGGGTGAGGGACAGATGCAGTGGGCCCCCGACCACAGACACGTGGTCGCCATCTTCGACTACACGGTCGAGAACGATTGAGTCGGTCCGTAGCCCGGCCGGTGGCGGTGGAGACCCCGCTAGGGTGACCGCCCATGCCCACCGAAGAGGGTCCGGTCGTCCGCCTGGAGGACGTCGCCGTCGTCCGCGACGGGGTGGCACTGCTCGACGGGATCACCTGGACCGTCGGACCGGGGGAGCGTTGGGCGCTGCTCGGTCCCAACGGATCCGGAAAAACCACGTTGCTGCGCGTGGTGGGGGCCGGTCTCTGGCCGACCAGAGGCACGGTCGAGATCCTCGGTGAGCGGCTGGGGAAGGTCGACATGCGCGAATTGCGCCGCCGCATCACGGTGGTCAGCGCGTCGGTCGGGCGGACGCTGCGACCGGCCCAGGCCGCGCTCGACGTGGTCCTCACCGGCCGGTACGCCGCACTCGAGACCTGGTGGCACGAGTACACCGCCGATGACCGGACCCGGGCGGCCGCACTGTTGACCGACGCCGGATTCGGCAGCGAACTGTTCGCCGCCCGGGCGTTCGGCCTCTTGTCCGAAGGCGAACGTCAGCAGGTGCTCCTCGCCCGGGCACTCATGGGTGACCCCGAACTGATCCTGATGGACGAGCCGGCCGCCGGCCTCGACCTCGGCGCCCGGGAGGGACTGCTGGCCCGGCTGGCATCGCTGGCGGCCGATCCGGACGTGCCACCGATGATCCTGGTCACCCACCATCTCGAGGAGATCCCGCCGGGGGTGACCCATGCCGCCCTGCTCCGGAAGGGGACGCTGCTCGTGGCCGGCCCCGTCGACGAGGTGCTGACCGACGTCGGGGTGTCGGACGCCTTCGGCGTGTCCGTCGCCGTGGAGCGGCGCGACGGCCGATGGGCGGCCCGGGCCCGGAACTGAAGGGCCCGGGCCGTGCCCCGACGGGGGATCCGCACCCCGGGCCGCTGCCCGGGGACCCCCGGGGAGCGCCGGCGGGAACAGGGTGGGTGAAGATGGGGTTGGACAAGCCGTACGCCGGACGAGGAGAACCAGTGACCGCAACGACCACCACCGAAGCCCCTGCCGCATCCTCGGATGCCGGCTCCGAGCGCACCGTCGCCCACTTCTGGTTCGACCCGCTCTGCCCGTGGGCGTGGATCAGCTCGCGCTGGCTGCTGAACGCCGCCGAGGTCCGCGACCTCGACGTGCAGTGGCACATCATGTCGCTCGCCTACCTCAACGCCGATCGTGACGATCTGCCCGAGCAGTACCAGGAGATGATGGCCAAGGCCTGGGGCCCCGTGCGCGTGGTCGCCGCGGCCGAGCAGGCCCACGGCCCCGAGGTCGTCCTGCCGCTCTACACCGCACTCGGGACGCTCCGGCACGTCAAGGGCCTGGAGATGGACCGCACCACGATCGAGGACGCGCTCGGTCAGGTGGGCCTGCCGTTGGAACTGGCCGACGCCGCGACCAGTGACGCCTACGACGAGGCGGTCAAGGCATCGCACCACCGGGGCATCGACCTGGTGGGGATGGACGTCGGCACCCCGGTGATCGCGGTGGGTGACGTCGCCTTCTTCGGCCCCGTCGTCACGCCCGCACCGAAGGGTGAGGCCGCCGGGCTCCTGTGGGACGGCGTGCTCCTGGTGGCCGCCACCCCCGGGTTCTACGAGCTCAAGCGCACGCGTACCGAAGCACCCAGCTTCGACTGAACGCCCGCCCCGAGCTCCGCGCACCCGGCCGGCTCGCCGCTGCACCTCAGGCTCCGACCCGGGCCGCTGCTCCTCAGGTCCCGTGCACGAGCGACAGCACGAGCAGGACCTGGGCCAGGTGGTAGGTGACGTGGATCACCACCTGCCCGTGGCGTACCGGGCGGACGAAGCGGTCGAGGGCGAGCACGGTGTCGGACACCACGAAGAGGACGGCACCGATGGCCGCCGCCGGGACGCCGACGTTGGCCGCCAGTACGGCCATGGTCAGGATGGCCACCAGATAGACGGCCACCGGTGGGATCAGCCCGCGGTGGTCGTCACCGGACAGCGCCCGGAAGATGAGGACCGCCGGCACCGCTCCGTAGGCCACCGCCACCGCGCAGGCCACGGCCAGTCCGGTGGGCGAGAAGGCGAACGGTGGCGAGCCGGCCGGTGACGGCGGCTGCAACAGACCGACGATGAAGAGCACGTGACCGAGCAGGAAGGCCGCCAGACCGGGCACGAACAGGTCCCGCGGCAGCATCAGGAGGACGTCGCCGAGTAGGCAGAACGCCAGGGCGGCGACGAACCACCACCGGCGGTCGACCAGGTCGGTGTGGGCCTCGGGAATCACGGCCGCCGCCGCTGTGAGCAGGGCCAACACCGCCGGCTTGGCCACGTACTCGAGCCGGTCGTCGCCCCGGGCGACCGCCACCCAGTCGACCACGGCGGCCACGCCGGCCAGTCCGATCAGGGTCCAGAAGGCGATCACGGGGGCCGACCATAGCGGTGCCCCGGTCCGCCCCCACCGAGCATCCACCACTAGCCAATTCCGCATCGGTACCGTTTCTCCTGGTAACAGGTCGGTGGAGGAGCTGATGCCTGTGGTCGTGGTCATCATCATCGTGACGGCATGGGCCGTCATCCTTGGACCGAGCCTCCTGAAGCGACGCTCGCGATCCGGTGGTGACCAGTCGATCTCCCACTTCCACTACCAGCTTCGCGTCCTCGAGCAACGTGCCCCCGAGCCCATCGTGGCCCCGGCCTACCGGCTGCGGTCGGTGGACGACCAGGGCACCCCGACGGCGATCCACTACCCCGACAGCGATCGTCCCCCGGTACTGACGGTGGTCGGTGCGAAGGAGCTTCCTCGGCCGGCCCTGGCCTTCCTCGGTGAGCCGGAGGTGACGGAGCCCGCCCCCGAGGCCCCGGCCTACGTGGACGACCGGCCGGACCGCTTCGCCCCGCCCTTCGTCGACTCCGCGCGCTACGACCGCGATCCCACGACGAACCCGCCACCGTCGCGCGCCCCGGACGCCTACGCCCGGGCCCAGGCCCGCAAGCGCCGTCGGGACACGTTGACCGTGCTGGCCGCGGTGTTCGTCGTCACCCTGCTGGCCGCCGTGGTCACCGGTTCGACGTTCGTCGTCGCCGTGGTCGTGCTCGACGGCGTGGCTCTCGGCGCGTACGTGGCGATCCTGGTGCACCTGCGGAGGATGGCCTCGGAGCGCGAGATGAAGTTGCACTACCTCGACCCGATGGCGGCGCGACCGGCGTCCGCCGTCCCGCAGCGGACCTACATGAGCGGCCGCTACGCGCACCCGTCGAACCAGCAGGCCGTCGCCCGCTGAGGTCCGGGGCAGGGGCGGGACCCTCTTGGTAGGGTTGCGCGCATGACCCATGACCCCCGTGCACAGGACCCCCGAACCCGGCTGACCGCCGCCGTGGCCAGTTCGTTGGAGGGGCGCATGCTCCTCACCCACCCCTTCTACCGACGGTGGGAGGCCGGGGAGCTGACCAGCCAGGAACTGGCCGAGTACGCGGTCCACTACCGGGCCTTCGAGGCGGTCCTGCCGGCCGTCCTGGCCGCGGTGGTCGACCGGCTGGTCGCCGACGGCGAGCTCGAGGCCGCCGGGTCGGTGGCCCGCAACCTCGCCGACGAGCTGGGTCGCCCGGAGCCCCACCTCGCCCTCTTCGACGGGTTCGCCGCCGCGCTGCCGACCGCCCACGCCTCGGTTCCGGGGCCGGCCGCCTGCGATCTGGCCGCGACCTACCAGGAGCTGGCGCGACAGTCGCCGGTCGCCGCCATCGCCGGACTGGCCGCCTACGAGCGCCAGGCTGCCGCGATCGCTGCCACCAAGGGTGACGGACTGCGGCGCTGGTAC
>Ga0302279_10007634_pt1 | contig 10986 bp, 9 predicted proteins | sample III_Bog_N3_3_FD_194541 | JGI IMG/M metagenome (GOLD analysis project Ga0302279, IMG submission 194541) | Peat permafrost microbial communities from Stordalen Mire near Abisko, Sweden - III_Bog_N3_3 | ecosystem: Environmental > Terrestrial > Soil > Wetlands > Peat | place: Sweden: Abisko...
ATCTCCCGCGCCCTAAGGGACTGGACACATGCCCGTGTCATGAGTGGGGACCAGTGCCGGTGTGACGGGATGCCGACAAAATCGATGCCGCGATCTTGCCTGGGTTGGCAACCGGCGATCGCTGCCGCCCGGTAACGCCGCAAAATCGATGACGCGGGGTAATAGTCCCGACGCGCTGGCCTGGGCAAGGCTCAATGCCGCCTGGCCCCCGCGCGGACCGGCGCCCAATGCGGCCCCGGGACCCATGACGATGGCGGCATGATCAGGGCTTGGCCGGCGGGGCCGCCAACTTTGCGCCCTGCCGTGGCGCGGATATCGTCCCGGCGTTGCTTCATACCGGCCCGTCAGCCGCGGCAACCCGAGGCTCGGCGTTTGCCGGCGACCGACACCCAAACGACAGACCCTGTCGCGTACTCCGGACCTCAGACGGCCGGGGCTCGACGACGACGACGCAACGATCCGAGAACCGCGAGGCCCGTGCCGAGGAGTGTGAGTGAAGCTGGCTCCGGCGTGGACGTACTGGTGTCCTCGGTAACGATCACCAGCCCGTTGCCGGTGTTGGTGCCGCTGATCGCCTCCGCCAGATTCTTCGTGCCGATTGCGGTGTTGAAGTAGGACCCGCCGCCGCCGCCGCCGCCGCCATTATAGCCGCCGCCGCCGCCGTTGTAGCCGCCGCCACCGCCAGCCGCATTGTTGCTGCCGGCGCCCCCGCCGCCGAAGCCGCCGCTCGCGCCACCCGAGGTGATGGTAGTACCGCCGCTCAGGCCATTTGCGTAGTCTTTGCCACCGGTGGCGTTGCCGGAGCTATTCGCTGTCCCGTTGCTCAGCAATCCGGCCCCGCCGGCACCCCCGTTCGGCGCGCCGGAGCCTGCGCCGCCATTGCCGCCAGTGCCGGCCGCGCCGTTAAGGGAGGAATTTTGGCCGGCAGCCGCGACGCTGGTGGCGGAACCGCCGAGCCCGGCGCCGTTGTAAGTGATGCCGCCCTGGCTGGCGCCGCCGCCGCCGGCCGCGATCAACAGCGGGATCAGGGTCGCGGACGGATCGTCCGGCCCGCTGGTCAGAACCACGAAACTGCCGCCGCCCCCGCCCGCGCCGTTGCTGGCCGTGCTCCCGCCGACGGCACCCGCGGCGATTCTCAGGACATCGCCTGCCTGCAGAACGAAACTCCCGCCAAGCTCAGCGCCTGACCCGCCAATTGACGGAGCGCCAGACGTGTTGTTGCCGCCCTGGCCGCCGTAGGCGAGGAACTCATAGGTTCCGGCGACCGGCACGGTAAAGCTGGCAATGCTCCCGGTCTCGGTGAAACAGGACACCGTGGCCGATACGGTGCAGCTTGGCGTCGCGCGAGCGGGTGCCAGGGCGAACAGGCCGATGCAACCAGCCACCGTGGCATGCAAAGCGACGCGAATCGGCATCAGGAGACTCTCCGCTTGGTTACGCGCTTCGATTAGACGCACAAAACGTGCCACCTTAGAAAAGTTCTAAGTTTCATAATATTAGCGCGAGGATGACGGATTGTAATCGTTGATGTGTAAAGATTTCCGACAGCAACCAATCATTTCATAATAACCGGCTTTGCGATCCAGGGCTGTTCTGGTGCATGAGCCATGTGCGAAATCAACGCAGCGTCGGCGAGCGGCTCGCCCCCGACCGCCGCCACGGCAGCACAAGCGGATCCAGCCGCCGCGCCGCCTCGATCAATCTGGCCCGTGTCGCCGGATGCAGCGGCAGAACCGGATGGCGGGTCACCTCTGCGGGCGGATCACGCCGCTCTCCCGCCGGACGGACCTTACAAGGCGTTCCGCCCCACCAGCGCGCGCACGTTCGCCTGCACCGCGGCGATGTCGTTCGGCAGCACGACGCATCGCTCCGGACGGTCGAACAGGTCGGAAAGCCGAGGCGGCAGGGCGGGACGCTGGCCGATCGCCTGCTCGATCGCGTCGGGAAATTTCGCCGGATGCGCCGTCGCCATCGCCACGACCGGCACCCCGTGCCCCGGCGGTTCGGCCCTGGCGGCCGCGATGGCGATCGCGCTGTGCGGATCGGCGACGTATCCGGTGGCCGCGTTCAGGCGGCGGATTTCGGCCAGGGTGCCCGTATCATCCAGCCGGAAACCATGGAACACCCCCCGCATCCGGTGCCAGGCCGCGTCAGGCACCGCCATGCGTCCGGTGTCGCGAAAGCCCTGCATCGCATCCACGGTCGCGACCGGATCGCGGTTCAACAGCTCGAACAGCAGGCGCTCGAAATTGGAACTGACCTGGATGTCCATCGACGGCGACAGTGACGGCTCGACCGGGGCCATCGACATGTCGTTCGACACGAGAAAGCGCGCCAGGATGTCGTTGCGGTTCGACCCGACGATCAGCCGCGCCACCGGCAGCCCCATGCGGCGGGCGACCCAGGCTGCCAGCACGTTGCCGAAATTGCCGGTGGGAACGCTGAACGCCACCTCCCGGTCCGGCGCGCCCAGTGCCAGGGCGGCGGCAACGTAATAGGGGATCTGTGCCGCAATCCGCGCCCAGTTGATCGAGTTCATCGCCGACAGATGCATATCCGAACGGAACGTCGTGTCGGCGAACAGGGCTTTCACCAGGTCCTGGCAATCGTCGAAGGTGCCCTCGATCGCAATGTTGCCGACGTTCGGGGCCAGCACGGTGGTCATTTGCCGGCGCTGGACGGCGCTGGTCCGGTTGTGGGGGTGCAGGAACACGACATCGACCCGGTCGCGCCCCAGGCAGGCCTCGATGGCCGCCGGCCCGGTATCGCCCGAGGTCGCGCCGACGATGGTGACCCGCGCATTGCGTTCCGCCAGGACATGGTCGAACAACCGGCCCACCACCTGCAACGCCATGTCCTTGAAGGCGAGCGTGGGGCCGTGGAACAATTCCTGGACGAACAGGCCGGTTTCGAGCTGGACCAGCGGCACGATGGCCGTGTGGTCGAAGCCGGCATAGGCATCATGGCAGATCGTGGCCAGAACCTCGGACGGGATCGCGTCCCCGACGAAAGGCTGCATCACGCGGGCGGCGAGTGCCGGGTAGGACAGGCCGCGCATCGCGCGCCAGTCGGCCGGGGACAGGCTGGGCCAGGCGTCGGGGACGAACAGCCCGCCGTCCTCGGCCAGGCCAGCCAGCAGGACACCGGCGAAATCGCGGGCGGGCGCTTGCCCGCGGGTGGAGATGTAACGCATGCCGGCAGATTACCGGCCGCGGGGCTGGCAAGCCAGGGCCTTCCGCACGCGCCCGGCGGCGGCCGGCCCGACCGACCCAACCTGGCGGCTCCGTTCGGTCATGGCAGGCGCTGGCGCGCGTCCCAGATCGTGCGAGCCACCGTCTCCGAACGGCCCATCGCCAGCAGGCCGAGTTCGATCGTCGCCTCGATCGTGGCGATGACCGTCGGCGGCGCGGCCATCCCGGACCAGACCGCGGCGAACAGATCCGGGGTGTCGTCCCGCGGCGACAAGGGCGGCAGCCCCGCCACCGCGCTCAGCACCAGGTCGCTGCGCCCCCGCGCCTGGTCCCACAGATGCGCCGAGGCCGGTTTCAGCGGCACCCGTTCGGCCTCGCCACCGCCGCCCTTCAGGACCAGCAGGCGCCGCCGCCCCAGCCGCTCCGCCACACCGCGATGGACATCGATATAGGGCGGATGAAAGACGCCATCGACGCCGGCTGGCGCATCCGCCGGGTTGAGCAGCCGTACCACCGTATTGACCGGCGAGCGCAGGCCAAACAGCCGGCGCAATCCCAGCAGTGTGTCGAAGGCCGGTGCCATGCCGGCAAGCGGCAGATACGCGAAGCCCGTGTCGCGCAGCCCAAGCGCCGCGCCCGGCACGCCGGCGGCGGGCGCCAGACCAAGCGCGGCCAGCCCTTGCGCGACCGTCATCCCGGCGGAAAAATCGTTCGACCCATGCATCAACACCCGCACGCCCGCCTGCGCCAGCGCGAGCGCGGCCAGCAGGAACCAGGGTGCGCCACGGGTCCGGCCCGCTCCATAGGACGGCCAATCGAGGTCCGCGCTCAGCCCGGCCCCTTCCAGGCCCAGGGCGTCCCGGCCGGCTTCCACCATGCCGGCGATCTCATCGGCGTCCTCGCCGCGGAAGCGCAGCAGCATCAGGAAGGCGCCCACCTGGTGTGGGTCGGCCTGCCCGGCCAGGACCATGCCGAACGCCGTCCGCGCCTCGTCGCGGGTCAAGGGCCGCGACCGGCCGGGACCGCGCCCGAGCGTGGCGACGAAGCGGGCAAATTCGGTCTCGGCGGAAGCGGTCATGCCCTGGCGGTACTCCTTTGCGGTTTGCCTGTGCAAGCCTGGCGGGCGATGATCGCGGGATGGACCTTTCCCGGGATGCGCTGCTGCTGGTCGGCCATGGCTCCTCGCACTACCAGGAGGCCGGGCGGCTGCTGCACGCCCACGCCGCCGCGCTGCAGGCCGGCGGCCACGTCGCCGAGACCGCGGTCGGGCTGCTGCGTGGCGCCCCATCCGTCGCGGATGCGCTGGCCGCACTGAGCGCTCGGGTCGTGCATGTCGTGCCCTTCTTCATGGAGGACGGCTTCTTCACCCGGGTTGCCGTCCCGGAGGCGCTGGCGCAGGCCGAGCGGGGTCGGGGCCAGACCCTGCGGGTTTGCCCACCCGTCGGCACGCATGACGGCCTGGCGGCGTTGCTGGCGGAACGCGTGCGGCGGGATTGTCCGGACCCGGCCGCCTGGTCGGTGCTGCTGGTCGGCCATGGATCCAGCCGGACACCCGGCCGGGGTATGGCGTTGCATCGCCATCAGGCACGGCTGGCTGCGACCGGGCAATTCGGCCGCGTCCGAACGGCATTCCTGGAAGAGGCGCCCCTGCTCCCGGACGTACTGGCCGAATTGGGTGGCTCGGCCACGGCCGTCATAGGTATTTTTGCCGGCGAGGGGGGCCATGTGCGGGATGATCTTCCGCGCTGCATCGCAGCAGCGCAGGCGGCTCGGGATGCTCTGGGACCGCCGCTGCTGGACCTCGGCATCATCAGCGATGAGCCGGGCATGCGGCGGATCATCCTGGATCTGGTTGGAACCGGGGCTGAAGGTCGGGCCGCCAAGCCGGGTTGAGGCTGAAACGGCACAAGTTTTTGTCCGTTCAAGGAAAAATATCTTGACGTGTGGCGGTCCCGGGGGTTATCGATGCCGCATCAAGGGGCGAGGCATGTCCGCTGTCTTCCCTGGTCGTCCGGTCTGCCAAAGTCTGGTGCATTGACGATCCGGGCCGGTCCGCTGACCGCCACATTGGCACTTGTTGCTGTGACCCGCACGGACGTCCCGCTGCCGCAAGGTTTTTTCGTGATGGCCAGGCCCTGGGGTCAGGCCCGTGGGCAAGCTTGTCGCGGCCATCGGACGCGGCGGCGTGTTGCGATTACGGCACCGGACCGTGCATCGATTGTTCGCAAATTTTAACGGGCACTTTATCCAGCCTTCAACTGCCGGTCAGGTGCCGGTCCTGATGGCTGGGACAAGCTTGCCCACGGGCCTGACCCGAGGGCCCGGCCATGCCGCATTGGGAGGACGGCTTTCCGGTCGATGTGAAAATGCTTACGAGCCGCCGGCCCCGTGGCCCGCAAATTTTGGTCCGGTCACCGTTCAATCATGGTTCGGGGCGCCCTCCTGGCCCCCATTTTACCTGGAGAATTCAATGGATCGTCAAATCGTTTATCCCGCTTCCATCCCGCTCGACACCGACATTCTGAACATACAACTGAATGCCATGGTCTCGGACGGCTTCCTGGCACAGGCGATGTTCGGGGCTGGACCGGTCATCAATGGGTTGGCCTGCACGCCGTCCGTCCCCGCTTCGATGCAAGTGGCGGTCGGACCCGGCATGATTGCCTCCATGCAGACGGTCGATGGGACGCCTTTTGGCTCCTTGCCGGCGGATATCGAGGATCCGCTGGTCAAGATCGGCATCAACCTGACCGCGACCCCATTCACTCTGGCTGCGCCGACCACGGCCGGCGACTCGATCAATTACCTGATCGAGGTGGGGTTCACTGAATTCGACGCCACGCCGATCGTGCTGCCGTACTACAATGCGGCCAATCCGGCCATGAATTACAGCGGCCCCAACAACTCCGGTGCGCAGCAGTTCACGCAGCGCCTCCAGCGGGTTCTGTTGAATCTGGTTGCCGGCACGCCGGCCCCGACCGGCACCCAGACCACGCCGCCGGCCGACGCCGGGACCCTGCCGCTGTACGTGATCACGGTTCCCAGTAGCGCGACCCTGGTGGCCCCCTCCAATATCGCGCTGGCCGCCGGCGCGCCGTTCATTGGCGGCGGTTCGCTGATGCCTGGCCGATATCTGGGGTCGCAGCACTGGTCGGCGGCGGGCACCTATACCTATACCCCGACGCCGGGAACCAACCGGACGGTCTGGGAATATGTGGTCGGTGCCGGTGGCAGCGGCGGTGGCGCGGCGGCGACTGGGGCTGGCGCGATGGCGGCGGGTTCGGGCGGCGCATCCGGCGCCCTTGTCCGGCACGAAGCCACCGCGGGCTTTGCCGGCGCGACGATCGTCATCGGTGCGGGCGGCGCGGCAACCGCTTCGGGCAATCACAACGGCAACCCGGGCGGCACGACGACGGTCACGGCGCCGAACTTCACCCTGACGGCACCGGGCGGGCCCGGCGGCTACGGCATCGCCCCGCAGACCCTCAGCTTCATTACCGGGGCGGGCGTGTGCGGCGCCACCGGGACCGGCGGTAACATCGTCAACGCACCTGGCAACCAGGGCGGAGCCGGGTTCGGTTTCCTCGCCGGCGGCATTTCGTTCCAGTTGGTATCCGGCCAGGGCGGCGCCTCGCCGTTTGGACAGGGCGCCAGCCAGGTTGGCAGCACCACCAACGGCGAGGCCGGCATCGCACCGGGTTCGGGCGGATCGGGCGGCGCGCGCGGCGACACGGGGGCGGGCGGGGGCGCCGCGTCTGGCGGTGCGGGCGCCGATGGTTATGTGATCGTGCGGGAATATACCTGATCGTCGGGTCCGGACCGTCCAGCGCATCACCGCGCTGGACGGCCGTTCAACGTGCGGCGCGTGGCCCGGGCTCGAAGCGGGCGCAACGATGGCTAGCGTGGCGCGCAGCATCGGCGAGCGGTCGCCTCACGACCATCCGAGGCGACTTGCCGGGATCCGGCGGATCCCCCTTCCGGCAAACCCGGCGGAGTGACCTGCGGGATCCGGCTCAGATCAGATGGGCATCAATCGCAGGCTGCCCTTTTTGCGGCCGGCGGTGAAGAAGAAATCCACCAGATCACCGACCTTCGGTGTGCGCGCAGACTTGACGACGGACGACAGGCCGCACAGTTCCTCGATCGCCTCGGCGGCACCGGTCAGAACCGGGTCATTGTTGGTCAGCAGCATGACCGGCAGGTCCGGATCGAAGCGCGACACCGTCATCATGACATTGAACCCGTCCTGATCCCGGCCATCCATCTCCGTCACCAGCGCCATCGGACGGTGGTTTTCCAACACCGTCATCAGATCGTCCGACGACGAGATATGCTCCAGACCGATCTCCAGGAAGTCACAAACGACTTCCAGTGACATGGCCAGACATGGATCGTCGCTGACGATCACCACCACGGGCTGGGTCGCGACTGTCTGTGTGATGGGAAGCCGCGTCTTTTGCCGCGGCCGTTCCGTCGTGATCGCATCGAACATGATTTGGGTCCTCGGCGTTAAAGGCGTTCGGCGATCCGGGATCGAAGATTTTTTTGACTGACCCCGCATCTGATACCGGCTAATGTGGCGCACCACCCGCCAGCGATGAAAGACCCTTAATCGTTAGTAATTCACCTACACGTGAAAGTACTACGTGAATTTGCGTGAATCAGGTGCGGCCGCTCGCAAACGCCGGCATTTTACAACCGGCGCCGCGGCGTTTACATCCCCCGGACAGGCAGGGCCGTCAAGACCCGCCAGGAACGGAGGATACGCCATGTTTGCCTATGTCGGCGGCTACACGACGCCAGACCGCGACGGGCGCGGTGACGGGATCAATGTTTACCAGATCGATCCGGCCACCGGTCGCTGGTTGCATCGGCAACATATCGGTGGCCTGGAGAACCCGTCGCTGTTCACCCTGACCCGTGATCAGACCCGGTTGTATTCGGTCCATGGCGGGCGGAACCTGGTCAGTGCGTTCGCACGCGACACAGTTTCGGGACGGTTGCATTTGCTCAATCAGCAGGATTGCCAGGGCAACAACCCGGTCGATTCCGCGCTCGATCCGACCGAACGGCATCTGGTGGTGGGGAATTACGGCACCGGGACGGTTGCGGTCATGCCGGTCGCCGCCGACGGGCGCTTGCAGCCGGTCAGCCAGGTGCATGCGCTCGAAGGTCAACCCGGTCCGGATCCGCAACATCAGGCGTCATCGCATCCGCACGCGGTGATTTTCGATCCGTCCGAGCGTTTCGTGATCGTACCGGACAAGGGCTTCGACCGCACCTTCATCTTCCGCTTCGAGAACGGGCGGCTCGCACCGACCGGGCAGGGATCGGTTGCATCCAGGCGCGGCGCGGCGCCGCGGCACACGACGTTCCACCCCACTTTGGCCATCCTGTATGTCAACAACGAGCTGGATTCCACGGTGACGGTCTATCGCTGGGACGGCGCGACCGGGCATGTGGCGGAAGCGCAGATCGTCACGACGATCCCCGGTGGTCACGACGGGCGCAACACCACCGCCGAGATCGCCGCGTCGCGCTGCGGGCGGTTCCTGTATGTCTCCAATCGCGGCCAGGATTCGGTGGTACGATTCGTTATCGATCCGGCAACCGGGCACCTGACCTTCGCGGGTTTCACACCGACGGGCGGAGTACGACCGCGGTTCTTCGCGCTCGATCCCGCCGGCACGCGGCTCTATGTCGCAAACCAGGACAGTGACGATATCACCGCGTTTCAGGTCGATCCGGCCGAGGGTGGGCTCATCCCGGCCGGCATCGCGGTGCGGACCGGCAGCCCCTCGGCGATCAGCTTCGTCCCAGCCTCTTGAACCGGACCTCTTGAACCGGACCGGGGAACGCGCCGATACTGGGTGCAACCGACAACAAACGTCAGGGAGTTGACATGGCAAGGCGCCCATCCCCAGCCAAGGCCGCCGCAAGGCGGTCCGCCGGCAAGAAGCAAGCTGCGAAAAAGGCGCCCCCGGCGAAGAAGAGCGCGTCCCGGCCCAGCAGCGCCAAGAGGGCGGTGGTCAAGAAAGCGGCCCCCCGCCGCAGTGCCAAGACCCGGCCCAACGCACCCGCCAAGCGCAAGGCACCGGCCCGCAACGCTGCCCCAAGCGCGACGACGAGCCAGCGGTTCGTGGTCAGCCACCTGAACGAGGCCGATTTCAGGACCGACGGCCTGCGCCCCTATGCGCGATACCGCGACCTCGGGATCGCGGCGGCAACCGGCGGCCTGTGCCAGGCGCACGTGATCCGGCTGGTGCCGCCGTGCACCGACACGGTTCGCCAGCGTCACAGCCACGCCGTCGATCTGCAACTGGTCTATGTGCTGAAAGGCTGGGTGAAAAACGAATTCGCCGGCCAGGGCGAGCAGATGATGTCGGTTGGCAGTTGCTGGCTGCAACCGTCCGACATCGCCCATACCGTGCTGGATTACTCGCCCGACTGCGAATTGCTGGAAATCGTGGTCCCGGCGGACTTCAAGACCACCGAACGCGCCTGACCCACCACCGGGAGAAACCCACCATGACCGGATCATCCGGCGTCTCACGCCGCGTTTTGCTCACGTCCGCGCTCACCGCGCCGGTGGTGCTGCGCCACGCCAGAGGCGACACCCCGATCAAGATCGGCATGCCCTGCGCGCTGACCGGCCCGGGCGGCGAGATCGGCGCCCAGATGCGCCGCGGCGCCGAGTTCTGGGCCAAGCAGACCAACGCCAAGGGCGGCCTGCTGGGGCGGCCGATCGAGATCCATGCCCTGGATACCGGCGGCGATCCGGCGACCGCGGTGCGCAAGGCGCAGGAAGCGGTCGAGAGCATCGGCGCGCGGCTGCTGTTCGGCATGACCCTGTCGTCCGAGGCGCTCGCGGTGGTGCCGAAACTGGCCGACTGGAACGCGATCTTCATGTCGTCGGACAATGGCGACGGACGGCTGACCGGCTCATCCTTCGTGCCGAATTTTTTCAGGGCGAATACGTCGGGTCCGATGGGGACGCGGGCGGTGGCGCTGTATCTGCGCCAGGCGGGTTTCAAGAATTTTTTCGGACTTGGCATGGATTACGCCTGGGGCCACAACAGCATCGGCGTGTTCAAGGACGAGGTGACGAAGGCCGGCAAGACTTTCCTGGGCGATGTCTATTCGCCGATCGGGACCAAGGATTTTTCGACCTATATCACCAAGATCCGGCAGTCCGGCGCGGACGCCTGCTATCTGGTCCTGCAAGGCGACGACAATAACGGTTTCCTGTCGCAAGCAAAACAGTATCGGCTGTCTGACAAGGTCCAGTTGCTGACCGAGATCGTCGATCTGAACAGCATCCACGCGGTCGGCGACGCGGCGATCGGGCTGATCGGGTCCTCGCGCTACACCTATACCTTCCCCGGCCAGGCGAATGCGGATTTCGTCGCCGCCTGGCAGACGGAATACGGCGTGGTGCCCGATGTGTTCGAAGGCGAGCAGTGGCAGGCCGGCCTGATGCTGGGCGCCGGGATCGCGGCGGCCGGCAGCATCGAGGCCGACAAGCTGCGCCCCGCGCTGGAAAATGTGGCGATCGACAGCATCAAGGGCCATGTGGCGATGCGCGCCTGCGACCATCAGGCGGTGCAGCAAGGCTTCATGGTGCGGGTGGAGAAGAAAGACGGTGCGGCAGCGCCGGTTCCGAACCTGATCGCGACCTTCCCGGCCGATCAGATCACGCCCGCCTGCCGCCAGATGACGTATGAGAGCTGATCACCGCCAATCTCCCCCTCCCCTTGAGGGAGGGGGGCGGGGGGAGGGGGCGGTTCCCGTTGGG
>Ga0302279_10007645_pt1 | contig 10975 bp, 13 predicted proteins | sample III_Bog_N3_3_FD_194541 | JGI IMG/M metagenome (GOLD analysis project Ga0302279, IMG submission 194541) | Peat permafrost microbial communities from Stordalen Mire near Abisko, Sweden - III_Bog_N3_3 | ecosystem: Environmental > Terrestrial > Soil > Wetlands > Peat | place: Sweden: Abisko...
GATCGCCTGCGCCGCGGCCTCGCACCACACCTCGCTGTCGGTCACGAGCACCCAGTGGTGCTGCAACAGGTCGAGCGTCGAGACCTGCTCGCCACGCGTGGAGACCCAAAGGTGGGGCGCGCGCGTCCCTGGCTGTCCGGCCCACTGCTCGGGACGCAATGCGGGCGGGAGCTCCTCGCCCGCACCGAGTACGGACTTCGACCGGTACAATTGGCCAAGCTCCATGGCATCATCTTCGATGATGGCGACCTTCTTCTCGTCGTCGGTCGCCCACTTTGCGTAGTCCTGTCGCGCGAAGATCTGATCATGCCGCAGCCAAGCGATTGGGCGGCGTTCCGCGTCGTAGGTGCCCAGTAGCTCGCGCGACGACGAGCCGGAGAGGACTGACGCGAGCTTCCACGCGAGGTTATAGGAGTCCTCGATGCCGGTGTTGGCCCCGTAGCCGCCCCGCGCGGGCGGCAGGGTGTGCGCGGCATCCCCGGCGAGGAACACGTGACCGGACGAAAAGCGATCTGCAATGAGAGCGCTGAGCGTCCAGCGCCCCGTGGTGATGATCTCGACGTCGAGGTCGGAGCGACCGATCGCCTGAATGACCTTTGCTCGCAAGGTCGCAAGGTCGCGCTCCTGGTCATCCGAGAACATCAGCAACCAGCGACCATCTCGGTACGTCGTGAGCATGCCCTTCAGACCGGGCTGATCGAGCTCGAACTGGCTGACTCCGCTCTCGAGGTACTCGTCGAGGGGAGCGCAGAACAAGACACTACGCACGACCTGCAGGAAGCCGTGACCGCTGCGGCCAATGCCCAGGGCATCGCGGACCGGGCTTGCGTGACCGTCCGCCGCGATAACGTAAGACGCGCGGAGAGCATACTCACGTCCGTCACGATGTCGCAGCGACGCCAGCACGCCGGTGCCATCCTCCTCGAGCGAAAGCAGCTCCGTATTCAGCCGAACGTCCGCGCCAAGCTCGATCGCCTTGTCGCGAAGGATCGGCTCGAGCTTGTCCTGGGCGATGGACGCCCCCGTACAGGGGGAGTAGCTCGACGCGGAGCGCGGCGGACCGTCCGGCTTCCCGTTCTGAGGTTTGCCTGGAGTCCATTCGGCTTCTGCGGACCATTTGCCCGCCAAGCTCTCCACCGCGACGCGTCGCGGTCGACCGTGGCCGAGCGGAACCTCGGGAATGCTCGCGCCGACCCCAACGGCGCGAAAGAGCTCCAGTGTTCGCGTCGTGAAGCCGATCGCACGCGGATGCGGCGAGCTGCCGGGGTGCTTCTCGACGAGCACGGTCTCCACGCCGCGCCAGGCGAGGAACATCGCTGCGGACAGCCCCGCGAGGCCGCCGCCGACGATGAGCACGGGCGTGGATTCATCCGACGAAGAGCGAATATTCACTGTGCATTCTCCGGGGGTACGTCGCGGGGAAGGGGACTATCGTCCGCTGCGCGGGCTCTTTCGGCGGCGTGACCCCGTGCTTGCAGCCGTCGCCGGGTCGGCGCGTGGCGGGCGAGGTGCCCGCGGAATACCGCGCAAGAACACGTCGACCGCCCACGCGAACCGCTCTTCGGCGGTACCCGAGAGCAGGTGCGCGCGGGCGGCGAAGACGTGGGGATACTCGGTTTCCGCGACCGCACCGATGGCCTTTGCATTCGCCCCCTCGGGGTGGGCGGGATCGAGACCGTTGACGTGCTCCGCGACAATCGCCGTGACGTACAGAATGAGGAGATCGACCGCCCACGCGCCGGTCGCCAGGTCGATCCCGCTCTCTTCGAGGAGCGCCAGGAGAGTCTCCGTAACGCGGAGCGCGTTTGGTCCGACGGCGACGGTGCCGAACGCGAGCTGCGCGAGGCCAGGGCTCGCGGAAAGCACTCGGGCGTAGGACTTGAGGAGAGCCAGCAGACGTTCGCGCCAACCCGCTCCCGGAGCGCCCCGCAGGTTGACCTTCGCCAGAGCACGATCGAGGACGAGCGCGTAGAGCTCGTCGAGATCCGCGACGTACGCGTAGAGCGAGGCGGGCCCCGTCTCGAGGGCGGCGGCCACCTTGCGGAGGCTCATGCCTTTGAGCCCGTCGGTCGTGAGCTGACGGAGCGCCTCCAGCACGATCGCGTCGCGGCTGAGCGGGGGCTTCGCCGGACCTCCGCGGCGACTCGTGACCTCGTCGGCCTCGAATGGGTTTCGCGGTTTCACTAGCGAACAGTGTTCGTCACGAACGGTGGTTCGTCAAGCGGGGACTGCTTGCCGATGTGCGTATCCTCCGTTTCGCGTCTACTATCCGCGAGCACCAAAACAGCATGGTCGTCGTTCGCGTCTTCCACCAGCGTAGGGAGCCGAGTGTGCGCTGATTGTCGACGAAGGCTCGCTCCCCTCAGCAAACCCCATGGGTGCGGTCGCGATCTCGCCGCAGCGCCCGCCAAAACAAGGGGGAGCCGCACGACCCGCGCGCGGCTCCCCCTCTCACTTCACTGCCTACCGATCCACCACGACGCCCTCACTCCTACGAGTGAGCCCCACCACCCCCCGTCGCGTTCGTCGCGCTCGCCACAGGCGTCGCGACTCCCGCTGCCGGAGTCATCACCCCCGCAGCACCCGCCGGGGTCGCCACCCCCGCCGTCCCCGGCCCCGTAGCCCCTGCCGACACCGCCGACGTCCCTCCCGACGTCGACGCGCTCGATCCCGCCGTCACCGGCGTAATGGTCACCCCCGTGACGTCCCCGACGATCTCCGCCTTCTTCTTCTTGCTCGCGGTTCCGCGCGCGAGTCGCGTCGCGTTCGCCTTGGCGGTGGCCGCCGCGCGCTTGGCCGTGGTGAGCGGAGTGTAGGGCTTGCGCGGAGTAATCTCGAACGCGTTCAGCGTGTTGACCTGTGCGCTGAACATCGCCGCGATGGCGTTGCGGATCATCCTGACCGTGTCGCCGTCCGCCGCGACGAGCTTGTCTTCGGCCAGGATGGCCTCCTTCCACGCCCCCTTCGCCGTCGCCGTGGCGGCGACTGCGTTGAGGACGTTCTGGATGAAAGACACGGCCTGAAGAGCCGTGAACGTCTGCCCGGCCACCGTGAACACGGTGGTCGCGCAGTACAGTGGGATACCGGCGACGAGCGCCCGGTACTGGGAAAGTGTCATCTGCGTTATCGATTTTGCCATGTGAACCTTTGCACAACGGTGAAGAAACGAAGAACGAGTGCGACGCGACCGAATGCCGAGTCGTCTCTGACCTTCATGGGACGAAACAATCGAAGTCTTGAGCCGCTCGATCGAGAATCTCTTGCGATCGAATGCGGTTCGGTCACGATCGAGCGGAGAATCGTTCGGCTCGAACTTGAGAAGGAGCGAGTCGACGTGCAGGTTGAACGGCCCGATCCGCGGGTTGCGCCGCCGGACCTGCGTTTCGAGCGCCCCGACGCGCCGATGGATCGAAGCGACGTGCAGGTTGATCGTCTCGACGTGAAGGTTGATCGACTCGAACGCGAGGTTCTTGCGATCGATCCCGGGATTCTTCTCGTCAACGTTGAGGTTCTTGCGATCGATCGACGGATGGATCGCGTGAAACGACCGAACCGTGCGAAGGATCCCGGGGTTCTTCCGAAGGATCCGCCGGTTGATTCGATGAACCCATCGGTTGATTCGATCGATCCGTCGATCGGCTCGAAGGATCGATCGATCGAGCCGATGAATCTGTCGGTCCGTTCGATGGAGCGATCCGTCCTCTCGATGGATCCGCCGTTCGAGTCGAAGGATCGATCGGCTCTCCCGAAGGATCGATCGATCGAGCCGATGAACCCGCCGTTCGAGTCGAAGGATCGATCGATTGAGCCGATGAACCTTTCAATCGAGCCGAAGAACCCGTCGTCCCGGTCGAAGGATCCCTCGATCGAGCCGGCCGATTCTCGCGTCGACCGTCTGTATCCGAGCGCTGTGCCCATGAACCCCTACCTCGACGCGGACCGTCCGCGAGTCGGCCCGATGCCGGCTCGCTGTGTCCCTCTACTTAACCGGCTCGACGGCCCCTTTTTTTCGTTCGAGGGGCTCTCGTTACAAACAATCGCCCTATTTGCGATCTCGCTCCGACAGGCAGATGGCTTCCCACACCGGTTCGAGCTTCTCCTTGATCTCGGTCAGCGGGATGAGCGTCGTCCTTCCGAGGCGGTAGACGACGATGCTCTGGGAGCGAACGAGCTTCATCACCAGGTGGCGACTGATGCCGATCGACTGCGCAAGCTCGTGCACGGAGTAGAGGACCTTCATGCGTAGCGGCTTCACCGCGCGCGCGAGGGGCTTCACGAGATCCCTCCGAGGACGGGAGTCTCTCTGCCGCCGCGCTCGCGCACGTAGGCTTCGAAGGCGGCCTTGAGAATAGGGCTCGCCCGGCGCGCGAGCCTTGCGACGGCTTCTTCGTTCGCGCTCGTCGACTCGTTCAGGCGGAGAGCCGTTCGCTGTTCGAGCACGGCAAGCGCCGCGTCGTCCTCGGGGAGCCCGGCCTCCGCGGCCGCCAGCCGCACGACGAGACCGGTGAGCCGTCCGAACCGTTCGCGGAGCAGGAGCGGCCACCGTCTGGCGGCGTAGGCCGCCTTGAGAACCCCGGCGTCGAAGTCCTCCAATGCGCGAATCCAGGAGAGCAGCGTGCGCTGGGCGTGGGAAGCCTCGGCCCGCTGATCGAGGGTGTCGTCGGGGAGCGTCGGGGGGACGTACGAGAGCGATTGTACGTAGTTGGAGCGGCTGCCCATGTCGGACTCGGCTTCGGTGAAGAACCATTCGAGCTCGCGGTCGGCGGTCCCGCGAGGGGTGAAGAGCAGGATCGTGGACGGGGGGGTGGTCATGGTCACGGGCATGGGAGCTCCTTCGGGTTGCGAGACGTGAGGGGTGGAGGTCGGTTTGCGGGGCGAGGTCACGGTGCCTCCGAGGAACCGCGAGGGGTGGTCACGATCCGAAGGTGCGTCCCGCGTGGCTTGCGCGCCGCGAGCTTCACCCCTTCGGTGCGAAGCGCGTATCCGCGTTCCTTGCGGAGCTGTCGTCCGAGCGCCATCCGCGACTGATGGAGCGCGTGCTTCTCGAGGTCTTCGAAGTAGACAGTCCAGGGGAGGTCCTGGACAGCGTCCAGGAAGGTGGCGATCACGAGATCATCCAACCGGGCGTCCTCGGCGTGGCCGAGCTGCTCGCGGCGCGCACGAAGCTTCGGCGTGACGGCTTCGAGAAGGAGCAGCTCCCAGAGACGATGGGGCGCAGCCTGCTGCGCACAGAAGAGCTCCTGGACGATGAAGCGACGTCGCTCGTCGCGCAGGTCGCGAACCGTCGTGCTGCGGAGGATCGTCAGGAGGTCCGTGACGGTCTCCTCGGGGAAGTGGTCGTGAAAGTCGAGCCGCTCGGCGGCGTAGTGCATGCGTTCTTGGGCAATGAGCACGTCGTTGTTGAGGCAGCGAATCATGGGCGTTCCTTGGTCTTGGGAGTGGGGAGTGAAGGACATGGCGGCCTAGAACCCGCCGACCTGGGCGAGGCGGTCGCGGAAGGCGATCTCGTCGAGGGCTTCTTGCGCGAGCCACTCGCCTTCGCCGTCCGAGGCCACGTAGGCCTGCAGCGCGGGGACTGCGGCTTCGCCGAAGCGGACGAGCGTGCGGGATGCGGCTTCGGCGACGTTGTCCTCGGCGTCGAGGAGCTCGATGAGAACGGCGATGGCGCGGACGTCGCGAGTCGCACCCAGCTTGCGAACGAGGCGTGCGGCGTCGCTGGCGAACTCGGCGTGGGCGATACGGCTCTTGAGGCTACGGATACGGGCGGCGGTGGGGCTCATGGCAAATCACTCCTGTGACCGTCGGCGGGAGAGCCGGCGGAGTGCGTCGATGGACGCGTGGTGGGCAAGGCGAAGGCCTCCCGCGGCGCGGCGGCTGGCCGTGCGAGGGGTTCGGCAGAATGCCGACGATGGTCTTCGGAGCGGACGTCCCGACCCGGCGTTTCAGCCGGTCAGTCGTACCTCTCGCCCTCTCAATCGTCTGACGGCCCGACTTGCGACAGGCTTTCTTCATGTTTTTCTTCGCACGATGAAACACAAGCAGTTGCAGTGACTTGCGTGCGATCGGTAAAACGGTGCCCCGAAAGGCGCTTCACGAAACCTAAGCGTAGGTTAGGTTCGTAACGTGCCGAACGCCTCGTCGCCCGATTGGGACCGCCTCTATGCCGTCGCGTCCGGGCAGTCGGGCCTCTTCACCACCGAACAAGCCGCGAGCGCGGGTTACTCATGGGAGCTGGTGCATCACCACGTGGGCGCCAAGCGCGTCGAGCGGGTGCAGCGGGGTGTCTACCGGATGGTCCATTTCCCGGAGACCGCCCGGCAGAACGAGGCGCTCGTGGCGGTGTGGCTATGGGCAGCAGAGACCGCGACGTTCTCGCACGAGACGGCGCTCGCCCTTCACGGCGTGAGCGGGCTCGCGACGGACAGCGTGCACATCACGGTGCCGAGCGCGTGGAGGACACGGCGGCTGCGCGCGCCGAAGGGGGTGGTGCTGCATCCCGACGAGGTGGGCGAAGGCGAGTCGACGCGCCACGGGGCGATCCCCGTGGTGAGCGTGCGTCGCGCGCTCGAGGAGGTCGCGCTCGCGGGCATGGATCCGAAGGAGCTTCGGCGCGTCACCAACGAGGCGTCGAAGAAGGGGCTCGTCGCGCGGGCCGAGCTGGACGTGGTGCGGCGCGTGCTGCGGCCGGTCGGGGGATTGGGGCGGGCGTGAGTGTGGGGGCGCCTCTCAAGGTATGAGGACCTTCATTCCGACAACGGCGGCCAAAGCGCCTTGCCGTTCGTCATACGTCACGAATCGCTTCATTCCGAGCGTGACCGCCGTGGCCACGTGCAGAACGTCGAGGGAGCGGGTGCCCAGGCGGGCTGTGTGCCGGTCGCTCAGGTCGGCTGCGAGATCGAGCGTACGCCGCCATAGCGCGTCGACAAGCGAGAGGCGGCCCTCCCGGATGTCGGTATCGAGATCTTCGATTGCACCCCGCGCCGCGTCGGCGCGGAGGACTTTGCGATGGACGGCGAGCGCCACGGAGTTGACCAGCTCGGCACGACCGAAGCGCGTCAGCGGAAGCGCGCCTTGTGTCCGCTTACGCCATGCACAGAAGCGAAGCGAGCGATCGTCGTGAACGTAAAGGCTTCGGAGTGCGCTCGGGTCGACGTACGCGCTCTCAGCGCTCGCCACGGTCCGCCTCGTCGAGCGCTTGCCGCGCCCCCTTCGACATGGCCTTCGGCATACGTCCGCGGAGCCTCGCGAAGTAGTCGATGGGCACGGGTTTCGCTTCTGCGGCGTGGAAGGCGCGGAGCACGGCGACCGGATGCCCGTGATCGGTGACGATGACCTCGCCCTCCTGCTCGAGGAGCCGCCGCACGCGCGGGAATTGGGTCCGCAGGTCGCGAATGGTAGCCGTCGACATGCGTGAACCTTACTTGATTCACAGCGCGGTGTCGACCTGCGTGCCCGGCCAGGGCGGCTCGAGAAGAGACCCGAAAGAGTGCGCGTCCGCCATCACGATCCGATGCGCTACCCTCGCTCCGTGCGCGGCCTCCATCGACGAGCCCTCTTCGCCCTCGCGTTCCCGCTCGCCTGTAACCCTTCCACCTCGTCCACCGCGACATCGTCATCGTCTGCTTCCGCGAGCGCGCCCGCATTCGCCTCCGTGGCGGCTTCCTCCGTCCCGCGCGCGATCGGCCCTCTCGACCCCGCCGACGCTGGCGTCACAACCCTCGACACGGCTGCCGACACCGCAGCCGCGCGCGCCGCCGACCTCGCCGCCCGCCGCGCCGACGCGCTTACCCGCTTCGGACCGAAGACCCGCACGCGCACCGTCGCCGACACCTTCATCCTCGTAGGAGCCTCACCCGCGTCTCCGCTCCTCGACCGCGCCGCCGCGCTCATCGCGCGCGCCTTCCCGCGGCTCATGGACAGCCGCTTCGTTCTCCCCCCTGAGGCCGCGGTCACCGTCCTCCTCTTCGATTCCGCCCCCGCGTATGCCGCCTACTGCACAGCGCACTATGGCGAGCACGGCGCCGACGACTACGGCATCTACCGTCGCAGCACGCGCGAGATCGTCGTCGACCTCTCGGGGGGCGCCGCGTTCTTGCCGACCCTGACCCACGAGATCGTTCATCCGATCATGGAGACCGATTTCCCGCACGACGCGCTCTGGCTGGAGGAGGGGATCGCGTCGCTCTTCGAGGCGCCCGTGCTCACGGACGACGGCGCCATCCACGGCGAGCCGCGCAACTGGCGCTACGAGCGTCTGGCCTCCGCCCTCGCCTCTCCTCGCGAACGCGAGACGACCCGACTCGACGCCCTCTTCGGCATGTCGATCCGGTCCTTCCAGGCCATCGACGCGAAGGGCAACGTCGACAAATCCGCGCAGCGCCTCCACTACGCACTCGCTCGCTCGGTCTGCGCGTGGCTCGACGCCCAGGGGAAGCTCTGGCCGTTCTACCGAACGTGGCGAGACCACTTCGACGAAGACCCGACCGGTGAGCACGCCTTTCAGGCCGTGATGGGTACGACGCCGCGCGAGGCCAACGCTGCCTGGATTCGCTGGACGCGCTGAGCGACGAATGTGTAGCCTTCTCGAGCGGGCGCCCGAGGATCCATGTCGACCCCTTCCGACCCGCCGGACAGGCCCAAGCACCCATCTTCGCGTCCTCCGCCTTCCAGACCGCGGAAGCCGACCGACGTGCTGCTCAATGACGAAGCGGTCATTAAGGTCATCGCCGGCGTGCTCCGCAAGCGGCGCATCCCCGAGAGCGAACGCGAGGACATGATCATCGCCGTCCAGACAGAGGCGATGAACATGCCGGGAGAGACGCCTGACGACCTGGAAGGGTGGAAGAGGCGATGCCGGGCGCTGGCCGAGACGTCGAGCATCGATGAGATTCGTAAGTGGCTCCGTCGCTCGAAGACCCATGCAGGCCTGACGGACCGGGAGGACGAGCACGTCGACCCACGGACCGAGCGGAGTGGTCTCGAGGAGCCGGACCGGGCGAAGGTTCGAACGAGCATCATCGAGGTGGTCGAGCGCGCGAAGCTTCCGGGCGACACGTTGACGATCGCCCGCGGCATCGCCGTAGGCATGACCGCGTCGGAGGTAGCCCGCGAAGAGGGGATGCCCGAGAGGCGAGCGCAGCGGCGCTGGTCCGATTTCACCGAGCTGGCGCGGAAGCACCCCGTGCTCATCGCTCTGGCAGGGGTCGCCATCTGCTGGGGAATCGTGACCAGGGTGTCGCTCGTTCCGGCCGGCCCCGTCGCGCACCACGATCCGATGCCCGTTCCGTCCGTCGAGCCTCTGCCAAACGAGCCGGAGCCGCTTCCGACGGAGGTGCCAGTGACCGTGTCCCCGACCGTGAGCCCGGAAGCGGAGGCGATGCGCGCCAGGGCGGCTGGGTATCTGAAGAAGAAGCTGTGGAAGGAGTGCCTCGAGGAGCTCGGAAAGGCGCAGAAGATCTCGCCGGAGGAGAGCGCTACCCTTCGCGACAAGGTGAGACAGCCTTGCCAGGATGGGTTTGACCGCGAGTATTCGGCGAAGGGGCGGTAGCCAGACGACGAGGTTCGGCATCGAGCTATCCGCGTGACTCACCCCCGTTCCTTCCGCCTGGTCGTTCCTCTCGTCGTTCTCTCGGGAGCGTGCGCGCTCGTCTATCAGATCGCCTGGACGCGCGCGCTTCGCCTCGTGTTTGGGGCCTCGACTCCTGCTTCTTCGGCCGTCGTCGCCGTCTTCGTCGGCGGGCTCGGACTCGGCGCGTGGCGACTTGGCGCTGTCGCAGAACGCACGAGCGCTCCGCTTCGCGTCTACGCGCAGCTCGAGCTCGGCGTTGCGGTCTCGGCGGGCGCCTCGCCGTTCCTCGTGCGACTCGCCGAGCATCTGTATCTTGCGTCCGGGGGGGTCGAGACGCTCGGCTCTCTCGGCGCCGCGGGCGTGCGCATCGCGCTGACCACCCTCGTGCTCGGCGTCCCGACGTTCCTCATGGGGGGCACGCTCCCCGTGCTTTCTCGCGCGGTCGTCGCGCGGAGCGGCGACCCTGCGCGGACTGGGGTCGCTCTCCTCTACGGGGTGAACACGCTCGGCGCATTCGTCGGCTGCGTCGCCGCCAATTTCGCCATGCTCGGCGCGCTTGGCACGCAACGCTCGATCTGGCACGCCGCGGCCGCGAACACCCTCGTGGGCGTCATCGCCTTTGGTCTCTCTCGCCGCGCTCCGGAAGTACCCATGGCGGACGTCGACGCCCGCGCCCCCGCCGATGCCCTCGCGCAGGCGGCCCTGGCGCCCGCCCCCTTCGTGCTCGGTGCTTCTGCCGTGGTCGGCTTCGCCTACTTCCTGATGGAGCTGGTGTTCTACCGGATGCTCATTCCGGTGCTCGGAGGCACCGTGTACACGTTCGGGCTCGTCCTCGCGACGGCCCTACTCGGCATTGGGATCGGCGGTGCGCTCTACGCTCTTGCTTTCGCACGCCGGGTCGTACGACTCTGGACCTTCGCAACGACCTGCCTGCTCGAGGCTGCCGGCTTCGCGCTCCCGTATGTCCTCGGAGACCGTCTCGCGATTCTGGCGATCCGGTTGCGCCCCTTCGGCGATCACCACGGCTTCGCCGGGTATGTCGCGGGGTGGTTCGTCATCGCCGCGATCGTCGTGCTGCCGGCCTCTATCGCCGCCGGAGCCCAGTTCCCGATGCTCGTCGCGCTCCTTGGGCGAGGCGGGCGAAACGTCGGCCGCCACGTGGGGGCCGCCTACGCATGGAACACGGTTGGTGCCATAGCGGGGGCGCTCGCCGGCGGATTTGGGCTCATGAGCACGCTTACGGCGCCCGGGTGCTGGCGGTTCGCGGTGGAGATCCTCGCGGCGACCGGGGCACTGGGGGCGGTGCTCGCATGGCGCGCAGGCGAGCGACGGCTGGGCGTCGTCCTGAACGGCATCCTCGCGGTCAGCGTGGTGGTAGCGCAGCGCGCGGCCCTTGGGCCCACCGCG
>Ga0302279_10007649_pt1 | contig 10971 bp, 5 predicted proteins | sample III_Bog_N3_3_FD_194541 | JGI IMG/M metagenome (GOLD analysis project Ga0302279, IMG submission 194541) | Peat permafrost microbial communities from Stordalen Mire near Abisko, Sweden - III_Bog_N3_3 | ecosystem: Environmental > Terrestrial > Soil > Wetlands > Peat | place: Sweden: Abisko...
ATTATCTCTCGCCCATTCACCTTAGAGCTGGGTTCTTGGCGTATCACCGGCTATCCGGAAGTAATCCGGGATTTAAGGTAACAGCCCATTGCGCTCATACTGTGTGATTTAGATGACGGTAGCCGGATCAGTCCCGGCAAACGCCGCAGGGTCTTGAAGTGCAGTTGTGCTTGGATCGTCGCCTAGCCGGAAACTCGACACCTTCCCGCGCGCGGTTTCGGATTGTTTTACGTGAATGATGTAGCAGCCACTTGCTTGCCGAATCCAGACATCGAACCCTGGGGCTGTATCAAAACGAGACAATGGCCTATAACCGCGATCATCCGAAGCGGGCCTTTTTTACCGTCTGACGGAAGTCTTCGCCGGTCATCTCGATGCGGACGCACATCTCGGCCAGGCGCGATCTCATGCGGTCGCCGATGCGGTCGCCGAGGGTGGGTTCGCGGGCGGCGCGCTCGGGGTCGGTGAGGCCACCGCCGGCAGCGGGCAGGTCGGCATAGTTGGTGGTGATGATGGTGGTCTGCTTGTCGTTGTAGCGGGCATTTAGAATCAGCGCGACCGTGTCCCAGACCCACTCGTTGGGCTTTTGCGCGCCCAGATCGTCCAGCACCAGCACCTCGGCGGCAAAGACCGGCTTGAGCAGTTCCAGCTCGGTGGTGTGCACCTGGGGGTTATAGCTGTTCTGAATGTTCTTGAGCAGCTCGCGATAGTCGCAGAAGAGGCCTTTCACGCCGCGCTCCTGCACCAGCCGGCGCAGTACGCCCACGGCCAGGTGGGTTTTGCCCACGCCGATGGAGCCGGTAAAAAGCAGGCCCTTGCCGGCGGTATCCACGGGATAAGCCTCGACAAACTTCCGCGCGGTGAGGTGGGCGCGACCCAGAGAGGCGTCTGCGCCGCGAAAGGCGGTCTCATAGCCGTCCAGGGTGTAGTGCCGGTAGCGCTCGGGAATGTGCGCGGCGGCCAGGCGGCGTTCTTCGCGCACCATCTCCTGGCACTCGCAGGCGCGCGAGACCCACCGGCCGTCCCCGTCGACGACCCTTACAAGCCCGACTCCATCGCAGATTACGCAGACGCTCATGTGAGTTCAAGCCTAGCGCAAACGGGGAGGGAAGGGGCCAGTGATTTATCCAGCACGGAATGTGGAAAAGGACGCTAGAGCCGCGCCAGCCGCCGTTTTGGGACAAAATACACCTGGCTTGAAACAGAATGGGCGGCAGAATATGACGTTCTCTTCATTTTCTTAATTCAAGTTGACTTTCCCACAATGTGAGGCCTACATTTAGGGCCGGATTTGCATAAAGAATCGGGAGGGGCCCATGTTCCGGAAGAGCGTCGTTCTCTCTGGTCTCAGGATCAGTGCGGTTGTTTGTCTGTTCGTCGTCACAATGATTGCGGTTCTCAACCTGTCCGGTTGCGGCGGCAGTTCCAGCCCGGTAAGTGTTGCCGTGACGGCGTCGGCGGCTACGGTAGACGCCACGGATGCGGTGACGTTGACCGCGGCGGTGACGAACGACAAGAACAGCGGAGGGGTGACGTGGAGCGTGAGCGGCGGCGGAACGCTGTCGAATACCTCGACAACTGGGGCAACCTACACTGCGCCCGCGGCTTCCAGTTCGGCTTTGTCGGTGATCGTCACAGCGACCTCCGTGGCCGACACGACCAAGACCGGGACCGCGACTCTGACGGTGCCTGCGGCGCCCGCGGTCACCACCGGCGCGCTGGCAGCGGCGGCCGTGGGGACCGCGTATTCGCAGCCGCTGGCTGCTTCAGGCGGAATTCCCCCTTACGCATGGACCATTACCAGCGGCACGCTGCCTACCTGCATGACCATGAATGCGGCGGGCGTGATCTCGGGTGCGCCCACCGCATCTTGCGTGGGGACGGCTAACCTGACCTTCAAGGTTACAGATTCTGGTACGGCGACGGCTCTGAGCGCGACCAGCGCGTCGCTCGGCCTGACCGTCAATGCGGCCCCGGCCATCACCTTCACGGGCCTTGTGCCGGCCACCGCTACCTATGAGTCGTCTGCCCCTTATGCGGGCTTTGCAAGCGCAACCGGCGGTGCCGGGGCGCTGACTTACAGCCTGTTGAGCGGCGCCTTCCCGCCTGGGATAGGTCTTTTGTCCACAGCCAATGGCCAGATCGGTGGAACGCCGACCGCTGTGGGCACTTACTCATTCACCATCAAGGCCGTTGACGCATTTGGCGACTCTGGGACTCAGGCGTATTCGATTGTGGTCAGTTATCCCGCGCTGACGATTACCTCGCCAGTGACGCTGCCCGTTGGCTATGCGGGAGCGGCGTATTCGCAGACCCTCTCGGCCACAGGCGGCTCGGGCACAGGCTATACCTGGACAGTGACCGGGGGAGCCGCCAGCCTTGCGGCAGCGAACCTGAGCCTTTCCAGCGGTGGCGTGCTCACCGGCGCACCCTCGGCGGCAAGCGCTCCGAGCTTTACTGTCAAGGTGACGGACTCGGCCTCGAATACGGCCAGCGCGACCCTCACGGTGAACATCAACCCCGGCCTCAGCATCACTACCGGAACCACGCTGCCAGCGGGCTACGGCGGAACAGCGTATTCGCAGACTCTGGCGGCCTCGGGCGGCTCAGGCACGGGGCTTTCTTGGAGCGTTACGTCGGGCGCCAGCAGCCTTACGGCAGTCGGCCTTAGCCTTTCCAGCGGAGGCATTCTGTCGGGCACGACTCCAATAGCCGGTAGCGCAAGCTTTGGCGTCAAGGTGACGGATTCGGTTTCGAATACAACCACGGCCACTTTCTCGGTAACCATCAACCCCGGCTTGGCCATCACCACGGCGGCCACGCTTCCGGCAGCCTATGGGGGAACGGCCTATTCGCAGACTCTTGCGAGCTCGGGCGGCACGGGCACGGGACTTTCATGGACGGTTACGTCGGGCAGCAGCAGCCTGACGGCGGTCGGCCTAAGCCTGTCCAGCGGCGGCGTTCTTTCCGGCGCAACGCCGATCACTGGCAGTGCAAGCTTTACCGTCAAGGTGACGGATTCCGCATCGAATACGGCCAGCCAAACGTTCTCTGTCACAGTCGGCGGAGCGTTGACCGTCACCAGTCCCGCGACGCTGCCAACAGGTTACGTCGGCACCGCTTATTCGCAGACTCTGACGAGCTCTGGCGGCACGGGCACAGGGCTCACCTGGACGGTTACATCGGGCAGCCCCGCGACAGTAGGACTGACTCTCTCCAGTGGCGGCGTTCTTTCCGGCGCAACGCCTATCGTGGGCAGCGCCAGCTTTAGCGTCAAGCTGACGGACTCGGCCTCGAACACGGCCACGGCCACTCTCTCGGTGACCATAAGTCCCGGCCTGACCATCACCACCGGGACCACGCTTCCGGCAGGGTACGGCGGAACAGCCTATACGCAGACCCTGGCGGCCTCAGGCGGTTCGGGTAGTGGACTTGCCTGGACGGTTACATCGGGAAGCCCGGCAGCAGTGGGCCTGAGCCTCTCCAGCGGAGGCGTTCTGTCTGGCGCGGCGCCGATAGCGGGCAGCGCAAGCTTTACCGTCAAGGTGACGGATTCTGCATCGAACACGGCCACGGCCACCTTCTCGGTGACCATCAACCCCGGCCTCGTCATCACCACCGCGGCCGCGCTGCCGGCGGGTTACGCGGGAACGGCCTATTCGCAGACTCTTGCGAGTACAGGCGGCACGGGCACCGGGCTAACTTGGACGATTACATCGGGCGGCACCAGCCTGACGGCGATCGGGCTGAGCTTGTCCAGCGGAGGCGTTTTGACTGGACCGACACCGACAGCGGGAAGCGCAAGCTTTACCGTCAAGGTGATGGATTCGGCATCGAATACAGCCAGCCAAACATTCTCCATCAATGTCGGCACCGGGCTGACCATCACCACAGGCAACCCGCTTCCGGCGGGCTACGTCGGCACTGCCTATTCGCAGACTCTGGCGAGCGCGGGCGGCACGGGGACAGGGCTTACCTGGACAGTTACATCGGGCGCCAGCAGCCTCACGGCGGTCGGCCTGAGCCTGTCCAGCGGCGGCGTACTGTCTGGCGCTACACCCATAGCCGGCGGCGCAAGCTTTAGCGTCAAGGTGACGGATTCGGCCTCGAACACGGCAACGGCTACCTTCTCGGTAACGATCAGCCCCGGCCTGACCATCACCACTGCGGCCACCTTGCCGGTAGGTTACGCTGGAGTCAACTATTCGCAGACTCTGACGAGCTCGGGCGGCACAGGCTCGGGACTCACCTGGACGGTCACGTCGGGCAACAGCAGCCTTGCGGCGGTCGGCCTGAGCCTCTCCAGCGGCGGCCTCGTATCCGGCGCCACACCGATAGCGGGCAGCGCGAGCTTCACCGTCAAGGTGACGGATTCAGCATCGAACGCGGCCAGCCAAACGTTCTCTGTCACGATTAACGGAGCGCTGACCATCACCAGTCCAACCACACTCCCGGGGGGCAACGTCGGGGTGTCCTATTCACAGGCGCTGACGAGCTCGGGCGGCTCCGGCTCGGGACTCAACTGGACTGTTACTTCAGGCGGCAGCAGCCTTGCGGCGGTCGGCCTGAGCCTGACCGGCGGCGGCGTCGTCTCCGGCGCTACACCGATAGCCGGCAGCGCAAGCTTCACCGTCATGGTCATGGATTCGGCATCGAACACCGCCAGCCAGACATTCTCCGTGACAATAAGCCCCGGCCAGCAAGTAAGCGGCCAAGTATTCCTCAACAACTTCTGCGGCAGCCCGAGCGTGCCCGAGATTACGGTCGAGCTCTATAGCAGTCCCGGTGGAACTCTTCTCCAGACCGTAACCACCGACAATAGCAATGGAAACGGAACCGGGAACGGGAACTACACATTCGCGAGCGTGCCCAACGGAAATTACACGATTACTCCTTCGATCGCGGGAGCGGGGGTGAGCTCTCTCTTCTATCCGGCCAACCTCAGCGTCACGGTGAATAACAGCAACCAGACAACGGAAAACTTCGGCGCGGCGCTGGGATACACGGTCTCCGGCACGGTGAGTTACACCACCGGCGGTACGGCGCAGACCGGACAGACTTATCTGGCGCTCCAAAACAGCAGTTGCGGCGGGTCAGGAGGATCGGGAACCAGCATCACCGAGAGCGCCCTCACCTCCGGAGGAGCTTTCACCATCCGCGGCGTAGCACCCGGAAGTTACACATTGCTAGCGTGGATGGATCCATTGGGCCAGGGCCTGACAAACGCCATCGACCCCTCTGGCAACTCCCCCGTGACGGTTCTGAACGCGAACGTTTCCAACGCGGCCGTCACCATGACCAATCCCACGTTTGCAACACCGACCGAGGATCCCACGATCAGTGGGGTCATCCCCAACGCGCAAGGCGTGCTGATTCCATTCAGTCCGAGCACGAACAGCAGTGGCATCGAAGACGCGAATCAATACACGGTGCAATGGAGCACCAGCCCCACAATTGGCGGCGGGTCCGGCGGCGGACAATTCGCCTCCATCGCCGGCAGCCACACGTTTACGGCGAGCGGGGATAAAGGCGTCTGGGTCCTCAATAATGCGGTGCTTGGCGCCGGTACTTTCGCCAGCGGCCAAACATACTACTTCCAGGCCCGCTCCTTTAACACGCTGGACACCGCCAATCCGCATCCGACGGGGTGGTGCAACTACACGTCAACAGGGTGCAGTGGGACCACCGGTTTTGTGGGTGTGACCATCGGCACGCCCGCTTGCACCGGTACCTGCACCGCGGTTTCAAGCTCGGTGACCATTCCGGCAGGCATCGTCATTAACACAGGCGCGCCGTTGTATCTGGGCCTGATCCAACTGTCGAGCGCTGGCGGCAACCCGATTGGATTCTACGTCACCGAGATTGCCAACCCAGTGAACGGCGTGAATCAATTTCCTGCGCCGATCGCCGTTCCAAGCGGCTCAAACTATGCGGTCATCGGTATCCTGGACCAGAACAAAGACGGCGGATTCGACGCCGGGGCCGTAACCAATACCAACGACAACCTCTCGGCGAACCTGACTATATCGGGCAGCTCGCAGACCGTACCTGGCATCACGCTGCCCGCGACAAATAGCACGGTTCAAGTGCAAACGCAGTACATGCAGAGTACGTCCCCGTCTGGCAGCTCGACGAATTATCAACTCAATTTTGACTTGCGTGAATCGAACAAGCTGCCGGTGGCTGTTACCCTGACCTCGGGACCCAATGTGATTGCCCCGGTGGACATTAGCAACTACTGCCAGAATTGCGGAAACGCGGAGTTCCAATACTCTGCCACTCTTCCCGGCGGCACACCCAACGTTGGCGATACTTACGACTTCACCGTGACATACAGCGATGGGACCCAGGATACCGGAACCACCGTAAACGGCGCGGTCACAGGATGGAATGGCACGGGTTCGGTGGTGGGCGCAAGTGATATTGCCACCAACCTCTCGCCCGTCGGGAATGGCAGCAACACGCAACCCACCTTTACCTGGACCTACCCGGCCAGCGCCAGCAGTTACACGTATTCGTTCTATCTCTGCTGCGCGAACAACAGCAATGTTTGGCAGATACCGGGCAACAACTCCAAATCGAATGGATTCACCAGCTCCCAGATTCCGGCTGCGTCCATTCCCTGGAGCACAACCACCGACCCGACCGGAGCGTCCAACGCGCCCACAGTGACCAGTCTGACTGGCGCGACGCAGTACAACTGGTCGATTCAAGTGCAGGACAACAACGGCAACCAGGCAGTCACGCAGGTGAATTACACCCCGTAGTTCACTGCGCCTGCTTGACCCACGAGGGCGGTCAACCATCCAGTTGGCCGCCCATGTTGTATGTGGGAACTTCGATTGGACTGGGGGCCGGGACTGGCATATGGTGCAGACGTCGCGCCCGGCCTACGCTGCGATTGACTATAATCGGAGCGCGCGTCCGAACCTGGCTAGCATTGCAGCGCAATTCGTAGAAGAAGTGGAGACATTCTAGTGAATCGAAATATTTTGCGAATCGTCATGGTTTGCCTGGCAGGGATTGTGTCCGCGACCTTGGTTGAGGCCCAGAGTTCGGCTGCTCAACCCGCCCAGACTCCCGCAATCGCTCAACCGGCGCAGGAACCGGGCAGCTTGCCGGAAACGAAGGCTCCGGCCGCAGCACCGGCTCCCGCCGCCAATCAGCCTGACCTGGAGGCCGAGCCGACGCCGAAGCCGTCGTCAAATTGGCTAGAGGAATACAACCAGCAGATGGCAGACGACTGGCCGTACCTGGGCCGGTTCAAGAAGGCCAACCTGAAGCTCGGCTCGCCCGTTCCAGGCGAAAGCCGTGTGGTTTTCATGGGCGACTCGATTACGCAAGACTGGCAGATTGCGGGCATGAAGGGTTACTTTCCCGGCAAGCCTTACGTCAACCGCGGGATCAAGGCGCAAACCACTCGCCAGATGGTGTTGCGGTTCCGGCAGGATGTGGTCTTGCTCGAACCTAAAGTGGTAGTGATTCTGGCGGGCATCAACGACATCGCCGGCAACACCGGCCCGGAGACGATGGATGAAATCGAGGGTAACTTTGCCTCAATGGCCGATATGGCGACAGCCAACCAGATTCGGGTTGTACTTTGTTCAACCCTGCCCGCGAGCAAGATCGACTGGGCGCAGGGACTCAAGCCGGCGCCGCAGGTTGTGGCGCTCAATGCGTGGATGAAGGCCTATGCTGCACAGAAGGGCTACGTCTATGTGGATTTCCACACGGCTATGAAAGACGAACACGACGGGCTACCCTCCTCGCTGAGCAAGGATGGCATCCACCCGCTGCCGGCTGGGTATGCAATCATGGCGCCCCTGGTAGAGGCGGGGATCGAGAAGGCGATGGCGCAGTAGAAGGTAAAAGGGCAATGCCATTTGCCTGCGGTGTTCTGACCCATCTAGGGCTGGACCGGCGGAAATACGGAGGTATCGCGCTCCCAACCTTCGTTTTCGAGCTTGATGTGTTCGATGGCAATGGCGTTGGCGTTGGCGTCGAGATCGGGGAGGGCCCGGTATTGCGAGGGCCAGCAGCGGAAGACCTTGTAGGCGCGGACGAGCTGCCCAGCTTCGTTGTAGAGTTCGACAAAGATGTCTTTGCGGAACTCGTTGAGCGCCACTTCGGAGCCGAGGCTTGCTCCGAGCTTCCAGACCAGGTTGGCCCAGTCTTCAAAGGCAGCGTCGTCGGTGAGCCCGCGTTCGAGGGTGATGGCCTCGAACTGGGTGCGGCCGGGCGCTTTGCGGCTGGTGCTGGGGTCGCCGCCTTCCCGGTGCTCCACGACCTCCGTGGAGCGAAGAAGGCCGGTTACGCGTGAGATTGCAGGGATGTACTGGCCATCCCACTTCACGCGGAATTTGAAGTTCTTGTAGGGGTCGAGGCGAGCCGGGTTGGTGGGGAATTCTGCCATGGGTGGAAGCATAGCATTTGAAACGGGCCATCGACTGGAGGAATTAAACAAAAAATGAGCCGCAACCCCATGGGGATGCGGCTGGAGTGGCGCAGTTTGCGCAGGACCCCGGCTTCTATCTGGCGGATTCGGACGCGTGAGCTACATCGATCAGACACCGGGAATAGAGCGATGTAAGGTGAGCCAGTGAGTTGAAAGGAAACAGATGACAGATGAAGTTGTTGTGGTAACGCCCAGAACGAATTCTGGCGCGCTGCTGGCCGTGATCGCAGTGGCGATACTGTTGGGCGTGGGCGGGCTTATCTGGAACTACACGCTGAGCAATAAACTGGATGCTCAGCAGCAGGCTTTGACGGATGCCGCGACGCAGAACTCCAAGCTGAGTGCGGCGCTCAAGAGTACCGATGCGCGGTTGAATGTGGCCACAGACGAGTTGAAGACCTCGCTTGGCATCACGCAGAAGCAACTGGATGCACGGGCGACGGAGCTGCAGGTTCGCGAGGTTCGCGGGGAGCAGGCGTCAGCACGGCTGGCAACCGCGCAGAAGGAGACGGAAGGGCAGGTGGCCGCGGTCTCAACCGCCGTGACCGACGTGCAGACGGATGTGGGCGGCGTGAAGACCGATGTAGCCAAGACGAAGAGCGACCTTGCCGACACCAACGTTCAGCTGACATCGATGAAGGGCGATTTGAACGGCCACAGCTCCCTGATTGCGCGCAATGGGGAGGAGTTGGAGGTTCTAAAGCACAAAGGCGACCGGAACTACTACGCGTTCACGCTGGTGAAGGGTGAGAAGAAGCAAGTAGGGACAGTGAGCCTGGAACTGAAGAAGGCCGACTCGAAGAGGAGCAAATACACCATCGCCGTCTATTCCGACGACAGGCAGTACGAGAAGAAGGACAAGAGCCTGAATGAGCCGCTTCAGTTTTACAGCGGCAAGGATCCCGTGTTGTTCGAGATTGTGGTCAATAACGTGAGCGCCAAGAACACGGTGACAGGCTATCTGTCTTCTCCAAAGGGTGCGCCGGTACCGGTGGTGATTGCCCAGCGGTAGGGCACCGACTGTAGACACTGCTTCGCGGCGCAGCGACGCCGTTCCTTCGATTCTTTCGCGCACGCGCGATGCGCTTCAAATACAGCGAGAGCCGCAGCCCTAACTAAGGCTACGGCTCTTTTTGCGGCTAATGTTAGTCGAACTGTTACATCTCTTTGACGCCTTCGACAAAGGCCTTCAGTTTGCGGCTGCGGCTGGGGTGGCGCAGCTTGCGCAGGGCCTTGGCTTCGATCTGGCGGATGCGCTCTCTCGTTACCTGGAAGCTCTGGCCAACCTCCTCCAGGGTGTGCTCGGAGCCGTCTTCAAGGCCGAATCGCATCTTGATGACACGCTCTTCGCGCGGTGTGAGAGTGCGGAGCACCTGCGAGGTGTACTCCTTGAGGTTGACGCTGATGACCGCCTCGGAGGGAGAAACCGCCTGGCGATCTTCGATGAAGTCGCCGAGGTGGGAATCTTCCTCTTCGCCGATAGGGGTTTCCAGCGAGATGGGCTCCTGCGCGATCTTGAGCACCTTGCGCACCTTGGCCACGGGAATGTCCATGCGCTTGGCGATCTCTTCGCTACTGGGCTCGCGGCCCAACTCCTGCACCAACTGGCGGCTGGTGCGGATGAGCTTGTTGATGGTCTCGATCATGTGCACCGGGATGCGGATCGTCCGGGCCTGGTCCGCGATGGCGCGGGTGATGGCCTGACGAATCCACCAGGTGGCATAAGTCGAGAACTTGTAGCCGCGGCGGTATTCGAACTTGTCCACAGCCTTCATGAGGCCGATGTTGCCCTCCTGAATGAGGTCGAGGAACTGAAGGCCGCGGTTGGTGTACTTTTTGGCGATGGAAACGACGAGACGAAGGTTGGCCTCGATCAGCTCGCGCTTGGCCTGCTCGGCGTCCATGTCGCCCTGGATCATTTCGCGCTGGGTTCGCTTGAGTTCGACGATGGAGACGCCGGCGTCAGCCTCGGTCTTTTCAAGATCGATCTTGCAGTTTTTCTGCTGGCGGCGATACTCCTTTTTCAGCTCCTCGCTCTTGCTGGCTTCGTGCTTCTGGTCAAGCGAGCGGATCTGGCGCTCGAGCGTGCGCATGGTGTCCACGGTCTTATTGACCTTGTCCAACAGGCGCTTGCGCTCAATGGCGGTGTACTTGAGTTCGCGAACGATGCGCGAAATGAGAACCTTCTCGCGGGCGATGAGCCAGCGCGCGTGCCGCGCATCCCGGACCTTGGCCTTGGATGCGGGCGCCGGGGCGGCCACCTTCTCCTCGAGCTGCGCAATCTTCTTCTGGTGCTTCACCATCAACTCGACGCGGGCCACCGTGGCCTTGACGCGAGATTGCACCACCTCTTCGGTGAGTTCCTCTTCGTCAAAGACAACAACTTCTTTGACGTTGCGCACACCGCGCTTCAGGTCCTCGCCCAGGGCCACGATCTCGCGAATCACGATGGGCGAGCGGGATATGGCCTTGAGTACGCGGAGCTGTCCGCGCTCAATGCGCTTGGCGATTTCGAC
>Ga0302279_10007651_pt1 | contig 10968 bp, 6 predicted proteins | sample III_Bog_N3_3_FD_194541 | JGI IMG/M metagenome (GOLD analysis project Ga0302279, IMG submission 194541) | Peat permafrost microbial communities from Stordalen Mire near Abisko, Sweden - III_Bog_N3_3 | ecosystem: Environmental > Terrestrial > Soil > Wetlands > Peat | place: Sweden: Abisko...
GAGGCGCGTCGTCAGCGTGCTGCCGACGAGTCGCGACGAGGGGCCCGCCAGCGTGACCGCGACGTCCTCGGGCGGATCGCGACCGAGGAGAACCTCCTTGGCCGCACGGCATGCCAGCACCAGCTCGGCGAAGCGCGCCGGCTCGAGGCGCGCCTCGGTCATCCGCGACTCGCAGAGGTGGGCCAGCGCGAGGTCCATGTTGTCGCCGCCCAGCAAGAGGTGACGCCCCACCGCGACGCGCGTGACGGTGAGGGCGCGCTCCGGCTCGGCTCTTGCCACGCGAAGCAACGACAGATCGGTCGTGCCGCCGCCGGCGTCGCAGACGAGCACGAGCGCCCCTTCGTGCCGCGGCGCCTCCGCGGCGAGGCGCGAGAGCTCGACGTCGCCGACACGGCTCCGGTAGTCGTAGAACGCGGCCTGCGGCTCCTCGAGCAGCGTGACGCGGAGCCCCGCGCGCTCGGCCGCGAGGACCGTGAGCTCGCGCGCGGGCTCGTCGAACGACGCAGGAACCGTCAGCACCACCTCCTGCGCCGCGAGCGGGGCTTCGGGGTGAGCCTCGTCCCACGCGCGACGGACGTGAGCCAGATAGAGCGCGCTCGCGTCGCAGGGCGAGACCTTCGGGACCGTGTCGTCCGCTCCCCACGGGAGAATGGGCGCGAGCCGATCGACGCCCGGGTGACAGAGCCAGCTCTTGGCCGATGCGACCAAGCGCCCCGAAGCGCTCGCACCACGCCGCCGCGCGTGCTCGCCCGTGATCCAGGGAGGGTCGCACCACGGGTCGGTCACGGCCTCGCCAGGCAATGGCGCGTAGAGCACGGAAGGGAGAAGGGCTCTCCGCTCGGCCTCGCGGGCTGTCACGAGCTGCGGGAGCGGGAAGACCTCCGGCCGCGCATCGCCGGCCAGGGGACACGACGCGACCACGGTGTGTGTGGTCCCGAGGTCGATCCCGACGATGTGCTCCGGCGCGCCCACCCGATTCACCCCTCGCCGCGGACGCTCAGCTCGATCTTCCAGCGCTCGTCGTCGGTGCGCGGCGCGACCGGCACCGCCTCGAGCAGGAGCGTGCCCACCTCCGTCACGGCCGCGCGGAGCCCGACCGGCACGACGTCACCCGGCGCGCGCCCCTCGGCCGGGAGCGTGACCTCGATGGGAGAGAGCTCGGTCAGCTCGTCCTTCTTCCAGCGCTCGAGCCGGGTCCCCGCGACGTCCGCGCGTCGGACGGTCGAGCCGAAGAACCGGAAGCTGACCTTCTCGCCGACGACGACGCACAGCTCCTGGGCAGGCAGGCTCGCGACCGTTCCCTCCTCCATCCCGAACGGCGCGACGCACAGCGCGCTCACGGGAGGGGGCACTCCGGGCACGGCCGGGGCCGGCGTCTCGATCCCGACGTAGTACGCCCGCGCCGTTCCGCCGCGGATGCGCAGGCCGTGACCCGCGCGCACGAGACCGTACGCGGCGGCTCCTCGTGCGACACCGAGGTCGAGATCGCTCCCGTCGAGCGGACGGACGGGGCCGGCGCCATCGGCCTTCATCCACGCATCGAGCGCTGCGAGCACCTGTCCACGCAGCGCATCGGCCTTCATGACGCCGCCGTTGAACAGGACCGCCGTCGGGTGCAGAAGCGATCCGGATCGCGCGGCGCCCGGAAAGCCCGGGACGGCTGTCGCGGCGTCGGCCTGCCGCGCGAGGAACGCCGCGAGGTGCTTCGTGATGGCCGCGTCGTGGGCGTACGGAAGCCCCATGGCGGTGAGCCCTGCGCGTGGGGGGCTCGTCGGGCGCGCCGACGCGTCGACCCCAGGGAAGAACCCGAGGACCAGCGTGCGAGACAGCTCCTCGCGCGTCAGCTCGGTCCGGAGGCCTCCCCCGAGCAGGTTCGAGCCACGGGACGCGATCGCGATGGGATACGACGCGAGCGAGGGGTCGGACAGCAGCTGCTCCTTCGCCTCGCGGCAGGCGTGCGGCAGCGCCACCCTCTGCCAGCGGTCGACCTCGCGATCCTCGGCCTCGAGCTTGGCCCGGGCAACGTGGGCGAGAGCGAGATCCATGTTGTCGCCGCCGAGCAGGATGTGGTCTCCCACGGCGACGCGCGCGAGGTCGAGCGCGCCTGCGGCCCCGGGCGATTCGACCACCGCGATGGCCGAGAAGTCGGTGGTGCCTCCGCCGATGTCGACGACCAGCACGACGTCTCCGACGCGGAGGTCCTTGCGCCAGCGGTCGCCGCGCGCTGCGATCCAGGCGTAGAGCGCGGCCTGCGGCTCCTCGAGGAGCGTGAGGTGCTCGATGCCAGCGGCCATCGCGGCCTCGACCGTGAGCTCGCGCGCGCCGGCGTCGAACGAGGCGGGGACGGTGATGACCACCTCCTGCTCGGCGAGCGCCAGCGACGGGTCACCCTTCGCGACCTCGCGGTCCCACGCCTCGGAGAGATGCTCGAGGTAGCGAAACGAGGCTTCGACCGGAGAGATCTTCTCCAGGTCGGACGGGGCATCGAGCGGCAGGATGCCAGCCCGGCGGTCGATGCCCGCGTGAGACAGCCAGCTCTTCGCGCTGGCAAGGAGCCGGAGCGGAGACGTGGCGCCGCGGGTGCGCGCATACTCGCCGACGGCGAACCTCCGCGCGGGGTCCCACGGCAGCGCGCACGCGCCTTCGGACTCGTGCGCGAAGTAGACGAACGACGGCAGGAGCGGGCGCGCTTCCACGGCGACCGCGGTCACGAGCTGCGGCACGGCGAGCACCTCGACGCTCGCCCCTTCGCGTTCGAGCTCGGCATAGGCGAGGGCACAGTGCGTCGTTCCGAGGTCGATGCCGACGACGTAGCGGGCCGTCACAGCTCGACCTCTGCCGGAGCGATCACCGTCTGGTCGTACGCGCGTACGACGGTGGGCAGGGCGAGCCCGGTCGCCCGCCAGCCACGGTGGCGAAGGACCCCGGTGAACGGCGCCTCCCCTTTCACGTTGCCGCTGAGCTTGATCTCGTCGTCCGCGAAGCCTTCCTTCACGGTCACGGTCGTCCCCTCCTCCTCGGTGCGCACGGGACCGAGCGTGGCGTGGGCCCGGAGCGCCTTGCGACACCCGGCGTGGACCACGCGCGCGGCGACCCCGACGTCGGCGTCGGAGAAGGCGGTGATGTCCTGCTCGAGGAAGTCCACCAGGCGCCCCTCACGCTGCAGAAGGGCGAGGAGCTGGAGCGCGGGGCCGATCGTGACCTCGGTGGCAGGCGGCGCAGCAGGAGGCAGCCGAGGCACCTCCGGTGGCGGAGACGGTGCGGCGGCGGGCGCCTCGCCCTCGAGCGAGGACCACACGCGGCGCGCAGCATCGCCGCTGACAAGCACGCGGAAGAAGCACGCCCATGCGAACCAGAGGCGCGTGAGGAGCGGAAGCGGAGGAGACACGCCGGCACCATAGCGCCGGGAGCTCACCGGCAGAAGCCGGGGCGTCCCCGGTCACGACACGCTATCGGGCCCGCGCTTCTTCTCGCCGACGCCGTACGTCTCGAGCTTGCGATAGAGGGTGCGCCGGTCGAAGCCCAGCACCTGCGCGGCCATCGTCTTGTTGCCCCCCACCGCCTCGAGCACGCGAAGGACATAGCGCCGCTCGACCTCCTCCATGGGCAAGAGCTCCGACGGGTCGAGGCTCTCGATGACGACGCGCGTCGCCTTGAAGTCGCGGATCTTCTCCGGCAGGTCGTCGACGCCGATCTGGTCGAGCCGGGCGAGCGCGACCGCGCGCTCGATGCAGTTCTGGAGCTCTCGCACGTTTCCTGGCCACGAGTAGGCCAGCAGCTTCTCGGCGGCGGCCGACGTCATGCCCGTGACCTTTCCGCGACTCGCGGTGGCGTACCGCGTGAGGCAGTGCTGCGCGAGGAGCAGGACATCACCGCCGCGAACCCGCAGAGGGGGCACGTGGATGCGCACGACGTTGATGCGGTAGAAGAGGTCTTCGCGGAAGTGCTTCTCTTCGACCTCGGTCTCGAGATCGCGGTTGGTCGCGGCGATGATCCGCGTATCGAAGGCGACCTCGGTGTCGCCGCCGACGGGACGCGCCCGCCGCTCCTGGAGCGCGCGCAGGAGCTTCGCCTGCATCCCGGCGGGCATCTCGCCGATCTCGTCGAGCAGGAGCGTTCCGTGGGACGCCTTCACAAAGAGGCCGACGCGTGACTGACGCGCATCGGTGAAGGCCCCTTTCACGTGACCGAAGAGCTCGCTCTCGAGCAGCGCCTCCGGCATCGCCGCGCAGTTGATGGCCACGAACGGCCCGCCGCCGCGGACGCTTCGCTGGTGAAGCGCCTGGGCGACCAGCTCCTTGCCCGTCCCGCTTTCGCCCGTGATGAGCACCGACGCGTCGCTCTCGGCGACCCGGGAGACGAGGTCGAAGACCTTCTTCATCGGGGCCGACGTTCCGATGATCCCATCGAACTGCTGAGGGTCGGCGGAGCCGCGAAGACGCTTCACCTCTTCGCGGAGCGCGCGGTGGCGCTTGGCCCGCTCGATCGTGAGCGCCAGGTCGTCCATGTTGAAGGGCTTGGTCACGAAGTCGTAGGCGCCCGCGCGGATGGCGGCGACGGCGGTCTCGACGCTGCCGAACGCGGTCATCACCACGACCGGAAGGTCCTCGCGGTTCTGGACGATGCGACGGCAGAGCTCGACGCCGGTCATCGAGGGCATGTTCACGTCGGTGACGACGACGTCGAAGTCCTGTTCTGCGATGAGCCGGAGGCCGTCCTCGGCCGTGGTTCGCGAGATGACGTCGAGCTGGCGGTGCCCGAGCGCCGTCTCGATGACGTCGCACATGCTCCTGTCGTCATCGATGATGAGGACACGACCCAAAACGTTGCTCTCCTGGCGCGATTGCGCTTCTAGCACGCGCGGCGGCAGTGACCAGTCGCGACCGCGTCACCGGGGCCGGTTCACCGAGCAACGGTCGAGCAGGCGGAGCGTCGACTGCCGGCGACCCGCGGCCGCGTGGAACGGACCGTCCTCCACCATCACCCGGGCACGCATCCGGCTCACCGCCTCGCGGTCGCCCAGGGCACACGCGGCGATGGCCCGCTGTCGCACGACCTCGCGCGCGACCCGCACGCTGCCGATGTCCTGCGCGTCCAGGGCGCGGTCGAGATGGCCCGCGGCTTCGACGTACCAGGCGCGACCCACCAGGCTGCGACCCAGCAGGTACGACGCCAGCGGGCTCCCCGTGCGTGCCTCCCACTCCCCCTCCCGCTCGGCCGCCAGCACCGCGTCGGCGGGACGCTGCGCTCCACCGAGCAAGAGGGCGACCACGGCGGCGCGGCTCTCCGGGTCGGTCGACGTCAGCGCCTTCACGTCGAGCGTGCGCGCGAAGTCCTCGTCGAGCGTATGCGCAGCCAGGCGCTCGTACTCGGTCCGCGCCCGCGCGTCGTCGCCACGCAGTAGCGCAAGGTCGGCGAGGGCGTCCGCGGCACGGTCGCGGTAGGGGCGCGGAGCCTGCTCTTCTCCTTCGAGGGCTCGGAGCAGCGTCTCGCCGTAAGGCACGTCCCCGAAGCGCACGTTGACGACCCCGAGGCCGTAGCGCGCCCCCCAGTCGTGCGCGTCGTGCGCGAGCACACTGCGGTACGCCGCGACGGCGCGCGTGACCTCGTGGGCGTCGCGGCAGCTGTCCGCCTTGCGCCGGAGCGCGTCCACCGTGTGGGGGCACGTCCGTCCAAACATGGCGGGGCGGTCGAACCGCGCGCGCGCGAAGGACGCGGCCTCGGGGAGGAGCGACATCGCGGAGATCGCCGCGCGAAACTCGCGGTCGAGGTCCGCCCATGTCTTGCCCGTGAGCGTCTCGATCGACTCTCCGCCATACCAGCGTCGCACCACGGCGCCGCCGTACTGGTCGAGGACATGGCGCACGAAGGCGCCGGCGATCGTGTAGCTCTTGCTCGCGGAGGCGCCCAGAAAGTCGAGCGAGAAGACGTCGCGCAGGGGTGGCAGGAGGCCGAGATCAAGCATCGCGTGCGCCCACTCGGCGTTCGACAGCTCGTCGTCCTCGGGCGAGGCGGCGACGGCGACCCCTTCGATGAGCCCCGGGTCAGGCAAGAGGCCGCCGAGACCGCCCGCGACGCGGAACGGGCCGCGGCCGAACGTGCCCGCGACGACGTGGGCGAGCTCGTGCCCCAGCACCGGGTGGGGGTAGCTCGCGAGCTGGACGTAGATCTCGTGACGCCACGGCTTGGCGATGAGGGTGTCGGCGGCCCCCATGAGGCGCTTCTTGTCGCCCGCGTCGCGGAAGAAGAACGCGACGATCCGCTCGGGGCCGTGCGCGCCGAGCGCGGCTTCGACCGCGAGGAGCTGCTCGTCGCAGTCCTTCATGAGCAAGAGCGACTCGTGCGGCAGCAGCGACGCCGGAAACACGACGTCACATCGAGCGCCCGAGAGCTGTCCTCCGAGCTCCTCGGTGATCGACGCGCTCGTCTCCCAGTGACCGAGCGCCGGACCGTTCCACGTGATGACCACGCTGCTGACGAGGGCGAGCAGCGCGAGGACGACCCGCGTGAAGAAGGCGGGCACCGTGCGACGCGGCGAGAGGGTGAGGCGTCCGCGGTCCGGGTCGCGCGTGAGGAGCGAGGCCACGAGCGCGACACACACGAGGGACGCCGCCGAGCCGAGCCGGTAGGTGAAGAGCTGGGAGCCGGCGTCGATGACGGTGTCGTAGAGGACGCCGCTGAAGTAGCCGGCGAAGGGGTCGAACGCGAAGACCATCGGCGAGCTGTAGAAGCGCCAGACGCTGACGAGCGCCGACGCGAGCGGCAGCGCGAGCCCGCCGAGCACCGCGCAGACGATCCGGAGGCGCCGCCGCGAGACCCGGCGAACCGCTTCGGCGAGCACCGCGCCCCACACGCCGCCGAGGACGGCGCCGACGAGCGCGGTCAGCACGAACCCGACGAGGCCCCCCCAGAGGTCGCAGATGCCGACGCGGGCGCCCTGGAGCAAGGCCGTGGCGAACGAGACGGCGCCGAGCCAGAGACCGGTCGCGACGCCACGCCCGACCGCGGTGAGCGGCGCGGGCGGGCTCTCCAGGCGCGACAGCTCGACGGCGACGGTGATCGCCGCGGCGGTGGGCAGGACGAGCCCCGACGCGAGCGACTGCTCGTAGCCGGGCCCGCCGAAGAGCGGGAGGAACCCGACGCCGGACATCACCCCGAAGACGGCGACGCCGGCGATGCGCTGCGCGGGGGCCCGGAGGAGCGGTTGCACGGGTTGCTCTCGCTACGGCGGCGCGGCTTCGCTGTCGGGGGCGGGCGGCGGCATGCTCGGCGTCTCCCCGGGCGGCGTGACGGGGGGCTCGAGCACGAGCGGAAGGATCTGATCGACGCGCTTGATGAGATGGATCGTGAGGTCGGCCAGCACGTCCTTCGGGACGTCCTCGAGGTCGCGCTCGTTGCGGAACGGGATGAGGATGATCTTGCTCCCGGCGCGGTGGGCCGCGAGCAGCTTCTCCTTGATGCCCCCGACCGGAAGGACATTGCCGCGCAGGGTGATCTCCCCCGTCATCGCGACCTCCTTCTTCACCGGCGCGTTCAGCAGCAGCGACGCCACGGCGGTGAACATCGTCACCCCGGCGCTCGGCCCATCCTTGGGGGTGCCCCCCTTGGGGACGTGGACGTGCAGGTCGATGGTCTTCAGGAACTCGGGGTCGAGGCCGAGGGACGCGGCCTTGCTCCGGACGAACGACACGGCGGTCGAAGCCGACTCCTGCATCACGCTCTTCAGGTTCCCCGTGATGACGACGTTCCCCTTGCCCGGCATCGACGAGGCCTCGATGAAGAGGACGTCGCCCCCCGACGGGGTCCACGCGAGCCCGGTGACGACGCCGGGATGGGACGTACGCTCGGCCAGGTCGGGCAAGTAGCGCGGCGAGCCGAGCACCTTCTCGACGTACCCGGCGTCGGCCACCTGGTGCACGTCTTCCCCTTCGGCGAGGCGCATCGCGACGGCGCGGCAGACGCTGCCGATCTCGCGCTCGAGGTTCCGCACTCCGGCCTCGCGCGTGTAGCTGTCGATGATGGCCTCGAGACCGCTCGCCACGAACTCGAGGCGCTCGTCGGTGAGGCCGTGGGCGCTGAGCTGCTTCGGGGCGAGGAACTCGCGCGCGATGCTGCGCTTCTCCATCCGCGTGTAGCCCGGCACCTCGATAACCTCGAGCCGGTCCCAAAGCGGACCGGGGATGGTGGCGGCGTCGTTGGCGGTGGCGAGGAACGTCACCTGGCTGAGATCGAACGGGAGGTCGATGTAGTGGTCGACGAACGTCCCGTTCTGCGCCGGATCGAGCACCTCGAGCAGCGCGGCCGAGGGGTCGCCCATGGCGTCGACGCCGAGCTTGTCCACCTCGTCGAGCACCAGCACCGGGTTCTTGGTGCCGGCCTTCTTCAGCGCCTGGATGATGCGACCCGGCAAGGCTCCCACGTACGTTCGCCGGTGCCCGCGCACCTCGGCCTCGTCGCGGACGCCGCCGAGCGCGATGCGCTGGTACCGGCGCCCCATCGACCGCGCGATGGAGCGCCCGAGCGATGTCTTGCCGACGCCCGGAGGCCCGAGGAAGCACAGGATGGGCCCCTTCTTGTCGGCGCGGAGCTTGCGAACGGCGATGTACTCGACGATGCGCTTCTTGACCTTCTCGAGACCGAAGTGGTCCTCGTCGAGGCAGCGGCGCACGTCGGCGGTGTCGAGCTTGTCGGGCGTCGTCTTCGACCAGGGCAGATCGCTCAGCCACTCGAGGTACGTCTTGGTGACGTTGAACTCGGCCGACTGCTGCTGCATCGCCGCGAGCCTGCCGAGCTGCTTCTTGGCCGCCTTCTGGGCCTCGTCGCTCATCTGCGCCAGCCGGAGCTTCTCGCGCAGCTCCTCGATCTCGTCGTCCTCGCCCCCCTCCCCGAGCTCCTCCTTGATGGTCTTCATCTGCTGGCGAAGGACGATCTCGCGCTGGCTCTTGCCCTCGTCGGCCACCATGGTCGAGATCTCCTTCTTCACGCGGAGCATCTCGAGCTGCTTCTGCACGATCGCGGAGACGGCGCGGACGCGCGCCTTGGGGTCGAACGTCTCGAGGATGCGCTGCTTCACCTCGACCGACGCCTGCTCGGGGGTGAGGTTCGAGACGATGAGGTCGGCCAGGGCGCCGCTCTCGCGCACGTTGTCGAGCACGCCGGCCGTCTCCTTGGGGAGGTTCGGCATCAGGGCGAGCACCTCGCGCATCGACTCGCGCAGCAGCGCCCCGAGCGCGTCGAGCTCGGCGTCGCGCTCGAGGTCCTCGGCGATACGCGTGACCGCGCCACGGATGTACGGCTCGATCGACCGCGAGCCGGCAGGACCCGCGAGCCGCATCCGCGCCAGACCGTGCAGTACGACCGAGTAGTTCTGCGGCCCGAGGCGGATGACCTTCACGACGCGCGCCAGCGTCCCCACCTCGTAGAGATCCTCGAAGCGCGGCTCGTCCACGCTGGAGTCGCGCTGGCTGATGATGCCGACGGTCGCGCGCTCCTGCCCGAGGAGGTCTTCCACGAGGCGCACGCTCCGCTGCCTCCCCACGTTGATGGGAACGACGCTCGCCGGAAAGACGACGCTGTTCCGGAGCGGCAGGATGGGGACGACTTCGATGTCGGAAGCGCGCGGAGAGGTCACGCGTGAGCTTATAGCGTGAATCGAGCGCGGCGGCGCGGTGCTACCGGGCGAGCAGCGCCGAGTCGTACCGGAACCGCCAGCCGACGATGAGCCAGGAGTGAACCGTGCTGTTCTCGTAGCCGCCCATCGTGGCCTCGAAGAAGGGGCCCATCCCCCAGACTGCGCTGGCGCGCCAGTCGATGCCGAGGTCGATGTGACCGTCTGGCCCGTTCTTGCTGAGCGCGTTCGAATCGGGCCCGTTCTCGACCTCGTTCGCGATCTCCCAGCCGACGCCCCCCCCGACCCACGGGTCGAACCTGCGCGCCGGAAGGAACCGGTACTCGGCGTGCACCCCGAAGCGGATGTCGTTGTCCGAGCAGGTGTCGCCGTCGCCCGTGTCGCACCCCCAGTTGTCGAGGAACGCGAACGCGAAGTAGCCGCCGATCGACCAGTGCCGGTCGAGCCGGTAGGACACATCGAGCCGGAACGGGATCATGTAGTCCCAGGTCGAGCTGAGGTCCTGGTTCGGGCTGCCGTTGCCGGTGGGAAAGCCGATGCCGCCCCGGAGCGCGAACGTGAGGCCGCTCGCCGTCACCTTCTCGGGGGGCGGCGGAGGCGCCGGCAGATAGATCACCTGCGCGGGAGGCGGAGGGGGCGGAGGAGGAGGCGAAAGCAGCGGCGGCGGAGGGGGCGGGAGCGGCGCCGCGGGGGGGACGCACTGGTGCTGACGGCACTCGAGGTCGCCGGGGCACTCCTTGTCGCGCTCGCAGGAGGTCGGAACCGCCACTGCGGACGGCGGAGACGCGGGTGCGACCGGAGGCGGCGCGGCGACGACCGGACCGGGCTCGAGCGGCGCGGGAGGCGGCCCTTGCGGCTTGGCCGGCAGCGGAGGGAGCGGCGTCTGCGCCCGTGCGACGGTGGCCAGCAGCGTGAGTGTCCCTGCGACAGAGGCGGCAACGCCTCGATTCCAAGCTCGTGTGATCATGTGCTTCGTGTGCTCCTCACCCAGAAGACCCACCCGCGTGCGCCGGCAGGTGCCGACAGAGGAGCGGCGGCGAGAGCCGGAGTCAAGCTGAGGCCTGTCGAGCGCGTCGAAAGCGTGGCTGGCAGGCTCTGCCGCGTGGTACTGGTCCCGGCGATGGAAAGGGGCGCCTTCGCCTGGCTCCTCGTGAGCGCGACCGGACTGGGGCTCGTCGTGTCCACCGCATCCGGGTGTGCGCGCGGCGGCGCCGAGGACCCGGCGTCCACGCTCCACGCGTATGCCCACGCGCTCGAGGAAGGCCGGGCATCCGACGCCTACCGTCTGCTGAGCGACGACGCCCGGCGCGGCATGTCGTTCGAGGCCTTCAAGAAGACCG
>Ga0302279_10007657_pt1 | contig 10961 bp, 8 predicted proteins | sample III_Bog_N3_3_FD_194541 | JGI IMG/M metagenome (GOLD analysis project Ga0302279, IMG submission 194541) | Peat permafrost microbial communities from Stordalen Mire near Abisko, Sweden - III_Bog_N3_3 | ecosystem: Environmental > Terrestrial > Soil > Wetlands > Peat | place: Sweden: Abisko...
CTCTGGTTGTTACTACGCTGGCTGCCTCTTCCAAGGAGAGAACGAGCAGAGCAGAACATATGTTATCCGGAATTGCTTTCCTGCTTTGCGCCTGTCTGAGCGCACCATGGAAGTGGAAAAACAGGTGGCGCGGGCAGTCATTCATCGCAATTCTGCTGATTACTAGCGCCATCATCGCGATGAGTATGTCCTCCTGTGGTGGCGGGGGCAGTTCGAGTACCTCCAACCCCGGCACGCCCACTGGGAACTACTACGCTACTCTCAATTCAACCAGTAATGGGGAGACACACTCCCTTAACCTGACAATCAACGTCCAGTAGCTACAAATGACAGGAGTTCATTCCCAGTACATAACGAGGCCCGCGAGTAATCGCGGGCCTCTGACTTTTGTTCGGATGCTGTGGCCGAGCGAACCTACCCGACGTTCTTCGTGCTCTCCGCCTGTTCGTGGGCGTGGTAGCTGGAGCGCACCAGCGGGCCGCTCTCCACGTGTTTGAAGCCCATCGTCATCGCCTGCTCTTTCAGGTAGGCGAAGTCCACCGGCGGATACATGCGCTTGACCGGCAGGTGATTGCGCGAGGGCGCAAGGTACTGGCCGATGGTGAGGATGTCCACCCGGCGCTGGCCGAGGTCGCGGCAGACGGCGATGAGTTCGTCCATGGTCTCGCCCAGGCCGGCCATGATGCCCGTCTTGGTGACCGCCTTGGGCGAAATCTGCTTGGCCCGGGCCAGCAGGTCGAGCGTGCGCTGGTAGCGGGCTCCGCTGCGCGCCACGCGATAGAGGCGCGGCACGGTCTCCGTGTTGTGGTTCAGGATGTTGGGCTCGGCTTCGAGAACGACGCGCAGGCAATCCTCGCGCCCCTGGAAGTCCGGGATGAGCACTTCGACCGAGCAATCGGGCTGAAGGCGGCGAATCTCGCGAATGGTTTCGGCAAAAATCTCGGCGCCGCCAAGGTTGTCGTCATCACGATTCACGCTGGTGACGACGGCGAACTTCAATCCCAGGCTGGCGACGGCTTCGGCAACGCGGCGCGGCTCGTCGCGGTCAATCGCCTCCGGCTTGCCCTTGGGGACGGCGCAGAAGCCGCAGCGCCGGGTGCAGAGGTTGCCCAGCAGCATGAAGGTGGCCGTCTTATGATTCCAGCATTCGCCGATGTTGGGGCATTGCGCGCTCTCGCAGACGGTATGCAGCTCCAATCCGCGGGCCAGCTTTTTAAGGGCGTGATACTCCTCGCCCATGGGGGCCTTGGCGCGCAGCCAGCTCGGCTTGGGCGCGGGGGCGGTGGCAACGGTCTGGATCTGGACAAAGTCGGCTGCGGACATGGCTCTACTTAAGTGTACGATGCCCGGCGGCGGGCGGGGGATTCGAAAAGGCCGGATCGTGGAGCTCTAAAGCGTTTTCAGGTAGTCGAGCAGGGCGGCCAGTTGCGCCGGGCTCAGCGATTGGCTGAACTGTGGCATCTTGGCCCTGCCGCTCAGAATGGTGGAGGTGACGCGCTCTTCGTTGGCGGGCGCGCCGCTGGGCATGTACTGCTTTTTGAAGAGCCGGTGCAGGCTGGGGCCTTGCAATCCGCGAGTGGAGTAGGGCTCGTGACAGCGCGCGCAGTGGTCGTCAAATACGCGGCGGCCCTCCGACTGGTGTTCGGTGAGGCCAAGCTCGGCGTCGGTCTTGCGCTGCTCCCAGCAGGAGGTGAGTATGAGCAGAAGGGTGGCAATCAGAATCAGGCGAATTGTGCGCGGCATCATGAACGGTCCTGGTGGGAATCGTTTACCATCTTATTCGCCGTGGCAGTTCAGCTCAAACCCGTTGCAAAGGCTCCGGCGCGTACCGATGGCCGGCGCGTGCTGGTGGATCGCCGCCTGCCGCGCGCCATTGAGCGCGACGAGCTTGTGCTGGCCGAGCATCTGCCCGCCCTTGCGCCCACCACGGAGCTGGCACGCTGGTTCCGTTCGCGGCCCTCGATGTGGCTAATGTTTCGCCGCCGCTACCTGGCGGGACTGGAAGAACCCAGGGCGCTCGAGGCGCTGCTGGAGCTGGAAGATCTGGCGCAATCATCCCGCCGCATCACGCTATTAACCGCCGCCAAGGATCTGGAGCACAGCCATGCGGCCGTGCTGCGCGATCTTTTGAGCGGCGTGCGCAAGCCTCCTGCCAGCAGCGGTCCACAACGCGCCGCGGCCAGTGGCAGGCAGCGCGCCCGGAGGCAACGTTGATTTTTCGTCGTACTCTCTCCACACAGGCCACCAGTGGCGCTGTGCAGCCGGCCTTTGAGGCCATCGCCGCCACGCAAACCGATCTGACGGCCGAGGACTGGTTCGTCAGCCAGGTGGACCACGCGCGACTGAGCGGCGATCTGGCCGCGGCGATTGCTCCTTACAAGGTGCCCAACGTCAGCAAAGATGTGGTGGAGGCCATTCGTCTGCATGACATGGGGTGGATGCCCTACGATGGCGCGTTCAAGGCTCCCATGATGCCCAAGGTGGGCGAGGATGGACGCGTCATCAGCTTCGTCAATGGCCTGCCGGAGACGGTTCTCTCCGCCTGGACCGGCTCCATCCAGACGGCGCAATCCACCGGCCCCTTGGGCGGACTACTGGTAAGCGCGCACTTTGCCCGCCTGGCGCAGCTTTATGTGCAGGATGAAAAATACAGCCCGGAGCTGCGCGCCAAGGCCGAGCAGTTTGTGCTTCGCGAGGCGCAGAGAGTGGATCGCCAACTGGCGCAGGTTCAACAGCCGGAAGGCGGAGAGGCACAGAACGCGCCGACGCTGGAGGAGATTGAGCAGCTGCTGTGGGTGCTGCAATTCTGCGACCTGGCATCGCTCTACATTTGCGCCAATCCCACGGTGCCGGTGGAATTGCCGGTGTCGCTGGGCGGCGGGCCGTTGCAGATGCGCTACGAAAACGGCTCCTTCCGGGTGCAGCCCGGAATCCTCGACAACGTCGTCATTCTGGAAATTCCCTGCCTGCGCCACAAGGACGGCCGCTTTGATCGCGAGATCGTTCCGGTAAAGGTGCAGTAGGAGGGGCGCATGCGCGAGCTTGCCAAATTGCTGGTAGATGACGGCTACTCGGCACCGCCTGCGCATATTCTGGAAGGTCTTGCCGAACCACTGGTCCATACCGTGCCAACTGGTGCGCCACAAGGTATCTACGCCGAGCTCTGGCACATCGTCTATTGGCAGGAGATCAGCCTGCGCTGGATCGCCGGCGTGACAGTCCATTATCCAGAGCACTCCTCCCAGGGCTTTCCCTCCGCCAAGGATGTAATTTCTACTCCATGGGTGGAACTACATCGCCAGTTCTTTGCCGGAGTGGCGCGCGCGGCCCAACTGGCAGAGGACGACGCCGAGTTGGCCCGCAAAATCGTCTGTGCCTCCCGTCCCGGGCATCCCGTGCGGCAGATGACCGTGCTGCAACAGCTGGAGAACCTGGCGGCGCACAATGCCTATCATTTGGGCCGCATCGTATTGCTGCGACAGCTGTTGGGAAGCTGGCCACCGCTTTCGGGAGGCGATCGCTGGTAGCCGGAAGGCCCCTGTCCCCTGAATCTCCGCGGAAACCCGGCGTGTCTCCCTTTCGCCCTGCTGCCAGCCGTGCGAAAATAGCTGTATCCGCCTATGACTTCCCCTGAAAAAGAGCCGCAGATTACGCCCGAAATTATCCGCAGTCACGGTGTGACCACGGAAGAGTACGCACGCATCCTGAAGTGGCTGGGCCGCACGCCCACCCTGACCGAGCTAGGCATCTTCAGCGTGATGTGGAGCGAGCACTGCTCGTATAAATCCTCGCGCGTGCACCTGAAGCGGCTGCCCACCAAGAGCAAGCTGGTGATGCAGGGTCCGGGCGAGAACGCCGGCGTCATTGACATTGGCGGCGAGTGGGCCTGCGCCTTCAAGATCGAATCGCACAACCACCCATCCTTCGTTGAGCCCTTTCAAGGCGCGACCACCGGTGTGGGCGGCATTCTGCGCGACATTTTCACCATGGGCGCGCGGCCCGTGGCGGTAATGGACAGCCTGCGCTTTGGCCACATTGCGCGTGAGCAGGATAAGACGCTCGACCAGGCCGGGCTGCACAAAAATCATGCAGTTGTGGATGGCGTTGTGGGCGGCGTGGCCAGCTACGGCAACTGCTTTGGCGTGCCGAACCTGGGCGGCGAAACGCGCTTTGAGAGCTGCTATAACGGCAATCCTCTGGTGAACGCCTTTGCGCTTGGGTTGGTAAAGAAGAACGAGATCTTCTACGCCTCGGCCAGCGGCGCGGGCAATCCGGTGATTTACGTCGGCTCCAAGACCGGCAAGGACGGCATTCACGGCGCGACCATGGCCAGCGAAGAGTTCAGCGAAGGCAGCGAGGCCAAGCGCCCGAACGTGCAGGTGGGCGATCCCTTCATGGAAAAGCTGCTGCTGGAGGCCTGCCTGGAGGCGATGCAGACCGGCGCCATCGTCGGCATACAGGACATGGGAGCGGCGGGACTGACCTGCTCCACCTGCGAGTTGGGCGGCCGCGGCGGCGTGGGGCTGGAGATTGAACTGGACCTGGTGCCGCAGCGCGAAACCGGGATGAGCAGCTACGAGATCATGCTGAGCGAGAGCCAGGAGCGCATGCTGCTGGTGGCCGAAAAAGGCCGCGAGGAAGAGGTCTTTTCGGTCTTCCGCAAGTGGGGACTGGACGCGGCTACCGTGGGCGAGGTCATCCCGGAGAACACCATGCGGGTCAAGCACCACGGCCGTGTGGTGGCGGAGATTCCCAACGAGGCGCTGACCGATGACGCACCGCTGTACCACCGCGAGGTGGGCACCTGGGTAGCACCCGTCGCGGCGGAAAAGCCTGCGGCAATCGTGCTGGGCGGCAAGAAGCAGCTCAACGCGGAGTTTGAAAAGCTGCTGGCCAGCCCGAACATCTGCGGCAAGCAGTGGGTGTATGAGCAGTACGACAGTATGGTGCAGACCAACACCATGCAGGGTCCGGGCGGATTGGCCGGAGTGATTCGCGTCAAGGGTACGGAGCGCGGCCTGGGCATGGCGCTGTATGGCAACGGGCGCTGGTGCTATCTGAATCCGAAGCTGGGCGCGGCGCACAACGTGGCGCGGGCCAGCCGCATGGTGGCCTGCACGGGCGCGCAGCCGGTGGCGGCCACTAACTGCCTGAACTTTGGCAACCCGGAGAAGCCGCCCATCATGGCGCAGTTCTCGCAGGTGATTGACGGACTGAGCGAAGCCTGCACCGCGCTCGAAACACCGATTACGGGCGGCAACGTCAGCTTCTACAACGAAACCCTTGGCGAAGGCATTTACCCGACGCCGGTGCTGGGCGTGGTTGGCATCCTGGCGGATGTGACGCGCGCCGTGGAGGCTCACGCACAGGCGGCCGGAAAGACCATTGTGCTGCTGACGCCGGCGAGCCAAGCGCAGCACCAGCCCCGCGAGTTCGGCAGCAGCGAATACGCCGTGCACGTGCTGGGCGAGCTTTGGGGCGCTCCGCCGAGTTTGGATTTGAAGTCGGAAAAAGCCTTGCAGGATCTTTTGCAGCATCTGGCGGCTGAGAAGCTGGTGGAATCCGCCCGCGACGTAGCCGAAGGCGGCATTGCCGTGGCTGTGGCCAAGATGGTGTTTACAAAGGGCCTTGGAGCCGAGCTGGAGTTGATTGGCTGCGGCCGGCCGGCGGAATGCGTCCTGTTTGCCGAGGATGCCACCCGCGTGTTGGTAACCTGCAATACCGAACAGGTGCATACCATTGAGGCGAGTGCGGTAAACTATGGTCTGCGGGCACAGGTGGTGGGCCAGACGACGGCCTCTCATTTCGCGCTGCGCGTGGACGGTCTTCCGCTGGTGGAAGGCGAGGCCAATTCGTTCCGCAAAGTTTGGCGGGAGGCGTTGGCCGAGGCCCTGCAGTCGGAGTCTGAGGCGACGCACGTATAGCTTTTGCGCTTCTGGTTTGATCGGGTAAGCGCTTCGGGATAGATCACGCGGGGCGCGCGGTACACGAGTTTTTCACAGCGATTGGGCACGGCTCCGGCCGTGCCATTTGCCTTCTCACTGCCGCCCGGGCGGCACAGACAGTGGATGAACAGGCGGGTGCAATGATCGAGATCGAGCTGGATAAACTCCACGAGGAGTGTGGCGTGATGGCCGTGTTTGGCCACACCGAGGCGGCCAAGCTGTGTTACCTCGGATTGCACGCGCTGCAACACCGCGGGCAGGAGTCGGCCGGCATTGCCGCCAGCGACGGACACCGCCTGAGCGTATACAAGGCCATGGGGTTGGTCGCTGACATTTTCAGCGGCAACACGCTGCAAAAGCTGCCCGGCACGCACGCCATCGGACACACGCGCTACTCCACGGCCGGCGACTCGGCCTTGCTCAACGCGCAGCCCATCCAGGTGGACTGCAACAAGGGGCAGATTGCGATTGCGCATAACGGAAACATCGTGAACGCCGCCGATCTGCGCAAGAAGTTCGAGCTGGCCGGCTCCATCTTCCAGACCTCCAGCGACACTGAGATTGTGCTGCACCTGATCGCGCAGTCGCGCGAGACGACCCTGGCCGATGCCATGGCCGATGCCCTGCGCCGCATCGAGGGCGCCTTCAGCTTTGTGCTGGCCACCTACGACCACATCTTCGCCGCCCGCGATCCGCGCGGCTTCCGTCCGCTGGCCATGGGCCGCATCCCCGGCAAAGATGGCGCGCCGGACGCGATCGTCTTTGCCAGTGAGACCTGCGCCTTTGACCTGGTGGGCGCCGAATATATCCGCGACGTAAAGCCCGGCGAGTTGATTGTGGTCGGCGCCGATGGCATCCACTCGCACTTTTACGCACCGGCGCTGGAACAGTCGCAGTGCATCTTTGAGCAGGTCTACTTTGCGCGGCCGGACTCGCTCGTCTTTGGCCGCAGCGTGCAGGAGGCTCGGGCGCGCATGGGCCATCAGTTGGCGCGTGAGGCTCCGGTGGATGCCGATCTGGTGGTCGGCGTGCCTGATAGCGGGCTGACCGCCGCGCTGGGCTACGCGCGCGAAAGCGGCATCCCCCTGCAGTTTGGCCTGGTGCGCAACCACTACGTGGGCCGGACCTTCATCGAACCCGAACAGCGCGTGCGCGACTTCGGCGTCAAGCTCAAACTGAACCCGGTGCGTCATCTCCTGGTCGGCAAGCGGGTCATCCTGATTGACGACTCGATCGTGCGCGGCACCACCAGCCAGAAGATTGTGCGCCTGGTGCGCGACGCCGGTGCGACCGAGGTGCACATGCGCATCAGTTGTCCGCCCACCACCTCGCCCTGCTACTACGGCGTGGATACTCCTGAGCGCCGCCACCTGATTGCCGCACGCAAGACGGTGGACGAGGTGCGCGAGTTCATCGGCGCCGATTCGCTGGCCTACCTCTCACTGGAAGGCCTGCGCCGCAGCTGCGGCGAGCCGGAGGGCGAAAGCCACTACTGCACCAGTTGCTACACCGGCCACTACCCAACCGGCTATGTGGACATCCACCAGATACGGCAGGCGGAAGCGGCGATCAAGTAGTTCCAGCTGTATTTCAGCTTCGCAAAGGGCCGCGTTCTCCGCGGTCCTTTTGCATCGGCGCCCCCTCCCGGAAGTGGCAATTCGCAAGCCGGGAGCGCGTTTTTCGGGCATTTCGCAGCGACTGCATCCGGCTTTGGCGGCTACAGCGGCTACAATAAGAACTTGCTGCCCAGCGCCGGATTGGCGCATCCAACCCTGGTAGAGATTGATTTCCGCAGCACTGGCCTGGTGATTATGAAGATTCTTCGCAGCCTGATCGTCCCTGTTCTTGTCGCAGCATCGTCCGCAGTATTCGCGCAGGCACCCGCGCCGCAGCCGGCGCCCCAGCCGGCGGCTGCCCCCAAGGCCGTCACGCCGGCCGCTGCTCCGGCCGCCAAGGCGGAGAAAGTGCCCGACCGCACCGAAGCCTACTACCACTTCCAACTGGGCCACATGTACGAGGAGATGGCGGCTACCACCGGGCGCGGCGAGGATGCGGCCAAGGCCATTGCCGAATACAAGTTGGCCATCGCCGCCGATCCCGGCTCCACCTACCTGGCCAGCGCCTTGGCAGATATCTATGCGCGCGCTGGGCAGATCCGCGACGCCGTGCTGACCGCCACCGACATCATCAGTCGCGACCCCGACAACCTGGAAGCCCGCCGCCTGCTGGGCCGTGTCTACCTGCGCTCCATTGGAGACCAGCAGGGTTCCAGCAAGGAGTCGTCCAACATTCTGCACCTGGCCATCGAGCAGTTTGAGGCCATCGTGCGCCTCGATCCCAAGAGCATGGAGGACCACCTGCTGCTGGGCCGTCTCTACCGGCTCAACAACGAGACGGCCAAGGCCGAGGTCGAGATCCGCGTCGCCGTCAAGCTGCAGCCCGCCAGCGAAGAGGCGGTGACCACACTGGCCGTCCTCTACAACGAGGAGGGCGACACGGCGCGCGCCGCTGACATTCTCACCTCGGTTCCGGAAGAGCAGCGCTCGCCGCGCATCTACACCGTGCTGGGCTACACCCTGGAGCAGCGCAAGGAGTTCAAGAAGGCCGTGGAGGCCTATCGCCAGGCCGTCAAGCTGGATCCGGACAACCTGGACGCCGTGCGAGGGCTGGCCGAAAATCTGTTGAATGACAACCAGCCCGCAGCCGCGCTCGAACAGCTCAACCTGATCGCCGCCAGCGACCCGCAGGACGCGCAGACTTTTCTTCGCATGAGCGAGATTTACCGACACGAAGGGCAATACGACAAGGCCTACGACGCTCTGAAGAAGTCCCTGGCGGCTGCACCGGATTCCATGGAGGCCAAGTACAACCTGGCCGTGGTGGAAGAGGCTCGGGGACACTTCGACGAAAGCGCGACGCTGCTGCGCGAGCTGCTTGCGGCGAGCGACAAGCCGGAGGGCCGCGCCAACGAGCACGACCTGAACAACCGCGCCATCTTCCTGGAACGGCTGGGCACCGTCTATCGCGACCAGAACAAGACGAAGCCTGCGGTGGAGGCCTTCCACCGGATGACCGAGCTGGGTGACGAGTTCGCCTCGCGCGGTTATCAGCAGATCATTGAGACCTATCGCGACGTGCACGACAACCCGTCCGCCACCGAGGCCGCCCGCGAGGGCGCCAAGCTGCTGCCCAAGGACCGCAGCCTGCAACTGGCCCTGGCCCAGCAGGAGGCCGACAGCGGCAAGGCCGACGAGGCCATTGCCCGGGTGCGCGCCATGCTCGACGGCAAGCCGGCCGATGACCGCGAGGTGTGGATCAACATTGCGCAGATCGAAAGCCGGCTGCGCCACTATGGCGAGGCGGAGAAGGCCGTCGCCCACGCTCTCGAACTCAGCCAGAAACCCGAGGAGCGCGAGTTCATCAACTTCCTGGCCGGCAGCATTTACGAGCGGCAAAAGAAATACGACGAGGCCGAGTCGTACTTCCGCAAGGTGCTGGCCGATGACGCGCGCAACGCCGCCGCGCTCAACTACCTGGGCTACATGCTGGTGGACCATGGCACGCGGCTGGATGAGGCTCTGGCGATGATCCGCAAGGCCGTCTCGCTTGACCCGCAGAACGCCGCCTATCTGGATTCGCTGGGCTGGGCGTACTTCCGGCTGGGCCGCTACGAGGAAGCCGAGAGCGAGTTGCGCAAGGCTTCGGAGCGGCTGGAGAGCGACCCCACGGTGCACCAGCACCTCGGCGATCTCTACCAGAAGACCAACCGCCTGAAACTGGCGGTCGCCGAGTGGGAGCGCTCGCTTGAGGAGTGGAAGAAGTCGGTTCCCGCCGACCAGGACGCCGCTGAGATCGCGAAGACTCAGAAGAAGCTCGACGGCGCCAAGGTCAAGCTGGCCAAACACGGCGAACAGCCCGCGCAGTAATGGCCGGGCTGCACCCGCACCCGCCGGGTGCTACACTCACAGCCATGCTGGCCAGCTACGCATTGCCGGTGGAGGCTTCGCGCGGGCGGCGTTATCCCGAGCCGCCGCACCCTTACCGCGACGACTTCCAGCGCGACCGCGACCGCATTATCCACGCCCGGGCCTTCCGCCGGCTGGAGAACAAGACGCAGGTCTTCACCCGCCGCCTCAGCGACCACTTCCGCACCCGCCTGACGCATACCATCGAAGTCGCGCAGATCTCCCGCACCATTGCCGCCGCTCTGCACCTGAACGAGAGCCTGGTGGAGACCCTCGCGCTCGCCCACGACATCGGCCATCCACCCTTTGGCCACTCCGGCGAGCGGGCGCTCGATGAGGCCATGCAGGCCCACGGCTTGTACTTTGACCACAACCTGCACGCCCTGCGCATTGTGGAGAGCTTCGAGCAGCGCTACGCCTCGCATCCCGGCCTCAACCTGACCTTCGAGGTGCGCGAGGGCATCATCAAACACTCGCACGACTACTCCGCCACCGGGCATCCCGAGCTGGCGGAGTACCTACTGGACCAGCGCCCGCCGCTGGAGGCGCAGCTGATTGACCACACCGACGAGATTGCCTACAACACGGCCGATCTCGACGACGGCTTTGAGGCCGGACTGCTGAAGCTGGAAGGGATTCGCCGCGGCGTCAGCCTCTTTGACCGCTATCTGCGCCAGGTGGAGAAGGAGTTCACGGCCTCGACGAAGCTCAAGTTTAACGAGGCGCTGAAGCGCATGTTGAACCACCTGGTCACCGACCTGATAGACAACACCGCCCGGCGCATTGCCGAAAGCGGCGTACAGACGGTGGAAGAGGTGCGCCATCATCCGGAGCGGCTGGCGGCCTTTAGTCCCGCGACCGACGCCGAGCGCGCCGAGGCCAAGCAGTTCCTCTCCCAAAACCTCTACCACAGCGATTCGCTGCGACCGCAGAAGGCCGATGGCGAGAAGATCGTCGGAGACCTCTTCGCTTACTGGCTCGAGCATCCCGAGACCCTTCCCGCCGACTACCAGAAGCGCGTCGCGGAGCAGGGCGCGCCGCGTATCATCTG
>Ga0302279_10007662_pt1 | contig 10958 bp, 10 predicted proteins | sample III_Bog_N3_3_FD_194541 | JGI IMG/M metagenome (GOLD analysis project Ga0302279, IMG submission 194541) | Peat permafrost microbial communities from Stordalen Mire near Abisko, Sweden - III_Bog_N3_3 | ecosystem: Environmental > Terrestrial > Soil > Wetlands > Peat | place: Sweden: Abisko...
CTCGATCGTCGAGATCAACGCCGACGAGATCGGGCCGAGTCTCAAGTGGGCGACCGCCGTCGTCACCCGCACCCCGCGCGCCGAGGGCAGCAACTTCCAGTCCTCCAGCGACCGACCGGCCGCCGCACCACGCTCGAACGAACCCAGCAGTTACGCCTTTGATGAGGAGCCCTTCTAATGCCACGTATTAACAATCCGAAGCCGCCGAAGCGCGCCCCGAAGATCGACACCCGTCGCGGCGCGAAGAAGAAGCCGTGTTCGTTCTGTCAGCACGGCGTGGGCACGGTCGACTACAAGGACCTCGCGCAGCTTCGTAAGTACATCTCGGACCGCGGCAAGATCCGCGGCCGCAAAGTGTCCGGCAACTGCCAACAGCACCAGCGCGACGTCACCGACGCCATCAAGACCGCTCGCGAATTAGCGTTGCTCCCCTACACGCAGCGCACCGTGACCGAGCGCCGTGGCGGTCGGGGTAACCGTGACGACCGCGGACCGCGCCCACCGCGCGATGGTGACCGTCCGGCCACCCCCGCTCTCGAGAGCGTGAACGTCGAAGCGCCGGACGTCGAGGCCGAAGAGATCCTCGAGTACGTCGACGCGACGCCGGTGGCCGAGGTCGAGCTCGTCGAAGAGGTGGCCGAATGAAGGTCCTTCTCCGCAGTGATATTCACGGCGTCGGCCGACGCGGCGACATCGTCGAAGTGAAGTCCGGCTACGCCCGCAACTTCTTGCTGCCCTCAGGTGCGGCGATGAAGGCCAGCGACAGCACGGAAGTCCAGGCGTCATCGATGCGCAAGTCACGTGATTTGCGCGACGCCGCGAACAAAGAGGCGGCCGAAGCGCAGCGAACGATCATCGAGGCCCAGTCCTTGAGCATCGCGGCTCGCGCCAGTGCGAACGGTCGACTGTTCGGTTCGGTGACTGAAGCGGACGTGGTCAATGCGTTGCGTACGGCGACGGGCATCTCGCTCGATCGTCACGCGATCCACATGACCGAACACTTGAAGGAAGTTGGCGCATCGACGGTGACCGCGACGCTGTTCGACGGCGTCGACGCCACCATCAACGTGGAGATCACCGCGAAGTAGTCAACGATGTGAGAATTGCGCGCACGCCGAGACGAGAGTCTCGGCGTGAACTGCGTTATGAGGGAAATGTCACACCAAAATGAAATCATCAGATTGGTGTGATTTGTACACAGACATTTCCCCACGTTGTTGTTCTTGTTGCAAACACCCCACGCGAGCGACCATTGAGGTCTTATGACACAGATTGAATCGGAACCACGTACGCGACAGGCGCCGAACGGCGGCCGCATACCTCCGAGTGCAATCGAAGCCGAGGAAAGTCTGATCGGGGCGATGCTTCTATCGCAAGAGGCCGTAAGCATCGCCTACGAAACGGTGCAGGCTGAAGACTTCTATCGACCGCTGCACGGACAGATATTCAGTTCGATCATCGCGCTCGCCAACGCCGGTGAACCCGTTGACTATGTGACCGTGCAGGCGAAGTTACAAGAGCGCGGTGCGATCGCGGTGGAGTTGGCGCTTCTTTCGTCCTTGCAGATGAATACACCTTCCGCCGCGAACGCACAGCACTATGCAGATTTGGTAAAGGAGAAGGCCCAGCAACGTCGACTGATTTCGGTCGCCGGTGAGATCGTCGACGAGGCGTACGTCGCGACCGAAGACGTCGTGGGTCTGATCGATGAAGCCGAGCGAAAGATCAACGCGATTGGCGATGCCGGTCGAACTGACACGGTTTCCCCGCTGCAGCGACTGTTGTTGAGCGAAGCGGACATCCTCGAAGAACGTGGCGAGACGCGAGGTCGTATCAACGGTCTCGAGACCGGTTACAAGTCGCTCGATCAGATCCTGCAGGGTCTGCAACCGAGCAGTATGACCATCGTGGGAGCGCGTCCCGGTACCGGTAAGACGGCCTTCGCGCTCGGCATCTTGATCCACGTCGGCGCGGTCGTGAAGCGACCGGCGCTGTTCTTCTCTCTGGAGATGAGTCGTCAAGAACTCGCGGAGAGGATCCTCGCTTCCACCGCTCGTATCGACTCGTCGAAACTGCGAACCGGTGACCTCAGTGACGCCGACTGGAATCGCGCACATGAAGCCTTCGGGTACTTGCAGTCGGCCAAGGTTTTCATCGACGACAACCCGGCGCTCACGGTCATGGACGTTCGCGCGCGAGCGCGCCGAATTCGTCAACAGAACGGCGATCTCGGCGTCGTGATCATCGACTACCTGCAACTTATGAGTTCACGGGGACGAGCCGAGAACCGACAAGTTGAGGTCTCGGAGATGAGTCGTTCATTGAAGATCCTCGCGCGCGAACTTCAGTGCCCGGTCATCGCACTCTCGCAGTTGTCGCGAAAGCTCGAAGAGCGAGCCGACAAGCGACCGATGATGTCGGACCTTCGCGAATCGGGTTCGCTCGAACAAGACGCCGACGTCGTATTGTTCATCTTTCGACCCGAGCAGTACGGCGAGGTGGCGAACGACAAGAAGGCCGAGGCCGAGATCATCGTTGGCAAGAACCGAAACGGACCGACGCGCACGTCGCACCTCACCTGGCGCGGCGAGTTCGCCCGCTTCGAGAACGTCGCCGAGGCGCGAGAGATCTAAGAAAGAAGTGATCCAACGCTTGCGCGCGTCATGACCCGTTTCTCGTGTCAGTCATGCATGCGAACTTGACGTCGCCCCACCCCATCACCTAGGGTTCATTCTTCATAACCTACAATTACGAGTGAAATAGTAGGATATTGAAGTTGAGCGCCACAGTGGCGGCGTACAAGAGGTTTGGTAAGGAGTCAGTATCGTGTCCAGAGTCGAGACGTACGCACGTGACCACGTCGGCTCCGTGGATCACGGCGCCACGGCCTCACCAATCGAATTGGTCACCCCGAAAGTTCTTCGCCTGCGTTCTCGAACGCGTTCGCGTTCGCTGGGGCTGCGTGCACTCTCGCCACTTATCCTTCTGCTCCTCTGGTGGGCTGTGGCGAGAGCCAATTGGCTGCCGGCCGGTTCGCTGCCCACGCCCTACACCGTCGTCAAGACCTTCGGCACGTTGTTCTCGCATGATCTCTGGGGTCAGATTGGCGACTCCCTGTCGCTCGCCGGATTCGGACTGTCGATCGGCGTCACCTTGGGATTTTCATTGGGGCTCATCGCGGGACTCTGGAGGATCGGTGAGGAACTGTTCGACGCCCCGCTGCAGATGCTTCGCACGGTCCCGTTTCTCGCGCTCATCCCCCTGTTCGTCGTGTGGATGGGCATCGGGGTACTGCCCAAGGTCGCGTTGATCTCGTTGGCGACGACATTCCCCATGTACATCAACACATCGGCCGCGATGCGCAACGTCGACCGCAAGGTCGTGGAGGCGGCCCGCACCTACGGTCTCCACGGTTTTGGTCTCATACGCGAAGTGATCTTCCCGCTTTCGCTGCCGGGGCTCCTCACCGGACTTCGCTTCTCGCTCAGTCTCTCCGTACTCGCACTCGTCGGCGCCGAGACCATCGCGTCCAACGGTGGCATCGGCTATCTCATCAACCAGGCCGAGCAGTTCCAGCAGACGAACATCGTGTTCTGCGGCGTCCTCATCTACGCCGCGCTGGGTCTGAGCGCCGATCTCATCGTGCGCGTGATCGAGAAGTTGGCGTTGCCATGGCGCGCCGGAGTGTCGGTCCGATGAGCGCGTCCCTGGAGACGCGTGACGAGTCCTTGGCCGTCGACACCCACCAGTTGGTTCGTCAGTTCGGTGAGCACCCGGCGCTCAATGGACTCGACCTGCAGATCCGTCGAGGCGAGTTCGTCGCACTGCTGGGCAAGAGTGGAAGCGGTAAGACCACGCTCCTGCGCCTCCTCGCCGGGCTCGACTCCCCGGACTCGGGCGAACTGCTCGTTCCTCGTTCGCGCACCGTCGTCTTCCAAGAGCCTCGACTCGTCAACTCCAAGCGCGTCTGGAAGAACGTCGCGCTGGGACTGGAGCGCTCACCCGCCACGCGCGCAGCGGCGATCGGCGCACTCGGAGAGGTCGGACTGGCGTCACACGCGAACGTGTGGCCAGCCACGCTCTCCGGTGGTGAGGCGCAGCGCGTCGCGCTCGCGCGCGCACTGGTTCGCGAACCGCAGTTGCTGTTGCTCGACGAGCCCTTCGCCGCGCTTGACGCGTTGACGCGACTCAAGATGCAGCAGTTGATTGCCGATCTCTGCGCGCGACACGGACCGGCGGTCTTGCTCGTGACACATGACGTGGATGAGGCGCTCCTCTTGGCCGACCGGGTGGTGTTGCTGCGAGAGGGACACCTCGGATTCGAAGTGGATGTTCCCATGGCGCGACCTCGAGAGATCGGTGTCGAGTTCGCGACGCTCCGTCGGCGCCTTCTCAGTGAGCTGGGCGTCGATCAGTGAGACGTCTTTTTTCGCAGTGACCCCGGAGTAACGACGTGAAAGCCCACAGGAGAGCCGTTTCGATGTATTTCCTAGTAATTCGATTGAAGAAGTAGAGAATTAAGACAGGACCAGCCGGTGAGCACAAAGCCATCGCGACAGAGAGGAAGAACCATGAGACAAAGTAGGACGAAACTAAGGATCAGCGGGGCGGCCGTCATGCTCGCCACCGCTGTCGTTGTAATGGCTGTTGGTGGAGCGTCGGCTGCGGCGACCAAACACAAAACAGCGCCGAAGAAGATCAATCTCAGTGGTGTGACGCTCAACGTCGGGGACTTGGCCGGCCAGACGCAGATACTGCTCAATGACTCGGGCGCCCTCAAGGGTGCGCAGTACAAAGTCAACTTTGCGACGTTTCCGGCCGGCCCACCGGCCGTCGCGGCCATCCAGGGCGGCTCGATCGACCTCACGTTGACCGCGGACACGCCGGCGATCTTCGCTCAGGCCGGTGGTGTGCCGCTCAAGGTGGTCGCCGTGACGAAGCCGGTCGCGCCGGGGGCGTCATTGGGCCTCGTCGTGCCCAAGGGTTCGACAATCACGACACTCGGAGGACTGAAGGGGACGAAGATCGCGGCGGCCAGCGGCACGATTCTTCAGTACATCGCGATCCAGGCGCTCAATGGCTCCGACGGAGGCTGGAAGAACGCGACCATCGTCAACCTCAATCCGGCCCTCGCGCTCGCGGCGTTGACGTCGAACTCCGTTCAGGCGGCCGTTTTGATTCAGCCCTACCTAGCGGAGGCGGTGGAGGCCGGTGGGCAGGTCTTAGCTCTCGGCACGAGTTACACCGATGGCTATTCGTACTTCCTCGCCGCTGACTCGGCACTCGCGAACACGAAGAAGGCCGCCGCGATCGCGGACTATCTGCACCGCTACGCCGTGGCCGAACACTGGGCCGCGACGCACACCGCCATCTGGGCGCAGGACTACGCGACGGCCAACAACATCACGTTGCCACTGGCGACCGCTGCCGTCAACGCGGCCATCGCGTCGTTCGTGCAGATCGGTCCGAATCAGTACAACAGCATCACGAACGAAGCAGTCGCCTTCACGCAGGCCGGTCTTCTCACGACGCCGGTGGACACGAAGACGCTCTACACGACGAAGTTCAACAAGCTCGTCGCGACATTCCCCAAGGGCTGAGAGAGTAACGGAGCAAGGACATGACTATCGAAGAAGGCCCCACCCGTCACTACGACGGGTGGGGCGGTCGAGTCGGCAAGACCGTACAGGAATCGACGTCGTGGTGGCCACCGACCCCCACGCCATCGAGTGACGCACCGAACGTGATCGTCGTACTGCTCGACGACATGGGTTTCAGCGACATCGGCCCCTTCGGCGCGGAGGTCTCGACGCCCACATTGGACCGACTCGCGCGCGAGGGCCTTCGCTACACCAACTACCACACGACGCCCGTGTGCTCTCCGGCACGCGCGGCGTTCCTGACCGGTCTCAATCCACACCGCGCGGGCTTCGCCTCGGTCGCCAACAGCGACCCCGGATTCCCCGGTTACACGATGGAGGTCGCTGAGGACGTACCGACGCTCGCGGTGACGTTGCGCGACGCGGGCTACGCCACGTTCTGCGTGGGAAAGTGGCACCTCACGCGTGACGCGGTGATGAACGACGCCGGAGCGCGTCGCAGTTGGCCCTGTCAGCAGGGCTTCGACCGTTACTACGGTGTGCTCGAAGGGCTCACCAACCTTCATCATCCGCACCGCTTGATCAGCGACAACTCGCCCGTCGACGTCGACGAGTACCCCAAGGGTTACTACCTTCCCGACGACATCACCGATCACGCGATCTCGATGATCAAAGGCCTGCGCGCGAGCGACGCTCACAAGCCTTTCTTCTGTTACGTCGCGCACAACGCCGTGCACGGTCCGCTCCAAGCCAAACCCGAGGACATCGAGAAGTACCGCGGACGCTACGACGCGGGATGGGACGACCTGCGCGAGAAGCGATTCGCCCGACAAAAGGAGACCGGTCTCTTCAGCGAGGACACGCAGATGGCCGATCGCAACGCCGAGGCCTTCCTCGATGTCGGACCATGGGACGAACTCGATGACGACACGAAGGCCGTCTTCGCGCGCTACATGGAGGTGTATGCCGCGTCCATCGAGAGCGTCGACGAGAATCTCGGGCGCCTCCTCGACGTCGTCGACGAGCTGGGTGAACTCGAGAACACGATCGTCATCTTCATGTCCGACAACGGCGGCACCGCCGAGGGCGGCGAGCACGGTACGCGCAGCTACTTCAAGCAGTTCATCCACGGCCTGCGCCTGCCGGCGGATTGGCAGAGCGACGTCGCGCGCGACATTGATCTGATCGGCGGCCCTCGGGCGATGGTGCACTACCCGCGGGGCTGGGGCATGGCGTCGAACACGCCGTTTCGTCTCTACAAGGGTTTCACGCACGCCGGAGGGGTGCGCGTGCCGTTCCTCCTCAGTTGGCCCCGGGGGATTGACGAGCGGTCCCGTGGTCAAGTGCGACGCGAATACCAGTACGTCACGGATCTTCTCCCGACGTTGCTGGAACTCACCGGAGTCGAGCGGCCGAAGCAGTTTCGCGGCGTCGAGGTGGTGGCGCTCGATGGCGTGAGTTTCGCCGCGTCGCTGAACGACAGCCACTATCGCAGCGCCCACCACGAGCAGTACTCGGAGTTCATGGGTAATAGAAGCTTCTACAAAGACGGTTGGAAGCTCGTCACGTTGCATCGCCCGGGCGCAGCGTACGACGATCAGGAGTGGGAACTCTACGACATACGTGAAGACCCGACGGAGCGTCACAACGTCGCGCCCGAGCGACCGGAACTCGTGCGCGACCTGTCGGCCGCGTGGGAGGCCAGCGCCTGGGACAACAAAGTCTTCCCCCTCAACGACTTCACCGGCTACATGGGAACCGTGCGTCGACCGTTCGAGGACCGACTGACGGAACCTGTTCGGATCCTGGCCGGAACGCCGACACTGGAGCGCTATCGCTCGTCGAAACTCGTGACGTTGCGATCCTTCCGAGCGACGGCATCGCTGGTGCACGGAGCACACGACGACGGCGTTCTGCTCGCCCACGGCGACCAAGGCGGCGGGTACTCGGTCTACGTCGAAGCACAACGTCTGCGACTCGCGTACAACGAGTACGGCGACTTGCACGAAGCCGATGCCGGACTGCTCAGTGCCGGTCGACACGAGGTGACGCTCGACGTCGAGGGGATTGCGGACTATCAGTGGAATCTCGCGATACTCGTCGATGGCGAGGAGCGGGTGCGACTCGACGGCGTCTTGATGCTGCTCGGCATGGCGCCGTTCCAGGGCATTGACGTTGGCGTCAATCGTCGTTCACCGGTATCGTGGCCGATCTTTGAACGCCATGGTTCGTTCCCGTATACCGGCCACCTCGAGGCGGTCACGTACGTGCCCGGTCCCTACGCGCCGTACAGTCCAGAGGCCGTGCTTGCCGCAACGATTGAGGCGGCCCATGCCTACGAGTGAGCGGTCGGTTGCGGTGCAACGTCGAACGGTGAGCGCGACGTCGCGTACGCGAGGACACTTTGAGTTCACGAATGGTGCGCTTACCGTGCAATCGTCGCGAGAGGGCGAACGCGGCGTTCGTGCCGTGGACCTGCTCCTCGCATCACTCGCCATGTGCGTCGCGGGGACCGTGCGCGCCTACGCCGAACATCACGGGGTCGATGGACTCCTCAGTGTGAGCGTCGACGCGACCGGTGAAGAGGTCGGCCCGCCCTCGCGATTGGCAACGGCGACCATCGAAATCCGTCTCGACGGCGAACTGAGTGATGACGAACGCACCCGTCTTTTACGCGCCGGGACCCACTGCAAGATCCATACGACGCTCACTCGAGGGGTCGACGTGCAGTTCCTTTAGGTCCACGCAAGTCCGTTGGCCGGTCTCTCGTAGCAATCCCCCGTTGCGAGAGACCGGCCAATGAAACAAACGTCCTCGGGCCGAGGCTCCGGCGTGGGGGGTTCGTGGTCGCGGTAGCGCCCGCACCAACTATTTCGGTTGCATCCGAATGCCGGCGTCGAGACGAATCGATTCGGCGTTCATGTAGCTGTTGGCCAGCAGTTCGACCGCCAACGTCGCGAACTCCGACGCGTAGCCGAGCCGCTTCGGGAAGAGCACGCCGGCGCCGAGGCGGGCCTTGAACTCGTCGGACTGAGGGCCGGTGCCGTAGATGGGCGTGTCGATGAGTCCGGGCAGGATGCAGTTCGCCCGAATGCCCACGACCGCCAGGTCGCGGGCCAACGGCAGGGTGAGTCCGACGACGCCGCCCTTGGATGACGAGTAGGCGACCTGTCCGATCTGACCGTCTTCCGCGGCGACCGACGCGGTGTTCACGATCGCGCCGCGCATGTTGTCGACGTCGGGTGTGTTCGCGCTCATCGCGGTCGCCGCGAGACGACAGACGTTGAACGTGCCGATCAAGTTGATCTCGATGACCTTGCGATAGAGGTCCAGGTCGTGAGCCGAGGCGTACTCGCCGTCTTTGCCGACCGTTCGCGTCGCCCAGCCGATGCCGGCGCAGTTGACCGCGCTCCACAGCGGCGCCATGGCCTTCGCCGCCTCGATCGCTTCGATGACCTGCTCGGTGTTCGTCACGTCGCAGTGCACGTAGGCGCCGCCGATCTCTTGGGCCAGTGCCGCGCCTCGCTCGTCGTTGAGGTCCGCGACGACGACTTTGACGCCGCGCGCGCTGAGTTCGCGCGCCGTCGCCTCGCCGAGTCCCGAGGCGCCACCGGTGACGACGGCCGAAGTGTTGTTGAGTTCCATGATTGCTCCTGATGTCTGGCAGCGCCTGTGGCTGAGCCGAACACGATTCAAGCAGAGATTGAGACGGTGGGCGCTCGGCGTAGCGTTGAGGGATGCCGTCGGTCTATGAGTACTCCAAAGAGGAGTTGTCCGAACTCCTGGTGGATGAGCCGCGCTACCGCGTCGATCAGGTCTGGCACGGGCTCTGGAACGACGGCCAGGCGCTCGAGGGGATCACCACGATCCCAAAGACGCTGCGCGCCCGGCTGGCCGAGCGATTCCCGCCCAGTCTCGAAGTCGCCAACGACGTCGCGAGTGACCTGGGTGCGACGCGCAAGTGGGTCTTTCGACTGTTCGACGGCGCCACCATCGAGACCGTCCTCATGGGTTACGAGGACCGCGTCACGGTGTGCGTGTCATCCCAGGCCGGATGCGCCATGGGTTGCACGTTCTGCGCGACCGGACAGGCCGGCTTCACGCGTCACCTCTCGGCGGGCGAAGTCCTGGAACAGGTGATGTTCGCGTCGCGCGCTGCGGCGCCTCGTCGACTCTCGAACGTGGTCTTCATGGGGATGGGAGAACCGCTCGCCAACTATCTCGTCACGATGGACGTCGTACGGCGCCTGCACGAGTACCGCGGACTGTCGGCGCGACACATCACGGTGTCGACGGTCGGCGTGGCGCCGGCGATCGAACGAATGGCCAAGACCGGACTGCCACTCACGCTGGCCGTCAGCCTCCACGCGGCGAACAACGAATCACGCAGTGCACTGGTGCCGCTGAACCGCCGCTACCCGCTCGAGCGTCTCCACGAGGCGTGCCTGTTTTGGATGAACACGACCGGTCGTCGACTGAGTCTTGAGTGGGCACTCATCGACGGCGTGAACGATCGCGACAGCGACATCGAAGAGCTCGCTCGTTACGCGACGTCGCTGCGCGCACACGTGAACCTCATTCCGTTGAACCCCACGCCGGGCTATCTGGTGCGCGGTTCGTCGGGCCAACGGGTACATGATTTTCGCGAAGGACTCATCGCGCGCGGCGTCAACGCCACGGTGCGCAATACCCGGGGACGATCGATTGACGCCGCCTGCGGGCAACTCGCCGCGGTGACGAACGCGCGTCCCAGGTCGATCCCCGTGCGTTCGGGCTAGATCGCCTCACGATTCCAGAAGGTCGGACGCCAGCGCATCAACATGAGGACGCCGACGATGCAGGCCACCCCGCCCGAGACGATCGAGAACTCGGTCGACGTGTAGTTGGCGACGACGCCGGACTCCACGTCACCGAGACGCGGTCCACCAGTGACGACCGCCATTTGAATGGAGGAGATGCGACTTCGGAACTCGTCGGTGATCGCGTTCTGCAGGATCGTATTTCGCAGCACCGTCGAGATGACGTCCATCGCACCGGCGATGGCCAGGCAGACGAGACCCACGTAGACGACGTGGACCAGTCCGAAGAGCGCCATCGACGTGCCCCAGGCTATGACGACCAACGCGACCAATCGGCCCTGTCGGCGCACGCGCGCGATCCATCCCGTGACGACCGCCATGAGGAGCGCTCCGACGCCGGGTGCGGCGTAGAGGAGTCCGACTGTCCTGGGTCCGCCGTGATAGATCGTCAGGGCGACGGCGGGGAAGAGTGCGCGGGGCAACCCGAAGACCATGGCGTTGAGGTCGACCAGGTAGACCGCCTGGACGATGGCGTGAGCGCGAACGTAGCGAAAGCCAT
>Ga0302279_10007666_pt1 | contig 10955 bp, 11 predicted proteins | sample III_Bog_N3_3_FD_194541 | JGI IMG/M metagenome (GOLD analysis project Ga0302279, IMG submission 194541) | Peat permafrost microbial communities from Stordalen Mire near Abisko, Sweden - III_Bog_N3_3 | ecosystem: Environmental > Terrestrial > Soil > Wetlands > Peat | place: Sweden: Abisko...
ACGGGCTGGATCACGGAAGAGAAGCATGGCTGAGGCCCGAACCAAGACCAAATGTCCGATTTGCGGCCGGCCTGTCACGGCTGCGTCGCAGCCGTTTTGCAGCCCGCGCTGCGCCGAGGTCGATCTGGGCCGCTGGCTGACCGGGCAGTATCGCATTCCCGGTCCGCCGGCGGAGCTGGATGATGATCCGCCACCCTCGCCCGAGGTGGCTTGATCGCGGCGCGGGCATGGGTTAAGCACCCGGCCTCTCGCGCGGCCGAGGTGGGCCCAGGTAGCTCAGTTGGTAGAGCATGCGACTGAAAATCGCAGTGTCGGTGGTTCGATTCCGCCCCTGGGCACCATGGTTTTCAATGACGTGAAAGCATGACACTTCGGTGCGGTGATGCGCTTCAGGCCGCCTGAGCGTCGTTCAGGGGGCCGATTGCGCCGTCCGCCACTGTATATGGCTCCCGGAAGTACTCGCGGACTTCCAGATCGATCAAGGCAGCGATCGCCTGTGCCTGAGAATTGCTCAGAGGCCAGTCGCCCATCACGTCATCGGCCGCGGCCATGATGCCCGCAGCCCGCTTCGCGACCACCGCGTAGCGGGGCGGAATATCATGGCGCTCCTCCACGAATTATGACATCCGGTCATAGCGGACGACCCGACACACTATGTTCATGTTCAAGGCTGCAGTGTGCGGGTCGGTTCGGGTGAGCCAACCTTTTGTCCAGTTTCAGGGTCGAATTCGCCGGAATGATCGCCCCGGTCGTCGTATTTCTCCACCCGGCCGTGCTGGTAGTCCCAATCAAGGATTGTGCCATCCATCGCCTTCCAGCGGCGACGGATGCCACCAGAGACCCGGGTTTTGCCCGTTGTGCGACGCGCCGGCGGGAAACCCGCAAGACGTTGTCGGCTGGCGGCGGCGTATAGGCGACGGTGGTTGAGCTAGGCGCCGCGAGGCCGATCGGCGCCACACGCATTGGCATATGGCGTGTCCATGCGTCCGCCAGGCCGATTTTTAACACGGAAAGGGTTAACAACTGGTTTGCAGCTTGTCTCCTCCTATTTGAAGCGCGCCTGGATGGGACGAATCTCATAAGGCCCGCTGGGGCAACACACGCCGATCGGCGCCGACCCCGTATTCTGGCCGGTAGCCTGGACGATCCTGACGTAACATCGCGGCGCCTCTTGCATGCAGTTGCAATCGGCGTAGCTCGCCACGCGCCGCCGAATGCAAGCTTCGCCGCAGGGCTTCGGTATCACGGCGAAGACCACAAGCACCCGGGTCCGGGCCAGTCCCAAAGGTCATGCGATCCACGGTCGCAGCGTCGTGGCTCCCTCCCGGCCGGCACCATCCTGGCAACCCGCCCCGCCCGTTGCTATACCACCCCCAACCCGCGGAGTTGCCATGAACGCCCCCGTCGCCTTGCTTTGCCGCTGTGGCAGCGGCCTGCGCACCGTCCGGTGCTGCGGGCTGGACATCTCCGCTTTGCCGCCCGCCGACTCCGTCCGCCATCTCGTGCCCTTGGTCGAACGCGCCATCCAGGCGCAGCGCCAGGGGGCCACGGAAACCGCCACCCGCCTTTGCCTCGACGTGCTGGAACTCGCCCCCGACCGGCCGGGCGCGCTCAGTGTGCTGTACGAAATCCGCAAGGCCGAGGGCAAGCACGCGGCCGCCGAAGCGCTGATCCGCCGCATCGTCGCGCTGGATCCCAACAATTTCATCGCCACCAACGAACTCGCCTTGCTGCTGCTGGGCCGCGGCGCGCTCGCCGAAGCCGAGGTCCACGCCCGCAACGCCGTCCGCATCGCGCCGGAAAACCCGCAGGCCCACAACCTGATGGGCATGATCATGACCGAGGCGCAACGGCCTCAGACCGGCGAATATCATTACCGCCGCGTGCTGGAACTCAGCGGCGGGCGCGATCCGATCCTGCTCGCCAACCTGGCGTGGAACCTGAAGAACCAGGGCCGGATGGGCGAGGCGCGCGATCTGTATCGCGAATCCGTCACCGCCGCGCCGGAAATCCGGCAGACCCTGCTGGGCTGGGCGCGACTGGAGGAAGCCGATCGCGAATTCGACGCGGCTGCCGAGGTGCTGGACCGCATGGATGCGCTGTGGCCGAACGATCCGGGGGTGATGCTGTCGCGCGCGGTGCTGCTGGGGCGGATGAAGCGCTACGATGACGCGGTCGCGATGCTCGATTCGATGGCTGCACAGCACAATGAGGGCAAGCTGGGTCCGAATGAGTTGCTGGAGAAGGGCCGGCTGCTCGACCAGATGGGCCGCTACGACGACGCCTTCGCTGCTTTCGAGGAAGGCAAGCGCCTGGCCCGCGAACTCAGCGGCAACGTCTATCTGGATGGCATCGCCGAGAACGGCATCAGTCGCCAGCGCGCGTTTTTTATCGCCGGCCGGCTGCGCACGCTGCCGCGCGCCAGCGTGCGCAGCGACGTCGCGCAGCCGATTTTCGTTCTCGGCTTTCCCCGCTCGGGGACCACGCTGGTGGAGCAGACTTTGTCCGCGCATCCGCGGATCGTTGCGGGTGACGAACTGCCGCTGATCCACGACATCACCTCCATCATGCCGCGCATGCTGAACTCGCCGCTGGGCTACCCCGAGGCGCTGGCCGAATTGTGGATGGGCGACCAGCGGGAGGGGCTCGACAACCTGCGCGACTACTACCTGCAAAAGGTTACGCAGATGGGCATCATCACCCCGGACGCGGCCTGGTTCACCGACAAGATGCCGTTGAATGAAGCGCAGTTGGGGCTGATCGCACTGTTGTTCCCGGAGGCGCCGCTGATCCATGTCATCCGCCATCCGCTGGATATCATGGTCTCGGCGATTTCCAATCATTTCACCCACGGGTTGTTCTGCGCGACCGCTTTGGAAACCGCGGCGCGTCATTACGTGCGGGTGATGGACCTGGTGCAGCATTATCGCGCCGAAATGGCGCTGCGGTATTTGCCGGTCCGTTACGAGGACATGGTGGACGATCAGGAAGCGACGGTGCGCGCTATGCTGGATTTCGTGGGCGAGCCCTTCGACCCAAGCTGCCTGCAATTTCACGAAAACCGCCGCTATGCCCGCACCGCGAGCTATGCGCAGGTGACCGAGAAGCTGTACGACAGCTCGCGCTTCCGCTACCGCAACTACCGCCGGCACCTGGAGCCGGTCATTCCGATCCTGCAGCCGGTGATCGACCGGCTTGGCTACACGGTCGATTGACGCCTGATCCTGTGGAAGCCATCCCACCCCGCGGCGACAGCGCCGGCACGACCATTCCGATCCCGTTGGGCGAGGTTTTCGGTCTCGCCGCCGGCCTGGAGCGCTCCGGCAAGCTAGAGGAAGCCGACCGGCTGCTCAATCACATCCTGGCGGTGGCGCCAACCCAGCCCGATACGCTGCACCTGTCGGGCATCGTCGCCTTCCGCCTGAAGCGGATCGACGAAGCGCTGGCCAAGATGGAAAAGGCGATTGCCCACGGCGTCGATACGCCGCTTTATTTGCGTAACATCTGCGAGGTCTATCGCACCCTCGGCCGCCTCGACGACGCTTTGGCCTCGGCGTCGCGCGCGGTGGAACTGTCCCCGAGCGATCCATTGTGTTTGCATAATCTCGCGATCATTCATTACGAACGCCTGGAGATCGAGCAAAGCATCGCCTGCGCCGAAAAAGCGCTGCTGATGAACCCCACCTTGCCCGGCGCGCATTTCGAACTCGCCGAGGCGTTGCTGCTGAAGGGCGAGCTCGCGCGCGGATGGGAGGAATATGAGTGGCGCTTCCGCATCCAGGGCGCCGCGCCGCTGATGCCGCCCACCAGCAAGCCGCAATGGGACGGCACGCCCTTCACCGATGACACTTTGCTGCTGGTGGCCGACCAGGGCTTCGGCGATGTCATCCAGTTCAGCCGCTATATCCCCTGGGCCGCGGCGCGTTGTCCCCGGATCGCGGTCGCCTGCGCACCGGAGATGGTCGCTGTGCTGAAACAACTGCATCCCGGCCTGCACCTGTTCCAGCGCTGGGAGGCCTGCCCGCCCTACCGCGCCTTCTGCGCGCTGTCCGGCCTGCCGCGGCTTCACGGCACGCGGCTCGACAACGTTCCCGCCCCGATCCCCTATCTGCGCGCCGATCCCGTTCAGTCCGCGGCGTGGCGGCAGCGGCTGGACCGGCTGGCGCCGCCTGCCTACCGCAAGGTGGGGATCGTCTGGGCCGGGCGGCCGACGCACAACAACGACCGGCGGCGATCGGCGAGCCTCGCCGCGTTCGCGCCGTTGGCGGCGGTGCCGGGAGTCTCACTCGTGTCTTTGCAGAAAGGGCCATCGGCGGACCAAGCGGGACGTTACTACGGACGGGCGCCGCTGATCAATATCGGCGCCGAGGTGCAGGACTATGACGATACGATGGCGCTGCTGGACAGCCTGGATCTGGTGGTCACCGTCGATACCTCGGTCGGGCATCTGGCCGCGGCGATGGGACGTCCCGCCTGGATCCTGCTGGCCACCGCACCCGACTGGCGCTGGCTGCTGGAACGATCCGACAGCCCGTGGTATCCGACCGTGCGCCTGTTCCGTCAGACCGTGGCGCGTCAGTGGCGCGACGTGATGGAGCGGGTCGCAGCGGCTTTGCGATCGGGACTGTGATGGCGGGGTTGGCCGACTCGGGCGGCCTGCGCCATCCTGACCGCCGGCCCCTTCCGATGGACAGCGACCCGATGATCGACAACCCCGAACAGACTGAACGCCTGCTGAACGAGATGGAAAGCGCCCTGCCGCTGATGGCGATGGTGACACCGGAGCTGGCCGCCAGCCTGCGGCTTCAATCGCCGGGGATCGACCTCCCGCGCCGGTGCATGGTCCGGTCGCTGCTTTACACCGGCGAGGACGGCGGCATCATGTGCGAGATCGATCTTGGCACCGGCGACCGCAAGAACGTGTTCCTGGCGTCCCTCACGCATCTGGCCTTCGACCCACGCGAGAAACTGACCCGATCGATCGTCGCCTATCAGAAGCATCGCGTTAAGGGTCTACGGCGTTTGGGCACGCCGAAATCCACGGTCGTGAGCGAATACGGCCGATGACGCGCAGTGCCCCGGCCAAGGAACCGGCCGTGCCCAAGGCGATGGCGGCGCATTACCAGGCGCTGGTCGCCCTGACCGATGATTTCAGTGCCCGCCACCTCAACCCCGGCTACGCCGAGTTGGCTCGGCGGGCCGCGGCGGGATTGTGCCGCAAGCGGCAGAGTCCGGTCGTCTCTGGCAAGAAAGAAACCTGGGCCTGCGCCATCATCTACGCGCTCGGGCAGGTGAATTTCCTGTCCGACAAGGCATCGACACCCTGCATGTCGATGCAGGAGGTCTGCACCGGATTCGGTGTCGGCGCCAGCACCGGCGGCAACAAGGCCAAGACGGTGCGCGATGCCCTCGGTATCAAAATGTTCGACCACCGCTGGATGCTGCCGGAGCGGCTGGCGGACAATCCGGGGGTGTGGATGGTGCAGTACAAGGGGCTGCCCACGGATTTGCACCATCTGCCCCGGCCATTGCAGGTCGATGCCTTCACCCGCGGGATCGTCCCCTATGTCCCGGCCGACGGACCCGGCGGCGACGGGAGCACCCGCGAGCCGCTGCTCGCGCGCTACGATCATTGCAGGGCAGTGACAAAATTGCTGCAAAGCCGGTTGGTGGAAACCGCGTGGCCCGCTTCGGTCGCGCCGGTGGCGCTGCGTCTCGGCCAGATCAGGACGGAAGCCGGCATGGCGACCGCGGATCGCTTCGATCTCGTCGAGTCGATCGATCTCGCGCTGTATGCGCCCGCCGCGGACGGAACGACCTTGATCGGGCGGTTGGCGGCGGACATGGCGCCCGACCTGCCAGACTTCGAGCGGCAGATTCTGGACACGCTTTGCACGGCCGAATGGTCGTTTTACCGCATCGAGGGCTGCCACCGCGGCGCCGGGGTTGACCTGACGAATATGATTTCTGGCGAAACAATCTGGATGATGGACCGCACCCTGGAGGCATCGGCGTTCACGGGCACGGTTTTGGCCACACGTTTGTTCAAGCCCGAGGATTTCTGGATCTCGACCGGCGTTGCCGCCCAGATGGACGACGAATTCTGGCGCGGTCTGGAAAGCGCGCTGCCGCTGCGGCGCCAGTCGGTGCATGGTCTGAAACTTGGCAGAAACATAATTGCGGAGGCGCTGTACAAGCAGGTGGAAAACTGACCCGGCCCGTGCCACACTGCCCGCACCGATCACGAGCAGGGAACAGCTTCAATGGCTGAACGGCGTCAGTTGCGGTTGGGCGCGTTCATGCGTCCGGTCGGCATCCACACCGCCTGGTGGCGCTATCCCGGCGCCTGGCCGGACGCGAACTTCAACGTCCGCCACCTGGTGCGCTTCGCCCAGACCCTGGAGCGCGGCAAGTTCGACGCCTTCTTCATGGCCGACCACCTGGCGCTGCTGAACATGCCAATGTCGGCGCTGATGCGCAGCGCCACCGTGACCTCCTTCGATCCGCTGACCCTGCTGCCGGCGCTTGCGATGGTGACCGACCATCTGGGGCTGATCGCGACGGCGTCAACGTCGTTCAACGATCCGTACCACGTCGCGCGCAAGTTCGCCTCCCTGGACCATATCAGCAACGGGCGCTCGGGGTGGAACCTGGTGACCACGTCCAATCCCGATGCGGCGCTGAACTTTGGCCTGGACGAACACATGGACCACGCCGAACGCTACCGGCGCGGGCGGGAGTTCTATGACGTCGTCACCGGTCTTTGGGACAGTTGGGCCGACGACGCCTTCGTCCGCGATGTTGAAAACGGCATCTTTTTCGATCCCGACCGGATGCACGTGCTGAACCACAAGGGGCCGCACTTCTCCGTCCGCGGGCCGCTGAATGTGGCACGCCCGGTGCAGGGCTGGCCGGTGATCGTGCAGGCCGGCGCCTCGGAAGACGGCCGTCAGATCGCGGCGGAAACGGCGGAGATGGTGTTTTCCAGCGGTGCGCTGCTGGCCGACGCACAACGTTTCTATGCCGATGTGAAGGGCCGGATGCCGGCCGCCGGGCGCAACCCCGACCATATGAAGATCATGCCCGGTGCCCTGGTCGTGGTCGGCGAAACCGAAGCCGAGGCGCGCGCGAAGCGCGCCCTGCTCGACAGCGGCGTGCACCCCGACAGCGGCATCGCCGCGCTGTCGATCGCGCTGGGCTGCGACGCCTCGGGGTTCGACCTCGATGGCCCGCTGCCGGAGATCCCCGAAACCAACCAGAGCAAGAGCGGCCGGCAACGAACGATCGACCGGGCCCGGCGGGAAAACCTGACGGTGCGGCAACTGGCGCAGATCGCCGGCAGCTATGGCGGGCTGGCGATGGTCGGCACGCCGGCGATGATCGCGGACCAGATGGAGGCATGGCTGTTCAGCGATGCCTGCGACGGGTTCAACGTGATGTTTCCCTATGTGCCCGGCGGGCTCGATGATTTCGTCAACCTGGTCGTGCCGGAATTGCAATGCCGTGGCCTGTTCCGAAAAGCCTATGAAGGAACCACCTTGCGGGAGAACCTGGGCCTGCCGCGCCCCGCCAATCGTTTCTTTCCGGATCGACCGGCCTAGGTTGCACGCGCCCTGCGGCGAAGAAACGAATCGGCCAGGATCATCCCAACGCCAAGGTCAACCGATACGTCGGCGATGTTGAACACCCAGACAAACCCCAGCTTGCCCGCATCCAGAAAATCGATCACCGACCCGTCATGGATGCGGTCGATCGCGTTGCCGGCCGCCCCCGCCGCAACGCAGGCCAACCCCGCGCTGACCGGCAGCGACAGCGGACGCCGCAGCACCACCCCGCCCAGCACCACAGCAACCACCAGATTCACCGCCGCAAGGCCCCAGCGCGTCATTTCCCCCGACACCGGCACCAACCCGAAAGCGTTGCTGTGGTTGAACACCAGTGTCAGGTCGATCGGACCCGGCAAAACAAGGAAGGCCCCCTCGGTCCGCAGCCGCGCCATCACCCACTGCTTGGAGAACTGGTCGGCGGCCAGCAGCAAAACACCGAGCATGACCGGAACGACCCGACGCAACAACAAGCTCTTATTTTTCCACACTCTTGCTCGCCCGATGCAATGCCGTCATATGTTTGCGGGCCGCCGCCGCGCACTCCACCTCGATCGCCCGGTAACGCGCGATCACCGCCTTGCCCAGCGGCGTCAGGCTCGCCCCACCGCCACCACTGCCGCCCGCCGCGGTGGCTACCACCGGCCCGCCCAGGTTGACATTCAGGTCCTCCACCAGTTCCCAGGTGCGGCGATACGACATGCGCAACGCCCGTCCGGCCGCCGAAATGGAGCCGGAACGTTCGATTTCCTCCAACACCGCGACCTTGCCGGGCCCGATGCGGGCGCCGGACGCGAGATCGACGCGGATGCTCAGACGGTCGGTACCCTTCCCCGGCGCCGGAGTCTTCGATTTTGCAGCGGCCATGCGCCAGCGAAACACGTTGCCGCGGGAAGATCAACTGCCGTACAAGCGACGCGCCGGAGAACGCCTCATGCCGATGTCCCTCTACGCCAGCTTCGTCCTCGCCACTGCCATCCTGATGCTGATCCCCGGTCCCAACGTGTCGTTGATCGTGGCAAACAGCATCGCTTACGGCACGCGTTGCGGCCTGCTCACCGTCGCCGGCACAGCCTCGGCCAGTGCGGTCCAGCTTCTGCTGACCGTGCTTGGCCTGACGGCGGTCCTGGATACCATGGCCGGATGGTTCGAATGGATCCGCTGGGCCGGCGTCGCCTACCTGCTCTATCTCGGCGTCCGCCAATGGCGCGCCAAACCGGTGGACCTGACGCAAACCCGGCCGCAGCCGCGATCCCTGCGCGCGCTGGTCCTGCGCGGCTTCCTGATCTCGCTCACCAACCCGAAGACCCTGCTGTTCTACAGCGCCTTCCTGCCGCAATTCATCAGCTCCGAGGCGCCTGTCGTCCCGCAGGTCGTTCTGCTGGCCATCACCTATGTCGTCGTCGCGGTCACGCTGGATGGGGCATGGGCGGTCGCCGCCGGGCGGGCCCGGCGTCTGCTGGGGATGCGCGGGCGGTTGCGCAACCGGCTGACCGGCGGGCTGCTGATCACCGCGGGCCTCGGGTTGGCGGCGGCGCACCGGCGATAGACCTGCGAGCCGGGACCCGCGCCAATTTTATGGCCCAGCGAAGGCTCCCCCCTTCGCCGGCACCGGCCCGGCATAGACGGCGCGCGGGCGGATCAGGTGACCTGCCTGGTGCTGTTCCAGCGCGTGCGCGATCCAGCCCGCGGTGCGGCCGATGGCAAACACCGCCAGTGCCGAACCCGCCGGCAAACCCAATCGCTGCTCCAACGCAAACAACGCCGCGTCGATATTGGGCTGCGATCCGGTCAGCGCCGCCACCGTCGCCAGCATCCGCCGCCACCCGGGTCCCGGGTCCAGTGCCGCCAGCAGATCGGCGGCGCGCGGATCGCCCGTGGGATACAACGGGTGACCGAAGCCCGGCAGCACCTCCCCGCGCGCCAGACGCGCGGCCACGGCGGCAGCGGGATCGCTGAACATGCCGGGTTCGGCCAGCATCGCCCTCACCCGTTCGGTCATGCCGCCGTGCAGCGGCCCACTCAGCGCGGCCAGCCCCGCCATCAAGCAGTTCGGCAGGGCCGCGCCGGTGGAGGCCACGACGCGCACGGCGAAAGCCGAGGCGTTCAACTCGTGATCGGCGCACAGCACCAGCGCGCGCCGCAACAGACCGGCGCCGGCGGCATCGACACCCCAGGCCGCGGCGAGCGCTTCGTGAACGGGCCGGTCCACGGCGGCATCGCAGGCCGCCTCGGCGACCGCCCGCAGCGCGACGGCCGCATCGATCAGCAAGGCCTCCGGACCGCGCGCCCACAGGCCGGGTCCGGCGCTCAGACGCGCCATGTGGCTCAGGCAGCGCGCGATCGGCGTGCCGGCCGGACCGGGACCGTAGGTCGAGGCGGGCAGCGGCGGAAAACCGGGCGCATCCCACAGCAGGGCCGCCACATCCTCCAGGCTCGCGGTCGCGGCGAGGCGCCGCGCATCCTGGCCGCGATACCACAGCGCGCCATCGGCGATGCAGGTGATCCGCGAGGTCAGCACCGGCTCACCGAAATCGATGGTGGAGGCGGCGATCGCCTGGCGGGCCCGGCCGCGATGGCGGCGCGCCACCAGGGCCTCGATGCCATGCGGGTCATACAGGCTGCGGCGCGGATCATCCGGCAGCGGGCGAGCCTGCACCAGGCCACGGCTGACATAGGCATACAGGGTCTGGCGCGCGCAGCCGAGACGCGCGCGGGCGGTTTCGGCGGTGAGCCAGCCGGTGACGGCAGTATCCATGTTGATCAACATTGACGACACCGATCAGGCCATCGTCAAGCCGGTTGCCGGCGGGACCGGACGCGGGCATCATCGCCGGGGGAGACCGTGATGACCGAACACACATTCAAAGCCGCCAGCTATCCCTGGCGCTTGTACTGCGGCCGGCAAGCCATCGAGCAGGACCTGAAGGCGGCCGTCGATCGCGCCCGAGCAAAGCGTGCCTTCGTGGTGTGCTCGGCGTCGGTCAACCGGCGGACTGAAACGGTGCGTCGCATCGAATCGGTTCTTGGGGACCGATATGCCGGCGTGTATGACGGGATCGAAAAGGATTCGACGTTCAGTTCGGTGTGTGCGGCTCGGGACGCGGCGGTCGCGGCGGCGGCCGATCTGCTGATCGCGGTTGGCGGCGGCAGCGTCATGGTGGCGACGCGGGTGGTGGCGATCTATCTGGCGGAGTCAGGTGATCCGTTTCAGATCATGACGCAGTATCCCGAAGGCAAACCGGCCTACAGTCCGCGGTTGCTCGCGCCCAAGTTGCCGATCATCAACATCCCCACCACGCCCACCAGCGCCATGAACCGCTCCGGCGCGGGACTGAAGAACCCCAACCT
>Ga0302279_10007668_pt1 | contig 10952 bp, 7 predicted proteins | sample III_Bog_N3_3_FD_194541 | JGI IMG/M metagenome (GOLD analysis project Ga0302279, IMG submission 194541) | Peat permafrost microbial communities from Stordalen Mire near Abisko, Sweden - III_Bog_N3_3 | ecosystem: Environmental > Terrestrial > Soil > Wetlands > Peat | place: Sweden: Abisko...
GGTTGCGCTCAGGGTGATGATCGGTACGAGTGGAGCATTCCCCGTGCCTGAGAGCTTCACCACCTGCGGCGTTCCAGCCGCGTTGTCGGCAAACGACAGGTTGGCGGTGAGCGCCCCCGCGACGGCCGGCTTCATCTCCACCAGGACCACGCAGCTCGACCCGACGGTAAGGGTCGTGCCGCAGGTATTGGTTACGTCCACAAACGAGGTTGGGTTGGTGCCGGTGAGGGTGACGCCGGTCAAATTGAGGGTCGCGGTTCCGATGTTTTTGACGGTTACGGGTTGAGTGGCGGATGCCACACCAATGTTTTCGGCGCCAAAGGCGATGCTGGTGGGCGTCAGCGAGACAACGGGCGCAGTGACAGACGTTCCCGTGCCGGTGAGCTTGACGGTTTGCGGAGTGCCGGTTGCGTTGTCGATCACCTCAAGCGTTGCCGTGAGCGCTCCTGTAGCGATGGGTTTCATCGCGACCGAGATTGTGCAGCTGCTGCCTGCGGTGAGGGTTGTGCCGCAGGTGGTGGCTGTTTTCACAAACGACGCGAGGTTGGTCCCGGTGATGACGATCGTCGTGATATCCAGCGTCGCGCTGCCGGTGTTCTTGAGAGTGACCACCTGAGCGGCGGTCTGGGTTTCCTCAGGCGTTGCCGCAAAGGTGAGGGCGGTGGGTGTGAGCGAGACCGCGGGCGCGGTCGCCGTCCCGGTGCCGGTGAGCGTCACCGACTGGGGCGACCCGGCGGCATTATCGGTAACCGCGAGCGTCGCCGCAAACGCGCCCGTCGCCAACGGCTTGAAGGCAACGGAGACGGTGCAGGAGGCCCCCGCCGCGAGCGACGAAGTACACGTCGTGGCCGTCTTGAGGAAGTCTGTAGGATTGGTTCCGGCGACCGCAATGCTGGTGATGGCGAGCGCCGCCGTTCCGCTGTTCTTCACTGTAACGAGCTGCGCGGCGGTCTCCCCACCCTCCGGCGTCGAAGCGAAGGCGATGCTGGTGGGTGTAAGGGTCACCGCCGGCGCGTTGGCTGAAGCCCCAACACCGGTAAGCGTCGCCGTCTGCGAGCCGGCATTGTCGCTCACCGTCATCGTCGCCGTTTGCGTACCCACAGCCTGCGGAACGAACGTGATGACCGCCGGGCAGGATGCCCCAACAGCAAGTGTCGACCCGGGCCCCGGGCAGCTCGAACTCAGGTTAAACGAGTTCTGGCCGGCGCCGGTAATCGTGAAGTTGGTAAAGCCCACTGACGCCGTGCCCGTGTTCTTGATCGTGATCGTCTCTGTCGTCGCGTCCGTCGCGCCCACCACCGTCGTCCCAGGGAACGTCACCGTCGCCGGCGAAAGCGTGACGGCCGGCGTGCCGGTGTTGATCACCGAGGACCAGCCGTTCACCACGTTGGCAACATTCAAAGAACCCAGGCCGGTGGCCATGTCATAGCCGACATTGGCGTTGTAGCCGGAGAGGACGCCGTAGGTGTCGCCGGAGGTGCCGGTCACGCAGTCCGGTGAACTGCCAGTCGTACAGACCTGTGCAATTGTGCCATCCACGATGTCGTTGAAGAAGCAGGTGCTGCTGGCGTTGCTGTTGGTGTTGGAGTTGCAGTTGGAGTAGTTCTGCTTGCGCGCCAGGGCATAGAGGGGAGGGTTGGCCAGGCCTTGCCACGCGCCACCCTGCTTCTGGACGATGAGGGCCATGATGCCGGCCATGGCGGGCGAACTGGCCGAGGTGCCGCCGACCTCCTGTGCGTTGATACTGGTGTTGGTAGCGTAGGAGCAGCCCGCGGTGCCGCCCTGGTCGTAGCAGTAGATAAGGGAGCTGGACGCCAAGTCGCCCGTTGTGAGAAAGGCCCCGGCCGCCATGAGTGCGACATCGGGTACGTCGCGATGGCCATCCGCCGGGTTGCCCGTAACGCCAGCCTGCCACGAGGGCTTGGCATAGCCGCCCGTGCAGCTGGCTGGGGTGTTGCCGTCGCTGGTGGTGCAGTGGCTGGGGCCGCCGCTTCCCGCGCCGATGGCAATCAGGCCGCCGTAGTTAGGGTCACCGTTCGCCGCGTTACAGAGACCCTCAGCAGAGGTGAAGTCTGGCGTACTCCCTGAAACGAAAACATCGTTCAGAAGAATTGTGCTGGTGCAGGTGGAGTTCCAGGGAATCTCAGGGATGTATCCAAGAGCGGTTTCGTTGCCGGCTCCGTTTGAGGTGGCCCAGTACGTTTGCCAGGCGGGGGGCGTTCCGAGGTCGTTCCACCAGTTCCAATTCAGGTCGGTGCCGCCAACGGCGGTGATCCAGGGTGGGGATGCCTCGCCGTTCACCTGCAGTCCAATTGAATCCGCATTGGGCGGTGCGGTGTCCTGGCTGGTGCAGCCGGCTGAGCCCTGGTCGCCGGAGGATTCAAACAGGCTGATGCCTTGGGTTGCGCCCTGCTGCCACAGATTGTTGAAGGTCGTGTTGCCGGCGGTTCCGATGCCCAGTTCGCAGCCTCCGTAGCTGGCGCTCATAATCGGTGCAACCTTGTTATCGATGATGTACATCGGGGAAAGAAGGACCGATGGTGTGGTGGAGGTGCTCGACGAGACAATGAGTTCGATCTGGGCTCCGGGAGCGGTTGCGCCGGACCACTCGACATCAAGGGTGTTCTCCCCCTCGCCGCCGTGCGCGGTCTCGAATCCGGGGTCCGTGCTGCCCGCTGCGATGATGGTCTTCAGCGTTTGCGCAGGCAGGCCAAACGCACTGCGGAAGCTGTTGAAATCACTGGTTTGCACGTCGCTGACGCCGTCAATGGCAATGGTTACTCCTTTGCCGTTGATTGGAGTGCTGGCGGTGAAGAGCGGGTCTTCATTGTAGATTTTGGCGAAATCGGCAGGGGCTACGTCCATGCGGATGAAGCTGTTCACGTCTTGATAGCCCAGTTCCGGGTGCGGGCCGGAGCGATTTACCGGTGGCTTGGGGTCCGCAAGGCTAACCCGACCCGTTTTCATGTCTCGGATTACTTTTGGACCAAACACCACCTGCGGCTTGGGGAAAAAGTCGTGCAGCGAGTAGATGCCGGTGACCACCGGAAACAGCGCCGCCGGGATCCGCGGGTCGCGGTCGTTGGCGATATGTTGCTCGCCGTTCACCAGGTACTTGTGCATCTCCACATGGAAGGTGCTCTGCACCTGCTCCACAGTACCCGTGAACTCCAGCGTGACTCGGCCTTTGCTGACCCGCTCAACGCGGAATCCGTGGTTTTCGAGCCAACTGCTGACGGCCGTAATGTCGTTGTCGGAGGGGCCATACAGCTTTCCGAACTCCTCCGGCTCCAGCCAGTGGTGAAAATCCGGTGAGCCCGGCGTGTACTGGCGCTCATTGAAGTCGGCCAGCGCCTGCTCCTGCTCCGGGCTGCGCTTGAGCGTCAAAACGATCCGCTCCAGCAACTTGGATGGTTCCAGCAACCCCTGATCGTACTTCGAGCGCGCCATCGGATGGGTGTTTCCCTTGAGGGTCACGAGAAAGCTGTCGTCGACGCGTCCGACAACGCGGTCGGGAACGGGCGCGAAAGGCTGCGCCACTGGAGCGCCGGGAGTGTTGACTCGTGCCGGAGTTTCCGCGGCTGCCGGAAGAGTGAAGAGCATTCCGAGTGCAAGACAGGCGAAAATCGGGGCGGGAACGGGGTGTCTCATCGCTTGTATCCTCTTGGCGCAGCAAAACTGGGGGGGAATTTCGCCGTCCGTCTTTGTTGGAATTAAGGTTGCCGGTTGGACATTCAAACCAACCCAGGCCAAGGTGAAGCGCAATCGAACTGCAAATCGGGTGCAACTCTCAGTTGCCCCGTGATCCAACATGGCTATCGTGCGTCGCTGCTCGTCCCCGCGGAGCGCCGCGGGCCGTCACTCACTGTTCTGAGCGCGCTCGCATCCGACGCGGAGGATCTTCTACTTGCAATGGCGCTAAACGAACGGAAAATGCCTCGTAAATTCCGTGGAATTCTTTTGAGGCGGACAAACGACCCGGACAGCATTCATTTCTCCGTTCAGACGAGGGGTGCGGGAGTCGTCTCGCACTTCCGGAACCCGGCCCGTTCTGAATATAGATCGCTGCATGGACCGAGTTGGGGGAAACGCGGACAAGAAAATGCGGAGTGGAATGGAAATTGAGGGGATGCTCTCCATTCCAGCGATATGCGCCCGATTCTACTGTGAATCGCCTCATTTGCACAACTGAATTCGTGGCGACTTCCTCGGGCACTGGGGGAGGGCCAGCGTTTCCCTTGGCGCGGTCCGCCGTTCCCGTGACCCAAGTCACCGCGCAGGCAAGGGGCGAGCGTAGAATTTTCCCTATGAACTTTCCATCGATACGAATGAGGCGGACGCGGCGCACTCCCGCTCTGCGTCAATTGGTGCGCGAAACCCGGCTCGAGCCGGGACAGTTGATCTACCCGCTGTTCTTGTGCCCTGGTGAAGGTGTGCGCCGCGAGATCGGCTCCATGCCCGGCGTCTTCAACCTCTCCGTAGACGAAGCGGTGAAGGAGGCCGAAGAAGCGGCCAGCATCGGTTTGGGCGGCCTGCTGCTCTTTGGCCTGCCGGCAGACAAGGACGAGGACGCCTCCGGAGCATGGGACGACGCGGGCATCGTCCAGACCGGCCTGCGCGCCCTCAAAGCATCCGCCGCCAGCAAAAGCCTGGTCCTCGTCGCCGACGTCTGCCTTTGCGAGTACACCAGCCACGGCCACTGCGGCGTCGTGGTCGAGACCAATGACGGCTTCGAAGTGGAAAACGACTTGAGCCTCGACCTGCTCGGGAAAACCGCCGCCAGCCTGGCCCACGCCGGCGCCGACATTGTCGCCCCCAGCGACATGATGGATGGCCGCGTGGGCGAGATTCGCCGCGCCCTGGACGAGGAGGGTTTGGAGCAAACGCCGATTCTCAGCTATGCCAGCAAATTCGCCTCGGCTTTCTACGGCCCATTCCGCGAAGCCGCCGACTCCGCTCCGCAGTTCGGCGACCGCCGCAGCTATCAAATGGATGGCGCCAACGCCCGCGAAGCCATGCGCGAGATCGAACTCGACTTGGGCGAAGGCGCGGACATGATCCTGATGAAACCAGCCATGCCCTATCTCGACATCATCCGCCAGGCCCGCGACCGTTTCGACGTACCGATCGGCGCCTACCAGGTCTCCGGGGAATACTCCATGCTCCAAGCGGCCTTCGCCAAAGGCTGGCTGGAGCCGGAGCGGGCGATGCTGGAAAGCCTCATCGGCATTCGCCGCGCCGGGGCGGACTTTATTGTGACTTACTTTGCGAAAGAGGCGGGAAGACTTCTGTAAAAGGGCGGAGGAGCGGCGACGAGGCCCTTTCCACTTCGCTGCTCAAGTATCACGCTTAGTGCTATACTTCAGTTTAAGTACGAGGTTTCGGCGAGTGCATGCGCGTCTTCAGGAACAAGCCATTCACTCGTTTTATGCGGAAAAATGGGATCAGCGATTAAGACCTCTGTGCAGCAGTCAAGGATGCGGATCGCGGTCTGATTGACGCCGAGTTGGGCGGCGGTGTCATCAAGCAGCGCATTACGCGCTCGGGAGCTGGCAAATCGGGTGGATTTCGCACGCTGATCCTATTCAAAATCAGGGAGCTTGCGATCTTTGTGCATGCATTTGCCAAAAGCGGAGTTGAGAACATTCGCCCGGATGAGTTGGTGGCTCTCAAGAAACTGGCCAACGCCATGTTGGCCTATCGGGAAAATGAGTTGAAAGCGGCGGTCGCCGTTGGAACTCTGACGGAGGTGCGATGCAATGACAAGCCAGAAGCAGTATCGAAGCAGTCTGATGGCCTCCATCCACGAAACGGCTGAGGGGCTCAATGCCGCCGGGGTCATGGATAAGCGCACTCTGCGCGAGTTTGACGAGTTGTGCCTGACGCCCGTGCAGCCGTTTGCACCCGAGGAAATCCGCGCGCTTCGTTTACGCGAAGGCGCCAGCCAGGCGGTCTTCGCGCGCTATCTCAACGTCTCCACGGGCCTGATAAGCCAGTGGGAGCGAGGGGAGAAGCGCCCTCAGGGTGCGTCGCTCAAACTGCTTAGCTTGGTCGCCAGCCAGGGACTGTCATTCGTGGCATAACGAAGGTCTATCCGCGGTTTCGTCTTACTGCCTCACCAATTCCACTCGACGGTTTTGAGCTCGTCCGGCTTCGGTGTCATTGGCCGCCACCGGCGCGTACGGTCCCGCACCTTCCGCCAACAGCCTCGACGCATCGACGCGGTATTGCCCAGTCAGCGACTGCACCACCGCCGCCGCCCGCCGCTGCGACAGGTCCACATTCGCCGCCAGCGCCCCCACATTGTCCGTGTGGCCCACCACATACAGCTTCAGTTTGGGGTCGGCTTGCAGCAGCTTGGCAATCTCTCCAAGAGTCCCCGCCGAGTCCGGCTTCACTTCCGCCTTGCCCGTATCGAAATGAATGCCGTACACAGCCACGTGGCCGCTCCTGCCGATGCCGCTCTTCAGGTCGGCCGCCACAACCAGGCCGCCCTGCATCGGCTTGGTTTCCACCATGTCGACATAGGTTTCATCGGGTGTGACATGGAGGCTGATATAAATGTCGCCCTGAGGCCGTGAGACCTTGGCGGAGTACTGAAAGTGTCCGGAGCCATACCAGGTCACTGTATGGTCGCTTGTGAGGTGAAATCGCGATAGACCGCAGGCATCACCCTTGCAAGCGAAGATCGTTTCAAAGCCCGCGCTCTTGAGGGCGTCCTCATAGTTGCGGTCGATCTCAAGCGATGACCTTCCCTGTGGATTGGCGTACTTGATGAGGGTTGTTTTCCCTTCGACGACCTGAAACTTTGGCTCACCCTTGGAGGTTACGACGCCAACCGGGAGATTGAACTCGTCAAACTCGTGGGCAATGTAATCGATGATCACCGAGCCGGGGTAGCGGGAGACCAATGGAGAATCCTTGCTCCCGGTTACATCTTTTGCCTGGGCCATCGCCAGGGTGGCTGAGACAAAAACGAGAATCAGCGTGATGAGCAGCTTACGAGTTGAGGTCATGCGCACCATCCTAACAGGCCCGTGGGCCGGCTTACGAGAGACTTTCAGCGGACCGCCGAACCGGCCGCGAACCTTCAAGCAAGGTCGCAACCAGCGCGATGGGCAGGCCGACCACGTTGAAGTAGCAGCCCTCGATGCGCGGAATCCAGCGCGCCGCCCGCCCCTGAATCGCATACGCCCCGGCCTTGTCCATCGGCTCGCCGGTCGCGACGTAGGCCTCGATCTCCGCATCGGAAAGAGTAAGAAACTGCACCGCGGTCACCTCCGCCGCCGTCTCCACCCCCACGGCGGATACCAGCGAAACTCCGGTAATCACGCGGTGTGTGCGCCCGGAGAGCAGCCGCAGCATCCGCGCCGCGTCCGAGGCATCCTCCGGCTTTCCCAGGATGTGATTGTCCAGCGTAACGGTCGTGTCCGCGCCCAGAACCGCGATCCTCGGCTCCGCAGCGGCAAGCTGGTCGTAAACGGCCCGCGCCTTTTCCCGCGCCAGCCGGGTGACATACGCAATCGGGTCTTCCCCAGCCAGAAGATCTTCCGGAATATGCGCCGGATGCACGCGGAAATTGAATCCAGCCTGGGTAAGCAGTTCGCGGCGGCGCGGGCTGGCGGAGGCGAGGATGAGCATACTGGAATTATGGCAGGACTATGCGTCACCGAAGCTTCTATACCGCCAACCCCGTCCTCAGTCCGCCGTTATTCGCAACCCCCCACGCCATTCCCGGCGTATTGTGCGCCAGCCCAAACTGCCCATCCGGCCCCAGCAGAATCATGCCCCCATGCCCGCCCAGCCGCGCAAAAAGGTAGGCAATGGCCTGTTGCGCCGCATCTTCGGGCATTACTCCCGCCGCTACGCGATCGGTGGCCCACTTGCCCAGCACCAGCTTCATGATCGGCTCGCCCCACCCGGTCAGCGAAACCGCCGCCGCGTGGTTGTCCGCGTAGCATCCGCAGCCGATCAAAGAACTGTCCCCCACCCGGCCCGGCGCCTTGTTCAGGGTACCCCCGGTCGAGGTCCCCGCGGCCAGATTGCCGCGGCTGTCGAGCGCCACCGCTCCCACCGTGTCGTGGCTCAGCAACCGCTCGCGCGCCACAGTCACCGCCGTCTCCGGGCTTTTGTCGTCATGAAAAACATCCCGCGCCAGCGGCCCGCTGAAGGTGATGTCCGCGAGGCCAGCCGCCAGCCGGGTTTGGGCCTCGCGCAGCCGTTCCCGCTCGCGTTCCAGCACCAGCTCACGGTTGTCGATCAACGCCATGCCATGCTGGGCGGCAAACGCTTCCGCCCCCGCGCCGACAAAGTAGACATGCGGGCTCCGGTCCAGCACCAGCCGCGCCGCCTGGATCGGGTTCCTCAGGCGTTCCACACAGGCCACGCCCCCGGCGCGCAACGTCGCCCCATCCATCAGCAGCGCATCCAGTTGCACCCGGCCCTCGGAGGTGAGAAAGCTTCCCCGGCCGGCATCGAAAGTCGGATCGTCCTCCAGGATGGTCACCGCGGCCTCTACCGCGTCGGTCGCCCCGCCACCCCGGGTCAGCACGGCATAACCCGCCTCCAGGGCGCGCGCAACGCCGCGCTCATGGTCCTCCGCCATCTCCGGCGGAATCGCCCATGCGCCGCCGTGGACCAGCAGCGTCGGCTCGATGGGCGCCTTGATGTGTGTGAAATCGTTGGTCATGGAGTTCAGGGTACACCGCCGGACGACGGTTCCGGGAGGTCTTCACACTCCGAAGCCGCCACGGCAAGCGCCACATTCGGCGCCGGGTAGCCACTCGACAGCTCCAGTCGAATGGCTACCCGGGAGCAGCCGCCCAGTGCCGGGGTCAGTTCGGCAGAATCAGGATGTCCGCTTCCAGCAGCCTCTCCGTAAGCCGGTCCATGGCTACCGGGAACTTGGTGGACACGGTGCGCACACTCAGTCCCAGCTTGCTGGCCGTCTCCGCGTGCGTGTATTCCTGCAGAACGATCCGGCTGATCATCTGCCTGTCGAGCGAACTGAGCTGCTCCAGGCACCGCTCGATGTCCAGAACGAAGATCACGGCGTCTTCAAACGTCCGTACTCTCCGGCTCGACACCCAGCCCCGGCCGACCGACTCGCCCAGCAGCGACGGCGACCGGCCTACCTGCATCGATGCGTACAGATACCGCCGCAGCAGGCTCTCGGTATGCTTCCGGTAAAAGGCGTAAACGACCACCGGAGCGGAGTCTTCGGCGATCGCCGCCTCCTCCGGAGTTGGGCGCTGGCGAATGAGACTCACCGCGGACGCAATTGAACTTCTCTGAACCGGTCCGGGTACGGCCCACGCCTTTGCGCCCAGCTGGGTGGCAAGTGGATACGAGTGCAGTTGCAGGGCGGCGCTCATCGGACGCCTCCCGTAACATCGGCAACCGCCCACACCGTCGGCAGTGCGATCTTCTTCGGTCTACCCCTCCTTTTCCGGCTCTCCGGCGTTGGAAAATCCTTCAGCCGCACTGTGCAACGGGTGCAATAGACCCCAGTCTCAACCTGATTGCGGTACCACAAGCAACCGCAGCCCTCGCAAACCTTCAAATGTACGCGCATCTCCATGAAGTGTTCTCCGCAGAACTTCGTACTCCAGCGGGAATCGGTTTTTGCCCAGTTTCCCGCTGGGTAAAGAGGAAGCGAAAACGCCGCGCAGGCTTCTCGTGACCTGCTGGGGGATGGCATTCCGCTTGCACTGTTCGATGATCGTGTTCATGGTGCGCAGATCCTGGAAAACTCTTTCCTTGTTTAGGGAGCCAAATCTCCGTGTTGTCTCAAGCGCAAGAAGCCCGCGCCACGATTCCGGCCCGGCAATCCAACTCCATGCCTTCGATTCGTGCGCCCACTCTGTCTTCCGAGCAACGCCAACTAACCTGAACGGCGCCAACGGATTGCGAAAGGCAAACCGGCGAGAGCGCATGTGCAGGCAGCGTGGTCCCCGAAGATTTCCTCCAACAGTGATTGAGAAAGTGAAGCAAATCTAAGGTTTTGTCTCTTCTCCGTCAACGAGTTTTGTGGAAATGCTGTGTAAACCGATGCGTCTTCCCAGACAATCCTGATAAACAGGGCAGAATATGAAGCCTGAGGTTTTCTGGCAGAAAATACAGGCCTTGGCGTGCTATTGCTGTCAGTAAATTTTCCACATGACTTTTTCCCAACTTCACGAGCGTATGCGTCTCGAACTGCGCCGCAGAATCGAGCGCGGTACGCTCAGCGTCTCCCTGCTGGCCAGGCAGACCGGGTTGGGACAAGCCCATATCTCCAATTTCCTCAACGGCCGCCGGGGACTCTCCCTGCCCACCCTCGACAAAATCCTCCATGCCCTGCGCATCAACGTCGCCGACCTGCTGCCGGCAGCCCGCGGAGCTCTCCTCAGCGAGCAGATGGGCGAGAAAGGCGAATTTCCGCTGGTTACCCACTCCGCCGCTCTCGTGGAACCCTATATTCGCGTCTCCAGCGTCCAGCGAATGGTCGCCCTCCCCGCCGAGGCGTTCAGCCAGTTGCGCCCCCGCTGCACTGCCGCGCGCCGCCAGTGGGAGCGCTTCGTCGCCATCCAGCTCTCCGCCGCCGACGCCGAGCCCATGGACCCGGTCCTGCGCCCCGAAGCCCTGGTGGTCATCGATCGGCACTACAACTCATTCGTGCCCTACCGCCAGGGCGAGGCCAACCTCTACGCGGCCCGCAGCTCAGGGCGCCTGGTCATCCGCTACGCCGACTTCCAGGCCGAACGCCTCATCCTCCGCGCCCGCAACCCGGCGACCGCCATCGAAGTGATCGAAACCGAAGCGGGCGAAACCGCCAGCGATCTGATCGCCGGCCGGGTGGCGCTGGTCGTCAATGAGGTATGACCCGCCGCCTCCGATTACAGTGCGGAGGGGACCCGAAAGGGGGAGCCGCTAGCGGCAACTCTCGTTCCCCGCTTCCGGAATCGCTAGAA
>Ga0302279_10007670_pt1 | contig 10945 bp, 7 predicted proteins | sample III_Bog_N3_3_FD_194541 | JGI IMG/M metagenome (GOLD analysis project Ga0302279, IMG submission 194541) | Peat permafrost microbial communities from Stordalen Mire near Abisko, Sweden - III_Bog_N3_3 | ecosystem: Environmental > Terrestrial > Soil > Wetlands > Peat | place: Sweden: Abisko...
TGCGGACGACGGTCGGGATGTCGACCCACGCGGTGGTCGTGATTTCCCCCGCGACCACGACCATGCCGGTCTTGGCGAGCGACTCGCAGGCGACGCGCGCCTTCGGGTCCTGGGCGAGGATTCCATCGAGGATGGCGTCGGAAATGGCGTCGCAGACCTTATCCGGGTGACCTTCGGTGACCGACTCGGACGTGAAACGATAGCGGGACATGGGAGCTCCTCGAAAGGGACCGTCCTTTTACGCGGTTATGGTCGTCTGGGCAATGCGGGCGCGTCGAGTCACGCTCCGGGCGAGTCGAGTCACGCTCCGATCACGTCGCTACCCCTCCTACAGCTTCGGCACACGCACGCTGGGCCTGCTCCCCAGCTCGACCTGCGCGCCCGGTCGCGCGCCGATGATGAGCGTCGCCGCCGGCTCGAACGACACCGGCGCGTCGGGGCCACCGTTATCCGCATAATACGCGAGGGCAACCTTCTGCATGCGGACGTCGCCGATTTCCTCCCAGATGCGTCGCCAAACGCACGCCTCACGCATGGCGCGGACGAGCTCCTCGTTCGTCTTGAACGTGATGGGGTGCCGGACGACGGTGTGGCGCACGACGCCGAGCCCTGCCGTCTCGAAAAGCGCGGTCACCGTCTCCCGTTCGGCGAGCGATCTCGCGTTCGGCGGGGCGTGCTTCGGCTCGACGGTGCGCAGCGTCTGGTAAAGGCGCTCGAACGGGTCGTCCGGCTCGGTCGGCCCCCACGTGAGGACCCCGACCTTCCCCGTCTCGGTCAGCGACTCGCCCCACGCACGAAGCGACGCGTCGCGCGGGCTCTCGGAGCGTCCCGGCGCGACGTCGCCATCGAGCTGCCAGAGGCCGAACGCGCAGATGACGGCATCCCACGGCCCTCCGGACGTATCGGACGCGTCGGCGACCTCGCACCGCACGCGCCCCGTGTCGTTGAACCCCGCGACGACCATCTGCTCGCGGCACATGCGGACCATCTCTTCGCTTTTGTCCGTAGCGCGGACGAACCCCTCGAGGTCGACCGCCCGCGCCGCCGCGACGGCTTCCGCCCCCGGACCGGCGCTCACGACCAGCGCGCGATCGCCGACGTGGAGCGCAAGCTCTTGCACCAAATCGACGTGGTACGGAATGAAGCGCGGCACCCAGGTTTCGAGATAGCCGGGCGCTGCGCGGTCCCACGGAGTAGCCATTGCCGCAGCATATCTTCTGATACGCTCCCGCGCCTGCAACATGACGACGACGACCGACGTCTCTACCAGCCCGCCCGCCCCGCTCCGTCGCACCTCACTCTACGACTGCCACGTCCGCGCCGGCGCGCGCATCGTGCCGTTCGCAGGCTGGGAGATGCCCGTGCAGTACGCCGGCGTCGTCCCCGAGCATAAGGCGGTCCGCGCAGCCGCGGGGCTCTTCGACGTGTCGCACATGGGCGAGCTCGAGATGCGGGGTCACTACGCCGGGGAGGTCGTCAACTATCTGATCACGAATGACGCCTCGAAGCTCAGCGACGGCCAGGCGCTTTACACCTGCGCGTGCAACGAGCAGGGGACGATCCTCGACGATCTCATCGTCTACCGCTGCGACCAGGACCGCTACCTCATCGTCTGCAACGCGTCGAACCTCGCCAAGATGTCCGCCGTGTTCGCGAAGGCGGCCGAGCATCACTGTGACTTCGACGACCGCAGCGACCGCACCGCGCTCATCGCGCTCCAGGGGCCGAAGGCTTACGAGATCCTCGCGCTCGCAGGGGCCGACGCGGCGGGGCTCTCCGCCCTCAAGTCGTTCCACTTCCGCGACGCCGTCGTGGCCAACGTGCAGTGCACCGTCGCCCGCACCGGCTACACCGGGGAAGACGGCGCGGAGATCTTCTGCGCCACGGCCGACGCCCCTGCCCTCTGGACGCAACTGCTGGCCCTCGGCGCCCCGCTCGGTCTCGTCCCCATTGGTCTCGGCGCGCGCGATACCCTCAGGCTCGAGTCGCGCCTGTCGCTCTACGGCAACGACATCGACGACACGACCAACCCGCTCGAAGCGGGGCTCGGCTGGGTCGTGAAGATGGACAAGGGGGACTTCGTCGGACGCGCCGCGCTCGAGGAGATCAAGGCAAAGGGGCTCGCCCGCAAGCTCGTGGGCTTCGAGGTCACCGGTCGCGGCATCGCGCGGCACGGCTACCCGCTGCAAGACCTCGAGGGGAAGGTCGTCGGTGTCTGCACGAGCGGCAGCCCCGGCCCTACGGTTGGCAAGAACATCGGCCTCGGCTATCTGCCGGCAGCGATGAGCGCGGTCGGCACGAGGTTCGCGGTCGACTGCCGCGGCAAGTCCGTGGAAGCCGTCGTCGTGAAGACCCCGTTCTACAAGCGCGCCACCTGAAGCACACCCGAGCACGCGAGCCATCCCCCGCAGGAGACATGAGCATGAGCGACGTACCGAGCGGCCTCAAGTACACGAAGGACCACGAGTGGGCGAAGGTCGACGGCGGCGAGGTCACCATCGGCGTGACGGCGTTCGCGGTGGAGCAGCTCGGCGACATCACGCTGGTGATGATCGACGTGAAGCCAGGCGATGAGCTCAAGGCGGGCGCGTCGTTCGGCACGATCGAGAGCGTCAAGACGCTGAGCGATCTGTTCGCCCCCATTTCGGGCAAGGTTCTCAAGGTGAACCAGGAGCTCGACGCGAAGCCGGAGATGGTGAACGAGGACTGCTACGGCAAGGCGTGGATGATCGTTATCGAGAGCCGTAGCGCCGCGACGGGCGAGCTCATGGACGACAAGGCGTACGCAAGCTTCTTGAAGGACTCCGCCCACTAGAGCCGGCTCCCATGCGCTACCTGCCCCACACTCCCCAAGAGATCGCGAGCATGCTCGCCACCATCGGCGTGCCGTCCGTCGACGCGCTGTTCGATCCTATTCCCAGCGCGGTGCAGCTCGGTCGACCGCTCGCCATCCCGTCCGGTCTCGACGAGGCGAGCTTGATGACGCACCTCGCGGAGCTGTCGCACAAGAACCCGGCAGCGACGATGCTGTCGTTCCTCGGCGCGGGCATCTACGAGCACCACGTCCCGCCGGCTGTCGACCAGCTGCTCCTGCGGAGCGAGTTCTACACGGCCTACACGCCCTACCAGGCGGAGGTGGCCCAGGGGACGCTGCAGACGATCTTCGAGTTTCAGACGATCGTGAGCGAGCTGCTCGGTCTACCGGTGGCGAACGCGTCGATGTACGACGGCGCGAGCGCGACAGCCGAGGCGGTGCTCATGGCGCGGCGCCTGACGAAACGGTCGCGCGTGCTCGTGAGCGAAGGGGTTCACCCCGAGTACGCGGAGACGGTGCGGACGTACGTGCAGGGGCTCCCGGGTGGAGCGTCGCACATCGAGACGCTGCCGATCGCGGGCGATGGAGCGATCGACCGCGCGCGCGTCGAGACGGCGCTCAAGGGGGAGCCGGTCGCGTGCATCGTGGTCGGGTATCCGACGTTCTTCGGCACGGTGGTCGATCTGCGCGCGCTGGCCGAGCTGGCGCACGCGAACGGGGCGCTGCTCGTGACGGTCACGATGGAACCGTACGCGCTCGCGCTCATCGAGCCTCCGGGCACGCTCGGCGCCGACATCGCCGTGGGCGAGGCCCAGGCGCTCGGGCTCCCGCCGCAGAATGGGGGACCGGGCTGCGGTATCTTCGCGTGCCGCGACGGACGCGACTACCTGCAGCAGATACCAGGCAGGCTCTGCGGCGAGACGGTCGACAAGAACGGCGAGCGCGGGTACGTGCTGACGCTGTCGACGCGCGAGCAACACATCCGGCGCGAGCGGGCCACGAGCAACATCTGCACGAACCACGCACTCTGCGCCCTCGCGGTGACGATTCGCGCGTGCCTCCTCGGCAAGCAAGGCTTCATCGCGGTCGCCAAGCAGTGCCTCGCCAAGGCGGAGTACGCAAAGAAGGCGGTCCTCGCGGCCGGGGGCTGGGAGATGCCATACGCCGCGGCGACGTTCAATGAGTTCGTCCTCCGCCGGCAAGCGGGGCCCGTCGCGCCCGTGCTCGCGCGCCTGGCGAAGCAAGGAATCCTCGCGGGGGTCGACATGGGGCGCTGGAACGACGCGTGGTCACGCGATCTCCTCGTGTGCGTGACCGAGCGCCACTCCAAGGCGGACATCGACAGGCTCGTCTCAGCCCTGGCGTCTGGCGTCGCTTCCACGAGCCACTGACCTCGATCCTCCGTCCCGTCTACGTCCCGAGCGCCGAAGTCTCCTTCTCTACGCGGTCGCGTCCGTTGCGCTTGGCCGCGTAGAGCGCGGCGTCGGCGCGTGACACCAGGTCCCCCTCGCGGAAGTGATTGCTCGACTCGACGCTGGCGAGCCCACCGCTGATCGTGAGGAAGCGATTCGCGCCACCGCCAAGCGTGACCGGGGTCTTGCGCAGCTCGTCGCGAAGACGCTCGTAGACCCCCACCGCACCGACGATGTCGCACTTGCGAAGGAGCAGGGCGAACTCCTCGCCGCCGTAGCGGAACGCGAGGTCACCGAGACGCAGGACGCTGCGGATGCGGTCGGCCACGAAGCGCAACGCGACATCGCCCGCCGGGTGCCCGAGCTCGTCGTTGACCGCCTTGAAGCGATCGATGTCGAGCATCAGCAGCGTGAGGGCCTCGCGGTGCCTACCGGCGAGCCCGATGAGCTCGACGGACCGTTGGTCGAACGAGCGTCGATTGAGCAGCTCCGTGAGCCCATCCGTTGTGGCGTTGCGCTCGGCCGACATGAGCTTTCGACGCAGGAGCCACTCGGCCCGCGCGCGGTCACGAACGGCGCGAAGCTTGGCGACGAGGACCGGCCCGGAGAAGGGCTTGAGCAGGTGGTCGGCCGCGCCCGCCTCGACTCCTCGAATGATATCGGCTTCGCTCGCGGACGCCGTCAGGAACAGGACGGGGATGCGGCCAAGCTGCGGACTCTTCTGCACGCGCTTCAGCACCTCGAAGCCGTCCACGCCCGGCATCGTGACGTCGAGCACGATCGCCTCGTACCGGGAGGGTTCGGACTCGAGCATCGCGAGCGCTTGTTCGCCGGTCGTGGCCTCTCCGCACACGAATCCGGCGCTCGTCAGCCAGCGGATGACCAACGCCCGCGTGGGCTCGTCGTCATCGACCACCAACACTTCTCCGTCAGGGGATAGCGCCGCGGGTGGCAGTTGGCCGTCTTCGATCGTGGACACGTAGGCGGATCAGTATAAGCGGAACCTTCGACCAACGCGACTCCTGGAACCGTCAGCGAGCGCGTCTTGCCCACCGGTGACGACCACGGCGGCCCCGGCGAGAATGAGCCCGCCTCCCGCGAGCCCGCGGAGCCCGAGCGGCTCGTGAAACGCCACGCTGGCGGCGACGGTGGCGACGAGGGGCTCGAGCAGCGTCAGGTTCGAGGCGTGCGAGGCGTGAACGCGCCGAAGACCCCATAGAAAGAGAAGCCCGCAGAGCGCCCCCGGCACGAGCGCTCCGGCCGCGAGCCATACCGCGGCGTGACCCCCGAGGTCAGCCCATGCGTGGAGAGGCGCAAGGGCCGCGAGGACAAGGACGCTGACGATGCCATGGTAGAAGGCCATCTCGCTCCCCGAGAACACGGGGACTAGGCTCTTGCTCACGAGCAGATTGGTCGCGTAGCACGCGGCGCTGGCGAGGCCGAACGCGGCGCCGACGAGGTCGGCCGGGTGCCGCGTCGCCGACCATGGCGCGAGGAGCAACACGAGCCCCGTGAACGAGACGAGCACCGAGACGAACGTGCGACGACGCCACGCCTCGAGCCCGAGACAGGGGGCTCCGAGAGCCACGAGCATGGGGGTGAGGTAGTGCGTGAGGACGGCGATGGCGATGCTCGTCCGCTGGTACGCGGCGAAGAAGAAGACGACGTTGAGGGCGTCGGTCAGGCCGTAGAAAGCGATCTTCGCCCAGTCGACGCGCGTGGCGCGAACGCGGAGACGGTCACGTCCGAAGAGTGCCGCGCTCGACAGAGTGAGCGCGAGGAGCGGCGCCATCGCCTCGACCGCGGCTGGAATCGATCGAGCCTTCTCGGCTTCGCGCAGGAAGAAGGGCCACGTGCCCCACCCCGCCGCCGCGATGGCGACCATCGCCGAGCCACGCCGGTCTCCCGTACGACGGGCTTCGCTCACGGAGCGTCGGGTCTAGTGCGCGCGAGCACTTGCAGCTGGGCCACGAGCTGCAGAGCGTCCAGCGGCGTCATCCGGTCGACCTCGACGCCGCGAAGCGCGAGGAGCGCGGGATGGGGCGCCAGCGGAACGACCGGCACGGCCGGCGCGAACAGGTCGAGCTGCGGTCGGGGGGCACGTGCCCGTGCGAGGCTGCCACCCGGCATCGACCCTCCGAGCTCGAGCCCCTCGAGGATCGTCTTGGCACGAGCGATCACGAGCGGAGGAAGCCCTGCGAGGCGAGCGCAGGCGACGCCGTAGCTCCGCGACGCCGACCCACGCGAGAGCTTGTGCAAGAAGACGATGTCCCCCTCGTGCTCGCGCGCGGAGACGCTCCAGTTCTCGACGCCGGCCCGAGATGCCGCGAGCTCGGTGAGCTCGTGATAGTGGGTCGCGAAGAGCGCGCGGCAGCCGATAATGTCGTGGAGATGCTCGGCGACGGCCCACGCTATGGCGAGCCCGTCGTAGGTGCTCGTTCCGCGTCCAATCTCGTCGACGACGACGAGAGAGCGTCGCGTCGCGCGCCGGAGAACGTGCGCCGTCTCCTTCATCTCGACCATGAACGTGCTCTCGCCGCGCGCGAGATTGTCGCTCGCGCCGACCCGAGTGAGCACGCGATCGACGACGCCGATGCGTGCCTCACGGGCCGGCACGAAGGCGCCCATCTGCGCGAGAATCACGGCGATCGCCGCCTGACGCATCAAGGTCGATTTGCCCGCCATGTTCGGCCCCGTCACGAGCCAGAGACGCGCGTTGCCCTCAGGCGGCCCAGGCGAAGCGGGAGACGCGTCGAGGAGCACGTCGTTGGGGACGAACGCGCCCGCCGCAGCGAGCTTCTCGACGACGGGATGGCGACCATCGAGGAGACAGAGCTCGAGCGAATCGTCGACGACCGGACGCACGTGATCGTCCCGCTGCGCGACCTCGCCGAGGGAGCTCGCGACGTCCCAGGCCGCGAGCGTTTCCGCAACGACATGCAGGCGTCGCTCGTGAGCCCCGAGCTCGCGCACGAGCCGAATGAAGAGCTCCCCCTCGCGCACGGCGAGGCGCTCTTCCGCGTGCGCGAGCTTGTCCGCGAGCGTGTCGAGCTCGTCGCACGTGAAGCGCTCGCCGGTCGCGACGGTCTGCTTTCGTCGCCACGTCGAGGGGGCCTTGTCGACGTGCGCGCGCGTCACCTCGAGGTACCATCCGAAGACGCGCGTGTAGCGAAGCTTCAGGCTCGTTATCCCGGACTGCTCGCGCAGACGCGTCTCGAGCTCCACCATGAGTCGCTGACCGCCACGTTCGAGGCCTCGCGTCTCATCGAGGTCGGCGTCGAACCCTTCGCGGATCACGCCGCCATCCGCGGCCTTCACGGGCAGCTCGTCGGCGAGCGCGCGAAGCACGAGGTCGCGGAGGTCGTCGCAGGTGTCGAACCAAGGCCCGCCAGGGTCGACCGCGAGCGCCTCGCGTGCGCTGGGATCGCGGATGGACTCGAGTGCGGCGGCGATCGCGGGCAGCTGGTTCAGCGAGGCTCTCAGCGCGCCCAGGTCGCGCGGCCCCGCGCGCTCCATGCGGAGCTTTACCGCGAGACGTTCAAGGTCCGCGACGGCGCCGAGCCTCTCGCGAAGCTCGGCACGAAGACCGGGCTGCATGACGAACAGCTCGACGGCGTCGTGCCTTCGACGTATCTCCGCGACGCGCGTGCGCGGCGTGAGCAGGCGTCGCCGCAAGAGCCGCGCGCCCGAAGCCGTTCGGGTGAGGTCTATCTGCGTGAGAAGGCATCCGCGCTCCTCGCCATCGAGCCCTCGCACGAGCTCGAGATGCGCCTGCGTCGCTTCGTCAAGGACGAGTGTGTCGTCGAGGTCGTAGGCGGCCAGGCGCTGGACGGGGAGCGGCTTGCTTGGCTCGGCCAGGCGCGCGTAGGTCACTGCCCGGGCTGCGGCGCGTCGGGCGAGCTGCGAGCTCGACGCGCGCTCGGCCTCGCCGGCACCGAGGAGCGCATCGAGACCGCTCGAGGCATCGTGGTCCGAGATCGGCGCCGTCCCCTCGTCGCGAACTGGAAGTCTCGGGCGGGCTCGCAGGAGCTCGGCCGCGACCTCGCCCCCTCCCGGGCCGACGAGCAGCTCGCGCGGGTCGAGCCGCACGACCTCGCCCACCGCGGACGAGAGGTCGCCGGCTTCGCACGCAGAGAGCTCTCCGGTCGAGAGATCGATGGCCGCGATTCCGTAGAGGCCAAGCGAGCCCTCGACCGCGACGACGAAGTGATTGCGACCCGGGATGATGCTCGCGTCGTCGTACGCAATACCCGGCGACACGACGCGCACGACCTCGCGCGGGACGAGCCCTTTGACCGTTGCCGGGTCGGCCATCTGCTCGCAGATCGCGACCTTGAACCCCTGGTCGAGAAGGCGCTGCACGTAGCCGCTCGCGGCATGATGCGGCACGCCTGCCATCGGAATCTCGTCGTCGGAGCCCTTGTTGCGCGCCGTGAGCGTCAGGTCGAGCGCGCGCGAAGCTTCCACCGCGTCGGCGAAGAACAGCTCGTAGAAGTCGCCCATCCTGAAGAAGACGAGGGCGTCGGGATGGGCCGCCTTCGCCGCCAGAAACTGACGCATTACCGGCGTGGCAGACGCCTTGTCGGCCGCCTTCGCCATGCGCGTCAGTAGTAGGTGTTTCCCGTGACCGCGACGGCGTTCAGGTCGATCAAGATGAGACCCTGGCCCGATTGCGCGCCGTCGACGATCGCGAGCTGACCCAGGCTAGGGATGAAGAGCATCGACTGCGGGCTCACGCTGCTGTTCGTCGCCGCAAGGTTGATCGAGAGCGGCTGAAGCTCTCCCTTCAGCGCGAACGTCCACACGAAGTCGCGCGGCGGGCGGGAGACGACGATGCTCGTGCCAGCGTCGCCGCTTCCGGCGTCGATCGATGCCTGCGGAGGAAGGTTGGGGTTGGGCCCGTACGGATGCTGCATGAAAAACCCGAAGATCGGGTTGCGCATCGCGAGCGGGTTGTCGCGATCGGGAGTAAAGGTCGACAGATTGGTCGGCGACGCCGTCGCCGCGATGCCGATGGTCCGCGCGTTGAGCAGCGCCTGCTCAGGGTCGCACGACGTCACGCAGCGGCTCGTCGTGGGGTCGGCCGTGATGTGGTGGAGGTAGCCCGAGGCCGTACCGGTGGTGACCCACTCGCCACCCGTCCGCACGTTGAAGTTCATCTGGCCGTGGAAGCAGCACTTGAGCTGCTTCATGGCCGGCACGTTCGACACGTCCGCCACGGTGGTCTGCCGGTTCGAAGTCGTCGGGGGGACGGACGTACTCTGCGGGTAGTTGAAGCGAGTCACGACGAGGCCATCGTCGAACGCCTGAACGATCGGGAAGTCTCGCGCCACGCTCTCCACGTAGGCCGGCTGGAAGATCTGCAGGCACGTGTTGAACCGCTGGGTCGCATCGGTCAGCGCGGGCGTCTCCGTGCCGTCCGCGTTGGTGCCGTTGAATCCGGCCCAGCAATCGTCCATCAGGTCGGCGTTGGGATCGCTCGACCAGTACGGGTCCGTGTTCGGGAGCAGATCGTCCGCGACCTGCACGTAATCGCCCACCCAGTTGTTCAGCTCGAGTGGAGCCTGAAGACCTGCCGCCGCGTTGGCGGCCAAGAACGTAGCTGCTCGCTGCTGGCCCACCGTCCAATCCTCGACCCCCTTGCTGCACAAGGTGCCGCCCGGAACACTGAGAAAGAGCGTCCAGAACGGAGGGCGCTCCGAGGTGAGCGAGGCGAGCCCCTGGCTGCTCGTCGTCAGGTCCGCCTCGATTCCGCTGAAGGACACGAGCTTCCCTTCGTAGTCGACGGTCCATGCCTGATCGATGTGCGCGGTCGGGTCTTCCCAGGCGAGCCGAATGCCGACACCACCGTCGACCGGGTCGGACGGGTCGGGCAGCGTCGTGTAGGTCGGGAGCATCACCGGGTTGCCCGCGGCGATGGTGCCGCTCACCGATGCCCCGAGCCCTCCATCGGGGCCTGCGCTGTAGAGCTGGGGCGCGTTCACGAGATAAGGGAAGTGAAGCCCCTGGCTCGGGTCGTTGCTCAGCGGATAGTTCGATCGCGCACGATGCGGCGCGCTGACGGGGAAGAAGACTTCGTTCGTCACCCAGGTGACCCCGTTCGTCGTGTACGTGGTGGGAGCTTCGTACGGGTCGAGGGGGCCGCCGTCGCGGTTGCCGATATTGGGCTCGGGAGGCGTGATGGCGTTGGTGAATCCGGACGTCGAGCGGCCGTCTGCACCTGCATCGGCGGGCCCCATCACCGAAGGACGCCGGCACGGAGCGTCCCAGTCGTCGACGTCCACCGTGACGACCTCCCCGTTCGAGAGCGTCGCGAAGGCAAAGATTCCGCGAAGTCGAAACGGCCCGAGCGGCTCGTCGGCGAACGCGATGGAGCTGTAGCGGTAGTTGGCGCCCGGGTCGGTGAACTGCTGCGCATCGGACGACGCATCTGCGGCAGAGAGGTCGACGTTGGGGTTCGGGTTGCAAAGGAGGCCCGTGTTGGCGGCGCCTGCGAGAAGGCCGCCGTTGGGCGTCTGGGCCAGGGGCCAGTCGTGCTGCACGAAGGCTACCGCGGAGACTCCGGCTGGGAAGTTGATGCGATCCTCCGGCTGCAGCGGCACGAGCGCCGAGTGCGGGCGTCTTAGCGGAACGTGCGGCGATGTCAGTGGGTCCGTGACGTCGAAGACGATGATGCTCGGAGGCGAGTCCGTCGCATCGACCGCGTATAGGAACCGCT
>Ga0302279_10007673_pt1 | contig 10940 bp, 8 predicted proteins | sample III_Bog_N3_3_FD_194541 | JGI IMG/M metagenome (GOLD analysis project Ga0302279, IMG submission 194541) | Peat permafrost microbial communities from Stordalen Mire near Abisko, Sweden - III_Bog_N3_3 | ecosystem: Environmental > Terrestrial > Soil > Wetlands > Peat | place: Sweden: Abisko...
CAAAGGGCGAAGCCCTTTGGCCGCCGGAGGCTTCCTTTGTCCGACGTTGCCGCCTGGCCGCCGGAGGCGTTCCAAACGGCTACCGTTCCGGTTTGAAGGCCACGGCCGCCAGCGGCGGCAGGGTCAGCGAGAGGTAATAGGGCCAGCCGCCGAGGTGCGAGACCTGCGCCGTCACGCCGCCGGCGTTGCCTTTGTCCGAGCCGCCGTACAAGCCGGAATCGGTGTTGAGCATCTCGCGCCACCAGCCGGGCTCGCGGCAGCCGAGGCAGTAGTTTTCGCGCACCACCGGGGTGAAGTTGAACACCCACAGCATTTGCGAGCCGTCCTGCGCCTTGCGCAGGAAGCTGAACACCGAGGATTGGTAATCCGAGAGGTCGACCCACTCGAAGCCGGTCCATTCGTTGTCCTGGGCGTGCAGGGGCGCTTCTTCCTTGAGCAGGCGGTTCAAGTCCCGCAGCAGAGACGATACTCCCCGGTGGTTGGGGTAGTCGAGCAGGGCCCAGTCGAGCTGTTCGCGGGAATTCCATTCGCGCCACTGGCCGAATTCGCAGCCCATGAACAGCAGTTTCTTGCCCGGATGCGCCCACATGTACGCCAGAAGCAGGCGCAGGTTGGCGAACTGCTGCCACATGTCGCCGGGCATCTTGGAGATGAGCGCGCGTTTGCCGTGAGTGACCTCGTCGTGCGACAGGGGCAGGATGAAGTTCTCGTGGAAGGCGTAGAGCATGGAGAAGGTCAACTGGTTGTGGTGCCACTGGCGGTGGATCGGTTCCTGGGCGATGTAGCTGAGCGTGTCGTGCATCCAGCCCATGTTCCACTTGAAGGTGAAGCCCAGGCCGCCGGTATAGACGGGCCTGGACACGCCGGTCCAGGAAGTGGATTCCTCGGCGATCATGGCCGCGCCGGGGAAATCGTCATGCACCGCCACGTTGAGGTCGCGCATGAATTCGATGGCCTCGATGTTTTCCTTGCCGCCGTAGCGGTTGGGTATCCACTGTCCGTCTTTGCGGGAATAGTCGAGATAGATCATGCTGGCCACGGCGTCGATGCGCAGCCCGTCGATGTGGAACACCTTGAGCCAATAGAGGGCGTTGGCGAAGAGAAAGTTGCGCACCTCGGTTCTGGCGTAATTGAAGACATAGGTGCCCCAGTCCGGATGTTCTCCCTGGCGCGGGTCTTCGTGTTCGTAGAGGCCGGTGCCGTCGAAGCGCCCCAGGCCCCAGTCGTCCTTGGGAAAATGGGCCGGCACCCAATCCAGGATCACGCCCAGCCCGGCCTGGTGGCAGCGGTCGATCAGGTATTTGAGGTCCTCGGGCGCGCCGTAGCGCGAGGTCGGGGAGAAGAAATGGCCGACCTGGTAGCCCCAGGACTCGTCGAGCGGATGCTCGGCCAGAGGCATGAATTCCAGGTGGGTGAACCCCAGGTCGAGGGCGTAGGGAATAAGTTCCTCGGCCATGTCCCGGTAGGACAAAAACGACCCGTACTCGGTTCCCTTCCAGCGCCAGGAGCCGGCGTGGACTTCGTAGACGCTCATGGGCTTGTTCAGAAGGCGCGGACCGTCGGCCGCGCGCCGCTCCATCCAGTCGCCGTCTTGCCAGTCGTAGCCGTCCAGCCGCCAGGCCACGGCCGCGGTGCCCGGCCGCATTTCGGTGCAAAAGGCCAAGGGGTCGGTCTTGATCAAGGTGTAGCCGTCCTGGCGGGTCACGGCGAACTTGTAGCATTGTCCCTGGCACACGCCCGGCACGAAGCCGGACCAGATCCCCGCGTCGCTGGAGAAGAGCGGACTCGCGGCCTGGTCCCAGCCGTTGAAATCGCCGATCACACTGACTCGCGAGGCGTTCGGGGCCCAGACCGCGAACCGGTAGCCGGCGTCGTCCCCGCGCGTTTCGGGATGCGCCCCGAGGATGCGGTAGAGATCGTGGTGGCGGCCTTGGCCGATCAGGTGCAGGTCGAAGGACGGGATGTGGACGGGGAGTGTCGCGGGGTTCTGGCTCATGATGTCGGGGTCCTTTTTATCGGCGTCTTAGCCGGGCGTCAGACCGGCAAGCCCAGGTCGCGGTAAGCTTTGCAGTATTGGACGGCCGAGCGTTCCCAGGAGAAGTCGGCCAGCATGGCGCGCCGGCGCACGCCCTCGAAGATCTGGGGTTTGGTGTCGAAGACTTCCAGGGCCTGGTAGATGGAGTCGTGCAACAGCCCGGCGTCGGCGTTGGGAAAGGTGAAGCCGGTGCAGGTGGGCAGCGGGTAGGGGATGATCGTGTCGCACAAGCCGCCCACGGCCGTGACCACCGGCGGCGTGCCGAAACGCAGGGCGTAGATCTGGGTCAAGCCGCACGGTTCGTAGCGCGAAGGCATCAGGAAAATGTCGCAGGCCGCCTGGATGCGGTGGGCCAAATCCTCGGTGTAGCCGACGAGCACGGCCAGTTGCCCTTTGTAAATCTCGGCCAGTTCGGTCAGCTTGGCCTCGAACTCCGCGCCGCCCTCGCCCAAAACCACCATGCCCACATGCTGTTCGCCAAGGAGCCGGGGCAGCATCTCGATGACCAGGTCGATGCCCTTTTGCTCGCGCAGCCGGCCGACGAAACCGAGCAGGGGACGTTTGAGCAAGGATTTCTTCAGGCCCAGCTCCCGGATCAGGTTGGCCTTGCAAACCGCCTTGCCGGACATGTCCTCGACCGAGTAAGGCAAGGGCAGGTATTTGTCGGAGCCCGGGTCCCAGACCGAATAGTCCGCGCCGTTCAAAATGCCGCGCAGGTTGTCGCCGCGCTTGGCCAGGATGCCTTCCAGGCCGCAGCCGAACTCCGGCGTCACGATCTCCTGGGCATAGGTCGGGCTGACCGTGGTGATCAGGTCGGCATAGGCGATCCCGGCCTTGAGCAAGTTGAAATCGCCGTAGAACTCCGCCCCGTCCATGTGCCAGGCCTCGGGCGGCAGGCCCGACTCCAGGAACAGGCGGTAGGCGAAACGGCCCTGGAAAGCCAGGTTGTGGATGGTCAGGACGCTTTTGGTGTCTCGCCAGAAGGGATCGGCGCGGCGGGCGAAATGCAGGTAGGCCGGAATCAGCGCCGTTTGCCAGTCGTGGCAATGCAAGAGGGCCGGAGGGCCGTCCATGAGATGGATGAACGACATCGCCGCCCGGCAGAAAAAGATGAAGCGCTCGCAGTTGTCGAAATAATCGCCCGCGTGGGTGTTGTAATAGGTGCGGCGGTCGAAGTATTCGCCGCGCTGGATGAAATAGACCGGCACGCCGTGGTAGTCGGCGGTATAAATTTCGGCCGTGACCGGCGGCCAGGGAAAGCCCACCGGACAATTGGAATGGATCAGGCGCAGGGGATAGGTGGTCGTGGACAGCCGGCCGTAAAACGGCGTGATCACGGCCACGTCCAGGCCCTGGTTCTTGAGCGCCAAAGGCAATGCGCCCAGCACGTCGCCGAGGCCGCCGGTCTTGGAAAAAGGATAAATTTCCGAGGAGAGGAAGATGACCTGGTGGCGAAACGGCATCGATCCGCGCTCCAACGCCCTTAGGACGAGACTTGGTTGAGCCGGCGGAACCGGCTGAGGTAATCGTGCAAAATGACCGCGTGATCGAAAGCCAGGGGGTTGGGCCAAACGCCGAGGGGAAAAATTTCGGCCCGGGCCGCGTCGTCGCCGGCCGCCAGCTGTTCCGGGTCCAGGGCCTGGGCGGTGTACACCACGCTGATGGTGTGCAGCCGCGCGTCGCGCCGGGGATCGGAATACACCCCCAGCACGCCGGTCAGCTCGACCGTCAGCCCGGTCTCCTCCTTGGCCTCGCGCACGGCCGCCGCCTCGGCCGGCTCGCCGTAGTCCACGAAACCGCCGGGCAAGGCCCAACCGTAAGGTTCGTTGGCCCTCTCGATCAAAACCACGCCCCGGCCCGGAATGTGGATCAATATATCCACCGTGGGCACGGGGTTTTTATAGTGCACGATCGGCCCGCCGCAGGCGGGACAAGGTTTGACGAGTTCCATGATCACTAATTGAGGTACGCGAAATGGGGGTTCCTGACAAGGTGCTTTTCGTCCACCAGGGCGCGCTCGGAGACTTCCTGCTGGCCTGGCCCGCCCTCTGGGCCGTGGCCGGGTGGGCTGGGGCCGCGCCGGTCGCCGATCCACCGGCCGAGGGCCTGGGGGCAGCGGCGTGCTTCCCTCCGAAAACATCCGTGTGGTTCGTGGGGGAGAAGGGGCGTTCGCTTTGGACCGAACCGCTCGGGGTGCGCTTTCGGGAGCCGGAAACGGCGCGTGCGATCGACCGCTTGTTTGGCCGGGAGAAGTGGCCGGAGAGCCTGGAAAACACGCTGGTGGTCTGGCCGGGGCTGGCGAAAAGGCCGGGCGTGCCGGAGCACGGCAATCTGTGGTTCCTGCCCGGCATCGTCCCGGGCAGACGGGTCTCGCCCCGGGAGCTGTACCTGGAAGAGCTCCAGAAGCGCGGGGTCCCGGTCAGCGGCGATTATGTCCGGGCTTTCAGGACGCTCTTTGCCGCGGGCCGTGAACTTGGCCGCGAACCGGGACATGAACCCGGCAATGAACCGGGTAGAACGATTGTGCTCTTTCCCGGGGCCGGACATCCGCGCAAGGCCTGGCCTTTGGTCAAATATCTTGAACTGGCCGTGCGCTTGGGCTCGCAGGGGTTTCAGCCGCTTTTTGTCCTGGGACCGGCGGAAGTGGAGCAGGGGACCTTGGTCCCCGGGGCCGCCTGCGAGCGCCCCGAAAACCTGGCCGCATTGCGTACGCTGCTCCTGCGCGCGGCCGCCGCGATCGGCGGCGACACCGGTCCCATGCACCTGGCCGCGATGCTCGGCGTGCGCTCTCTTGCGCTTTTCGGGCCGACCGACCCGGCCGTCTGGGCGCCCAGGGAAGCCCGGATCTTGGCGGCCACGGCCGATTGCGCCCCCTGCGCGGGCTTGGCCACGGACATAGACTGCCGCCGCGGCGGCTGTCTGGCGGAGCTGGAGGTCGACGCGGTCTGGGCGGCGTTGGCGGAGATGCTTGGCGGCTGAAATAAAAACCGGCTTTCCGGGGGCCTGAATCCCGAAAAGCCGATTTTTGCAAATGGAGGAAAGTTGAATAGAAGAAGAGCAAGAGCCGGGCCAACTCGGACGCTATCGGGAATGTTTCGTGTAACCGCCCGAATACAAATGAATTATCGCCTCTTTTCCCGGGCGTTTTCGCTCCGGTTTCAGAAGCAAAACGTTTAAGAAATTATACTGGATTCGGGCGATGGGCCGGACAGGGGCTCGGCGGACTAAATTTTTGTACTTCCGCCGACGACGATCCGGAACCCGGCCGCTTCGAGCGCGGCCACGGACACCGCTCCGGCCCGCAGCAGAATCAGTTCCCGGTTGCCCCGGACAGCGGCCACGGTCGAGGCCTGCCCTCCGGCCGGGGTGTCGCCGAGGTCCAGGACCGCGTCCACCGGCAGGTCCGCCGCGAGTTCCGAGGCCAGCCTGGCCGCTTGTCTGCCGCTGATATTGGCGCTGGTGGCGGTGATGGGCATGTCGGCGGCCAGGCACAGTTCCCTGGCCACGGCGTGGCCCGGCAGTCTGACCGAGGTCAGGCCCCGGCAGTCTTTGGCCTGGACCGGGACATCCGGACCGGCGGGCAGAACCAGGGACAGCGGGCCTGGCCAAAAGACGGTCATCAGCTCGCTTAAATCCGCGAAATGCGGCCCGGCGGCGAAATCCGGATGCAGGATCTTGGCCAGCTGGTCCAGGTCGCCCAGGATCAGGGGCAGGGGCTTGGCCGCGGGCCGGTTCTTGATGACCGCGACTCTGACCATGGCCTCGGGGAAGCCAAGCCCGGCGCCCAGGGCGAAAAAGGTTTCGGTGGGATAGGCCAGCACCCCGCCTTTGCGGATGATCCGGGCGGCGTCGGCCAGGTTGATCTTACGGTGTGTCTTGTCGTGGGGCGTGCTCATCGCTCGTTCCTTCGTTGCCAAATGCGGACAAATTCTTTACGAAAACGACTGAAAAGGCAACCGTGCGCCGCTAACGTCGCGAGCGCCCCAGGCTGCCGGAGCCACGCCATTTTCGCCCGGAGGGTCGCCCGTGCCCAGTTTTGACGCCGACGACCCGCACGCTTTATCCGCTTGGCCCGAAGACCTCCCGGACATCGTGCGGCGCTGGTTTCCCATCTGGGCGCTCGGCAGTGAAACGCCCTGGTTCCAGCTGGGTTTTCTCGACGCCTGCCTGGCGCGGCCGGGGGCCGATCCCCTCATGGCCCGCCTGGGCGCCTCGCTCGCGTGGTGGATGTTCCAGGAGCGCCCGCTTTCCGCCAAGCTCGCCGTCCGTTTTCCTCTTCTGTCCCGGGCCGGGGCCGTGTTTCCCGCCCGGGCCAAGGCCGTGGCCGCCCTGGCCGCCGCGCCCGTGCCCGAGGACCAGGCCGAACTCTACGCCCATATCGACGCCCTCGGCGACAGCGCCATGCTCGAAGACTTCCTGCGCGCCGTCCTGCCGGTCCCGGGTCTCGGGCCGGTCTGGCTCGACCGGGCGTTTCACCTGATCCTGCGCTGGCCTGACGCGGACAAGGCCCGTGCCCTGATCGCCTCCTGCGCCTTGGGGCCGGGGCAAGCGGACCTGCGCGAGCGCTTGGCCGCGCAGTTCGCCTTCCACCGGCAAGACGATCAGAGCGCTCGGCGCGCGGCCGAGCGCCTGCGCGGCGGCCTTTTTGCTCCGTACGGGAGGCTGCTTGCCGCCATGCTGGAGATGCGAGCCGGCGACGACGCGGCGGCGGCGGCCTCGCTTGCGCCCTTATGGCGCGCCATGCCCTGGAACGTCAATGCCGCCTGCCTGTTGGCCGGCTTGCTTGATCCGGTCAGGCCGGGCGCGGGCGGGATTCAAGCCGGGGATACCGCCGTCCTCGCCTATACCTGGAACAAGGCCGAACTCGTCCGGCGCACCCTGGACTCGCTCGCCGCCTCGGAGCTCGGCGCCTGCCCGGTGATCGTGCTGGACAACGGTTCGACCGACGACACCCGGGCGGTTCTGGCCCGCGCCCGGGAACTGTTTGCGCCGGGGCAATGCTCTCTTGTCACGCTGCCGGTCAATGTCGGTGCGCCCGGAGCGCGCAACTGGCTTTTGTCCCTGCCCGAGGTGGCGGCGAGGCGCTACGCCGCCTTCATCGACGACGACGTGATCCTGCCGTCCGGCTGGCTGGCCGAGCTGCGCGGCGCGGCGGCCAAATTTCCGCGCGCCGGGGCCGTGGGCTGCCGCATCGTCGACGCCGGTCCGCCAGGGGCGCTGCAATCGGCCGATTTCAACATTCTGCCCCCGGACATGGGGGAGTCCGCCCTGCCCGAGGTCCACGAGCGCCTCTTCATGTGCAACAACTGCGCCGGGCTGCCGGACCCGGGACTGTTCGCCTACACCCGGACCTGCCTGTCGGTTTCCGGTTGCTGCCATGTGGTCAACCTGGAAGCGGTGCGCGCCGCCGGCCCCTTCGACGTGGCCTTCGCCCCGACCCAGTTCGACGACCTGGAGCGCGACCTGCGCTCCTGGCTGGCCGGGTTCCCGAGCGTCTTCCACGGACGGCTGGCCGTGCGCCACGTACAGAATTCGAGCCTGCGCCAGGCCGTCAGCCCGGCCCAGGTAGCCCACATCAGCGGCAACAAGATCAAGCTGGAATCCAAGTTTTCCGACGACCAGGCGGCCGGGTTGGTGGCGGAGAACCACGAAACGCTCTGGGCGGAGTTTACGGCCGCGTACAGGATCGCCGCCGCATACGGCCGGGATTGATCCCGGCCGCCTTGGCCCGGGGCCGGGCTTTGAGGCGTAATCTTTCCGCGCGGAGAGTGCTGGGGAAATGCTGGGGACGTTTCGGCAGGTGGAATGTTTTTCCCGTGACGGGCTTCGGGCCTGGATTGTCGGCCGGCCTTGGCGCACGGCCCGCAACGCGGGGCGGGCGGCAGTCGTCCGCCCGCCGGGCGTCCGTAATTTGCCCCTGGTCCGTCCACTCTGTGCCCGTATTGTGCCGGTCGCGGCCGGCCAAAGCATGGCGCCTTACTGCAACGGGCTGGTCGGATCGGCCACCGCCTGGGCCACCGGATTGATCAAAAGCCCCACGCCGGCGATGTCGACATGCACCTCGTCGCCGGGAGCCAGCGGCGAGACGCCGGGAGGGGTGCCGGTCAGGATCACGTCGCCGGGCATCAGCGTCATGACCTTGCTGATGAAGCTCACCAGCTCGAAGGGCGAGAAGATCATGTCCGAGGTGTTGCCGTCCTGGCGCACCTCGCCGTTGATTATGGCCTTGACCTGGAGACTGGACGGGTCCTCGACCTGGGTCTCGATCCAGGGGCCGAGCGGGCAGAAGGTGTCGAAGCCCTTGGCCCGGCCGAACTGCTTGTCCTTGCGCTGCAAGTCCCTGGCGGTCACGTCGTTGGCGCAACAGTAGCCGAATATGTGGGCGGCCACGTCGGCGATCTCGATGTTGCGGCCGGTCTTGCCGATGACCAGGGCGAGTTCGGCTTCGTAGTCCACCCGCTGGGACTGCGCCGGCAGGACGATGGTCTGGCCCGGGCCGATGATCGAGGAGGGCGGCTTGAAGAAAATGACCGGCTCCTCGGGAATGGGCAAACCGACTTCCTCGGCATGCGCCCGGTAATTGACCGCGGCGCAGATGATTTTGCTCGGCTGGGCCGGCGGCAGGACCATGACCTCGGCCAGCGCGATCGGCGCTTCAAATCCCAGGCTGCGGTCCAGACACAACACTTCCTTGCCCGTCAGGGTGGCGTAGAACAGCTTGCCCGCATATCTGACCCGAACGACGCGCATCACGCTCCCCTTTTCCGGCTGGCCGCTGACCGGCTGTCCGGCGTTATAAGGTAATGACCATCGGCACGACCACCGGGTCGCGCTCCAGGATTTTGCGGAAAAACCGGCGCAGCGAGGAGCGGATGCGCTCCTTGAGCTTGTCCGGGTTCCCGGGAGGAATGTTCTCGAATATGTCCAGGACGATGCACTTGGCGTCCTCCAGGACGTGGCTGTACTGCTGCTCGAAGACGAACCCCTTGGAAATGATGTTGGGGCCGAGCGAAATTTCCCCGGTCTTCTCCTCGATGACCAAAAGCACGATGACCAGGCCGTCGCCGGCGAGCAACTGGCGCTCCTTGAGCACGCTTTGGCCGACGTCGCCCACGCCCTTGCCGTCGACGTAGATGAATTCCACCGGCACCGGATCTTCCAGCCGGATCACCCCGTTGTTGAAGGTGATCGGGTTGCCGTCCTCGAGGATGAGGGCGCGCTCCGGAACCACGCCGCATTCCCTGGCCAACTGGCAATGTTTGACCAGATGCCGGTATTCGCCGTGGATCGGAATGAAAAACTTGGGGCGCACGGTTTCGAGCATGATGCGCAGTTCCTCGCGGTGGGCGTGGCCCGAGGCGTGGATGGCCTGGACCTGCTCGTAGAGCACCTCGGCCCCGAGCTTGTAGAGCTTGTTGATGACCTTGGTGATGGCGCGCACGTTGCCCGGGATAAAGCGCGAACTCATGACCACCAGGTCGCCCGGGTGTACGCGCAGTTGGCGGTGCTCGCCGTTGGCCAGGCGCGTGAGCGCCGAGAGCGGTTCGCCCTGGGACCCGGTGAGCAGCAGCACCGCCTTGGAATGCTTGAGCCCGGCGATGTCCTCGATGCGGCATTCGGTCTCGGGCGGGATGTTGATGAATCCCAGGTCGCGGGCGATCTCGATGTTGGCGTAGAGGCTCTTGCCGCTGACCGCCACCTTGCGGCCATTTTCGTGGGCCAGGTCGTAGACCTCCTGCATGCGCTGGATATGGCTGGAAAAAAGCGTCAGCAGGATGCGGCCCGGGGCGTTTTTGAAGATGGCTCGCAGGCTTTCCTTGATTTCACGCTCGGTCAGGGCGAAGCCCTCGCGCTCGGCGTTGGTCGAGTCGCTCATGAGCAGCTGCACCCCGGGCTCGGAAAACTTGGCGATGGCTTTGAGGTCGGTATAATGGCCGTCCAGGGGATTGCGGTCGATCTTGAAATCGCCGCTGTGCACGAAGCGGCCCGCCGGGGTCTCGATGCCCAGGCCGTAGCTTTGGATGACCGAATGGCAGACCGGGAAAAAGGTGAAGGCGAACGGCCCGATCTCGATGCGCTCGTTGTCCGCGACCGGACGCACGTCCACGTGGGCGGTCAGGTTGTGCTCCTCGAGCTTCTTGCCGCACAGGCCCAGAGTGAACCGCGAGCCGTAAACCGGGACGTCGACGTAAGGCAAAAGCCAGGGCAAGGCGCCGATGTGGTCCTCGTGGCCGTGGGTCAAAATGATGGCCTTGAGTTTGTCTTTGTTGGCCAAAATGAAGTCGAACCGGGGAATGACGATGTCCACGCCGAAGAGATAATCCTCGGGAAACATAAGCCCGCAATCGATAACAACCATGGTGTCGCCGCAGGTCAAAGCCATGCAGTTGACGCCGATTTCGCCAAGCCCTCCAAGTGGGGTCAGGGTGACGGGAAGGCCGGATGAACTCATACGCTTAGCTCCAGATAGGCGCGTTGCATCGTCTCGAAAAGGTCGCGGCGGAAGGCGTCGCGTTCTTTGAGCGTGTAACGGGCCGAAGGGTCGAAAGGTTGCAAGGCGGTGACCGTAACGCACGCCTTGTGCGGGGTAATAGACCCCTTGGGCAGCACGGCATACGAACCGCTCACGATCACCGGGGCCACGGGCAGGCCGGATTTCAGGGCCATGATCATGCCGCCGGATTTGAACTCGGCCAGGCTCGAGGGGTCAAGACTGCGCGTCCCCTCGGGAAAAATAAGCACGCCGATGCCGCGCTTGGCGGCGGCGACCGCTTCGTCGATGCTGTGCATGGCCGCGCGGCGGTTCTCCCGGTTGATGGCGATGTGCCCGACCCGGCGCAAAGCCTGCCCGAAAACCGGGATCCGAAAGAGTTCCCGCTTGGCCACGAACCGGATGTTGTACCGG
>Ga0302279_10007674_pt1 | contig 10940 bp, 8 predicted proteins | sample III_Bog_N3_3_FD_194541 | JGI IMG/M metagenome (GOLD analysis project Ga0302279, IMG submission 194541) | Peat permafrost microbial communities from Stordalen Mire near Abisko, Sweden - III_Bog_N3_3 | ecosystem: Environmental > Terrestrial > Soil > Wetlands > Peat | place: Sweden: Abisko...
GGGGGCTGCGAGTTGGGCGCCCAATATACCGCAGACGCCAAACCCCATCGACGAATAGCCCCAGCTGTTCAGCATGCTCTGCGGGCGCTGCGGCTTCCAGAACTGCATGAACCAGTTGTGATGCACGCCGGAATCGAGCGACAGGATGACGTCGTCAGGCAGCACGCGCTGCAGCGATCCCACGATGTATTCAGGGCGGATCGGTGTTGTGATCGCCGCGAAGTTCGGGCGGACGAATGCCTCCCATTCCGCTTGCCAACCGGCGATCTCGTCACGCCACTCCGCCCAGCTTTCGCTGATGATGTCCCCCCGCGCGGACAGGCCCGTGAGAAGTTGGCGCGCGAAGGTCCGCGCGTCGGCGGTGATGCCGAGCGTCGGCGGGTAGTTCCGCCCAAGCTCCGCCGGGTCGAGATCGACCTGCAGCAGCTTGGTGGAGGGGAAGTTCCAGGAATATCCGGCGTGCCAGCTGGACGAGGAGCGATCGTCGAAGCGGGTGCCGATGCACAGCACGAGATCGGCATGGCGCCCGGCCTGGTTGGCGGGATAGGCACCGTTGCGGCCGATGAAGCCGAGCGTCAGCGGATCGTCCGCCGGCACGCATCCCATGCCGTTCGGCGAGGTGATGACGGGAATGCCGAGTATCCGCTGCAAAGCGGCCATTTCCGGCGCCGCCTCGGACAATGTCGTGCCCTGGCCGATGAAGAACACCGGCCGCCGTGCCGCGGCCAGCATGTCGAGCGCCTGGGCAAGGTCCGCGTCGCTCGCGGCTGGCCGGTGACTGCCGAACACACTTGCGTCGGCCGGCAGATCGATATCCGCCTCCTCCTGGAAGACGTTGTAGGGGATATCGAGGTTCACCGGACCCGGGCGCCCCGTCACCATGGTGTCGAAGCCCTGCCGCAGGGCCAATGGCAGCATGTCGACACGGCTGGGCTGGAACGAACGCTTCACCACCGGGCGCAACACCTGGGCAAAGTCGGCCTGGTTGTGCGCGTACAGTTCCTGGAACGGGCCGCGATTGGACTGCGACGTCGGGACGTTCGCGGTGATCGCCATGAACGCCGAGGAATCCGACAGCGCGGTGGCGAGCGACATCACCATGTTGGCCGAACCCGGACCGGTCGAGGTCAAGGTCACGATCGGCTTATGCTTCACCCGGAAATAGGCGTCCGCCATATGGCCGGCAGCCTGCTCGTGCCGCGGCGAGACCAGCTTCACGCGGTCGCGCACCTCGTGCAGGGCATCGAGGATGCCGACATTGCCGTGGCCGCAAATGCCGACGACGAATGGCACTTTTTGCTTGACCAGGTACTCGGCGATGAGTTCGCCACCCTTCATCTGCGCCATTCCACCCTCATTTCCTTGGCCGGCAACCGCCTCGGTCTCGCCCGGGTTTTCGTGGCTTCGGACGGATGCCGTGAGCGCAGCGCGCTCTGGCTCTGGCCCATGCCTCCCCTTAGCGCCGGTCTGATGCCAGCCTGTCAGAAAATGATGTTTCTCGATTTCGGGCCGTATCGCAATAAATTTTCTCACATTGCGATAAAGAATTTCACAGTGTGGTAAAATATGCGGGTTATTCGGCCAAGGCCTGGTGGCCCAGCTCCGCCGAAAGCGCCGCGGCGGCTTGGCGGACCTGCTCCGCCGCCGCATGCAGCGCCTGCAGCGAGAGGCGCCAGACAGGGCCGGAAACGCCGATCACGCCAATCGCCTGGCCGGTAAAGTCACGCACCAGGGCCGCGACACAGCGGATTTCCGCGTCGAACTCGCCATCGTCATAGGCCAGGCCGAGGCGGCGGCTCTCCTGCAGGCTCCGCCGCAGCAGCTCGGGGTCGGTAATGGTCCGGGGCGTCAGCGGGCGCAGCACCGTCTCCGACAGGTAACGCTCCAGTTGCTGTTCGCTCAATGCCGAGAGCAACGCCTTGCCGAGCCCGGTCGCATAGGCCGGGCGGATAAGGCCGACGCTGCTCGTCATCTGGAAGGCGCCGGCGCCCGGCGTTTTGGCGAGGACCAGGGCGTTGTGGCCGGACCAGACGGCGAAATGCCCGGCCTCCCCGGTGGTGGCGGAAAGGGCCTGCAACGCCGGGGTGGCAAGCGACACAAGCTCCGCGTCATCGTTCGAAGCGGCCGCCAGGGCAAAGAGCGGGCGACCCACCCGGTAGCGCTTGGTGTCGCGCATCTGCCGGACGTAACCCAACGACACCAGGGTCTGCACCAAATGGAACACCGTGCTGTTGTGCAGTCCCAGCCGCTTGCTGAGCTCCGACAGAGTGGCGCCGGAGGGATTGCGCGCGATTTCCTCAAGGATGCCGAACGCCCGTTCGACCGATTGGATGCCGCCCTTCTCCCGCTTCTCCTCCTCTGCCGGTGAGGGGGCGACGAATTTGGCGACGGGCAGGGTGGTCTTCATTTTCAGCATGCGGCTCCGCTCGATCAAGGCACACCACCGGATGTCGCACCGGCACCGCCCGGGAACAAGTCTGCATAATTTCTTTCCGACCATCTTGCAACGCTTGCGATAATGGCAAATGCTCTGGGGAACGCCGGGGGGGAATGTGGTGGCGACGAGGACTGACGGGCAAGCCATGCCGGAATCCGACAGCTACGACCTCATCGTGCTCGGCGCCGGTGCCGCCGGGCTTGCCGCAGCCTGCGTGGCGGCGGCGGAGGGGATGCGGGTCCTGCTGGCCGAAAAGACCGACAAGATCGGTGGCACCACGGCCTGGTCCGGCGGCATGGTGTGGGCGCCCGTCAACGGCAAGATGGCAGCGGTCGGCCGCACCGACACGCCGGAGGCGGCGCGCACCTATCTGGCGCACACGGTTCCAGGCACCGAGGGCGCGGCCTCGCGCACAGCCTTCCTCGACCATGCCGCCGAGGCGGTGGACTATCTCGAGGCGCATACCCAGCTTCGGTTGCGCCCGGTCGCCACCTATCCCGACTACTACCCCGACCAGCCTGGCGCCACCGCCGGCGGGCGGGTGTTGGAGCCTTGCCCGTTCGATGCCAGTGCTTTGGGAGCGGATTTCGCAATGCTGCGTCCGCCGCTGCCGGAATTCACCCTGTTCGGCGGCATGATGATCGGCCGCGCCGACATTGTGCATTTCCGCCGCGTTGGCCGCTCTATCGCCTCCACATGGCGGGTTGCCAAATTGATCGGCGCCTATGCCCTCCAGCGCCTGAACGCATCGCGCGGCACCACGCTTTATCTCGGCAACGCCTTGGCCGGGTGGCTGCTGCTGTCGGCCCGAAAGCTCGGCGTGGAGATCGCAACGAACACCGCAGCACTCGCGCTGACCGGCAATGCCGGGGGCGTTGACGGCGTCGTGCTCCGCGGGCCGAACGGCGAGCGCCGCGTGCGGGCGCGGCGCGGCGTCGTGTTGGCGACTGGCGGCTTCTCGCACGACAAGGCGCTGCGGCAGCTTCATCTGTCGCCCCATGCCGGCCTGGTGTCGGCCGTGGCCCCCGGCAATACCGGCGACGGCGCACGGATGGCGCTGAGCCTGGGGGCCAGCATCGGCGTGGGACAGGAGGGCGGCGCGTTCTGGGTTCCAGCCTCGCGCTTCACCCGCGCGGATGGCAGCGCCGCCGTGTTCCCGCACACCGTCACCGACCGATCCAAGCCCGGCGTGATCGCCGTGGACGGGACAGGCCGGCGCTTTACCAACGAGGCGCGCAGCTACCATGAATTCGTCCTGGCGATGCTGCGCAACAGCAACACGCAGGCGAGCCCAGCGTGGCTGATCTGCGACCGCACCTTCCTGTGGCGTTACGGGCTCGGACGCATCAAGCCTTTCACCGTACGGGTGCGCGGCTACCTGAAGGACGGATACCTCCATTCCGCCGCGACCCCTCAGGCGCTGGCAGCACGGATCGGCGTCGATCCGGCCGCCCTGGCCGATACGATCGCCGGTTATAACGTCGGCGCCCGCCAAGGCCGCGACGACGCCTTCGGCCGGGGCGGCGACATCTACCAGCGCCATCTCGGCGACGGCGCGCACCAGCCGAACCCCTGCGTGGCGCCGATCGAGCAGCCGCCGTTCTATGCGGTTGCGGTGTATCCCGCCGACCTCGGCACCTCGAACGGCCTGGTGACCGACGCCGAGGCCCGGGTGCTCGGCGCCGACGGCGGCCCGATCAAGGGCCTGTATTCCTGCGGCAACGATATGCATTCGGTGATGAACGGCGCCTATCCCGGCCCCGGCATCACGCTCGGCCCGGCGCTGACGTTCGGCTACCTCGCCGCCCGCCATGCGGCTTCGACAGTGGAGTGAAAGCGATGATACGGACCATCCCCATGCTGATCGGCGGCGCGTGGCGCCCGGCGTCTGAGACGTCCGACGTGGTGGACCCCTATTCCGGCGACGTCGTTGCCCATATGCCGCTCTCCACCGCGGCTGACCTGGACGCGGCGCTGGACGCGGCGGTCGCGGCCAAGCCGGTGATGGCGGCCATGCCCGGCTACGAACGCGCCGCCCTGCTGCGACGCGCCTCGGTTCTGCTGCGCGAGCGGGCGCACGCCATCGCCGAGATCATGACCCGCGAAACCGGCAAGGCGATCAAGGACGCGCGTGGCGAAGTGGTTCGCTCGCAGGACACCATCGACCTTTCGGCGGAAGAGGCGATCCGGATCGAGGGCGAGCACGTGCCGCTGGACGGCAGCGCCATGGGGGCGGGCAAACTGGCGATGATGCTCCGCTTTCCCGTGGGAGTCGTCGGCGCGATCACGCCGTTCAACGCCCCGTTCAACCTGGCCTGCCACAAGGTCGCCCCGGCGCTGGCGGCGGGCAATGCGGTGGTGCTGAAGGCGCCGCCGCAATCGCCGGGCGTGGTGCATGCGCTGGCGGAGATTTTCGTCGATGCCGGTACGCCGCCGGGCGCACTGAACGTGCTGTATGGCGACGTCGGCGCGGCCCTGGTCCGCGACCCCCGGGTCGATTTCGTGACCTTCACCGGCTCGAGCCGGGTGGGAGCGGAGATCAAGGCGGCCAGTGGCCTGCGCCGGGTGGCGTTGGAGCTGGGCGGCGCAGGCCAGACGATCGTGCATGCCGACGCCGACGTGGCCACGGCCGGCGCCATTTGCGCCCGCAATTCCATGCGGCTGGCCGGCCAGAGCTGCATTTCCGTGCAGGTGGTCTATGCGCATGCAAGCGTGTTTGACGCGCTGGTCGAACGCATGGTCGCCGAGGTCAATTCGCTGAAAATCGGCAACCCGCTCGATCCCGACTGCGACGTTGGAACGCTGATTGACGAGGCCGCTGCCCGGCGCGTGGAATCCTGGGTGGAGGAAGCGGTGGCCGGCGGCGCCCGGCGCCACACCGGCGGCATGCGCCGCGGCGCGCAACTGCATCCGGTCGTGCTGACCGGGGTCACCGACGCCATGCAGGTCGTCTGCAACGAGGTGTTCGGGCCGGTTGTCAGCGTGGTCCCCTATACGGACTTCGCCGATGTGTGCCGGCGCATCAGCGACAGCCCGCTCGGCCTGCAATGCGGGGTGTTCACCCAGTCGTTGCCGATCGCGATGCAGGCGATCCGGAGCATCCGCACCGGCGGCGTCATCATCAACGGCAGTTCGACGTGGCGGACGGACCAACTCGCCTATGGCGGCGTCAAGAACAGCGGCATTGGCCGCGAGGGCCCGCGCTACGCCATCCGCGATCTCACAGAAGAACGTTTGGTCGTGCTGAACCTCTGACCGAGGGACGTGCTCCCCCAAATGTATCCGCTCAAAAGGTGCATCTGGCTGTTGATGACGCGCCCTATCGAAAGAACATCAAAACCTCGCTCGCGAATAGAGTCTCCTGGCATTGTTCTCGAAGATGTTGGCGCGATCCTCAGCACTCAGCGATGAGATACCTTCGACCATTTCCACGGTGTCGTCGAAACACTTCCCGGTCCTGGGATCGATCGCCTGGGCCGTGCCGAACATCTCGGTGGCGAACAGAACGCGGTCCGATCCGACCTTGCGCACCAGAAGTTCCATGCAATCCTGATCATAGATTGCCATGTCGAAATAGAGGTTGCGCACCGCCTCTTCAAACGGCCGCAGGCCCGAGCGTGCATGCAGCGCGCGATGGCGGTTCCATTGGTAGGGGATGGCGCCACCACCATGCGGGATGATCAGCTTGAGCGTTGGAAAATCGTCGAAGACCCGCGAGAAGCACAGCTCGACGATCGCCGCCGTATCCATGTTGACGTAGTGCGAACCGTTGACGTGCAGCGCCGGATTGAGAGTCGAGCTGGCGTGGATCGTGCCGGGGATGTCCAAGGCGACCAGCTTGTCCCACAGCGGATACCACCATTCATCGCCAAGTGACGGCGTGAACGGCTCGACGCTGCCGGAGACGTCCGGATTGATATTGCAGCCGACAAAGCCCAGTTCGTTGACGCAGCGGTCGAGTTCCTCAAGGCAGTTGCTCGGGCTGACGCCCGGCGTCTGCGGCAGTTGGCAGACCGGCGAAAACTGCTCCGGGAACAGCTTGCACACGCGGCCGATCAGGTCGTTGTTGACTTCGGTCCAGTAGCGGCTAACGAGCTCGTTGCCGAAATCATGGCCCATGCCGGAGGCTCGCGGCGAGAACATCAGGCGGTCGATGCGCCGCTCGCGCATCTGGCGGATATTGCCTTCAAGCGAGCGTGCGATCTCTTCGTCGCTGATGTTGAGCTTGCCTTTGCTCGGCCGGTTGCGGTTGGAGATCTGCCGGCCGCGAAAGGCTTCGAGCTTGGGCGAAGCCTGCGTGTAGTGCGCGTGGACATCGATGATCATGCTAACTCTCCTCAGCCGCGGCCAGCGCGTTTGCGCCCGGCTTCCAGTGCCTTGAAACTCTGTTCGGGTGCCGCCATCAGCCAGCGGAATCCCCTCTCGACCAGTTCCTCGACATTCTTCGACGTCACATGCGGATGCCCGCACGGCACGCCGTACTGCTTGCAGATGGCAAGTGCGTCATTCATCGCCGATTTCACGTCCGGATGCTCGTAGTCGCGGGGGTGCCCGAGATCCTGCGACAGATCGCCTTCGCCGATCAGCACGACGCTGATGCCTTGCACCTCTTCGAGCATCTTGGGCAAATTCCGGATCGCCTTCTTCTCCTCGCACATGATGATGACGGCCACTTCGCCTTGCGGGTTGAGCGGCCAGACATCGGCTCGGGTGTAGTAGTCCGCCTGGGTGAGGCCCCAGTAACGAGATGCTGCCTTGGGCGAATCACCGCGCTGGCCGGCGGGGTGGTAGTAAGGTGCTGTTTCCGGCCTCGGGTAGCGGCAGGCGCTGACGGCGTTGCGGGCTTCCTCGACGGTACTGACATGCGGCCAGACCACGCCGTAGACGCCCATATCCAGAACCTGCTTGGCCATCCACTGGCTCATTTCGCCGCCGTTGGGGGGGATGCGCACCATCGGCGCCACGGCGGGCGCAATCGTGCCGCCGCGGACGATCTGTCGGCGATCCAGCATGTACTGCAGGCAGTCGCGCAACGTGAGGATGTCGTAGGGGCGATGCTCCATTTCGAACACGACGGCATCATAGGGGGCCGCTGCGATCGACTGCGCCATGCCGATCTCGGCGGGGGCGAACGTGGTAAACGCTGTCTGGCCGGATTCGAGTGCCTTGATGGCGCCGTTGAGACGAGGGATGTCGGACATTGCTGTTCTCCTTTTCAAATCGGCGCGACGGCCAGCGGCGTATCACCCGTGGCCGGGTCTTCGCGAAGATCCACGCCGCTGGTCTCCGGCAGCAGGCACACCGCGATGAAGGCAAGCACGTAGCCGCCGAGTGCACACAGGCCCATGGCATAGCCGAGCGGCAGGGTCAGCGAGAGATAGCCCACTGCCGTCGGCACCACCGAACCCAGGCCGCGCCCGCCGCTCAGGCAGAAGCCCTGTCCGGCGCCGCGGATGCGGGTTGGAAACAACTCGGCGAACGCCGGCAGCATGGCCGATGCGAGGCCCGCCTGCAGGCCGCCTTGCAGGAAGGCCAGCACCAGGGTCAGTTGCGGACCGATCGGTGCCATTGTGAAGGTGCTCATGTTGATGGCCTGGCAGACCAGAAAGATCTGCACGCCCCGCCTGCGGCCGAGCCGGTCGCTGAGCATGCCGTAGACGAAGGGGCCGACGAAGGACCCTGATATGTTGATGAACAGAAAGCCGGCGGTGGAAGCCACAGCCAGATGGGTTACCGTGCGCAGGTAGGTCGGCAGCCAGATGATGGAGACATAGGCGGCGCCCAGCGTTCCCATCGCCTGCAGCGTGGCCAGGATGGTGCGTCGCAGATACGGCTGCTGGAAGATCTCGCGCGATCTTGTCCGGCGCTTGCCCTCCGCATCGGCCCTGGCGGCATAGATCGGCGACTCCGGCACGAAGCGGCGGATGTAGAAGATGAAGAACATCGGCATGATGCCAATGGCGAACAGCACGCGCCAGGCGATCGGGCCATCAAACATCATGAAGACGATGGGCATTATCCCGACCGCCATGGCATAGCCCACGGCATAGGCGCTCTGGATCGACGAGGCGATGCGGCCGCGCAGCCGCGGCACGATGGCCTCGCTGATCAGCACAGCACCGACCGCCGATTCCGCCCCATAGCCAATGCCCTGCAGAAAACGCGCGGCGATGAGCTGAGTGGAGCTGTCGGCGAAGGCCGAAGCGAAGGTCCACAGCGACACCCACAGGATGGTAAGCTGGAGTACCCGGATACGGCCAACGCGGTCGGCCATGAGGCCTCCGAGCGGTCCGCCGATCAATCCGCCGACCAGTGCCGCCGTGCCGATCGTGCCGGCTGTGCCGCGGTTGATGCCGAGATATTCAATCAACGCCGGTATCACCAGCGCGAACATCTGCGCATCCATGGATTCCAGGGCATAGCCCCAGAAGCAGGCCCAGTAGGTGGTGCGTTCGTTCTGTTTTAATTCTGAAAACCAGCCAAGGTTCATTGTTTCGTTCCTCCCCGCCTGTCGCCACCCGTTAACCGGGTCGGCTTTTTATTCCTCGGAAAGTTGCCTTTCCTGGCCTGCTATCGCATCGAACCGCGGCGGATTGCTGCCTCCTCGTGCACGACTTGCGCACTGGTTTCGAGCGTGTGGTCGGTCACCGCGCCAGACTGAGCACGGCGGGGTTGGCGACGTTGGCCGGGTCGATCCCGGTCCCGGTCAGCGCCGCTACGATGTTCTCCGCTGCGCCCAATCCCATGCGCGCGATCGAGGCGCCGGTCATTGCCGCGATATGCGGCGTGATCAGAAGATTCGGGGCATGCAGCAACGGCGCATCCGCGTCGGGCGGTTCTTCGACGAGCGTGTCGACGGCCGCACCGGCAAGACGGCCGCTTGTCAGCACATCGGCGAGTGCCGCCTCATCGATCAGCGCGCCCCGCCCGGTGTTGATCAGCAGGGCTCCGGGCCGCATCAGCGACAGCGCGGCTGCGTCGATCATGTTGCGTGTCAGATCGGTCAACGGCGTGTGCAGACTGACGATGTCGGATTGCCGGAGCAGGTCATCCAGGCTGCCGACCTCGCGGGCCAGCGCCGGATCCACCGTGCCGGCCCGTCGGGGCAACGCCAAAACCTTCAGGCCGAAACACGCCGCCATGGATGCCACCCTGCGTGCCACGCGCCCGAACCCGACAAGGCCGAGCGTGCGGCCGGCGACCTCGCGCCCCTTGTAGTCGTTGCGCGCCCAGACGCCGTTGTGGACGCCACGGTCGAGCGATACGAGATCGCGGCCGAGTGCCAGGATCATCGCCATGGTGTGTTCCGCAACCGCCGGCGCATTGGCGTCACCCGCGACCATCACCAGGATGCCACGCTCGGTCGCCGCCGTGAGATCGACTGAGTCGACGCCCGCACCGTGCTTGGCGATGACGCGTAATTGCGGCGCAAATTCCAGCATCGCGCGGCCGAGCGGCGGATTGCCGCGCATCAATATCGCGTCAGGCTGCACTTGGGTGATCGCTTCCCGCAGCCGCGCCTCGGTGACCTTGCCATCCATCAGCGTCAGACTGGCCCCAAACGCCTCCAGCTTCTCGATGGCAACAGCGACCAGTTCGGCGCCGGTGACCAGAACAGACATTTTTCTGTTTATGTCAGCCTCCCGTTTCATAAGATGAAATGGCAGTTCGTACCGTAAGCCGTGTCAGTAAAACGCGCAATTTGGGCGTTGGCTCATTCAGCGTGAAATATCGGAAAGACCGTCAGGCGACTGCTCGACGGCGTAAAAGCCGCTGTCCAGGCAGGGGGCGCGCAACGGCACCGCGACACCCCCCAGCCATGTTAACAAAATCAAGCGTCGTTGTGCTGATCGGCGTCGATACCCTTCGCTGAAACACACCGGCCTCATGAATTGTTCGGGCTAACTCTCGGTAACCGGCCCGGCAGGGATCTCCAGGTCGAGCAAGGCCGAGCTAAAGCTTTTCCCGTGCGCATCGAGTGCCAGCGAACGCGTGACGCCGCCGCCAAGTGCGCCTTTCATGACAAAGTTGAGCGCGCCGACGTTTGGCATTTCGTAGCGCAGTACCGCACCTTTCACGATTTCGGCGAAATGGGCGCGAACCCGCTCGGCGGTAACATGCGCGCACAGGCGTGGGTAATCGGCAGGATCGTAGGCGATGAGCGAGATATTCGAGATGTTGCCCTTGTCACCGGTACGGGAATGAGCGATCTGGCGCAGCTTGATTGTGTTCGTCATGGCATATCTCCTTGCCAATACATCATGCTTCAAGAATGTGGAGAGCCGGTTGCACCGCCGCCTCCGGCAGCAGTACCGATGCAACGGCGATAATCTCGCGCGCAGACTTCCAGGCACCGCCGCCGCCGGCCGGGCCATTGGTGTAGAGCGTCTCGACCTCGTTGCCGATCCGCACGGCCTCAGCCATCGTATCCGTTCGCGCCGTCACGCGAACGCGCACTTCGTAGGGGGCGTGGCCATCGGAAAGATCGCCACCATGCAGCGCA
>Ga0302279_10007678_pt1 | contig 10938 bp, 12 predicted proteins | sample III_Bog_N3_3_FD_194541 | JGI IMG/M metagenome (GOLD analysis project Ga0302279, IMG submission 194541) | Peat permafrost microbial communities from Stordalen Mire near Abisko, Sweden - III_Bog_N3_3 | ecosystem: Environmental > Terrestrial > Soil > Wetlands > Peat | place: Sweden: Abisko...
CAACTACAAGCAGCAAATCCACACCGCTGTCTGTGAGTCCAACGGTCGCGATTGGTATACTGGCGAGCCCCTGGAATGGGAAAAGATCAGCACCTACAACAACGATGATTCAAAGGTTGGGCGGTCGATCTACAAGGCGAGCTTTTCGCTGCTCCCGACCGTTGATCACGTCCTTCGCGAAGACGGGGGCTATGACTTTGTCATCTGCAGCCTGCGAACGAACGATGCGAAGAATGACCTCAGCCTGGCGGAGTTCATCAGGCTATGTCGGCTGGTCATCGCGCGCCACGGCGGTGTATCCGACACGATTGAGTGAATCGCAGGACTAGCTCTCCGTGTGCCAATCCCATCGGTCGCCGTCATCGGTCCAATCCCAGGCGCCCAGCCAAAGGATCGCGTCGCCGGCGCCTTCGCCAACACCGATGGACGCGCGGTTGACCATCGGGGACTCATTGATGATGGCCTGCAGGTGGCCTCTGGCCTGCTTGATCGCAGTCACAGCGTCGGGGCAATCGACCTCTGCCGGCTCGCCGGTCGAGTCTTCGAATTGCGGGGTGAAGGTGAATAGTGGCATTGCCAATCACCAGGAGAATCTCGGCCCAGGGGGTCCGTATGGGGTCCGTGAGTTAATTTGGCTCCCAAAGCGCCAGGGAAATATCGATATAAGTCATTGAAAATATTGGCGCGCCCGGAACGATTCGAACGTCCGACCCTCAGATTCGTAGTCTGATGCTCTATCCAGCTGAGCTACGGGCGCGCATGCCTTGCGGCGAGGGCGCGGAACCTAGCCGCAACGCCGTCCCGGCGCAACCCGCTTGCAGGCGCAATTTACGGGGGTGAAATCCTGCTTGCGACTGGACGTTCGCGCCGCGCCCAGTTCAGATGCGTCGTCCCTCCAAAACGGCTCCCGTCATGCGTCCCACTTCGTTTTTTTCACTGCTCGTCTACGCCGCCCTCGCGCTGGCCGCCCCGGCCCAGGCCCAGGCCAAGGGCTCAGGCCACGCTATGGTCGTTGCCGCCAATCCCCTCGCCGCCGCGGCGGGAATGAAGGTGCTCAAGGCCGGAGGCGATGCGGCGGACGCGGCCGTGGCGATCCAGGCGGTGTTGGGCCTGGTCGAGCCGCAGAGCTCTGGCCTGGGCGGCGGCGCCTTCATGACCTACTACGACGGCAAGACCCATCAGGTCAGCGCCTACAACGGTCGCGAAACCGCGCCCGCTGGCGCGACACCCGACATGTTCGAGGGCGCGGACGGCAAGCCCTTGCCCTTCTACACGGCGGTGCTCAGCGGCCGTTCCACCGGCGCGCCGGGCGCGGTGGCGCTGCTCGCCCTGGCGCAGAAGGAACACGGCCGCCTGGCCTGGAGGACGCTGTTCGGCTCCGCCGAGGCCCTGGCCGACAAGGGCTTCACGGTCAGCCCGCGCCTGTCCGGCTTCGTCAATGGCGCGGCGCCCGAGGCCCGCGCGCCGGACATCGTCGCCTATTTCACCAAGCCCGGCGGCGGAGAGTTGCGGACCGGCGATGTGCTCAAGAACCCCGCCTACGGCGAGATGCTGCGCGAGCTGGCGGCGCGGGGCCCAAACGCTTTGTACGGCGGACAAGTGGCGCGGGACATCGCCGCGCGGGTGCATGGCGATCCGATTCCAGGCACCCTCACGGCCGCCGACCTGACCGCTTACCGCGCTAAGGAGACCCAGGCCCTGTGCCGGCCGCATCGGGCGTTCCTGGTGTGCGTTCCACCTCCGCCCTCTAGCGGCGAAGGCCTGCTGCAGGCCCTGGAAATGCTGGAGCACACCGACATCGCCTCGCGCGGGCCGGACGATCCCAAGGCTTGGCTGCAGTTCATCCAGGCCAGCGGCCTGATGTACGCCGACCGCGACCGTTATGTTGGCGATCCGGATTTCATGTCCGTGCCGCTCGATGGGCTGCTCGACCCGGCCTATGTGGCCACGCGCGCAGCCCTGATCGGAGACGTGGCTGGCCCGCCGCCGGTCGCGGGAAACCCGCCGGGCTCGGCGCCGCGCGGACCGGACGCCACGCGCGAGCCGGGCGGCACGTCGCACTTCGTGGTGGTCGACAAGGACGGAAACGTGGTCTCCATGACCACCTCGGTGGAGAGCGTGTTCGGCGCCGGGCGCATGAGCCACGGCTTCGTGCTCAACAACCAGCTCACGGACTTCTCGTTCAGCCCGAAAGATGCCAGCGGCGCTCAAGCAGCGAACGCGGTAGCGCCCCTAAAAAGACCCCGCTCGTCCATGTCGCCGGTGATCGTGCTGGACAAACAGGGGCGCTTCTACGCCGCCCTGGGCTCGCCCGGCGGCCCGGCGATCCTCGCCTTCAATCTGAAGGTGCTGGTGGCCTTGCTGGACTGGGACCTACCGCCGGACAAGGCCGTCGCCCTGCCTAACATCGTGCCGCGTGGAGGACAGGTTGGGGCCGAGCTCGACAAGATGTCCCCGGCCATGGCCGCGGGCCTGACACGCCTTGGGGTGATCCTGCAGCCCGGCCAGGGCGAGGACTCCGGATTTCACGTGGTGACGGCCAAGGGCGGCAAACTGCGGGGCGCTGCCGACCCGCGGCGAGAGGGCGTGGTGCTGAGCTACTGAAGCGAGGACTCTGGCAGCCGCAACTCGAACACCGCGCCGTCCGCGCTGTTGGCCGCCAGGGTCAGATCGCCGCCGTTGGCCTTGGCCAGCTCACGGGAAATGGCCAGGCCCAGGCCGGTGCCGCCGGGCCGCGCGGAGCCGGAGAACGGTTGAAACAGACGCTCCAGGGCCTTGGGCGGCAAACCCGGCCCGTTGTCGGAAATGCGCAACGCCAGAGCCCCGTCGCGCCGCTCGGCGGCCACCTGAATCAGGCCCGGCGAGCGCGGCTCTGGCGCGCTCTGGATCGCCTCGCGACCGTTGCGGAGCATATTGACCAGGATGCGGTGCAGCTGTTCTGGGTCGGCCAGGACGGTCACGCCCGGCTCGACCAAGGTGTGTAGCCGCACCGCGCCGTCTGGCGTCAGGCCGGCGTCCTCGCCGGCGGCCTCCACGGCGGCCTGAAGCGGAACGGCCAGCAGATCGGGCGCGCGTTCATCGCTCTTGCCGTAGTCCAGCACATGTGAGGCCAGGGCCACGGCCCGGTCTAACGCGCGCTCCAGGCGCGGCAGGGCCTTGGCTACCCCGGGGTCGCCGCTGAGGGCCAGACGCTCCGACGCGATCTGGGCGCTGGTGAGCATGTTGCGCAGGTCGTGGTTGATCTTGGCCACCGCCTCGCCCAACGCCGCCAGCCGCGCGCGCGAAGCCAGGGCCGCGCGCAGGTCCGCCTGCATACGGCCCAGCTCCGCCTCGGCGCGGCCGACCTCGTCGCGGCGGGCTGACACCTCGATCTTGGCCGCGGGATCGTCTGGATCGGCGGCGAAGCGCTCCATGGACACGGTGATGCGCCGCATGGGCCGAACCAGAAGAGCGTTGAGCGACAGATAGATCAAGCCGCCCGCCACGGCTGAAATGAAGGCTGTCACGCCCAAAAGGCCCAGCAGATAGCTGCCCAGCTCATGACGCAGGGGCTTGCGCGGTGTGATGATCTCCACGAAGTCCCCATCGCGAAAGCGCGGCTTGGCCACCACGCGCACCATGCGGGCGTCGTCGCCGAAGGCGATGGCGAAGGGCTCGCCCAGCCAGGCCGCCAGGTTGAACCGGCGCAGGTCGATCAGCTCGGGCGCGCGCCGCATGGGCGGACCCTGGAGCAACAGGCGACGGATACCGTCGCTCTGCACCGCGACGGACACCACGCCCGCGCCGTTCAGGAGCTGGCCGGCCAGGGTGTCGGTGACGATCTGGTCAGGCGCGGCTTCCACCGCCAAGGACGCGAGTTCGGCGGCCCGCACCCGCTCCTCCAGCCGGCTTTGAAGGAAGCCCGCGAGCGACGGCGCCAGGATCAGCAGTTCGGCCGTCATGACGAACAAGGCGGTGAGGACCAGCAGGCGGGCGGACAGACCTGCCGGCCACAGCCAAAGACGGGCGTTCTCGCCCAGGCGAGACGCCGGATTTGGCGCGGCCGGCTTCGGCTCGGCGTCCGTCATGGAAACTGGTTACTGCAGCGCAGGGCCCGGGGCAACGCGGCTAGGACGCCGAAGCCGACGCGCCGCGTCGCGCGCGCCACCAATGGTGGACGATCGGCAGGATCGAGAGCAGGGCCAGACCGATCAGGGGCAGCACGATGCGGGGCGCCAAGAACAGCTGGGGACCCAGGTGCTCGCCCCGATCGAACATGCCGTCCAACCCCGCCCCAAGGCTGGCGTAGATCAACGAGGCGGGCAGGATGCCAACAACCGTGGCGGTGACGAAGGCGCGCGTGGGCGCGCCAATCAGGCCGGCGGCGAGGTTGACTAGCCAGAATGGCGTGACCGGAATCAGCCGCAGGGTCAGAAGGTATAAGAAGGCGTCCTGACGAAATCCCGCCTCGAAGGCTTTGATCCGCGGGCTTAGCCGCCGCTCCAGGGCATCGCCCACCGTCAGCCGGCAAACACCGAAGACAACGATCGCCCCGATGGAACAGCCCAGGTCGGCCAGAAGACCGCCGACCCAAGGCCCGAACAAGAAGCCGCCGGACAGAGTCATGATCAGCGCGCCGGGCACGGACAGGCACACCACCCCTAGATAGACCGCCAGATAGAGCAACACGGCCCGAGCGGGATGGGTCTGCACGAAGGCGTGCAGGGAAAACCGGCTGGCGCGCAATTCGTGAAGGGACAGGTGGTTCGAGGCGCCGCTGGCGATCGCCGCGGCCAGCCCGGCCACGAGCAGCGCCGCCGGTCCGAAGCGCTTGATCAGTTCGAGGGGCGAAGCGGGCTTTGACGGTTCGCTCGACATGAAGCTCCTTGTCCGGTCCCGCCTTGGCGATCGGCCGCTCGGTCTTAGCGCACGCCTATCGCCTGGGCCACAGAAACGAACCCGTCGCCTTTGAGTCGCGCCGCGAGATCGGCTTTTAGGCGCCGGACCAGGCCTGGACCCTCGTAGACAAGCGCGCTGTACAGCTGAACCGCGCAGGCGCCGGCCCTGATCTTGGCGTAGGCGTCCGCGCCGCTGGCCACGCCGCCCGCGCCGATCAGCACGAAACGCCCCTGGGCGGCTGAATGAAAGCGCGCCAGGACGGCGGTGGACAGACTCATCAGTGGCGCGCCGGACAGGCCGCCCGCCTGCGCTTGAAGCGGCGAGGCCAGATCGCCGGGCCGCGTCACGGTGGTGTTGGACACGATGATCCCGTCCAGTCCGCTGGCGGCGACCTGATCCGAGATGGCCTCAATCTGAGCATCGGTCAGGTCAGGCGCGACCTTGAGCAACAGCGGATGAGCCGCGCCCTCGCGCGACAGCGCCGCGCGGGTCTCGGCCAGGCGGCCGAGGAGCTCCTCCAGGGCGGACCCGGACTGCAGGTCGCGCAGGCCAGGGGTGTTGGGCGAGGAGATGTTGGCGGTGAAGTAGTCCGCCAGCGGCCACAGCCGTTGCAGGCCTTGGACATAGTCGCCGATGCGGTCCTCGGACTCCTTGTTGGCCCCGACATTGGCGCCCACGATCCCGCCGCGTCCGCGCCGCCGCTCCAGTCGGGCGGCGAAGGCCTGCAGGCCGCCGTTGTTGAAGCCCAGGCGATTGATCACCGCCCGGTCCTCGCTGAGCCGGAAGATGCGCGGCTTGGGGTTGCCCGCCTGGGCCAGCGGCGTGACCGTGCCGCATTCCACCAGGCCGAAGCCCGCCGCCAGCATGGCGTCCGGGACCTCCGCGTTCTTGTCGAAGCCGGCGGCCAGCCCGACGCAGTTGGGCAGTTTGAGACCGGCCATCTGCACCGCCAGGCACGGATCGTCCGGCCGGGACTCGCGCGGACCCAGGCCCAGCTTCAGCGCGGCGATGGCCGCACTATGCGCCTGTTCCGGATCCAGCGCGTGTAGGGCGCGCGCGGCGAGGTCCCCCACCGTGCTCATAGCGCGATCGCGGGAACGCCATCGGCGTCTAGGGTCAGAGGCCGCGCCTCGAGCGCCAGGGCCGGGTCGAGCGCGCCGTACAGGTGCGGGAACAGCGCACCGGCGCGCGAGGGCTCCCATTTGAGGGGCGCGCCCAGCGCCTCGGCGTCGAGAATCACGAGCACCAGGCCCTCCTGACCGCGAAAATGCAGGCGCGCGGTCTCTTGAACTTGGGCCGCGTCCGACAGGTGGATGTAACCGTCCTTCAGGTCGACGGCCGATCCGTTGAATCGGCCCTGGATCTGGGCCGTCGACCATTCCCCCGCCGACAGGATCTTATAGACCCGGCTCATGCGCCCCCGCCCAGCGCCTTGGGCGTGAACAGCACCAGCTTTCCGGCCTTCAGATCGAAGACGGCCGCCGCGGCCGTGGGAAAAGCGGCGTAAATCTGCGCGCGCTCGGGCGCGTCCGCGCAGCGTTGGGCCAGGGTCAAGGCTAGTTGATGCAGACCGGGATTGTGCGCCACGACCAGAACGGTATCCGCGTCGGACCCCTGGGCGCTGGCCACCTCTAGGATCGTCTCTGGCGCCGCATTGTAGAGGGAAGCATCGAGCACGATCCGCGCCTTGGGAAACGCCGGCGCGGCGGCCTGCCAGGTTTCAAGCGCCCGAGCGGCGGGGGAAACCACGGCCAGATCCGGACTAAACCCTCCACGCGCCAAAGCTCTGGCGATCAGCACGCTGTCGCGTCGCCCGCGTTCGGTCAGGACTCGGTCGAAATCCTGGCCTGAAGGCGCGTCCCGTTCTGTCTTGCCGTGGCGCAGCAGGATCAGGCGCTGCATTGGCGTGTACGCTCCCTATATGTGGGCGGGGTTCGCAACGGTTCATAGGTCCAGCGGGCCACGCAGGGAAGAGGCTGGACGCGGGGCGGCCCAGTTGACACCGGGCGGGCTAGGCTATCCAAGGCGACGGATGAGCATCGCGACGGATGCAGACTTGGGTGTGATCAACGGTGAAGGGCTCGCGCGCTTCGGGCCGGACAGACCTCTGCGGCTGGACTCCGGCGGGCGGCTGGATCACGTGGAGATCGCCTACCGCACCTATGGAACATTGAACGCGTCGCGCAGTAATGCGGTGCTGGTGTGCCACGCCCTCACCGGCGATCAGCACGTGGCTGGACTTCATCCGGCCAATGGCAAACCGGGCTGGTGGACTCAGGTGGTGGGTCCAGGCTTGCCGCTGGACCCCCAGCGGCATTTCATCATCTGCTCCAATGTGATCGGCGGCTGCATGGGCTCCACGGGGCCGTCCTCAATCAATCCCGAGACCGGCAAGCCCTGGGGTCTGGCCTTCCCTGTGATCACCATCGCCGACATGGTCCGCGCCCAGGCCATGCTGATCGATCACCTCGGCGTCGAGACCCTGTTCGCGGTTGTCGGCGGCTCCATGGGCGGCATGCAGGTGCTGCAATGGGCGGCGGACTATCCCGAGCGGCTGTTTTCCGCCGTGTGCATCGCCTCCACGCCGCGTCACTCGGCGCAGAACATCGCCTTCCATGAGGTGGGCCGCCAGGCGATCATGGCCGATCCCAACTGGTTGTCGGGCGATTACGCGGCTCAGGGCGCGAGGCCGGAAAAGGGACTGGCCGTGGCGCGGATGGCCGCGCACATCACCTATCTGTCGGAAGCCGCCCTGCAGCGGAAGTTCGGGCGCGAGCTGCAGCGCGACGGCCTGTCCTGGGGCTTTGACGCCGACTTCCAGGTGGAGAGCTATTTGCGCCACCAAGGCGCCAGTTTCGTGGACCGGTTCGACGCCAACTCCTACCTCTACATCACCCGGGCGATGGATTATTTCGATCTGGCGGCCAGCTACGATGGGGTGCTGGCCGAGGCCTTCCGCAAGGCGAGACAGGCCCGATTCTGCGTGCTGTCCTTCACATCGGACTGGCTTTATCCGACCCCGGAAAGTCGGGCGATCGTGCGCGCGCTGAACGCGGCGGGCGCCCGCGCCAGCTTCGTCGAGATCGACAGCGACAAGGGCCATGACGCCTTTCTGCTAGACGAGCCGGTCATGCGTTCGGCCCTGATGGGATTCCTGGAGGCCGCCGGCGCCGCGCGGGGGCTGGCGTGAGTCCGGCGGAAGCGGCGCGCAGGGAGGATTTCCGGGCGATTCTGGGCCTGGTGCAGCCGGGTGCGCGGGTGCTGGACATCGGCTGCGGCGAAGGCGCCTTGCTCGAGCTGCTCACCCGCGAAAAGCAGGTGGACGGCCGCGGCCTGGAGATTAGCCCGGCCAATGTGTCCCTCTGCCTGGCGCGCGGTCTGGCGGTGGTGCAGGGCGACGCCGATCACGACCTGGACGATTTTCCGACCCGCGCCTTCGATTACGCCGTGTTGTCGCAAACCCTGCAGACCGTGCGCCAGCCGCGCCATGTGCTGGCCGAATTGCTGCGCATCGCCGACCACGCCATCGTCTCGTTTCCGAATTTTGGCCACTGGCGGGTGCGCTTGTCCTTGCTGACTCAGGGCCGCATGCCCACCACCGGCGCCCTGCCCACGGCGTGGTGGGAGACCGAGAACATCCACCTGTGCACCCTGCGCGATTTCACCCAGCTGTGCGCGGATCTGGACCTGCGGATCGAGGCCTGCGCGGCGCTGGCGGCCGGCAAACCGGCGCGAAGCATCAATCCCCTTCGCCCCATCGAAAACTGGCGGGCGGAACAGGCGCTGTTCTTGCTGACGCGGAGGCTGGAAAAGTAGTTTCATATCAAGCGCCGACCCCGCGCTTTCGCTTCGGACGTTCGGCGCGGCGATGGCCAAATCGTTGGCCATCGCATAGCCGCCGCCTACAGCGGCGGCTCGCGCCTCACCCCGCGATGGCGGCCGCGTCCTTTTCGCCGGTGCGGATGCGCAAGGCGGATTCCAGATCGAGCACGAATACCTTGCCGTCACCGATCTTGCCGGTGTTGGCGGTGCGGGCGATGGCCTCGATCACCTTCTCGACCACATCGGTGGGCACCGCGATCTCAAGCTTGACCTTGGGGAGCAGCTTCACCTCGTACTCGGCGCCGCGATAGACCTCGGTCTTGCCTTTCTGGCGGCCATAGCCACGAACTTCGGTGACGGTGAGGCCCGAGGCGCCGGCCTCGGTCACCGCGTCCAGGACCGCATCCAGGCGACTGGGCTTGATGATGGCGGTGATCAACTTCATGGGGCGTCCTCGCAGAAACAGATTTCCTAATAAAGCTAAGGCGAATGGGGCTCGCCTCCAAGCCTCTCGTGAGGCTTTCGCCCCGTTTGCAACGCCGGGCTTTGCCGTTGCCCGCCCAGTGTGCTTCTCGCTGGCCTGAGCGCTCCAGGCATGAACGTCCGCGCCGGGGCGCCTAAGCCCTTGGGTTTAACCGCGAAAGTCTGTTTTACCGCCTCCAGCAGGATCAATCCGGCGAACCGTGGCCACAGGCGCGCCCCCGCCTGCTCAAAACCTTCCGCATAGGGCGCCAGGCCGGCGATCGGCGGGGCGTAGAGGGCGCGCGACCAGGCGATGGGCTCCAGTTCGGCCTCACGCGCCAGCTGTTCCAGCTGTGCGCGCGTGAAGGGACGGCCATAGCCGAAGGGCGTGGCCTCGGCGTGGCACCACACCCCGCTGCGCGCCGCGGCGGCCAAAACCACCCGACCCGAGGGCGCCATCACCCGCCAGACCTCGCGTAGCAGCGCCAGGGGGTCGTCGCTTTCCTCCAGGCCATGAACCACCAGCACCCGGTCGAACAAGGCGTTGGGGAAGGGCAGGGCGCCCTCGCGCGCCAGACAGGTCCGGTTACCGGCGCCGGAAGCCGGCCAGGCGTCCACGCCCTGCTCGGCGGGCATGGCGGCCACGGTGCGCCGGGCCCGGGGGAAGCGCTCCAGGAAAGGTGTCGCGTAGCCGAGACCCAGCACATCAAGCCCCGTTACATCGCCCCAGGTTTCGGCCAGCTTGCGACCCAGCATGTCGCGAGCCGCCCGGCCCAGGGGCCCGGCGTAGAAACGGCGAAGCTCGATCACATCTCGGCGCATGCGAATCCTTGATCAGATATCGCCAATATAGGACCGCTTCGCACCTGAGCCATCGCGGCGTAAAAGCAAGTTTCCCAATCATCTTCGGGCCGCCCCATCCCATGACCCTGCAGATTGTTCAGTTCCCCTGCCTGTCGGACAATTACGGCTATCTCGCCCGCGATGAGGCCACCGGCCTTGTCGCCTGCGTCGACACGCCTGACGCTGAGGCCATACTCGCTGCGCTGGACCGCCAGGGCTGGCGGCTGGATTTCATTTTGAACACCCATTGGCACCATGATCATGCGGGCGGCAATCAGGCCCTGAAGGACGCCACGGGCGCCTATATCGTCGGGCCGCAGGAGGTCACCCGCATCGCTCCGCTCGACCGAGCCGTGGTCGGCGGCGACAGCGTGGAGCTGGGCCAGACCCGATTCGCTGTGATGGATGTGGGCGGCCATACCCTGCAGCACATCGCTTATCACGACGGCGCCGACCATATCGCCTTCGTCGGCGACAGCATTTTCCCTCTCGGTTGCGGTCGCATGTTCGAGGGCGATCCACAGCAGATGTGGGCCAGTCTGACGCGCATCGCCGCCATGCCGGAGGACACCCGCCTCTATTGCGCCCATGAATACACAGCCGCCAATGCGCGCTTCGCCCTGTCGGTGGATTCCGCCCCGGCGTTGAAGTCGAGATCCGAGGCCATATTCGCGGCCCGCGCGCGCGGCGAGGCCACCGTGCCCTCCACCGTGGGCGAGGAGCGCGCGACCAATCCCTTCCTGCGCGCGCCTTTGCTGGCCCCTGCCTTTGGCCTTTCCGGCCGCCCTGATTACGAGGTCTTCGCCGCCATTCGCTCGGCCAAGGACGGCTTCAAGGGATGAGCGACGGCCTGACGGCGGCGGATGTCGTGCGGCGGCTGGGCCTCTCGCCCCACCCGGAAGGGGGATGGTTCGTTGAGACCTTCCGCGATCC
>Ga0302279_10007686_pt1 | contig 10928 bp, 6 predicted proteins | sample III_Bog_N3_3_FD_194541 | JGI IMG/M metagenome (GOLD analysis project Ga0302279, IMG submission 194541) | Peat permafrost microbial communities from Stordalen Mire near Abisko, Sweden - III_Bog_N3_3 | ecosystem: Environmental > Terrestrial > Soil > Wetlands > Peat | place: Sweden: Abisko...
CGGATCGCGCTCTGCCGGGCTCCGGGAGTGGGAGAGTTTCTCGTGCGGGGCCTGAATGGGTTCGCCTGGCCGGCCACCTGGATGGCGATGCATGCCCGGCGCTTGAGCCCGGACGAGAGCCGGGGCTACCTCCTGCCTTACGACTCCTGGGCCCATCGCGTCGGCGTGCACCGCTTCATCCGGGACATTCCCCTGGAATCGGACCATCCCAGCCGGCCGACCCTGGAGGCCATCGCCCGGCGCCTGCCGGAACTGTCGGCGCACGCGAAACTGATTGTCTGGGGCGGAAAAGACTTCTGCTTCGATGACCGCTTCCTCGCCGAATGGAAGCAGATCTATCCGGAGGCGGCCGTCCTCCGTCTGCCCGAAGTCGGCCATTATGTCCTGGATGACGGCGGTCCCGAGGTTCGGGCCCGAATCAGCGAATTTCTCTTGAGCCCGGATCGCTCCGACCGGGCGGCCATCACCCGGCGGCTCAATCAGGGGCGGATGCCGCAGGCCGACGATATCCGTCCCCTGGCCTGATCTGCCGCGGTCGGCGCACCCTCGTCGCCGGGGCCGCTTTTTCTTCCTCCGGCCTGGGTGCGACCAGCCGGGGATCGGGCGAAGTTCGTTGATGCCAAAAGCCTTACAAAAGAGGGCGGTCCCGACCCCGCGATTTGAGTCTTTTCTTTCGGGCCGACTTGCCTACGGTTGACCCTTCGTATGCAGAGAACTCTGATCATCTTCAAACCCGACGCGATGGAGCATCGCAACGTCGGCGTCGTCCTCAGCCGCTTTGAGGCGGCCGGCTTCGATATAATTGGCTGCAAGATGGATCGGCTATCGCCGGCCATCCTGCGCGAGCATTACGCGCATGTCGCCGCGAAGCCGTTTTACCCGGAAATTGAACGCTTCATGGGCTCCCGCCCGGTCGTGATCATGGCCCTCCAAGGGGACGCCATCGTGCAGAAGGTCCGTGACTTGCTCGGGCCGACCGACTCCCGCAAGGCGGCCAAGGGAACCATCCGGGGCGATTTCGGGACTGAGATGATGAAAAACGTCGTCCATGCCTCGGACACCGCTGAAAATGCCGAAATCGAGATCGCGCGGTTTTTCCGGCCGGGCGAGATTTTCTCCATTTGACCGCCACGGGGCGCTCGTCTTGATTTTTCCCCGATGAAGATTCTTACCCCCGCCCAAAAAGAGCAGTTCTACGACGAGGGCTATCTCGTGGTGGAGGACGTCCTCGATCCGATCGAGGACATCCAGCCCATCTTTGACGAGTATGCCCAGGTTCTGGATGGCATCGCGCGCGATCTCCATCGCGAGGGCGTGATCAAGTCGGCCTATGCCGGCCTGCCCCTGACCGAGCGCCTGATCGCGGTCTCCCAGGAGAGCAAGCGCAACTTTCCCCAGCACTTCGACTTCAGCTTGCCGCAGAAGGACATCAAGCTGAACACGCCGATCCACGTCGGACCCGCGGTCTTCCGGACCCTGAGCCATCCCCGGATGCTCGATCTGGCCGAAGACATGATGGGGCCGGAGATCTACTCCAACCCGGTCCAGCACATCCGCTTCAAGCTCCCGGCCCGCGCCATCGCCAAGGGCCCGATCAACGGCCTGGTCAGTGCCATCCCGTGGCACCAGGACAACGGCGTCATCCTGCCCGAGGCGGACGAGTCCACCATTCTCACCGTCTGGCTCGCCCTGACCGACGCCACGCTCAAGAACGGCTGCATGCAGGTGGCCCGCAAGAGCCACCGCCGGGGCCTCGAAGCGCATTGCGTGACGCCCGCCGGCGTCGCCATCCCGCCGCGCGCCGTCCCGAAGGAGGACATCGTGCCCCTGCCGATGCGCGCGGGCAGCGCCCTTTTGATGACGCAGCGGACGGTGCACAGTTCGATGGAGAATGTGACCGACGACCAAGTCCGGATCAGCATGGACCTGCGCTATCAGCCGATCGGTCAGCCGACCGGCCGGCCCGCTTTTGCCCACGCGGGCTTCAACGCCCGGAGCGTGGCCCACCCCGAGATTGTGCTGCACGATGCGGAGGTCTGGGCCCAGCGCTGGTACGAGGTCCGCGAGCGCCTGGCGGAAGACAGCCCTGTCTTCAATCGCTGGCGCTCGGATGGCGAAGCCTGTGCCTAGCCCCTTGATCATCAAGGACGGCGGCCATCGCCTGTTTGAGAACGATCCCGAGACGGCGCGCGTCGTCTCGGAGATGCTGCTCGACCTGGAGAAGCACGGTTTCGCCGCCGTGCGCCGCTACAGTGAGAAATTTGATCGCTGGACCCCGCCGAGCTTCGAGCTCACGGCCAAGGAGATCGCGGCGGCCGCGGCCCGGCTGGAGCCGACGGTGATCGCCGACACCCACTACTGCCAGGGCAACGTCCGGCGCTTCGCCGAGGCTCAGCTCAAGACCCTGCTGCCGCTCGAGACCGAGATCCGCCCCGGCGTGATTCTCGGCCACAAGCACATCCCGGTCAGTGCGGTCGGCAGCTACATTCCCGGCGGGCGCTATCCCATGTTCGGCTCGGCCCAGATGAGCATCATCCCGGCCAAGGTCGCCGGCGTGAAGACGGTCGTGGCCTGCACGCCGCCCTCCGAGGGCGGCTATTTCCCGGCCACGGTCAACGCCATCCATGCTGCCGGCGCCGATCGCATCTTCATCCTGGGCGGGGTGCCGGCCCTGGCCCTGATGGCCTTCGGCATGGGCGAAGTCCAGCCGGTCGACATCCTCTGCGGGGCGGGCAACAAGTTCGTGGCCGAGGCCAAGCGCCAGCTCTTCGGCCGCTGCGGCATCGACCTGTTGGCCGGTCCGACCGAGATCATGGTGCTGGCCGACGACTCCGCCGACCCGGCCCTGGTCGCCTGCGATCTGCTCGGCCAGGCCGAGCACGATCCCAACAGCGGGATTGCCCTCATCTGCCTGAGCGAGTCGTTCGGCCGGCGCTGCCTGGCCGAAGTGGAAAAGCAATTGGCCGTCCTGCCCACCCGGGAAATCGCCCGCCAGAGCTGGGCGAGCAACGGCCGGATCACGGTGGCCTCGAGCCCGGAGGAGGCGATCGCGCTCAGCGACGACTACGCGCCCGAGCATCTCGAGCTCCACGTGGCCGACCTCGACTACTATTTTTCCCGGCTGACCAACTACGGCTCGCTCTTCATCGGCGAGGAAACGACGGTCGCCTACGGGGACAAGACGATCGGGACCAATCATATTCTGCCGACCAGCCGCGCCGCCCGCTACACCGGCGGAGTCTGGGTCGGCAAGTTCCTCAAGACCGTCACCTTCCAGCGGATGAGCCGGGCGGCCTCGGTCGAGGTCGGCGCGGTCACCGCCCGGCAATGCCGGGTGGAGCGGATGCTGGCCCACGCCATCACGGCCGAGGTCCGGGTCGAGCGCTACGCGAAATAGCGGGCGGTTCGGAGCCGGGGCTGGCCGCTCCAGTCTCGCCCTGGGGCGATCCGCCGCTTAGCAATGAGGCCATGATCCCAGCCGAAATTCTGATTGCGCGGCTCAAACGCCTGCAAGCGGTCGAGATCCAGTCCGCCCGTCTGCTCGGCGGCTGGCTGCCGGGCATCGTCGGTTGGGAGATCAAGCATCAGGTTGGCATTCATCTCTGGCAGGATGCGACCCACAGCAAGGAGCTGCGCACCCGCCTCTGGGAGCTGCGCACTCCCAATCCCGACCGGGGCTTGGACGAGGGATTGGGGGAACTGATCCGCGGGCTGGCCGCCGCCCAGGAGGATTACGAGTTTCTGGCCGGCCTCTACCTGGTGCTCAAAACCGAGCTCGTGGTCGCCTACCGCGCGGTGGCCGAGAATACGCACCGGGTTTACGATGCGCCGACTGTAGCCCTGATCGCCCGGCTGCTGCCGGAAAAGGAAGCGCAAGTCGCCTGGGCCGAGCGCGAGGTCGCGGCCCTGAGCGCCAGCGGCGAAAAGCAGCGCCAGGTCGCCCGCTGGCTGCAGTATGCCCGCGACCTGTTGGCGGCGACCGGCGGCATCTTCGGGGAGGGCCGGCCCGCGGGCGCCGATGGTTCCGTCACGCCGCCTCCGGGATACGGCCTGGCGCGGCTGCCATTCCCGCAGGCCCTCCGCGACAGCCGCTTCAAGCTCGTCCTAGGCGGCATGGCGCTGCCGGCCGAGAACGACCGCGACGCCCAGGTGCTGTTCCAGTTCTTCAATTACAGCCAGGAGATGCAGGCGGCGGAGACCCTCGGCAGCCTGCTCTGGGAATGCGAGGGGATGGAGTGGGAGTTTTATTACGACTTGGCCCGGCACTGCTACGATGAGGTGCGTCATTCCGCGCTCGGGCAGTCGCGGCTGCGCGAACTGGGCCACCATGTGACCGACTTTCCGAACACGGTCGTCAATTACGCTTGGCGGCAGCTGGTGGATCCGCTGCGCCGCTACTGCGTTTTGACTTACGTGATCGAGGCGGACGCCTTCAAGTACAAGCATTCGACCTACCAGCAGCATTTGCAGGCGGGAGACCTGGAATCGGCGCAAGCGGTCCTCTTCGACATCACGGACGAGACGATGCACGTGCGCTTCGGCCAAAAATGGGTGCCGGCCCTGATCAAGCGCTACGGTTACGACGGCGCCCTCGAGCAACTGGTCGACGAGTGCCGGCAGATTCTGATCAAGAACACGGTCAATCCGCTGCAGCGCCAAGCGGCGGCCGAGGCGGGCCAGCGGCGGTATTGAGGGGCCGGCCGCCTCAGGCGGTGTGATGACCCGCCGCGACCAGGCCCCGATCGACGATTGCCCAGACGGCGATGCTCAGGCCGGAAATGATCAAGCGCCGGCCAGGGTGAAGTAGAACGTCGCCCCAGCGTCGACTTCAGCCTCAGCCCAGATCCGCCCGCCGTGGCGTTGGATGATGCGCTGGACGATGGCCAAACCGATGCCGGTCCCGGCGAAGTCGGCGCCGCTGTGCAGGCGCTGGAAGACGCCGAAGAGCTTGCTGTAATGCTCCATGTTGAACCCGATGCCGTTGTCCTTGACGTAGTAGACGACCGGCCGGGACGCTGGCAGGCAGCCGATCTCGATCCGGGTCTGGCGGCGGCGGGCGGTGAACTTGACCGCGTTGGAGAGGAGATTGACCAAGACTTGGCCGACCATGGCCGGATCGCCGTACGCTTGGGGCAGGCCCGCGATCTTGAAGGTGATTTTACGCTTTCCCTCGGAGGTGGGCAGGGCGGCGATCGCCGCCCGGGTTGTCGCCTCCATGTCCACTTGCGACAGCTTCACCTCCTGGCGGCCGACGCCGAAAAAATTGAGGAAGTCGTCGAGCAATTGCAGCATCTGCAGGCTGCTGGTATTAATAGCCTTAAGAAACTTGTTAGCCTCGGCCGGGATGCCGCCGGCCTCGCCGCCCAAGATCATTTCGGAATAGCCGGAAATGGCCCGAAGCGGCGCCCGCAAATCATGGGAAATGGAATAGGAGAGCGACTCGAGTTCCTGGTTGAGCGACTTCAGGCTGAGGGCCTGGGTCTGCAAATGCTGGTTCAGGACCCGGATTTCGTTTTCCTGCTCGCGACGCTCCGTGATGTCGCGCGCGAAAATATAGAGCAGGCCCTCGGCGGCAAACGGCGCGATCGTCCAGCCCAGCCAGCGAAAGGTGCTGTTTTGGTGCTGGAAGCGATTCTCGAAGTATTGGGGCTGCTTAGTCCGGGTGATCTCGGTCAGGAGCGCTCGAGTGGCGGGCTGATCCTCGGGATGGACCAGATCGAGGAAGGACCGTCCGCTCAATTCCGCGTCGGAATAGCCCAGGGTGGACTGCCAGGTCGGGTTGGTGTGGCAGAACTTGCCGGCATAGTCGGCAATGGCCAGCAGCTCGATGGAAAGGCGGAAGAACTGGTTGCGGCGGGTCTCGCCCTCGAGCCGGACGTGGGTTTCCTGCAGTTCGCGCTGCAGCCGCTCCTCTTCGACCCGGCGGAGGGTTTCGCGCTGACGCAAGACCTCCCGGTTCTTGCGGTTCAGGTCAATGAAGACCGAGACCTTGGAGCGAAGGGCCTCCGGCATCACCGGAGTGAAGAGGTAGTCCACCGCCCCGAGGGCGTACCCGCGGTTGATCTCCACGTCCCCGGTGCTGAAAGAGGTGACGAAGATGATCGGGGTATGCGCGCTCGAGCGTCGCTGGCGGATGAGGGCGGCGGTCTCGAAGCCGTCAATGCCCGGCATGTTGATGTCGAGAATGATGAGGGAAAAGTCCCGCTTGAGGATAAGCTGGAGCGCCTCCCGGCCCGACGCCACCTTGATCAGATTCTGCTGCAGGGGGGCGAGGACCGTCTCGAGGGCGAGCAGCTTGTTGGGCAAATCGTCGACGAGCAGGATATCCAGGCGGTCGCCGTCCGTCGGGTCGGCGACTGCCGGGGGGGCGGGAGCGAGAGATTCCGGCATGGGCGGGCGGATCCGATGCAGCGCCTTCGCGCCGAATAATGCCGGACCGCCTTCTGCGCTGAGAGTTCCCGCCGGGGCCATGGGGGAGGAGCAATGAGGCTGCGGCCGGGTTTAGCGCTGGAGCCAGATGCGCAGGAGGGAGAGGAGATGCTCGGTGTCGACCGGCTTGGCCACATAGTCCGAGGCGCCCGCTTCAATGCATTTTTCCCGATCGCCTTTCATCGCCTTGGCCGTGAGGGCGAAGATGGGCATGTCCTCGTAGCGGGGGAGTTCCCGGATGCGCCGGATGGTTTCATAGCCGTCCATTTCCGGCATCATGATGTCCATGAGGATGACGTCGTAGTTCTCCGGCTCAGACTGGATTTTCTCCAGAGCTTCCAGGCCGCTTTCGGCCGAATGGATCGTCATGTCATAGCGCTCGAGGAAACTGGTCATGGCGAAGATGTTGCGGATGTCGTCGTCCACGATCAGGGCGCGCTTGCCGACCAGGAGGTCGCCGTCGCGGTGGAGGCTCTCGATCAGGCGGCGCTTTTCCTCCGGCAGATTGCCGACCTTGCGGTGAAGGAAGAGGGCGGTTTCGTCGAAGAGGCGCTCGGGCGACTGCACGTCCTTGACAATGACGGTGCGGGCCAGCCGCTTGATTTCCTCCGCCTCGTGCTTGGGCAGTTCCCGGGCGGTGTGGACGATGATCGGAACGTTCTGCAGGCCGGAGTTCTTCATCTCCTCGATGAACTCGGCCCCGCTCATGTCGGGCAGGCCGAGATCGAGGACGATGCAGTCGAAGTTCTGGTCCTTCATGGCGGAGAGACCCTCGGCGCCGGTCGCCACCGCGTAGCTGTGCACGTCGCTGTTCCCGATGAGTTCGATCGTGCTGTTGCGCTGGGCCTCGTTGTCCTCGATGATGAGGAGGTTCTTGACCGGGCGATTAAGGAAGGCCTTCAGTTCGGCGAAGGCGCCGTCGAGGCTTTCCTTGTGCATCGGCTTGGTCATGGCGGCGAGGGCGCCGTACTTGAGGAGCGCTTCGCCCGCGTCCTCGGCTGAGGCAATCAGGACGGGAATGTGGCGGGTGGCCGAGTCGTCCTTCAGGCGGTTCAGGACCCGGCGGCCGTCGATGTCGGGCAGCTTGAGGTCGAGGGTGATGGCGCTGATCCGATGCTGGCGCGCCAGTTCGATCGCCTCCCCGCCGCGGGCGGTGACGATGCCCTTGAAGCCCTGGGCCCGGGCGGCCTCGAGCATGATCGAGGCGAAGGCGGGATCGTCCTCGATGATGAGCACGACCTGGTCGACCTCCGCGATCGCGTCGCGGTCGTCGTCGAACGTGAACTCTACCTCCGGGACGGACTCGGCGACCGGGGCGAGGCGGAGATGGCCGCCGGGGCCGTTGAAGACGCGCGCCGATTCCGGCTTGTCCGTGACCTTGAGGCTGGCCGGGAGGTAGAGGGTGAAGGCGCTGCCTTCGCCCACGGCGCTGACCAGCTGGATTTCGCCGCCGAGGAGGCGGGCGATCTCGCGGCTGATGGAGAGGCCCAAGCCGGTGCCGCCGTATTTCCGGTTGGTGCTGCCATCGGCCTGCTGAAAGGCCTCGAAGATGATCTGCTGCTTGTCGGCCGGGATGCCGATGCCGGTGTCGCGGACCCGGAAGGCGATGACGGTGCCGGCATTGCCGAGGGCGACGTGGTCGGTCGACCAGCCGGATTCGGCCAGCTCCATTTCGACGCTGATGTAGCCCGTGTCGGTGAACTTGAAGGCATTCGACAGCAGGTTCTTGAGGATCTGCTGCAGGCGTTTCGAGTCGGTCCGGATGGTCCGGGGCAGGCGGGAATCGAGGCTGACGACGAAATTGAGCCGCTTGTGCTCGGCGATGGGCTGGAAGGTGCGCTCGACGTATTCCTTGAGGTCGGGCAGCCGGAGGTCGCTGACCTCGACCGAGACGGTGCCGGACTCGATCTTGGCCAGATCGAGGATGTCGTTGATGAGGCGCAGGAGGTCCTGGCCGGAGGAGTGGATCGTCTTGGAGAACTCCACCTGCTTGCCGGTGAGGTTGCCGTCCGGATTGCCGCAGAGCTGATCGGAGAGGATGAGCAGGTTGTTGAGCGGGGTCCGCAGTTCGTGCGACATGTTGGCGAGGAATTCCGACTTGTACTTGGAGGTGAGGGCGAGCTGGCCGGCCTTTTCCTCCAGCGCCTGGCGGGCCTGCTCCACCTCCATGTTCTTTTTCTCCACCTCAACGTTCTGCTCGGCCAGCAGCTTGGCTTTTTCTTCCAGCTCGAGGTTGGTCTTCTGCAGCTCCTCCTGCTGGCTCTGCAGCTCCTTGGCCAGGGACTGGGACTGCTTCAGCAGGTCCTCCGTGCGCATGTTGGCCTCGATCGTGTTCAAGACGATGCCGATCGACTCGGTCAATTGATCGAGGAAGATCTGGTGGGTGGGGCTGAACTGCTCGAAGGAGGCGAGTTCGATCACGGCCTTGACCTGGCCCTCGAAGAGCACGGGGAGGACGATCAAGTTGAGGGGGGCGGCCTCGCCCAGGCCGGAGCTGATCTGGACGTAGTCGGAGGGGACCTTGGTCAGGAGGATGCGCTCCTTTTCCAGGGCCGCTTGGCCGACCAGGCTTTCGCCCAGCTTCAAATCGAAGGAGGAGTGCTTGCGGGCCCGGAAGGCGTAGCTGGCGAGGAGGCGCAGGCGGGGGTCGTCCGCCGTGTTGATCATCATGTAGAAGACGCCGTGCTGGGCGCCGACCACGGGGGCCAGTTCGGAGAGGATCAGCTTGCCGACCGTGAGCAGGTCCTTCTGGCCCTGGAGCATGCGGGAGAACTTCGCCAGGTTGGTCTTCAGCCAGTCCTGCTCGTTGTTCTTGATCGTCGTGTCCTTGAGGTTGCGGATCATCTCGTTGATGTTGTCCTTCAGGGCCGCGACCTCGCCCGAGGCCTCGACCTTGATCGACCGGGTCAAGTCGCCCTTGGTCACGGCCGTCGCGACCTCGGCGATGGCCCGCACCTGGGTGGTGAGATTGGCCGCGAGCTGATTGACGTTGTCGGTCAGATCCTTCCAGGTGCCCCGGGCACGAGGGCCTGGCCGCCGAGTTTGCCGTCGACGCCCACCTCGCGGGCCACCGTGGTCACCTGGGCGGCGAAGGTGTCGAGGGTGTCGATCATGTTGTTGATCGTGTCGGCCAGGGCGGCGATCTCGCCCTTGGCGTCGACCGTCAGCTTCCGCTTCAAGTCGCCGTTGGCCACCGCGGTTACGACCTTGGCAATGCCGCGCACCTGCGCGGTCAAGTTGCCGGCCATGAAATTGACGTTGTCGGTCAGATCCTTCCAGGTGCCGGAAACCCCGCGCACCTGGGCCTGGCCGCCGAGTTTGCCTTCGGTGCCGACTTCGCGGGCCACCCGGGTCACTTCGGCCGCGAAGGAGGAGAGCTGGTCGACCATGGTGTTGACCGTGTTCTTGAGCTCCAAGATTTCGCCCTTCACGTCGACCGTGATCTTCTTCGACAAGTCGCCGTTGGCCACCGCGGTCGTGACGGCGGCGATGTTGCGGACTTGGCCGGTCAGATTGCCGGCCATGAAATTCACATTGTCGGTCAGATCCTTCCAGGTGCCGGAGACCCCGCGCACGTCGGCTTGACCCCCCAGCTTGCCCTCGGTGCCGACTTCGCGGGCCACCCGGGTCACCTCGGAAGCGAAGGAGTTGAGCTGCACCACCATGGTGTTGATCGTGTCCTTCAATTCGAGAATTTCGCCGCGCACGTCGACCGTGATCTTCTTGGACAAGTCGCCGTTGGCGACCGCCTTGGTCACATCGGCGATATTGCGCACCTGGGCGGTCAGGTTGCCGGCCATGGAATTGACCGAGTCGGTCAGATCCTTCCAGGTGCCGGCGACGCCGCGGACCTGGGCTTGGCCGCCCAGCTTGCCTTCGGTGCCGACTTCGCGGGCCACCCGGGTCACTTCGGCCGCGAAGGAGGAGAGCTGGTCGACCATGGTGTTGACTGTGTTCTTGAGCTCCAAGATTTCACCCTTCACGTCGACCGTGATCTTCTTGGACAAGTCGCCATTGGCCACCGCCTTGGTCACGTCGGCGATGTTGCGGACCTGGCTGGTCAAGTTGCCGGCCATGAAGTTCACGTTATCGGTCAGATCCTTCCAGGTGCCGGAAACCCCGCGCACGTCGGCTTGGCCGCCCAGCTTGCCTTCGGTGCCGACCTCGCGGGCCACGCGGGTCACTTCGGAAGCGAAGGAGTTGAGCTGGTCGACCATGGTGTTGACCGTGTTCTTGAGCTCCAAGATTTCGCCCTTCACGTCGACTGTGATCTTCTTGGACAAGTCGCCGTTGGCCACTGCCTTGGTCACGTCGGCAATGTTGCGCACCTGGCCGGTCAAATTGCCGGCCATGGAATTGACCGAGTCGGTCAGATCCTTCCAGGTGCCGGCCACGCCGCGCACTTCAGCTTGGCCGCCCAGCTTGCCTTCGGTGCCGACTTCGCGGGCCACGCGGGTCACTTCGGAGGCGAAGGAGTTGAGCTGGTCGACCATGGTATT
>Ga0302279_10007691_pt1 | contig 10918 bp, 10 predicted proteins | sample III_Bog_N3_3_FD_194541 | JGI IMG/M metagenome (GOLD analysis project Ga0302279, IMG submission 194541) | Peat permafrost microbial communities from Stordalen Mire near Abisko, Sweden - III_Bog_N3_3 | ecosystem: Environmental > Terrestrial > Soil > Wetlands > Peat | place: Sweden: Abisko...
GAGCACGCCCAGGGCCCCGAACTGGGCGTTCGCGAGGGAGAGTGCCTCCTCGACGATGTGGTCGAGGAGGCCGGCGAGGTGGATGTTCGACTCCAGGAGCAGGGTCGCCTCGAGCAGCCTGCGCAGGGTCACCGGGTCCTCGATGGCATCGTAGGGTGACCGCTTCGTGGGTCCGGCGTCGGGCACGGCCCCAACCTTACGACGCAGCGGCCGTGCGTCCGTTCCTCCCTCTGGTGTGTGACGGAGCGCCTGACGTGGTCAAATGGGGTCGATGACCATTCGCGTGTTCCTGCTCGACGACCACGAGATCGTGCGGACGGGTCTCCGTGCCCTGCTGGAGTCCACGGACGACCTCGAGGTCGTCGGTGAGGCCGGCACGGTCGCCGAGGCCCTCAGCCGCATCCCCGCCCTCCGCCCCGACGTGGCCGTCCTCGACGTGCGCCTGCCCGACGGCAGCGGGGTGGAGGTCTGCCGGGACATCCGTGCCCAGCTGCCGTCGACGGCGTGCATCATGCTCACGTCGTATGCCGACGACGAGGCGCTGTTCGCCTCGATCATGGCGGGTTCGTCGGGCTACGTCCTCAAGCAGGTCGGGGGCAACAGCCTGATCGACGACGTCCGGCGGGTCGCCGCCGGCGAGTCGCTCCTCGACCCGGCCCTGACCGAACGGGTCCTGAAGCGGCTGCGCGAGGGGCCCGAGGAGGAGCCGCTCCTGGCCACCCTCACCCATCAGGAACGACGGATCCTCGATCTCATCGCCGAGGGCAAGACGAACCGCCAGATCGCCGAGGCGATGTACCTGGCCGAAAAGACGGTCAAGAACTACGTCTCCAACCTGCTGACCAAACTCGGGATGGAGCGCCGCACCCAGGCCGCCGCCTACGCCACACGCGTCTACGAGCGCTCCGAGCGCGACCGCCGGGCCGACTCGACCGGAACCTGAACGCCGGGCCGACCACGCCTCGGCGTCACGGACCCGGTGGGTGTTCGTCGGGGACGTCCGATCCGGTGACCTCCCGGATCTGCAGGTTGACCCCACGCTCTTTCAGGGCACGCTCGAGGTGCCCGCGACCCTGCTCCGGCACCGCGAAACTGTCCAACTCGAACGGGACCCCGCGTTTGCGGGCCAGCCGGACCAGTGCGGCGTCGTAGGCCAGCTGGTCGGCCGCCGCCTGGAGCGCCCATCCCGGGTCGGTCCGCTCCGCGTGCTTCTCCAGGACGTGCCGGAGCCTGATCAGCTCGGCCAGCGGTCCCGACGAACGCGGAGGCACGGAGGCCGACGCGTCACCGTCGTCACTCAGCACCGCCTCCAGCAGCTCCACGTACATGGGGTTCATGTGACCTGGCGCAGCAGCACCCGCTCCCCCGGTCGCCCGGGGACCGGCCGCCACATGCACCGCTCCTCCGACCCGCCGCTAGTCGACCGGCCCGCGGCGGATCACGGACTCTGCTGACTGGTATGCCTGGCGCATGTCGTCGACGAGCTTGTCGAACCCGTCGCGCATCGAGCCCAGGTTGGCGCCGGCGTCATGGGGCATCTCCCGCAGCCGGTTCTTGGCGGCCAGGTAGGCGTTCTCGGCGACGGCCGCCTTGTCCCGCACGGCTTCCGAGACGTCCTTGGACGCCAGGTCGGCCTGCACCAGCAGATCGTCGATCCGGGCCCGCCACTCCTCGAGCACCCGTTCGAGCCGCTCGATCGTGGTGTCGCCGTCGGTGCCCTCGGTGGCGTCCGATCCCTTGTCGGTGGTTGTGGCCATGACTCCTCCTCATCAGGGATTTCGTCCCTTGTCGTTACGCCCAGGATGGTCGCCTCCCGGAAGACCCGGTAGGGCCGAACGTCCCGACGCCAGACCCGGTCACGTGTGGGGTCATGGCGCAAACGACCTGGTGATGAGGCAGTTCGGCCCTAGATGGACGGCACCTTGCCCCGACATGATGGAGGTGCCCCGCAGCCCCGCCCCGGTCGGGGGGTCGGCCGGCGTGGCGTGGTACGAATAGGACTGGTCCCTGCGAGCGGAGGTGGAGGACATGGGCATCGAGCCGATCATGGCGGCGGAGTCCGAGGTGGCGGGCGATCCGGTGGCCCCGCCCCGGATGGAGTTCGACGTCCCGAGGGGGTTGGCCGACTGGCGCGGCGACGTGGCGCTCGAACTGTGGGTCGAGACCGATGCCACGCCGCCCCGCGTCCGTCTGGCGGGCCGTCTCGACGCTTCGACGGCCGCCAACGTGGCCCAGGTCGTGGGCGAGCTGCTGGCCGACGGATCGCCGGAGATCGAGCTGTACACCGAGGGGCTGCGGGCCGTCGACTCCTCCGCTCTCGGCGCACTGGCCGACATCGAACGCCAGGTGCGGGACGGGGGCGGGTCCCTGGTCCGGGTCGGACCGTCCGCCGGACCGTTCGGGCGGTCGCGTCGGGGTTCCGCGCCGCCGGCGGCCCGCACCTGACCGCAAGGCTTCCATCGGGCACCCGGGTCCGGGGGCATCGTACGATCGAGGGCGTGCCCGTCCCCGGAACCCCCGACCCGCCGGACGGCTATCCCGGTGACCTCGACGTCAACGAGCACCTGCGGGACGGGTCCGAGGTCCGGTTCCGTCCGATCCTCCCGGCCGACGGTGACGCCCTTGTCACCTTCCACGACGGGCTGTCGTCCCAGTCGGTCTACCGTCGCTTCTTCTTCGTGCATCCCCACCTGACCGGGGCCGAGGTGGAGCGGTTCACCCATGTCGACTACGTCGACCGGATGGCCTACACCGTGTTCGACGGAGTCGCCATGGTGGGCGTGGGCCGCTACGAGCGGATCCCGGGCACCGCCGAGGCCGAGGTCGCCTTCGTCGTCACCGACGACCATCAGCACCTCGGGATCGGCACGCTCCTGCTCGACCACCTGGCCGACGCGGCCCGCTCCCACGGGGTCGAGACCTTCGTGGCCCAGACCCTGTCGGACAACCGGGACATGCTCGGCGTGTTCCTGGCGTCCGGCTTCCCCGTGGCCACCAGCGCGTCGGCCGGCACGGTGACCCTCCGCTTCCCCATCCGCCCCGGGGAGGACTACCTCGCCGCCCGTGCGTCCCGACGGCCGACAGCCGACGGAACTCCGTCGCCGTCGCCCGGGACGTAGCGGTCCACGACCCTGCCGTCGTCGACCACGACCACCTCGTCCAACGTGGGGAGATCCTCGTCCCGATGGGTGATCAGCACCAGGGTGCCCCCCTCGGTGGCCGCCAGCACGTCGTGGATCAACCGGCGCGCCGTGGGCCGGTCCAGCCCCGACGTCGGCTCGTCGAGCACCAGCACCGGCGCGCCGGCCAGCAGCGCCCGGGCCAGAGCGACCCGCTGGCGCTGCCCGCCCGACAGCTGGGCACCGCGCTCGCCGACCGGGGTGTCGAGGCCGAGGGGCAGCGAGTCGATCCAGGGACCCAGCTGCGCTCCGCGCGCCGCCGCGGCGATGTCGTCGGCCGACGCGCCGGGCCGGGCCACCGCGATGTTGCCGCTGATGGTGGTGGGGAAGAGGTGGGCCTCCTGGCCGACCCATCCGATGCGCGAGCGCACGTCGTCCTGGCGGAGCCGGTCGAGGGCGGTGCCGCCGAGCCGGGCCCGCCCCGACTCGAGCTCCCAGAAACGCAGGAGGACGTTGACGATGCTGCTCTTGCCCGCCCCGCTCGGCCCGACGACCGCCACCCTTCGGCCCGGGACGACCTCGAGGTCCAGCCCGTCCAGCGCCCGGGGCCCGTCGGCCCGGTAGCGGAGCACGGCGTCCTCGGTGCCGATACCGATACCGTCCGGCAGCGGGGCCGGGTCGACGGGGTCGACCACCGGCACGTCGAGCTCGGCCACCGACAGGAGCCGCTCCGCGGCCTCGGTGTGGTCGGCCAGGCGCGACACCGCGTCGGCGGCGGGCAGCACGACCTCGAACGTCCCCAGCGCCACGAGTGGGAGGACCGCGACCATGGACGCCGGGAGCTGGTGGGCGGCGATGGCCGCGGTGGCGGCCACCAGGGTCCCGATCACGGCGGCGCCGGTGGCCGCCACGACCGCCGCGGCGACGGCCCCGTCCGACCACGACCGGCGCCGGGCCCGCCGCTCGAGTGCGGCGTCGGTCGCCAGCACCCGCTCGAGGTACTCCTCGTCCCGTCCCATGGCCACCAGGTCGGGTGCGGCGGCCAGCAGCTCGACCACGTCGGCGGCGAGTGCCCCGCGCAGCGCGCCCTCGCCGGTGCCGAGCCGGCGCCGACGGACCCAGGCCAGGCCCGAGGCGGCACCCGTCCCGACGACCAGGCAGGCCCCGAGGACCAGACCGCCGGTCGGCAGCAGCAACGCGACGGCCCCGACGGTCAGCACGCTGGTGACCAGGGCGGTCACGAGCGGGGCGACGCCGCGCAGGTACACGTCCTGGAGGAGGTCGACGTCAGCGGTGGCGCGGGCCAGCAGGTCCCCGTTGCGCCATCCGGCGATCCCGGCCGGCGACCGGGGGGCGACCTGGTCGTAGAGCCACAGGCGGACCCGGCCCAGGGCACCGAGTGCGGCATCGTGGGAGACGAGCCGCTCGGCGTAGCGCAGCGGTCCCCTCCCGAGGGCCAGTAGCTGCACGGCGGCCATGAGCAGGGTCAGCGTGTAGAGGGGCGGCCGCAGTGCCGCCTTGTCGATCAGCGCGCCCGAACAGGCGAGCAGCCCCACGGTGCACAGCGCGGCGGCGGTGCCCAGCGCCGTCCCGAGCAGGAACCGTCGCAGGTCGGGCGCACCGATCCGCAGGATCCGGGCCAGCGGGCCCGGGCGGCGCGCCGGGTGGGTCCGACCGCTCATCGTGCCGCCTCCGGTCCGGCACCGGAAGGACCGGCCATGACCCCGGCCCGTTCGGGACCGGGTGCACCTGTATCCACCAGCCTGCCGGCCACCAGGGTGAATGTGCGGTCGACCCGGCCCACCAGCCCGCCCCGATGGGCGGCCATCACCACCGTGCGACCCTCGAGCCACGGGGTCAGGAGCTCCCGCAGCGAGTCCTCGCGTCCGGCGTCGAGGTGGGCGGTCGGCTCGTCGAGCAGGACCACGGGCACGTCGCGCAGCACCGCCCGGCCGAGGGCGATGCGCTGACGCTCGCCGGCGCTGAGGGTGAGCCCGCCCTCGCCCACCGGCGTCGCCAGCCCGTCGGCCAGTCGTGCCACCAGACCGTCCAGTCCCGAGCACTCGACGGCCCGTGTCAGCTCGGCCCCGGTGGCTCCCGGGTTGCCGAGCCGGAGGTTGTCCTCGAGCGTGCCCCGGACCAGGGTGGGCCGCTGCGGGACCCAGGCCACCCGGGCCCGCCACTCGCGCAGCAGGCAGTCCGCCAGGGGCTCGTCGCCGATGCACACCTCGCCGCGGTCCGGTGTCACGAACCCGAGGAGCACGGTAAGCAGCGTCGACTTGCCCGAGCCCGATTCGCCCACCACGGCGACGTGGGCACCGGGTTCGAGCACCAGTTCGACCTCGTCGAGCACGGGGACGGTCCGACCCGGGTACCGCACGGTGACCTCGTGGAGCCGGATGGGGTGCGTGGCCGGGTCGGGAAGGGGGCGCACCGACCGCACGTCGTCCCCTCCGGCGCCGGCCGCCGTGTCGGCGTCGTCCAGCACGTCGAGGATCCGCCCGGCTGCGGCACGGCCCTCGGCGCTGGAGTGGAACTCGGCGCCGGCGCGGCGCAGCGGGAGGTAGACCTCGGGGGCCAGCACGAGGACGGCCAGCGCGGTGCCGATCTCCATGGAGCCGTGCAGCAGGCGCAGGCCCAGGAACAGGGCGACCAGCGCGGTGCCCACCGAGGCCAGCGTCTCGAGGGCCAGGGAGGACAGGAAGGCCACCTTGAGGGTGGACATCGTCTCGTCGCGGAGCTCGCCGTTCGCCCGCTCGAGCGTGGCCCGACCGTCGTCCGCCCGGCCGAACGCCCGCAGGGTGGGGAGGCCCTGCAGCAGGTCGTAGAACGTGGCGGCCAGGCCCGAGAGCCGCTCCCACTGGAGCGAGGCACTCCGGGTGGCCTCCAGACCGAGCAGGATCATGAAGAGGGGGATGACGGCCGCGGTCACCACCAGGATGACCGCCGAGAACCAGTCCTCGGCGACGATCCAGGCCAGCAGCACGAACGGGGTGAGCGCCGCCAGCACCGCGGTGGGCAGGTAGCGGGCGAAGTAGGCGTCGAGCGCGTCGATCCCCTGGGTGGCGGAGGTGGCGAGCTCGCCGGTGCGCTCCCCGGCCAGCCAGGCGGGGCCGAGCTCGACGGCCCGGGCCAGCAGCTGGCGGCGGAGGGTGGAAGTGACCCGGGACGAGGTCCGGTGGGCGGCCACCTCCCCGGCCCAGGCGCACAGCCCCCGGACGGCGAATGCGGCAGCCAGCCCGATCAGCAGCGGCATGGTCCGGGCGACATCGGCGTGCCCGATGAGCACCTCCTGGACCACCGCCCCCAGCAGCACCGCCTGGGCGACGAGCGCGGCGGTCCCCACCAGGCCGACCACCACCGCCCCGATCAGGTAGTGGCGGGTGGCGGTGGCCCGCCGGATCAGTCGGGGGTCGACCGGACCCCGACCCGGGCTGTCCGCCGGGCTCAGCGGGAACCGCCGTCGCCGGTCGGCGCGGCGGCCGGGTCGGCCGGGTCGGCCGCGGGCACGGAGGTGCCGGACGGATCGGCCGCGCCCGACGGTTCGGCGACCGGCAGCACGGCCCCGATGGCGGGCCGGCGTACCCTGGCCCGGAACACCCAGTAGGACCAGCTCTGGTAGACGAGCACGAGGGGCGTGAAGATGAGCGCCACGATGGTCATGACCTTGAGCGTGTAGGGCGCCGACGAGGTGTTCCCGATGGTCAGGTTGAAGGCGGGGGAGATGCTCGACACCATGACCCGCGGGTAGAGGTTGAGGAAGATGGTGGCGATCAGGCCGACCATGGCCACCGCGTTGGCGATGAACGCCCACCCGGCCATCTTCTCGCGCATGAGCCAGGCCACGGCGGCGACGGCGACGACGGCCAGGATCGGCACGAACGGCGGGACGATGCCCACGTCATGGATGTTCCGGGCGTTCACGTAGGTCCAGGCCAGGAAGGCGACGAGCGCCACGGTGGCGGCCGGGGCCAGGACCTTGGCCGTGCCCTCGGCACGCTCCTTGATGTCGTCGGTCGTCTTCAGGCTCAGGAAGATGCTGCCGTGCAGGGCGAAGAGGAGGAGTGTCGTTAAGCCGCCGAGGAGGCTGTAGACGTTCAGCAGGTTGAAGAACGAACCCAGGTACGTCTGGTGCGGGCCGATGGGGGTACCCCGCAGGATGTTGGCGAAGGCGACGCCCCACAGCAGCGACGGGACCAGACTGCCCCAGAAGATGGCGTGGTCCCAGGCCAGGTGCCACTTCGGCATCTCCCGCTTGGAGCGGTACTCGAACGCCACGCCCCGGAAGATCAGCGCGGCCAGGATCAGGAACAGCGGGAGGTAGAAGCCGCTGAACAGCGTGGCGTACCAGTTGGGGAAGGCGGCGAAGGTGGCGCCGCCGGCCACCAGGAGCCAGACCTCGTTGCCGTCCCAGACCGGGCCGATGGTGTTGATCATCACCCGGCGGTCGAGGTCGGACTTCCCGATGACGGGGAGGAGCATGCCCACACCGAAGTCGAAGCCCTCGAGGACGAAGTAGCCCACCCACAGGACGGCGATGATGAGGAACCAGAAGATCTCCAGTCCCGTGTAGGCGGGTGCGGCGGTCGCGATCGTGATCATCGTGCAGTCTCCCTGTCGATCAGTAGATGAGGGCCGGGACCCGGTCGTCGGCGTCGTCCGCCCGGTCGGCGTCCTCGTCGGCGCCGCTCCCGTCGGTCGGCTTGGGCTGGCCGTGTTCGTCGACGCCCTCGGCAGGCAACTTGGCGTACCTGGCCATCAGGCCGAAGTCGATGAGGGCGAGGATGCTGTAGATCGCCGTGAACCCGATCAGCGTGGTCACCACGTAGCCGGTGCCGATCGGGGACACGCCCTTCGCCGTCCGGAGGAGTCCGTAGACCACCCAGGGCTGCCGGCCCACCTCGGTGAAGATCCAGCCGGTGGCGTTGGCCAGGAACGGGAGCAGCAGGGCGGGGACCGCCAGGCGCAGGAACCACTTCGACGTGTCCACCTTGCGGCGGTACATCAGCCACAGGCCCCAGACGAGTCCGACCAGCATGACGATCCCACACCCGACCATGATCCGGAAGGTCCAGTAGGTGACCCACAGGACCGGGATGTAGCTGCCCTTGCCGTAGGTGGCGGTCTCCTTGGCCTGGACCTGGTTGATGCCCTGGACCGGACCGTCCCAGCTGTTGTCGGACAGGACCGAGAGTGCGTGGGGGATGCGGATCTGGAAGATCGGGTCGCCGGACAGGTTGCCGATGGTCAGCAACGAGAAGCTGGCGCCGTTCTGCGTGTTGTACTGGGCCTCGGCCGCGGCCATCTTCATGGGCTGCTGAGTCTCCATCAACCGGGCCTGGTTGTCGCCGAAGAACATGGTGGCGACGATGGCGATCGACCCGACGATCAGGGCCAGCTTGGCCGACGTGGAGAAGACGGGGTGGGCGGTGGTGCCTGCCTTCTGCGACCGCTTCAGGTGCCAGGCGCTGATGCCCAGCACGAGCATGGCCGCCGTCACCAGGGCCGCCGTGAACACGTGGAGGAAGGAGCTGATCAGCGTGCTGTTGGACATGACCGCCCAGAAGTTGGTCATGATCGCCCGGTCGCCCTCGATCTTGTAGCCGACCGGGTGCTGCATCCAGGCATTGGCCGCCAGGATGAAGTACGCCGACAGCATGGTGCCGATGCTCACCAGCCAGATCGAGGCCAGGTGCACCCGGTCGGACACCTTGCCTCTCCCGAAGATCCAGATCCCGAGGAACGTGGACTCGAGGAAGAAGGCCAGGAGCGCCTCGACGGCCAGCGGTGCGCCGAACACACTGCCCACGTAGCGGGAGTACATGGACCAGTTCATGCCGAACTGGAACTCCTGCACGATGCCGGTCACGACGCCGATGGCGAAGTTGATCAGGAAGAGGCGTCTCCAGAAGACCGCCATCCCCTCCCAGGTGGCCCGCTTCGCTTCGTCGTCCCTCGCCCGGTACGCCGCGGTCTGCATGATGGCCAGCAGCAGCGCGAGCCCGATGGTGAGTGGGACGAAGATGAAGTGGAACACGGTCGTGATCCCGAATTGCCAGCGTGAAAGTATGAGTGTCATCGCCGACTACTCAATCAGTCACCAAATGGCCAACCTAGGGGCGAAAGTCCCAAAAGTGATCGCGATCACAATGAAAATCGTCTGACCAGATAGGACGATCACCCGGGTCCGTTCCGTCGGGGCGCCTGCAACCCGTCACGACGGGTCTGCGCCGCTCAGATCAGGAAGAACTCTTCCTCTTCGTCGGCGGTGGACGGGGCACTTCGCCCGACGGCCGGCTCCGTGCCGGATGCGTGCGGTGCCGCGTCGCCCACCGACCGTCGCCCACCCGCCGGCGGGGGGAACCCGACCATCCGTCCGGTCTCGAGCAGCGCCCGATCGAACACCGGCTCGACGACGTCGATCACCGAGTGGAAGTGCCCGAACAGCTCGAAGGAGATCATCCCGAACAGCTGGGTCCAGGCGATGACGGCCCGGACCACCACCTCGTCGGGGGCATGGGGGAAGGCGAGGTCGGCGAGCCGTCTGGACTCGGCGAGCACGCCGACGTCGAGCGGGGGGAGGGCCGGGCCGAAGTCGGGTGGAGCCAGCTCGCCGGCCAGCGCCGCCTCGTCGACCAGCGTGGCCAGGACGAACGTCACCCGGCTGGCCGGTCCGATGGTGTCCTCGGGGGCGCGGTAGCCGGGGACCGGCGACCCGTACACCAGCGCGTACTCGTGGGGGTGGTCGAGCGCCCAGGACCGGATGGCCAGACCGACCGCCCGCCAACGGCCGCCGTAGTCGTGCCGGGCGTTGCGGGCGTCGGCCGCCTCCGCGGCAGCGCCGATGGCGTCGTAGGCGTCGACGATCAGGGCGGTCAGCAGGTCGTCACGGCTGGGGAAGTACCGGTAGATGGCTGACGACGCCATCCCGAGCGCCCGGGTGACGGCCCGCAGCGACAGGCCGGACGCCCCCTCGGCGGCCAGCTGCCGGCGGGCTTCCTCCTTGATCTCCCCGGTCAGCTCGAGTCGCATGCGGGCCCGGAGTCCGGTGGAAGGAGGCATGACCTCAGCCTGCCATATCGAGAGCGGTACATCAATACATGAGCAGTGCTCTTGCAATGGGCGTGAAGATGGTGAATACTGGTCCAGGAAGAGAGCAGTGCTCACAACAAGGAGGCAGACATGGGACACCACGCCATTGTCGGAGCGGGGTCGGTCGGGACGGCTGCCGCACTGGCCCTCGTCGCACAGGGACATGAGGTGGTCATGGCGACCCGGTCCGGGTCCGGACCCGACCACCCGGCGATCCGGAAGGTCGCCTGCGACGCCGGAGACCCGGTGGCCCTGGCCGCGGCCGTCGGTCGGCCGGACGCGCTCTACAACTGCGCCAACCCGCCGTACCACCGGTGGCCGCAGCTGTGGCCGCCCATGGCCACGGCGATGCTGGAGGTGGCCACCTCGTCGGGGGCGGTGCTCGTGACCATGGGCAACCTCTACGGGTACGGGCCGGTCGGCCATCCGATGACCGAGGACGACCCTCTGGCGGCCACCGGCACCAAGGGCAGGATCCGGGCCGGCATGTGGGGCGACGCTCTGGCCGCCCACCGGGCCGGACGGGTCCGGGTCACCGAGGCCCGGGCATCCGATTTCTACGGTCCCGGCGTCGTCGAGACGAGCTTCTTCGGGCGGAACGTCCGCCGGCTACTCGCCGGCAGGAAGGCCTACGTGATGGGGGACCCCGATGTTCCCCATGCGGCCACCTTCGTCCCCGACGTGGGTCGGACGCTGGCCGTGCTGGG
>Ga0302279_10007692_pt1 | contig 10916 bp, 5 predicted proteins | sample III_Bog_N3_3_FD_194541 | JGI IMG/M metagenome (GOLD analysis project Ga0302279, IMG submission 194541) | Peat permafrost microbial communities from Stordalen Mire near Abisko, Sweden - III_Bog_N3_3 | ecosystem: Environmental > Terrestrial > Soil > Wetlands > Peat | place: Sweden: Abisko...
GAAGTTGTCGCCGTGGACTCCGGGCATCGTCTGGACGAGCACCGCGGTGGTCCCCATCACCGGGGTGTCGTGGATGAGCCCCGCGTCGTCCGGGTTGATGTCGACGAGCGGCAGGCGATCCGGGATCGTCGTCGGGTCCTTCACCATCGCGAGCGTCGAGTTGCCCGAGTTCGTGCCGACGTTCGGCACAGCGAGCCCCAGGCCGAGCGCGCGCGCGAGCGATTCGTTCGACTCGTTGGGGACGTACGCGTCGTAGACGACCGAGATCTGCAGGACGTTCTTCGGCGTGAGCGCCTTCATGCTCACGGTCGCCGGGCTGTTCACGACGTACTTCGCGTACGTAAGCGGGTCACCCGGGTCCATGATGTTCTGGAGGAAGTTCATGAGCGGGTGCGACTCGGTCAGGTGGTCGTCGGTCGCGCCGAAATTCAACCCCGCGAAGTTGAGCTCCGCGCCCACGTCGGGCGAGTGCGCCGCGAGCTCGATCATGACGCCGCCGCCGGCCACGTTGAAGACCCAGCTCTTGATGAGCGGCTCGATGGCCGCCGCCGCTGCGCCCTGGATCGAGCCGAGCGAGTTGCCGAAGTAGGCGATCTTCGTCGCGTCGATCTTCGGGGTCGTCGCCCCGGTCTGGAGCGGCACGAGGTTGGGGCTGCTGGCGAGCACCCGGGCGAGCTGCGACGTGTCGATCTCGGCCTGCCGGAACTGGTCGCGGATGGCGCCGATGTCGAGGAGCTCGCCGAAGAGATCGTTCAAGCCGTTGGTCGGCCCGTCCGCGAGCCCGTCGGGCCCGGAGTAGGTGCCGCCGCCGCCCGCGAAGTTGTTCACCTTGTCGACCTGGAGGGCCGTCTCGGGGGCGCGCGCGCCGAACGTGACGCTGTCGATCGCCGCGACCATCCACCCCTGATTCGCGAACGTGTTCGCCAGGTTGAACGCCTCCACGGCGCGCGACTCCCCGAGCCCGTGCTGCACGATGACGATCGGGTAGCCGTTCGCCGGCATCGGCGTGTTCGGGACGAAGAACGTGACCCAGATCGGGACGGTCGGCTTCGTCGCGTCGGTCATGACGTTGCCGCTCGTGTCGTAGGTGAACGTCGCGCCCCCCGCCACCTGGTACGCCTGCGAGGGGGACAGGTAGTTCTGCGCCTGGAAGACGGCGGTGCCGACGGCGGCGAGCTTGTTGTGTGCGCGCACCGAGAGGTCCGCGTTGGGATCGTCCGAGCCGTCCGGGAGCGTCGGGGCGGTGACTGCGCCGAAGTAGTCGTCGAGCGAAGCGGTGAACCCGGTGGGCAACGTGCCGCCTACGGGAGCCGCGAACCTCACGGCGCCCATCGCCCCCATCGAGGTCTGGTCCCACGCGAGCTTCGGGACCGCGATGCTGTCGAGGCTCGTCCGCATCTGGATGAGCACCTTGCTCGCGGACGTGGTCGTGAACGGGGCGATGTCGACGATCGTGCTGTGGTCCGTGGCGAGCGCGCTCTGGAGGAGCGTGTTGGCGGTCGAGAGCGCGGCCGGGTAGAGCGCCGTGGCGGGTGTGGCGTGCGCGAGCGCGAGGAAGTCCGCGGTGGCGGTGAGGTTCTTGCCACTGGCCCCCCCGGAGCCCAGCGTCTTCACGCGGCTCGTGACGACCGTCGCGTACTTGTGCCCTTCTTGAAGCACGACGCCCCGGCCCGGTCCGACCGCGAGCGCCGGTCGATAGCCCATCGTGCTGAACGCGCGATCGTCGTGGAACGCGGCGCGGCACGGGATTCGCGCGGCGCTCCCGGTCGCGGAGAGATCGATGAGGAACACGGAGCTGGTGTCGGCCACGCAGGCCGCTTCGTTCACGGGGAGCGTCGCCGGGTCGAGCGTCGCGATGCCGGTCGTCTCGGACGGGTCGTCGACGTAGAAGATCGACTGCGCGATGGGGGAGAAGCCGTTCTGCTTGGCGAGCTCGCTGGTGATGAAGGTGCTGCTGTTGGTGATGACCGACGCGGCCCCGGGGATGGGGTTCACGATGGTGCCGGTGGTCGTCAGGTAGACGTCGCTGGGGAAGGGGACGTCGAGCAGGTTCGGGACGGTCGTCCCGTCGTAGAGGAAGCGTGCGGTAGGAGCTGCGCCCCCCCCGCCCCCTTCGGCCGTCGCGTCGGGGTTGGTCTTCGCGGTGTCGTGCGCCGCGTCCTTGCTCGCGTCCGCGCCGCCGTCCTTCCCGGAGCCGCCATGGCCGTCCGTGCCGGTATCCGGCGTCCCGCTCCCACCCGAGCTACTGCTGCTGCACGCGGCCGCTGCCCCTGCGAGAACCAAGACTGCCCACGTACCGACGTGCTTCCTAGCCATGAAACCTCCTTAAGAGCGCGGCGCCGCGCGAATTGCGGAACCGTGACCCGTTCGCGGGTTTACTGCAAGTCTTGCGTGGTTCGGGGAGCGGGTAGCCTCGACGCGACGCCCAACGAAAAGCCCTCCATCGACTCGCTCCTCGGGGGGAGGCCCGGTGAGGTCTGCGCGAGAGGGCGCTCGGGAATCTCGCTCTCTGATCAAGGAGCCGTTGGGGCCGCAGTGACCGTGTCGAGCCTCGTGCAGAGCTGGGGGAAAGATTCGACGCATCCGAACCTCGTGCAGAGCGGCTGGGCGAAAGATTCGACGCATCCGAACCTCGTGCAGAGCGGCTGGGCGAAAGATTCGACGCATCCGAACCTCTTGCAGAGCGGCTCGGGAACAGATTCGACGCATCCGAACCTCTTGCAGAGCGGCTGTGGACCTTGCTTGCGAGGAGGGGGGCCGGGGGGGAGGAGTCTCGCGGTTCGCGGCGTGGAGCTCGCCCTGCGCCAGGATCATACTCGCTGATTCAGCGGCCCACTCGCGGCTCGCGGCCCCCTCTGCGTCGCGAGGCCCTCTACCGCAGCGTCCGTGCCCGATGCTCCGACACCCACGGCGACAGCCGCGACCCGGCTTCCCCTTCGTCGGCCGTCTTCACGCCGCTCACCCGTTCCATGCGTGCGGCGGCGATCGCGATCGCGACCGCGAGCGGCTCCCGATCGGCCGGCTCGATCTCGGCGTAGCCGACGAGCGAGTCCTTCTCGCGGTCGAGGAACCCCGTGTCGTAGTGCCCCTTCACGAAGTCGGGGTGGCTGAAGAGCCGCTGGTGGAACGCGAGGTTCGTCTTGATGCCCGTGACGACGTACTCCGACAGCGCGCGTCGCATGCGCTCGACGGCGCGCTCGCGGGTCGGGGCCCAGACGCTGAGCTTCGAGATGAGCGGGTCGTAGAAGCTCGAGATGACGCAGCCGGGGTAGGCGCCGCCGTCGTCGCGCACGCCAGGGCCGCTCGGGGTCACGAGGCTCTCGATCTGGCCTGGAGAGGGGAGGTAGCCGCTCGCGGGATCCTCGGCGTAGACGCGGCACTCGATGGCGGCGCCGCGCGAGTGGAGGTCCTCCTGCTTGAAGCCGAGCTCTTCGCCCTGAGCAACCCGCACCATCTCGCGCACCAGGTCGAGGCCGCTCACGAGCTCCGTGACCGGGTGCTCGACCTGGAGCCGCGTGTTCATCTCGAGGAAGTAGAAGTTGCCGTCGTCGGCGAGCAGGAACTCGAACGTGCCGGCCGAGAAGTAGCCCACGGCCTTCGCCCCTTGCACCGCGATGGCCCCCATCCGCGCGATGAGCTCGGGCGACGCCGCAGGCGACGGCGTCTCCTCGACGACCTTCTGGTTGCGTCGCTGGATGGAGCAGTCGCGCTCGAAGACGTGCACGAGGTTGCCGTGCTGGTCACCGAGCACCTGGATCTCGACGTGGCGGGGCCGGATGATCGCCTTCTCGAGATACACCGTGTCGTCGCCGAAGAACTTCTTTGCCTCGCTGCGGGCCCGCTCCCACGCGTTCGCCATATCCTCCGCACGCTCGACGAGGCGCATCCCTTTGCCGCCGCCGCCGCTCGCTGCTTTGAGCATGACGGGGAACCCGATCTTCTTCGCCGCCTCCACCGCTTCTTCAGTCGTGCTGCACATCGCGCCGGGAACGATCGGCACGCCTGCAGCCTCCATGCGCGTCCGCGCCGCCGTCTTCGACCCCATCTGCCGCATCGCGCTCGCCGGCGGACCGATGAACACGATGCCGGCCGCCGTGCACGCCTCGGGGAGGAGCGGGTTCTCGCTGAGGAAGCCGTAGCCCGGGTGGATGGCGTCGCAGCCCGACTTCTTCGCGGTGTCGATGATGCGGTCGATGCGGAGGTAGCTCTCGGACGCCGCCGCCGGCCCGATGCCGTACGCCTCGTCGGCCATGCGCACGTGAAGCGCCGCGCGATCGACCTCGGAGTAGACGGCGACGGAGCGGATGCTCATCTCGCGCAGCGTGCGTGCGACGCGGACGGCTATTTCGCCGCGGTTGGCGATGAGGACCTTCTTGAACGAGAGGGTGCGCGGGGCCATGGCGCTCGCATACTACGAACCGAGGGGGCGCGTGGAGGCCTCGCGCGCGCGCGAGCTGCGGCGCCGCTATTCGCCGAGGCACATGCGCATGGTGCAGGGCATCGCGCGGGCGTTGCACTTCTCCTCGCACGGGGTGAGACGCCCGTTGTTCTCGTCTCCCCTCACGGGGCACGCGAAGACGCACTTGTGGCGTACCTCGCAGCGCTCGTCGCAGTGGTTCTTTGCGTAGAACGTCTTCCCGATGCCGAAGCACTCATCGAGCTGCTTCTCGCAGCCGCCGCTGTCGCAGCGGTCCATCGTCCCCACGCACGCCTGTTTGCACTCCGCCGTCGTCGCCGCGCAGGCTTTCCGGCACGTGAGGTCGCTGCACGCCGCTTCGCAGCTCCCGCACGCAGTCGTGCATCGCGCATCGCATGACGCGCACGTGGACTGACATCCGTCCTTGCACGTCTCCTGCGCGTCGCCGCAATCGGTCCGAACGCACGCCTGCTGCATCGCGAACCGGCACGCGAAGGGGTTCTCCGGCGCCCACGTCGTGGGGCCTTCCGGCGGTGGCCCGGGGGTGAAGGTGCAGCTCTCTGCGAGCGCCGACACGACGCGCGGATCGGTCCACGTGGTGGGCCACGGGTCGAGCGGGGCAGGCGGCTCGGGCGCTTTCGCGGGAGCGCTCGCGACGGGAGCCACGACCGTCGGGATCGCAGACGGCGTTGGAGTCGCGGTGTTCGTCGCGGCGCACGCCACCATCAATACGAGAACCGTCACCCACGACAGCCCGATGCCCGCGCGCAAGGCCATGAAGCACCCCTAAACGAAAAAAGGGACGCGCACGAGGCACGTCCCTTCTTTGAGAAGAGCGACGACTGAAACAGCTTCAGATTGGCTCGTAGACGCCGGTCAGCCGAGGCGGGAGCGAGGAGCGCGCGGAGCAGCCTTCTGGCTGTGAGCACGCACCGGAGCGACTAACGAAGGCTCACCGGATGGCTACGAGTCAAGCTGGGGCTGTTTACCAGCGGTCTCGCTTGCCGCCACCCCCGCCGCCGCCTCCACCGCCGCCGCCACCCCCACGACCGCCGCCACCACCTCCACGACCGCCGCCACCACCTCCACGACCGCCGCCGCCACCGCCGCCGAAGCCACCACCGCCGCCGCCGCCACCGCCGCGGTTCTGACGCTCTTCGGCTTCGTTGACGCGGAGCGGACGCCCGTCGAGGAGCGCGCCGTTCATCTCTGCGATGGCCTTCGCGGCCTCGGCAGCAGAGCCCATCGTGACGAATGCGAACCCACGCGACTGGCCCGTCTCGCGGTCGGAGACAACGTGAACGTCCGTGATCTCACCGAAGGCGGTGAATGCAGCGCGGACGGACTCCGCGGTGGACTGGAAGGAGAGGTTTCCGACGTAGAGGCGATTACCCATCGTTTTCTCGATTCTGTAGAGTCGGCTCGAAGAACAGAACGTCCAGGCGTTGAGCGAGCCGCTCCGACGTCGGACCCAGGCAGAGGCAGTGCTTTCCCATACCCATGATGCACGATTCTGGAGCCCGCGTCCGCTTTCGCTGTCCGGCGACCGACCGGGCTGGTAAGCGCCGGGCACGATGCTCTCTCCGGACCTTGTCTCCCTCATTGGCCCGGAGCTCGCAGGAGCTCTTGCGCAGCGTGGTTTCACCGGCCTAACCACCGTTCAGGAGGCCGTGCTCGACCCCGCCATCGCGGACCGCGATCTCCGGGTCACCTCGCAGACCGGCTCGGGCAAGACGGTCGCTCTCGGGCTGGCCATCCGGCATCTGGTCATCGGGGAGACGGCGTCCAAAGGGGGGGCTGCGCGTCCGAGGGCCATGGTGGTCGCCCCCACACGCGAGCTGGCGCACCAGGTGGAGCAGGAGCTGACGTGGCTCTACGCGCCGCTCGGCCTCAAGGTGGTCACGACGACGGGCGGTTCGAGCGCACGAGACGAACGACGGGCGCTCGGGACGGGGCCCGCGGTGATCGTGGGGACTCCGGGGCGCCTGCTCGATCACCTGTCACGCAAGAGCATCGACGCGTCGCAGGTCGCGGTCGTCGTCCTCGACGAGGCCGATCGCATGCTCGACCTCGGCTTCCGCGAAGACCTCACGGCCATCCTCGGCTACCCGCCCCCCGAGCACCGCACGCACCTCGTTTCGGCCACGTTCCCTCACGTCGTGCGCGCGCTGGCCGACAGCGTGCAGAAGAACCCGGCCCATGTGGAAGGCACCCGCCTCGGCGCGGCCAACGTCGACATCGTGCACCGCATCGTGCTCGTCGATCCGAAGGAGAAGGTCGGCGCGGTCGTCAATATCCTGCTCGCCAAGCCCGAGGAGCAGGCGCTCGTCTTCGCGCGCACCCGGGCCGACGTCGCGAGCCTCGCCAAGGAGCTGGCGGCGGCGAAGTTCGCGGTGGGCTCGCTGTCGGGCGAGATGGATCAGGTCGCGCGCAACCGCGCGATGGCCGCGTTCAAGAAGGGGACGCTGCGCGTGCTCGTGGCGACCGACGTTGCCGCTCGCGGCATCGACGTGCAGGACATCGCGCACGTCATCCACGCCGACGCCCCGAGCGACGCCGACACGTACACGCACCGCAGCGGTCGTACCGGCCGCGCGGGACGCAAGGGAATGAGCTCGGTGCTCGTGACCATGACGGGCTTGCGGCAAGCGAGCTTTTTGCTCGGACGCGCAGGAGTTGCGTTCCGCGTCGAGCCGGTGCCGAGCGCCGACGAGATCCGCAAGGCGTCGGACGAGCGTCTCTTCACGGAGCTCGCGATCGACGACGTCGAAGGCGTAGAAGAGGCGCCGGCGCGCGTCCAGGCGATTGCGGCGCGCCTCGCCGAGTCCCCGAACGTGGTTCGCACGCTCTCTCGTCTGCTCGCGCGGGTGCGGGGTGCCGAAGCCTCCGAGCCGCTCGACCTGCGCCGCATCGAGCCGACGGCGGAGCGACCGAGATCGAACGACCGCGGTCGCACGTTCGATCGCGATCTGCCGCGCGCGCCGGTGCCCGGGATGCCGCTGCCGCGCCCGAGCCGACCGGACATGGGGTTCTCCGCCGTCGGCCCTCGCCGCGGGGGCGACTCGCGCTCGTACGACCGTGGTCAGGATGCGCGGCCGCCGCGGCCTGCGCGTGACGATGGGCGCGAGTGGGCGTCGTTCCGCGTGACGTGGGGTGCCGACCATGGAGCGGACGCGCGACGTCTCTTGGCGGTCGTATGCCGACGAGGCGGGATTCGCGGGACGGACGTGGGAGCCATCCGCGTCGGGTCTCACTCGTCGACGGTCGATGTCGCGAGCAACGTCGCAGCCGAGTTCGAGCAGGCGGCCGGTGCGCAGGATCCGCGCGAGCCGATGGTGCGCATCATGCCGAACCGTCCGGGCGTGCTGCCTGCCGCCGCCGCCGCGGTCGCCGCTCCCCAGGAGTCTTCGTCGGCTCCGCCCCCGCCGCCCCGTCAAGCCCCGCCGCCCCGCGGCGCAAGGCCCGATGGGTATCGACCCAAGCCGGCGCCGCGCGATTCGGACGGGGGCAAGGACGAAGGGTCGTTCAAGCGCGTGCCCTACAAGGGGAGCGCTCCGCACAAACCGGCCGGCGGGGGTGGCGGATACAAAGGCGACACATACAAGCCCCCGACCCGCAAGGGCTCGGACGCGGGCGCAGACGTACGTCCGCGACCGGCGCCGCACGGCAAGCCCGCCGGCTACAAGGGGAAGCGCGAGGAGTTCATCGCCCCCGAGCGCGGTGGACGCCAGCCCCCCAAGCGTCCCAAGTCCTAGCCGTACGGAGCTCCGTCCGCGTCCGGCTCCCGCGATGGCACGTCGCTCGCAAATGGCGCGCTACGATGCGCCCGTCCCCCTGGAGCCCCTGATGCTTACGCCCTTAGCTGCCGAAGAGCTCCGCCTCATCGATGCGTACTGGCGCGCCGCCAACTACCTCACGGTCGGCCAGATCTACCTCCGCGACAACCCGCTCCTGCACGAGCCACTCACGCGCGACCACATCAAGCCGCGTCTGCTCGGCCACTGGGGGACGTCGCCCGGGCTGAACCTCGTCTACGCGCACCTGAACCGCATCATTCGCAGGGACGGCTCGAACGTCATCTTCCTCGCAGGGCCAGGCCATGGCGGGCCTGCGGTGCTCGCGAACGTCTACCTCGAAGGGACGTACTCGGAGGTCTACCCGCGCGTGTCGCTCGGTCTCCCCGGGATGCGCGAGCTCTTTCGCCAGTTCTCGACCCCAGGCGGCGTGCCGAGCCATGTGAGCCCTCCCACCCCAGGCTCGATTCACGAAGGGGGCGAGCTCGGCTACGTCCTCACGCATGCGTTCGGCGCGGTCATGGACAACCCGGACCTCATCGCGGTCGCGGTCGTCGGTGACGGCGAGGCCGAGACGGGGCCCCTCGAAGGGTCGTGGAAGGGCATCAGCTACCTGAATCCTGCGCGCGACGGCGCCGTTCTCCCCGTGCTCCACCTCAACGGCTACAAGATCTCCGGGCCTACCGTCCTCGGGCGCGCGAGCGACGAAAGGATCGCGAGCCTCCTCGGCGGGCAAGGCTACGACGTCCACTTCGTCGAAGGGGTCGATCCGGCGAAGGTCCACCAGGCCCTCGCCGCCACGCTCGACACCTGCTGGTCCAAGATCCGCGCCATCCAGGCCGATGCGCGCACGCGCGCCGCGAGTGTGGCGACAATGCCGCGCTGGCCCCTCATCGTGCTCCGGACGCTCAAGGGGTGGACGGGGCCGAAGACCGTCGACGGCGTGCAGGTCGAGGGGACGTTCCGCGCCCATCAGGTCCCCCTCCCGAACGTGCGCGAGAACCCCGCCCATCTCGCGCAGCTCGAAGCCTGGATGAAGAGCTACTCGCCCGAGACTCTCTTCGACAGCACCGGCCGGCTCGTCCCGTCGCTGCGCGCGCTGGCCCCCGAAGGCGCGCGCCGCATGGGCTCGAACCCGCACGCGAACGGCGGCTCGCTCACGGTCCCGCTCGAGATTCCCGACTACGCCGACTACGCCATCCCCGTCCCTCGCCCCGCCACCGAGCTCCACGAGTCGACGCGCCAGCTCGGCCTCATGCTGCGCGACATCTACAAGAAGAACCCCACGTCGTTCCGGCTCTTCTGCCCGGACGAGACCAACTCCAATCGTCTAGGCCCCGTGCTCGAGGCGTCGAACCGCTGCTTCCTCGAGCCGACGTTCGCGTACGACGATCACATTTCGCCCGACGGCCGCGTCATGGAGGTGCTCAGCGAGCACAACTGCGAGGGGTGGCTCGAGGGGTATCTCCTCACCGGGCGCTATGGCCTCTTCGCGACCTACGAAGCGTTCGCGCTCGTCGTGGCGTCGATGGCGACGCAGCATGCGAAGTGGCTCGAGGTGTGCGACGTGCTTCCGTGGCGCAAGCCCGTCCCGTCGCTCAACATTCTCCTCACGTCGACCTGCTGGCGGAACGACCACAACGGCTTCAGCCACCAGGGGCCTGGCTTCATGGACACCGTGATGAGCAAGAAGGGGACGGTCGCGCGCGTCTACTTGCCGCCGGACGCGAACTGCCTCCTGTCGGTCGCCGACCACTGCTTCCGCTCGAAGATGTACGTGAACCTCATCATCATCGACAAGCAGCCGCAGCTGCAGTGGCTCGACATGGCGGCAGCGCGGGCGCACTGCGCGGCGGGGGTGTCCATCTGGGACTGGGCGAGCAACACGGCGCCTGACCTGGAGCCGGACATCGTGATGGCCTCGGCCGGCGATGTGCCCACCCTCGAGATCATCGCGGCGACGTCGTGGCTCCGTGAGCGTGCGCCGGAGCTCAAGGTGCGGGTCGTCAACGTCGTAGACCTCATGGCGCTCGCGTCGCCGGAGGACCACCCGCACGGCATGACACACGAGCGCTTCACGTCTCTCTTCACCGAGACGAGCGACGTCGTGTTCGCGTTCCACGGCTACCCGAGGCTCGTCCACGAGCAGCTCCACGGACGCGCCAACGCGCCTCGATTTCACGTCAAGGGCTACCGCGAGGAGGGGACGACGACGACCCCCTTCGACATGGTCGTCTTGAACGGCATGAGCCGCTACCATCTCGCGATAGAGGCCATCCGGCGCGCCAAGCGTCCGCTGAAGAACGCAGCCGCGCTCATCGACGCGTGCACCGCGATGCTGAAGCGCCACCGCGAGTACATCCTGAAGAACCTCGAGGACATGCCCGAGGTGCGCGACTGGACGTGGCCGCAGCCGTGAAGGTGCTCTGCGTCAACGCGGGGTCGTCGTCGCTAAAGCTCGCGATGGTGAATGCGCGCGCGGACGGCGAGTCGCGGCTCCGAGACAAGGAGCTCCATGTCACGAAGGACGGTGGCGCCGCGGCCGAGGTACTCGCGGGGGCGCTGCACGAGTGGGGGCAGGGGACACCCGACGCGATCGGTCATCGCCTCGTGCACGGCGGTCCTGATCAGGTCGCACCGCTTCGCATCGACAAGGATGCCCGTGCGCGCCTCGAGAGGGCGGTCCCGTTCGCCCCCCTTCATCT
>Ga0302279_10007710_pt1 | contig 10897 bp, 10 predicted proteins | sample III_Bog_N3_3_FD_194541 | JGI IMG/M metagenome (GOLD analysis project Ga0302279, IMG submission 194541) | Peat permafrost microbial communities from Stordalen Mire near Abisko, Sweden - III_Bog_N3_3 | ecosystem: Environmental > Terrestrial > Soil > Wetlands > Peat | place: Sweden: Abisko...
TTCACCATCAACCCGCACAGCAACAAGCGCGCGCCGGGTTTGCCCAGCACATGGTCGGTGGCGGTCTGCAGTTGGCGGGCGACATAGTCGGCGTCGGGCAGGGTTCCGGCCCGCAGGGCGCCGCCGTAGGCCTGCAGGGCCTGGGTATAGGCGTCCTGCAACCGCGGCATTTCCAGTAGCGCATAGGCGTGCAGAGACGGATCTGGCACATCCAGGCCCGCTTCCACAGTCATGACCCCATGCCCGCCATCCGGCCGCATGATCGTGGCGGCCAGGCCGGTGACCTGAAAATAGGTATCCTTCGGCTTGTCCGAGCCCTCGGCACGGGCGAGGGTCGGCAGCAGCAGAAAAGCGGCGGCCGACAGGGCCAGGATGTTGCGGTGCGGCGTCATGGCCCCATCTATCGCATGGCGTCTGTTGACGCTCGATTACCGAAAGCGCAGGACAGGCCGCGCGGAAGGGAAACCCCCATGAGCAGCACGAGCACTCCGATCCTCGCCCCGCCCCTGACCAAGGCGCCCTCCGGACAGGGCCGAATTTGGCTCGGCATGCGACGCGGCCTGGCCGGCCACTGCCCCAATTGCGGCCAGGGCAAGCTTTATCGGGCCTATCTCAAGGTCAAGGTCTGCGACGTCTGCGGTCATGACAACACCCAATACCCCGCCGATGACGCCCCGCCCTATTTCACCATCCTGATCGTCGGCCACCTGGTGATCGGGCCGATGCTGTTCTTCCCCTTCATCTGGCAGGCGCCGACCGCCCTGGTGCTCAGCACCACCCTGCCCGCCATCGCCATCCTCACCTTGCTGCTGCTCCCGAGGGTCAAGGGCGCGATCGTCGGCCTGCACTGGGGCCTGAAGTGCAAGGGCGATCCGGGCGGGCTTGAAAATTAACGTCATTCTCGGGTCGCGCAGCGAGTGCGGGGATGACGTTTGAGTCAGGACATCGCCATCGGCCTCAGCCCCAGGTCGGCGAACAGCTTGTCGTCCGCATCCATCTCGGGATTGGGCGTGGTCAGGAGCCGGCTGCCCACGAAGATCGAATTAGCCCCGGCCAGAAAGCATAGGGCCTGCAGCTCGCGGCTCATGGCCTCGCGCCCGGCCGACAGTCGCACCACCGCCTTGGGACAGACGAGGCGCGCGACTGCGACGGTGCGCACGAACTCCAGGCCGTCCACGGCCTGCTCTCCGTGCAGGACCTTGTCGCCCAACGGCGTCCCCTCGATGGGAACCAGGCCGTTGATCGGCAGGCTGTCGGGATGCTCAGGCAGGTTCGCAAGGGCCAAAAGCAGCCCCGCCCGATCCTTGCGCGCCTCGCCCATGCCGATGATGCCGCCGCAACAGACCGAAACACCCGCCGCTCGCACATGGGCCAGGGTGTCCAGCCGGTCCTGATAGGTGCGGGTGGAGACGACCTCGGCGTAGTATTCCGGCCCGGTGTCCAGGTTGTGGTTGTAATAGTCCAGGCCGGCGTCCTTCAGCGCCCGGGCCTGATCGCCCGTGAGCATGCCCAGGGTGGCGCAGGTCTCCAAGCCCAGGGCCTTCACGCCGGAAATCATCGCCGCCAGCTCTGGCACGTCCCGGTCCTTCAGCTCGCGCCAGGCCGCGCCCATGCAAAAGCGCTGGGCGCCCGAAGCCTTGGCCGCCTTGGCCTCGGCGATCACTGCCTGGGCCGCCATCAGGCGCGAGGCCTTCAGGCCGGTATCGAAATGGGCCGATTGGCTGCAGTAGCCGCAATCTTCCGCGCATCCGCCGGTCTTGATCGACAGCAGTTGCGAGCGCTGGACCTCGGTCGGGTCGAACCAGGCCCGGTGCGCGGCCGCCGCCTGGAACACCAGCTCGGTGAACGGCAGGTCGAACAGGGCCTCGATCTGGGCCAGGGTCCAGTCGTGGCGGGGTTGGGCGGCGTCAGGCATCGGCAAATCCATCAACAACCTTAAGGCCCATACCAGCGCCCGGCTCTTTCTTGAAGCGCAGACTCTGGCTAGCGTTCCGCCCGATGAACGCCGTGACCGATCCTGACTCCGCGCTCGCCTTGGACCTGGCCGCCGCCACACCGGTGATGGCCCAGTTCTTCGAGGCCAAGGCGCGCCAGCCCGACGCGCTGGTGTTCTTCCGCATGGGCGACTTCTACGAACTGTTCTTCGAGGACGCGGTCAAGGCGTCCGCCGCCCTGGGCATCGCCCTGACCGCGCGGGGCAAGCACGCGGGCCAGGACATTCCCATGGCGGGCGTGCCGGTGCATGCGGCGGAGGCCTATCTGGCCAAGCTGATCCGCGCCGGCTTCAAGGTCGCCGTGTGCGAGCAGATGGAAGACCCCGCCGAGGCGCGCAAGCGCGGCTCCAAGTCGGTGGTGCGGCGCGATCTGGTGCGGGTGGTCACCCCCGGCACCCTGACCGAGGACGGACTGCTGGACGCGCGCGGGTCCAACCGCCTGGCCGCCGTGGCCGTGCGCGCGGGTCAGGCGGCGGTGGCCAGCGTGGACATCTCCACCGGCGAGGTGGACTGCATCAGTGTCGGCCGCGCGGGCGTGTCCGCGGCCCTGGCCGCCCTGCAGCCCTCCGAAATCCTGGTGCCCGACCGCCTGTTCGCCGACGAGCTTCTGGCCGCCGCATTCAAGGCTCAAGCGGGCGCGATCCAGCCCATGGCCCAAGCCCTGGCCGAACCCCAGGCGTCCGAAGCGCGGCTCAAGCGCCTGTATGGCGTTCAGACCCTGGACGGCTTCGGCGCCTTGTCCGGAGCGGAGATTTCCGCCCTGGGCCTGATCGCGGCGCATCTTGAAACGACCCAGGCCGGCCGCCTGCCCGCCTTGAGCCCGCCGCGCCGGGCGGGCGAGGCGGACGTCATGGCCATTGATCCGGCCACCCGCGCCAGTCTGGAGATCGAACGCAGCCAGTCCGGCGCGCGGGAGGGCTCGCTTTTGGCGGCCGTGGACCGCACGATTACCTCCGGCGGCGCCCGTCTGCTGGCGGCGCGGCTGGCCCGGCCGCTGCTCGATCCGCAGTCCATCGAGGCGCGGCTGGACGCGGTGCAGTGGTTCGTGGACCGGGCCCGAGCGCGCGAAGGGGTCCGCCGGCTGCTCAAGGGATCGGGCGATCCGGCGCGGGCTTTTTCGCGCCTGGCGTTGGGGCGCGGCGGACCGCGCGACCTGGGCGCGCTGAAGGACGCCCTGCGATGCGGGGCGAATCTGGCGGCCTTGATCGGCGGGGATCGCGACCTGGGCGGCGGCGCGCCCGGCGAGATCGCCGGGCCGGCCCTGGCCCTGACCCTGGACGAGCACCCGGCCCTGGCGGAATTCGTCCATGTCCTGAGCCTAGGCCTGTCCGCTGAACTGCCCGCCCAGGCGCGCGACGGCGGCTTTGTCGCGCCCGGAATCAGTCCCGAGCTGGACCAGGCGCGGGCCTTGCGCGACGACAGCCGCAAGGTGGTCGCCCTGCTGGAACAGCGCCTGCAGACGGAATCCGGCGTCGCCCTGCGCATCCGCCACAATGCGGTGCTGGGCTATTTCGTCGAGGCAAGCGCCAAACAGGCCGAGCCGCTGTTCGCCGCCCCGCTCAACGCCCTGTTCATTCACCGCCAGACCCTGGCCAATCAGGTGCGCTTCACCACCGTGGAGCTGGCCGACCTGGATGCGCGCATCGCCCAGGCCGCCGAACGGGCCCTAGCCATTGAAGTCGAAATCTTTGAGACCTGGGTCGCCCAGGCTCGGGATCTGGCGGGAGACATCCAGACCTCCGCCCAGGGCCTGGCCCGGCTGGATGTGGCGGCCGGCCTGGCGGAATGGGCGGTGGACGAACAGGCGAGCCGCCCGCTGATCGACCGCTCCCTGGTGTTCGAGGCCGAGGCCGCGCGCCATCCAGTGGTGGAGGCCGCCGTGCGCCGCGCCGGCGCGCCCTATACGCCCAACGACTGCAAGCTGGACGGCGCAGGCCAGGCTGGCGCCCGTCTGGCCATCGTCACCGGACCCAACATGGCGGGCAAATCCACCTTTTTGCGCCAAAACGCCTTGCTGGCCATCCTGGCCCAGGCGGGCAGTTTCGTTCCGGCCCGGCGCCTGAGGCTGGGCGTGGTGGACCGACTATTCAGCCGGGTGGGGGCGGGCGACGATCTGGCGCGAGGGCGCTCCACCTTCATGGCGGAGATGGTGGAAACGGCGGCGATCCTGACCCAGGCCACGCCGCGGTCCCTGGTGATCCTGGACGAAATCGGCCGCGGCACGGCCACCTATGACGGGCTGGCCATCGCCTGGGCCTGCGCGGAGGCCTTGCACGACGTCAATCGCTGCCGGGCCCTGTTCGCCACTCACTACCACGAGCTGGCGCGGCTGGAGGACCGGTTGGCCCATGTGGGCAATCTATCCCTGCGGGCCAAGGAGTGGAACGGCGACCTGGTGTTCCTGCACGAAGCCCAGGCCGGGCCGGCCGACCGCTCCTACGGGGTCCAGGTGGCCAAGCTGGCCGGCGTTCCGCCCGCTGTCGTGGCGCGCGCCCGCCAGGTGCTGGAGCGCCTGGAGGACCAGGCGTCGTCGCCCGCGCGGCTGGACGATCTGCCCCTGTTCGCCGCCGTCGCCGAACCCGCCGCCGCGGCGTTCCTGGGCCCAAGCGAGATGGAGCGGGCGCTGGCGGCCCTCGACCTGGACGGCATGTCGCCTCGCGAGGCGATGGACGCCCTCTACCGACTTAAAGCAATGGGCAGGGCCTAAGCCCAGACTCGCGCCGGTATTGGCGGGACTTGCGCCAGTTCTAACCGGCTGAGTTTCCCGAATTGTCTTGCCCAGCGACGGATCGGAGCGCGCTCACTTCGCCCCGACACAGCATTGAGCCTTTTCTGACATCGCTTACCGCCAAACGACCGCTGGAGCGTGCGCTCAAATTATTCAACGCCGGACCCTGAACCACAGTTGGTGACGCCAGAAATCGAGAGCTTGTCTTGACAAAGTATTCGGAAAACTAGGCAGCCACAATCCGATCCGCCTATTGCTGAATGTGTCGCCGTGGACAAATATTGTGCCGCTACCGCGCCCAGTAACCCTTATTTATCTGTTTGAGCGAGTAATGGCGCCTGTTCGCCTTGGGCCAAGCCGACTCAGCGGTCGTGAACCTCTGTCGCGCGGCGCCTGGGCGTCGATACACAGCCTCGGCGTCTTAGGGTTATCTCGAGCATCATGGCCAGCGCCAATCATTCCCGGCGGCCGGCGGGCGGCGACCGGTCCGTTCGCAGCCTGATGAGTCTCCAATCGAACGCCTCCACCGCGCGCACCTTGAATCTGGTGATGGCGTGGCGGCGGCATGGCGGAGATGACGCCTATCGGCAGCAGCCGTTTTTCCGGAGCCCCCTGCTCAATCGATGTTTCGTGGTCAAGCACCGCCTGCGCCCCAATGAGCGGGACCTGTTCTCCGACGGCCGCACCAACGCCACCAAGATCATCCTGCCCATCGACATCAGCGACCTGCGCGCGGGCGCGCGTTCGTTCTTCGTCGGCCAGAGAGGCTATCTCGACGTCTTGGAAGACCTGCTGGGACCGCCGACGCCCGCGACCCAGGGGGATGTCGATCTGCTTGGGCAGCTGGACGCCCTGCCCTCGCTCGACCCCTTCCTCATGCGCGAACGGCTCAAGCGCGCCGGAATTGCGCCTGCCCGCTGCTATTTCGACATCACTGACGCGGACATGCTCAAGATGTTCGAGTTCGTGAAAAAGGAGATCATGGCGCTGATCGGCATGTCGTTCGGCGCCGGAGACGCGGCGGTCAATGAAATGACCTCGAAGCTGGCGCAGAAGATCCTGGCGGACGCCGCCGATGAAGAGATGGAGCCTTTGCGCAAGGGCATGGGCCTGGATAAGGCCGCCTTCGACGAGGGCGTGTTCTGCTGGAAAGGCTTCATCTATTACAAGTGGGTGATGAGCGAGCTGGCGCCGCTGGTTCGCCCGGTCCTGTCGGAGGTCATGGCCGTCAAGCCGGTCGGCCCGTGCGACGCGGAGGATCGAGCCACCATCGCCGCGTGCAAATCGCGTCTGACCAAGGGCATTTCCAGCGCATGCGAGACCGTTCGCTTGACCCTCAAGGTCTATGATGACGCCTACGCCGACCTGACCAAGAACGGTGAGCCGAAGACCTTTCGCGACTTTTTGGTCCAGGCGCCGACCCTTTTCTATGAACTGGGCGAGCGCTTGGCGGCGGTGCAGCATGTGGTCAGCTTCTGGCGCTATCGTTTCCCTCAAAGCACGCGGGCCAAGCCGACCTCCGAGGAGCTGGCCGACATCCTGACGGACTTCGAGGTGAGCCTCGCCTTCGAGACCCCCGCGCAAGCGGCTTAGGCGATATCCGTCGGCGCCTCTTGGCGGGACGGTGGGGGCTGCGCCAGCAGCGGGCCGACAAGCCGCCCGAAATCCTCATCCGTGAAGGCGCCGGCGCGGCCGTAGCGCAGCACGCCCTTCCGATCGATCACAAAGTTGGTGGGCACGGCGCCCAAGGGCGCATAGGGGCCTCGAAACGCACGGACCATGGGCAGGGCCAGACTCCGCGCCAGCGGCCTCAGCTCCGATAAAGGCAGGGAATCCTCGGTGGTCACCGCCAGGACCCGCAGGCCCGCCCTCGCCAAACGCCGGTAGGCCTGGTCGAGCAGGGGCAGCTCGACCTTGCACGGCGCGCACCACGTCGCCCAGAAGTTCAGCACGACCACGTCGCCCGCGAAGTCCCCCAGGCCCAGCCGTCGATCGTCCAGGGTGACGGCCTGGAAATCCGGCGCCATGCGACCCACCATCGGCGTCGCGGCCTTGGCCTGGAGTCCCGAGGACGCCGCCATGGCCCCGATCGCCAGCGCGCCCAAATTACGTCGATTGATCGTCATGGACTCCCGGCTGTGCCCATCCGCCGCCGCGTGAACAGATACTTGATCGGACCTTCCGTCGCCAGCACGGCGATCCAAAGGCGCGCGGCGGACGTTTAAGTCCCATGAGCGCGATCCCTTCCCAAGCCGCGGCCCCCTACACGCCGTTTTTCCAGTCAAAAGCCCTGCTACAGGTCGTCATGGCCCTGGCGGGCCTCGTTCCGGTGGGCGCGGGGCTCGCTGGAATTCTGGTCGGGCCGGCGATGGCCGATCGTCAGGACGCCGGAGCCGGAGCCGCGCTGGACAGTCATTTCGCCTATCTGTCCGGACTGTTGCTAGCCATCGGCCTGGCCTTCTGGGCGGCGATTCCGGCCATAGAGCGACGCGGGGCCCTGGTGCGGCTCCTGACCTTTCTGGTGGCCGTCGGCGGCGTGGGGCGGCTGATCAGCTATTGGCGGGTGGGGCCGCCGGGCGGCGCCATGCAGGGCGCGCTGGTGATGGAGCTGGTGGTCACCCCGGCGATCTGCCTGTGGCAATGGCGCCTGCAACGGCGGATGGACGCGGCCGCGCGGGCGGTTTAATGCCCGGCGCATGGCGATCGGGGTGTTCGATTCGGGGGTCGGCGGCTTATCGATCCACCGTGCCTTGGCTGAACGCCTGCCGAGCGCGGATTTCATCTATCTGGCCGACCAGGCGAACGCCCCCTACGGCGCCCTGCCCGGCGAGACGATCGTCGAACTGACGCGTCAGGGCTGCGAGCGCCTGTTCGCCGCGGGGGCGGATCTGGTGGTGCTGGGCTGCAATACCGCCTCCGCCATCGCCCTGCGGCGGCTGCAGCAGACCTGGCTGCCGGGTTTTCGCGCCGCGCGCGGGCGGCCGGCGAACATCCTTGGCATCATCGTGCCCACCATCGAGGCGGCCACCGGCCTGCCCTGGACCCAGGCCCCCAACGATCCGCCCGAAAAACTGCAGGCGCTGGAGGTTCTGGGCGTGTTCTGCACGCCCCAGACCGCCGCGAGCCGGGTGTATGAAATCGAGATCGCCAAGCGACGCGGCGATCTGGCGGTATTCACCGAGCCCTGTCCGGGCTTGGCTCAGCTGATCGAGGCGGGCGAAGGCGAATCCGGGCTGCGGGCGGTGATCGGCGAGCACGTGGCCGCCCTGATCCGTCGGGTAGGCCGCGCCCCCGACCGCTGGATCTTGGGCTGCACGCATTATGAGCTGGCCGGCGACCTGTTTCGGGCCGCCCTGCCTCTCGACGCGGCCCTGATCCACCAGCCCGCCGCCACGGCCGACGCCCTGCAACGCTATCTGGCCGCCCATCCGGAATACGACGCCGGCTCGAGCGGCGAGCGGAGCTTCATGACCACCGGAACCCCGGGCGGGCAGACCGGCCTGGTGGAGGCGTTCTGGGGCGGACCAATCCGGTTTGAGTCGGCCTGATCCATCGTTTCCAACATGTGCGCTCCAACGGCGCCGATGATGGAGACCCCTGAAGGCCTTGGTGGAATTGGAGCTCTGGCCGCCAAGATCATCGGGGCTTAATCCGCCCTGGACCCGCATAGCGCGGCAGCCTAATCCCGCTCCGCCGTCAGCACCCGCGAGACGGCGTTGACAACGGCGGCGATGCGGAAAGCGGCCTGGATCTGCGCCGCGGGCACGGCGCGCTTTCTCAGCTCCTCCTCGTGGGAGTCCAGGCAGGCGCCGCAGCCGTTGATGGCGGACACCGCGATGCACCAAAGCTCGAAATCCGTCTTGTCCGCTCCCGGATTGGCGATGACGTTCATGCGCAGCCTCGCAGGCAGGGTGCGGTACTCGGCGTTCTTCAGCAGATGCAGGGTCCGGTAATAGACATTGTTCATGCCCATGATCGCGGCGGCCGCCTTGGCCGCGTTGGCGGTCTCCTCTGACAAGCCCGCGGCCCGGGCCGCGTCGTCCATGGCGCGGACCGTGCCCGGCTCGCCCACGGCGTAGGCGCTGGCCAGGAAACAGCCCCACTTCTGCTGGTCGTTCAGCACGGTCTCGCTGGCCAGGGAGGACAGGTTGAGGCTGAGATCCTTGGCGTAGGCGGGCAGGAGGTCTCTAAGGGCGTCGATCGACATGGCGTGGCCTTTCGGCTGAATGTGAAATGGAAATCCGGAGACGGCGCTGGGGAGGAACAGCGCCGTCTCCGGCGGCGGCCTGATGGGATCAGGCCGCCAGGGTCTCTCCGCCCACGGGGCGATTGCAAGGGCAGAGCTCATCGGTCTGCAGGGCGTCCAATACGCGCAGGGTGTCCTGCGGATTGCGACCCACGTTCAGGTTGGTCACATAGACGTGCTGGATGACGTTATCCGGGTCGACCACGAAGGTGGCGCGATAGGCCACGCCTTCCTCTTCGTTCAGCACCCCTAGATCACGGGCGAAGCGGCCGCCGGAGTCGGCGAACTGCCAGATGGGCAGGCTGTGCAGGTCCGGGTGCTCGCGCCGCCAGCCGAGCTTGGAATGCTCGTTATCGGTCGAGCCGCCCAGGACCACCGCATCGCGGTCCTCGAATTCGCGCGCCAGCGCGGCGAAGGCCACGATTTCCGTCGGGCAGACGAAGGTGAAGTCCTTGGGATAGTAGAAGATGACCTTCCATTTGCCCTCGAAGCTGTACTGGGTGAGGGTCTCGAAAGCGCTGACGCCGTCCTCTTCGTGACGATTGAATTTCGGCTTCACGCCGATGATCTTGAAATCCGGTAGCTTGGCGCCGACGGTCAACATGATTGAACTCCTTGAACAACGATGGGGTGGGCCGTGGGGCCCGACGGGTTGGAGATAGGCCGCGGCGATCCACAAATCCAATCGATAGTTTTATGGTTTTGCATTGACCGTCTCTATGACGGCCGGCCCGTCTAAAGAACGGTCCAACCCTTGGTCGCGTTGCGCTAAGCTGAGATCATGGACGCCCCGCTTCATTTGGACGCCGTGCTGACGCCCAACCGGTCCCTGCCCAAGGCCGGCCTTTATGTGCTGCTGGGCGCCTTGGCGGTGGTCAATCTGGCGGTGGGCGCCCTGATGGTGCTGGCCCTGCACGCCGCGCCGATTCCGTTTTTCCTGGGGTTGGATTTCCTGGCCATCACCCTGGCCTTCCGCGCCAGCTATCGCCAGGGCCGCCAGGCGGAGCGGGTGCAGGTCACCGCCGACGAGGTGCGGGTCACGCACGAATTCGGCTCTAACCGGCGCACGGTCTGGCGCTCGCCCACCGCCTTCACCCGTGTGGAGCTGGAAGGCGAGGCGGAAGACGCCCACGTGCGTCTGTGGCTGTCGGGGCGCAGCCTGATCGTGGCGCGCCAGCTGGGCCCGCAGGAACGCAGCGAATTCGGAAAGGCCCTGCAGGCGGCGATCCAGAGCGCGCGATCCGAGCGCCACAGCGGGGAGACCCCGCCTTGAGCTTCAACGAACAAGAGGTCGAGCGCTACGCCCGCCACCTGGTCCTGCGCGAGATCGGCGGGCCGGGCCAGCAGAAACTCAAGGCCGCCAAGGTGCTGATCGTCGGCGCCGGGGGGCTGGGCGCGCCGGCGGCGCTTTATCTGGCGGCGGCGGGCGTGGGCGAGATCGGCCTGGTCGACCCGGACACGGTGGCCCTGTCCAACCTGCAGCGCCAGGTGCTCTACACCAGCGCCGACATCGGGCGGCCAAAGACGCAGGCGGCGGCGGAGCATCTGGCCGCGTTGAACCCGCATATGCGCGTGGTTCCGATCGCGGCCGCCCTGACGGCGGACAACTCCGCCGCGCTGGTTCGTGAATACGACATCATCCTCGACGGGACGGACGATTTCACCACGCGTTTCGCCGTCAACGACGCCTGTTTGGCCGAAGGCAAGGTCCTGGTGTCCGGCGCCATCGGCCGATGGAGCGGCCAGGTGGGCGTGTTCGCCGCTGGCCTCACGCGGGGTCGGCCCCCGGACCAGCGCCAGCCCTGCTACCGCTGCCTCGGGCCCCACATCCCGCCCGACGCCGAAACCTGCGCCCTGGTCGGCGTGATCGGCGCCCTGGCCGGGGTGGTGGGTTCGATGATGGCCCTGGAGGCGATCAAGCTGATCACG
>Ga0302279_10007715_pt1 | contig 10894 bp, 8 predicted proteins | sample III_Bog_N3_3_FD_194541 | JGI IMG/M metagenome (GOLD analysis project Ga0302279, IMG submission 194541) | Peat permafrost microbial communities from Stordalen Mire near Abisko, Sweden - III_Bog_N3_3 | ecosystem: Environmental > Terrestrial > Soil > Wetlands > Peat | place: Sweden: Abisko...
GCTCTCGCCGATGCCCTCCGCGCGCTGGGGCCCACCGCGCCCCTCTCCGCGACGCTCCTCGGCGACTCGGCGTGGACGGCGCCCTCGGTGCCGCGGCACGCCCCCGACTCCCCGACCCTCGCCCACGCGGCCACGGTCGCGATGTCTGCCTTCGTGGAGCAGGCTGCGCCGCCCGCCGTGCCCCTCGCGGGGATATCGGCGCCGTCAGAGGCGCTCGCGCTGGCTCCGCCGGTCGCACCCGTGCCGGTTCCGCCCAGCGCCGCGGTCCCGCTCGGGGTGGCTCCTCGATCTCCGAGCGCCGCCGTCCGCTGGGCGGTCGCGGTGGCCGTGCTCCTGGCCACCTTCGCGGCCGGGGTCGTCGTGGGTCGCTGGTCGATGCGCGGTCGGCGCGGGCAATCGCACGCTCCGCGCGACGGCCAAGCGCAGCGTCCCGCCGTCACGGGCCACGAGTAGCTGAAGCCGCCGGGGGCCGAGCTGGCCGCCCACCCGCTGGTGCGAGCCGAGGGCCTCGCCGCGGTAGCCACTCAGGGCCCAGTCGGGGGCCGCTCTCGGGCGTTCCCCAGGATGACCGGTCGGGGGCCGCTCTCGGGCGTTCCCCAGGATGACCGGTCGGGGAATGCTCTCGGGCGTTCCCCAGGATGACGAGACAACCCGTTGCAGGTCAACGGGTCAGGTTTCAATTGTCAGCGCGCCCAGCATGATTCGAACATGCGACCCCCGGCTTCGTAGGCCGATGCTCTATCCAGCTGAGCTATGGGCGCGTGGCTCGGCGTCGTGGAGGAGCAAGCTCCGCCCCGCGACGAGGGAGATGGCGTTTAAGCGGGTACGCGAAATTAGTCAAGCAACTCGTGCCGCCCCCGCTCGAAATGCGCTCCCCACGGGAGCAACAGGCTTCCCGCCGGGAGGTGCGGCCCCCGGACCCCCGGTGGTAGGCTCAAGAAGCAAGAACGCGCGGCGATCCGGTGGATGGCCGCGCGAACGTGCGTGCAAAGGGAGCGGTGAAGCGAAAGGAAAGAGTCAGCGAGCGAAAGGAAAGAAGGGGAAGAAGGCGAAAGAACAAGCAGGACAAGCAGCGGAAGAACAAGAAAAGGCAGCAAGCCAAGCGGCTCGAGAAGTGCGTAAGCCAAGCTCTCCCAAGCCGAGCACCCTCAAGCCAAATCGGGAAGCGCTACGTCAAGAGCAAGCAGGAGGAAGACCGGTGCGCTGCAGCCCACAGCGGAGGCCGGTTGCTGTGGGACCTGAGCAGGCTTCGTGCCAGCCTGTCAAAAGGGCAGGCGGCGGGTTCGGCGAGATCACGGGCGCCCGGGGAATACCCCCGCGTTGCGCCGGGTTTCCGCGGGCGCCGAACCCATGGTCACGGCGCCAGGCACGGCATCGCTGTCGTACCTGGGTGCCAGGTCTAAACTTTTTGCGTGCAGCCACCCGGTTGCGGGACGGGCGTCCCGCCGGATGACCGGGCGTCAGCGGCCGCCGAAGAGGTGGTCCCGAGGGGCTTCCGCGTGGCATCGCGAGCAGAGGGCGATCTTGCCCCGTTCCTCGACCGCGCCGTCCCGGGCGACGACGAGGAACTCCCAGTCGCCCTGCCCGGTGTCGTAACCGGGGGGGTGCTTGGTCATGACGAAGTAGACCGCCGGCGCCCTTTCTCCCGCCTCGAAGAGGCGCTCGACCAGGGTCGCCCCCACCGCCGCGACCTGGGTGGGCCCGCGCAGGGGGTAGCCGCTGCCAGCGCTGGCCAGCACTTCCCCATCCAGATCGCCACCGAGGTGCTCGGACCGTGCCCGCGGGGTCGTCCCCTGGAGCGCGTGGAGGTGCTCGGCGAGATCCCAGCGTTCCGCAGGTGCCGACCGAGGGGGGGCCGAGACGGCTGGCGTGTCCGTCCACCCACCCGGCTCGGCGCGGTGCGTCACGTGCGCAGCCGGCGAGCACGCCACCACCCCGGCGCCCGCCGCGCTCGCCACCCACCCGAGGACCCCGCCCCCGCGCCCTCGCCGCTCCTGGGACCGCACCGGCCGGGATGCTACACTGAAACGATGCCCCTCGCGCTGACCCGCGTCGCCTCGTCGCTCGCCGTGCTGGCCCTCGGAGTCGGCGCCCTCGCCGTCGTCGCCACCGGCGGGCTCACCGCTCGCGACGCCTCTGCTCAGGAGAACGCGCGCCGCGCCTGGCTCGGGGTTGCCCTGGAGAAGGCGCCCTCCGGCGGCGTCGTCGCCCGGCACGTCGTCAACAACTCGCCCGCGGCCAGGGCCGGCGTCGTCGACGGCGACCAGATCCTCACCGCCGACGGCATCGCCCTGGCGGAGCCCAGCCAGCTCATCGGCCGCGTCGCGATCGTCGGCCCGGGCAGCGCGCTGCCCATGCGCATCCGTCACGGCAGCGTCGATCGCGACGTCACCGCGGCGCTGGTCTCCTTCCCTGGCCCGGAGGAGGTGCTGCGCCTCGACAAGATCGGGACCTTCGCGCCTGGGTGGAAGGCGGCCTCCGCCGTCTCCGGCTCGCTCCCCGCCGGCGTCGACCGCGCCCGCGGCAAGGTCCTGCTCGTCGACTTCTGGGCCTCCTGGTGCGGCCCCTGCCGGATGGTGGCCCCCCAGCTCTCGCAGTGGCAGTCGACCTACGGCGCCCAGGGGCTCTCCGTGATCGGCTTCACCAACGACGCCGTCCCCGTGGCCATCGAGAGCGCCCAGGCGATGGGGATGAGCTACACCGTCGCCTCCGACGCCAGCGGCGACACCAGCTCCGCGTACGGCGTGAGCGCCCTGCCGACCATGTTCCTGGTCGACAAGAAGGGCGTCATCCGCGAGGTGTACGTGGGCTTCGACCCCGGCCACAACCGCGAGATCGAGAAGGCCTTCGTCGCGCTGCTCGCCGAGCCGTGACCCTCCTGGGGAACGCCCGAGAGCGTTCCCCGACCATCCATCGACCATGATCCGCATCCTCGACGAGCTCCTGTGGGCGCTCCGCCGCGAGGGCTTCGTCGTCTCCACGCCGCAGGCGATCGACGCCCTCCGGGCCGCGGTGCTGGTGGGCTTCGGCGACCGGGTCACGCTCCGCGACGCGATCGCCGCGGTGGTGGTGGAGCGCCGCGCCGACCGCGATCGCTTCCGCGAGGCCTTCGACGCCTTCTTCACGCCCGACCGCGCCCACGCCGGCGACCTGTGGAGCCGCCTCCGCGCCCGTGGCTTCGACGTCGCCGAGCTCGCGGCGCTGCGCGAGCTCCTCGACGCCGCCGCCGAGCGGAGCGGCGTCACCGGCGACGCCCCCGCCCTGGCCGGGCTCCTCGGGGCCGAGAGCGAGCTCGACCACCTGCTCCTCGCCGCCGGCATCGCCCGCACGCTCGCGCCCATGACGAGCCCGCTCCAGACCGGGTTCTTCGCGCAGCAGGTGATGGATCAGCTCGATCTCCCGCGCGCCGCCACCGCCCTCAAGCGCATCAGGGCCGCCCTTCGCGAGGCGCTCGGCGAAGAGCGGGGCCAGGCCCTCGCCGCCGCCCTCGCCGAGGAGCTCGATCGGGCGCGTCGCCGCGTCCGCATGCACGTCGAGCGCACCCTCGCGGAGCGGGTCCGAGAGCCGGCGGCCGAGCCGGGCCGCCACGCCGAGTCGGTCGCCTTCGCCGGCCTCACCGAGGCCGAGCGCGAGGAGGTCCGGCGCGCCATCCGCGGGCTCGCCGAGCGCCTCCGCGGCGCCGAGCGGGTGCGGCGGAGGCGGGCTCGGCGCGGCCGCATCGATCCCCACCGGACCTTGCGCGAGAGCCTGCGCACCGGCGGCGTGCCCTTCAAGCCCGCGCGCCGCCGGCGCCGCCGCGACAAGCCGCGGCTGGTCATCGTCTGCGACGTCTCCGAGTCGGTCCGCGCGGCCTCGCTGTTCATGCTCGAGCTGGTCCACGCCGCCCAGGAGCTCTTCGCCGGCACGCGCTCCTTCGTCTTCGTCAGCGAGCTCGGCGAGACCACCCGGCTCTTCGCCGACCACGGGCCCGACGCCGCCCTCGCGCGCATCTACGGCGGGGGCGTGGTCAGCCTCGCGCACAACTCCAACTACGGCCGAGCGCTCGAGGCCTTCGAGCAGCGGGTGGCTCGCGAGATCGACCGCCGCACCACCGTGGTCATCCTCGGCGACGGCCGCGCCAACTACCTCGCCGACGGCGCCGCCGCGGTCGGCAGGCTGCGCGAGCGCGCCCGCCAGGTGCTCTGGATCTGCCCGGAGGCCCCCGGGAGCTGGGGGAGCGGCGACAGCGCGATGCTGAGGTACGCGGCCGCGGTCACCCGCGTGCTGGTGGCGCGGACGGCGAAAGAGCTGGAGATCGCCGCGCGCGAGGTGGCTTCCCGGCGCTGAGCTTTGCGCCCGCCTCGCGTCGCGGTATGCGGCCGCGCATGTCGCAGGACGAGAAGATCCGGGAGCTCCTTTCGCGCATCGAGCAGGGCGGCGCCCCCCGCTACCACGAGAAGAACGAGGAGCAGCACAAGCTCTTCGCCCGCCAGCGGGTCGCCCTCCTCCTCGACGCCGGGAGCTTCGTCGAGGACGCCGCGTTCGCCAACGCCCTCGACCCCGAGCTCCCCGCCGACGGCGTGGTCACCGGCTCCGGCACCCTCGACGGGCGCACGGTGTGCGTGATGGCCAACGACTCCACGGTCAAGGCCGGCTCCTGGGGGCGCCGCACCGTCGAGAAGATCCTCCGCATCCAGGAGACCGCGACGCGCCTCCGCTGCCCGCTCTTCTACCTGGTCGACTCCGCGGGCGCGCGCATCACCGACCAGATCGAGATGTTCCCTGGCCGCCGCGGCGCGGGCCGGATCTTCTACAACCAGGTCGGGCTCTCAGGCGTGGTCCCGCAGATCTGCCTGCTCTTCGGCCCCTCCGCCGCGGGCGGCGCCTACATCCCCGCGTTCTGCGACGTCGTCGTGATGGTCGACAAGAACGCCAGCATGTACCTCGGCTCCCCGCGCATGGCCGAGATGGTCATCGGGGAGAAGGTGAGCCTCGAGGAGCTGGGCGGCGCGCGCATGCACTGCTCCGAGTCCGGCTGCGGCGACGCCCTGGTCAAGACCGAGGAGGAGGCCATCGCCTACGCGCGCCGCTACTTCGCCATGATGCCGCAGAACTGCGACCACCGCCCGGCGCTCGTCCCCGCCGTGCCCGCCAAGCCCGACCAGAAGCCGCTCTCCAGCGTCATCCCCCTCGACGAGAACAAGCCCTTCGACATGTTCGCCGTCATCGACGCGGTCGTCGACGCGGGCAGCTTCGTGGAGGTGAAGAAGCTCTTCGCCAAGGAGATCATCACCGGCTTCGCCCGCATCGAGGGGCGCGTGGTGGGCATCGTCGGCAACCAGCCCAAGTACAAGGGCGGCGTCCTCTTCGTCGACTCGGCCGACAAGGCGGCCCGCTTCATCTGGCTGTGCGACGCCTTCAACGTGCCGCTCCTCTACCTGGCCGACGTGCCCGGCTTCATGATCGGCACCGTGGTGGAGAAGCAGGGCATCATCCGCGCCGGGGCCAAGATGATCGCCGCCGTGAGCGAGGCCACCGTGCCCAAGCTCTCGGTCATCGTGCGCAAGGCCTACGGCGCGGGGCTCTATGCCATGTGCGGGCCCGCCTTCGAGCCCGACGAGTGCATCGCCCTGCCGACCGCGTCGATCGCGGTCATGGGCCCGAACGCGGCGGTCAACGCCGTGTACTTCAACAAGATCCAGGCCGTGGCCGAGGGGCCGGAGCGCGACGCGCTGGTGCAGCGGCTGCGCGACGAGTACCGCGCCGACGTCGACCTGGTGAAGCTCGCCAGCGAGATGGTGATCGACGCGATCGTCCCGGCCGACGACCTGCGGCGCGAGGTGGCGCGGCGCTTCGAGCGCTACGCGGACAAGGTCGAGCAGCGGCCGAAGAAGAAGCACATGGTCCTGCCGGTGTGACTCCCGCGGGCGCCCGCCCCCGGCTACGCTCCGGAGGTGCGCCCCGGCCTGCTCCTCGCTTCCGTCTCCGCTTGCGGCGCCCTCGCCGTCGCCTCGCCCGCCCGGGCTGACAGCCTGGCTCCGGCGCTGGTGCGCATCCTCACCTCGCCGGGCAACGCGCACCCGCTCGCGGACGTGACCGGGCGCATCCCCCTCTCCGTCACGCTCCCGCTCGGCGCGGACGCCGCGGCGCTCGGCCTCCTCCAGGTCGCGCCGGGCGTGGGCGCGATCCGGCTCGCGCCGGGGGAGATCGCTCCGTTCGTCGCCGCGCACCCGGGGCTCGCGCTCGGCGTCGCGCCGCCGTTCCACCCGCTGCTCGACGTCTCGGGCACCTGGACGCACGTCCCCGAGTTCCGGGCGGCGACGGGCTTCTACGGCGCGGGCGTCATCGTCGGCATCGTCGACACCGGGCTCGACGTGCGCCACCCGGACTTCCGCACCGCGGACGGCCACACCCGCGTCGCCTGGATGCTCGCGGCGGGATCGCCCGCCGGCCTCCACCCCGCCGAGGAGGCGGCTTTCGGGTGCACCGATCCCCAGCAGACGGCGTGCGCGGTCTACGCCGCGGCGGACATCGACGCCATGATCCAGTCGGGCACCACCACCCTGACGGACCCGGACGGCCACGGCACCCACGTCAGCTCGATCGCGGCGGGCAACGGCGGCCCCTCGGTGACGGTGACGCCGCGCTACATCGGCCTCGCGCCCGAGGCGACGCTCATCGTCGCCGCGCCCACGCAGAGCGGGGGCTTCGTCGACACCGACATCCTCAACGCGGCGCGCTTCGTCTTCGACCGTGCCGAGGCCGTGGGCGGGCCGGTCGTCGTCAACATCAGCCTGGGCAGCGACTACGGCCCCCACGACGGCACCAGCGCCCTCGAGACCGGGCTCTCGGCCATGGTCGGCGACGACCAGCCCGGCCGCGCCATCGTCGTCGCCGCGGGCAACAGCGGGGAGGTCATCGTGCCCGCCAGCGGAGGCCCCCCCCAGGGTATCCACACCGAGGCCCACGTCGCCGACGGCGAGCTCGTGCGCGTACCCATCGTCGCCAGCGCGGCCAACAGCGGCCAGGGCTACGTGTGGGTGACCTTCGGGCCCGGCTCGGACCTGGAGGTCGGGCTCGAAGGGCCCGGCCGCGCGACCTGGGTCGGGCTCACCGGCAGCGGGAGCCAGGGGTCGTACCAGAGCGGCAGCGGCATGAGCGCGCTCCAGGGCGGCGTCATCAACAACCTCCCCAGCGCGGACGCCAAGCTGGCCGGCACGAGCAGCGCGGTGGTCGTCTTCACCGGCCACTGGGCCGACCAGAGCGAGTTCGCGGTCCTCCTCCGCGGGACCGGCGACGCCTCGCTGTGGATCACCGCCCAGGGGGACGCCGCCCAGGGCCTCTTCTTCGAGAAGGCGCTGGCGCAGGGCACCATCAACGTCCCCGCCAGCGCGCCGGGGCTCCTCGCGGTCGGCTGCACCGTCAACCGCATCGAGTGGACGCCGCTCGGCGGTCACCCCCTCACGCTCGGCGCGTTCGGCGGGGACTCCGACCCGAAAGCCGACAGCGCCTGCTACTTCAGCTCCCGCGGCCCCACCCCCGCCGGCGTCCAAAAGCCGGACCTGAGCGCGCCGGGCGCCTTCGTCGGCGGGGCGATGAGCGCCGACGCCGATCCTCGCACCGCCGCTCCCGGGGGCCTCTTCGATCTCCCGGGCTGCCCCGCGGGCGAGAGCTTCTGCGCGGTGCTCGACGACTACCACGCGCTCGCCAGCGGCACCTCGATGTCGGCGCCGCACGCCGCGGGCGCCGTCGCGCTCCTCATGGAGGTCGATCCCTCGCTCACCCAGGCGCGCGTCACCGAGGTCCTCCAGGCCGGCGCGCGGCTCTCGCACGGCCACGTCCCCGACCCCGACCAGCTCGGCCCCGGCTCGCTCGACGTGGAGGGCGCCCGCCTCGCCCTGCTCGATACGATGAGCGGGCCCACCGTGCCCGATCCCGCCCTGAGCTGGTACACCCTGTCCAGCGGCTATGCGCGCCCGGACCCGACCTGGCCGGTGTGGGGCACCGTCGAGCTACGCAAGAGCGACGGCTCGATCGCCGGAGGCGTCGACGGCTCCAGCCTCACCCTCTCGCTCCGCGGCGGGGTCGTCGTGCAGCCGCTCACCCAGGTGCGGCCGGGGCTGTGGCGCTTCGCGGTGGCGGGGCGTCCGGTCGATCTGGCCAGCGTCATCACCGTCGACGTCGCCTACGCCGGGGTCCCGCTGGGCGCCGCGCGCACGCTGCCGGTGGGTTACGACGCCTGGTCGGCCGCCGATCCCAGCCTCGGCGCCGCGGGGAGCGCCTTCACCTGCGCGCTCCCCCCCGGCCAACCTGGCCCTGGCCTGCCGGCCCGCTCCGTCGCGATCGCGGCGCTCGCCCTCCTCGTGGGCCTGAAGCGGAGGTCACCCTCGGGGAGCCGCCCTACGCCGCCAGGTAGTCCATGGCGCGACGGTTGAGCTCGAAGAGCCGCTGGATGGTCTCCACCCGGGCCTCGTCCGCGGGGCGCTCCTCCTGCCAGTGGAGGAAGCGGGTCGCCAGCTCGCGCGCCTCGCGGGCGAGCTGGTGGGCGGCCTCGGACGGTTCCAGCTCGAGCCTCGCGGCGAGCTGTAAGGCGCTCTCCAGGAACAGGTGCGTCGAGGCGCTCTGGTAGGACGTAGGCACGATCGAGGTCCCCCTGCGTTGGCGAAGTCAAGGTCTCTCGCGGCGCGGTGCGTGGCGGGGGAGAGCATCGCAGATGGCCCGAGCCCCGACAAGTCAGGGAGCGCGGCGGTCCGTGTCAGCCTCGCAGCGGTTCCACCCTGCGGAACGCCCGAGAGCGTCCCGCGACCCTGCGGAACGCCCGAGAGCGTCCCGCGACCGGAGGAGGCCGCTTCAGTGCGTCGGGAAGCAGCAGTTTGCCGCGCCCGCGCAGATGTCGCCGGCGACGTCGAGCGCGCAGCTGCACAGCACCGAGTTGTTCAAGGTGCACGCGCATGCAGCGCCGTTGCACTTTGCCGCCCAGACGTTGGCGTGGGCGTCGCAGAAGTCGAACTCGCAGCCGGAGCCCGCTCCGCCGGAGGTGGTTCCGCAGGCGGTCAGCTCGGCCTGGCTCGGGGGGTTGAAGCAGTCCGTGCTGCCGCCGGTACCGCCGGGCGCCACGGTGGCTGTCGTCCCGCTGCTGCTGCTGGTGCTGCCCCCCGCGCCGCCGGCGCCGGGGGTGCCGTCGACGACCACGTTGCCTCCGCAGGCGGCGAGGAGCGCGATCGTCAGGACGGCGGTGCAGGAGACGGGCCTCTTCATCGGCGCCACTCTACCGCTGTCGGTCCTGCGGGGCCCGCGGGATCGCCGGGCGTCGTCGCTCCTCTGCCGGGTCCGCACCCGCGATCCGTGACCGCGTCCCTCCGTTCTGGCAGGGTGAGCGGGTCATGGTCCGAGGAGCCCGCCCCCGATGATCGAGTCTGCGGTCCTGGACGCGATCGCCCGCGTGATCGCGGAGGACGGCGGCGTGGAGCGGGCCCTCGCGTTGCTGCGCCGTGGTGATCCGCTGCTCCGGGGGGCTTCGAGCCGGCGGCTGCGCGAGGCCCACGCGGACGCGCTGCTCGCGACCCGCCTGAAGCAGGGGCCGGAGGCCGCCGGCCACGCGCTGAGGCTGACGTACCTGCTCCTCCTCCGCGCCCTCCCCCCCCGCGCCGTGCGTGACGACGTCGACGCCATCGGGGCCGCCTACGAGGCGGCGCGCGCGGCGCGCCCGACCCCGAGCGCCGGCCGGTGGTGGCCGACGGGGCTGCTGGTCCTCGCCCTCGCGGCCGCCGGCGTCGCGGCCACCTTCTCCTGGCGCGCCGCGACGCGCGCTCCCCCACCGGAGCCCGTGGCCTCGAGCTCCGCCTCCTCCGCGCCCGTGACCGTGAGCGGCGCCTATGCGGACGGCGGCGTGCCTGCGCCTTCCCCCGGCGACGCGGTCCTGGCGCGCGCCCTCGGCACCGATGTCCCCGACTTCCTGGTCGCGCTCGACCAGCGCACCGAGGCCCGCCGCGCCGGCGCCCCCGCCGCCGAGCTCGGCAAGCTCGACGCGCTGGCCGAAGGAGCCCAGGGGAGGGCTCTCGCGCCCGACGTGCGCGCCGCCCTCGGCGAGGCCGCGGCCCGCGCGCTCGAGGACCTGCTGGCCGCCGCGCGCCGAGCCGCGGAGGGGCCCGCCGGCGGCTCCCCGGCGGGCTTCGCGCCGCGTGCCTCGGAGCTGGACGGAGCGCTCGCCCGGGCTGTCGCCGCCTTCGACGACGCGCTGGCCGCGGCGGGGCTCGGCTACTTCGCGGACGGCGACGTGATCACCGAGACCGACAGCGGGCGGCGCTACGTCATCGTCTACACGTTCCGGGTCTCCCAGGTCCGCGTCTTCGCCGCCGGCGCGGCGACGGTGCGCGCGCTCGAGCTCCGGCGCCTCGACAAGCTGAGCTGGTCGCACACCCTCCTCGGCTTCACCCGCCCCACGCTGCGCTTCGCGGCCGTGCTCCTCGATCAGCTCGACGAGCAGGTGGTGACGCTGATCGCGCCGGCCATGGCGCCGGGCGCCCCGGTGCCGCTCTTCGAGCCGGACGCGTCCGCGCCCGATCGCGCCGCCGTCGAGGCTCGCGCGGGCGAGCTGGTGCGCGCGGAGTACGGCGCCTTGCCCGGCCTCGACCTCGACGCGGCGACCCGCCTGGGCAAGCTGCTGGGCAAGCGGCGCGCCCTCTTCGCGAGCTGGGAGCCGCGGCTCTCGGCCCGGGGCCTCGCCGTGGCGGCGCCGGTCACGCTGCGCCTCCCCCGGGGCCTGCGCGCCTCGCTCGAGGGCCTGGTACCCGGCGACGACCTCTTCGAGCTGATGCGCATCGACGCCGCGCTCGACGACCAGACGCGCGCGGACGCGTTCGTCGCGCTGCGGGACGCGCTCGCCGCCTCGGTCGAGCGGCACGAGGTCCAGCAC
>Ga0302279_10007719_pt1 | contig 10891 bp, 6 predicted proteins | sample III_Bog_N3_3_FD_194541 | JGI IMG/M metagenome (GOLD analysis project Ga0302279, IMG submission 194541) | Peat permafrost microbial communities from Stordalen Mire near Abisko, Sweden - III_Bog_N3_3 | ecosystem: Environmental > Terrestrial > Soil > Wetlands > Peat | place: Sweden: Abisko...
GCCCTTCTCGAGCGACCTCTCGGGCCAGGACTTCTGGACTCTGATCCGCTCCGGGTATCGCCCCGTCGGATTCGTGATGGGCAACTGCTGCTATTACGTCCCCTCGTCCACCGTGAATAAGTTCACAGGATTCAGCATAAACGCGGAGCTCGACTATTATACGCATGCTCTCTACGACGCTCGTGAGCTCGCGATGGAGCGTCTTCAGGGCGAAGCGGAGTCGCTCGGCGCCGAGGGGATCGTCGGCGTGACGGTCCATGAGAAGCAGCACGGCTGGGGGGGCACACGGAAGCGCATCTCCTGGCAGGGGGAGACGATCGAGTTCTTCATCGTGGGCACCGCGGTCGTCGCGATTCCTCAGAGCCAAGCGGTCCCCGTGCCGACGCTCGTCATCGAGGTGAGCCAGTGACGCCCCAGCAAACGAATGGCCGCCCGACCCCCGCCTTGAGCGACCTCTCGGTCACCGAGTTCTTGACCCTCTCGCGCATGGGCTTTCTTCCGCACGGTCTCGTGATCGGTTGCGCGATATGGGACGCGGGGACTCCCGGTATGTTCGCGGGGCTGTCGCACGCCGTCCGCGTGCAGAATGCGCAGAACGTGGCGCTCGCGCTGCGCTCGGCGCGTCGGACGGCGCTCGGCCGCATGTGGGAGCAGGCTCGCGCGCTCTCGGCGGAAGGGGTCGTCGGCGTACGGCTCACGCTGGAGCATCACCTGTGGCGCGGTGGGCACCAGGTCGTGAAGATTATCGCGGTCGGCACCGCGATCGGGTTCGACGCGAGCCACGCGCCGCGCGAGTTCGCGAATGCGCCGTCGCTCGCTCTGTCACGCGGGGGCCCCTTTACCTCGGACCTCTCCGGCCAGGACTTCGTCGCGCTGCTACGCGCTGGATATCGCCCGATCTCGCTCGCCACGGGCAACGCGCTCTACGCGATCGACAACACCGCGGCGCTCTCCTATCTCGTGTCGCTCAAGAACGAGGAGATGACGGAGTACACACAGGCCTTCTTCGACGCTCGCGAAGAGGCGATGGACACGATGACGGGAGATCTCTTTCGCAGGTTTCCGTCCGGCGAGCCGGATACGCCCGTCGGTGTGGTGGGTATGCACGTCGACGAAGAGCTTCACGGCGGATCCATGGGTTTCGTCGAGTTCACCGCGTACGGGACCGCGGTCGCCCCGGCTCTGCCAGGGGATCCTCGGGTCAGCCGCGAGCACCCCAGCCCGCAGGTGGTCGTTCCTCTCGACCGCTGACAGCTTTCGCGGGCGCCTTACTCATGCCGGCCGGTTTCCACGAGCCTGAGATCCTTGTGCATCAGGCGATCGACCCTCTGGAGCCAAGCGCGCCAGAGGGGGTATCTCGCGGCTACGATGACGTCCTGGTCGAACACCATGCGGCGCGTGACGATCACGGTCCGAGGATCGCGTGGGTCGCGAACGATATCGAGATGCGCGCGGCCGAAGTCACCGCCGTTCTCGTCACCGCCATCGGGCAGGCGGGGCCACGCGAAGCCCGGTGGCGCCGTGAAGCGCGTCGTTCGCTCCTGGTGGCTCGGTGCCAGTTGCGGCGGAAGGACGACCGCGAGCGTGCGCGAGACCAGTGGCGCCAGCGCGGACGTGTAGCCCTGGCTCTGACCCACCGACAGCGTGAGATCAAAGGCCTCATGGCGCGCGATTCCCGCCGCGTGCGCCGTGTATTTCACCCGGGCACGCCCGCGGGCCAGCTCGCCGTCGAAGTCGACCTTCTTGTCGACGACGACCGTCGGTAGCCAGGGCGAGACCAGGTGATCGCGCACGTAGTCCGCACGAGCGTCTGGCTCCGTGAGCGAGCTCCGCAGCCAGAATGCCGAGTCCCCCACCGCTTGTTCTTCGCCGACGAGGTCGCCGGAGCCGTCCGCGTGAAGAGCGATCGACCAGCGCACGTCCGAGCCGTGATCGGCTGGCGAGCTCGCCGGAAGCCGTGAAATCTCCGCGGGGCCCGCTTGAATGCGGAACGCCGGCGCGCGGGCGTCCATCGAGGGCAAGGGGCCGAGACGCGACTCCGGGCTCGTGGCGTCGAGGTACTGACCTCCACCAGGCTCCGGCCCCGGCAGGAACGCGATTCCATGATCGAACATCGGCACGACCGCGCGTCTTGCCTCCACGGTCGACGGCTGTCCCTCTTCGCGTGTCTGGAGCAGGACCTGCTGCGCCTCGATTCCGACAGCGCGGAGGAGCGTTATCAGGAGCAGGGCCTTGTCGTCGCAATCTCCCTCTCGTCGCGCGAGGAGCTGCTGCGGTCTGTTCGGCAGCCAACCTTCGCCGCTGGTGAAGTTCACGTATCGAATGTCGTCGGCGACGAAGTCGAACAGCGCAGCGAGCTTGGCGTCGCGCGTCGTCTTGCCGCGCGTCAGGCTCTCCGCCAGGCGACGTACCTCGTCGTCGGGGACGGAAAAGCCCTCGACCGCGCCGGTGTACCAGGTGCGAAAGGCGCTCCAGTCCTTGAACGTCGAGCCTACGATCAGCGGAGCGACCTCGCTGAGCTTGGGTGCGAGCGGCTCGTCCGGGATGACGGCCGGGTGATCCCAGACGAGGCGGGTGATGTGCTTGTCGCCGTCGTCGTGCTCCGACTTGCGGTCCGGGTCCCCGTGCAAGACATCCAAATAGAGCGGCGCGCTCTTCGGAGCCTCGACGACCACTTCATTGTAAAATAGCGGGTGAATGGCCGGCGCCCCCGCGTAGTCTATGAAATAGAACGGAGCATCTCCGCGACCGCCGACCGCGCCATGCGTCCAGGTGCGAATCGCAACCTCCACGGTGTCGCCCGGCTCGAGCTCTGGCCACCTTATCGACGGAGTCGAGCCTTCGTCGTGTTGCTCGGTCGGGAACGCTATCCCGCCCCCTTTTCGGTGCACGCGGGCGCGCAAGATCTCGGTGAGGTCCCCTTCCGCCGGCAGGTCCTCGTTGAGCTCTTCGGGGGTGCGCGGCGGGATAACCACCTCGCGTGCATACTGAATCAGCTGCGAAACCCGTCGGTCAGGGTGAAACACGACGGCGCGGAGCCAGTAGAGCTCACGGTCGGCCACGTCAGGCACGCCGGTCGCCGACACGCCGAGTCTCCTCGAGAGGAAGACGTCGGGCGCGACGAGATACTTTTCGTCTTCGCGTGCGGTCGCGTCCTCACTCGGCTTCGCATGTGCGCGCCGCCCGGCCTCGTAGTCGCTCTGACGCATCGCCACCTCCGCGCGAAGGCTGGCGTCTGCCGGGACGAGCTCCCTTGCGCGGCGTAACGCCGAAGACTGCGCGGCAACGTCCGCCGTGCTCTGGCCGAACGACAGCTCGTGGGCGAGACCTATCCACGCCTCCGAGCGATTGGGAGCCCACGCGGTCATCTGACCATATGCCCACTTGGCCTCCTCGTGACGCCCGGCGCGCGCGAGCGAGTCCGCCACGGCCAGCCCGTCCTCGGCGTCCGAGAGGTTGCCGTCGAACGCGTTCTTCGCGGCTTGCACGAGCGCGGCCGTGCTCCGCGTGCCGAGCGAGGCGACCAGCTCATGTCCCCTGTACCCGCGTGCGGCGAGCACTTCGTTCGTCGCGCGAAGCTCGGCGGGGTCGTACGTGGCTGCGAGCCGGCAGAGCTCGCGAAGGAGCACGGTCGGCGCAAGCCCCGGCTCGTGCGCCGCAAACGTCGTGAGGTTGCGCAGCGCTGCCGTCCGGAGAGCGTCCGTGCCGAGCGCATCGTCGATCAGAGCATGGAGGAGCACCGCCTCACTGTCTTCATGACCCAGGTGCGCGCCGATCGCGGTCGCCAATGCCCAGTCGACGAGGTGCGAATTCATTCGCTGTGCGATGAGGCGTCTCTCGGCGAAGGCTCGGATGCGAGGGTCGACTCCGGCCGAAAGCGCCCGGGCTCGGTTGAGGATCGAGCTCCGGTTCGCTCCGAAAGGCGAGATCCATCCGATCAACGCGAGCTGGTCGGCGTCGAGCTCGGCGTGTCGACCCAGATCCGCCAGGAGCCCTGGAGCGCGTGGGCTGCGAAGATCGTCTGCGCCGCCGAACGTCCGCGCGATTGCCTCCTCGAGGAGAATCTCCGTCGTAGGTGTGCGCCGCGCGAGCAGCTGCGTGAGCGGTGTGCGGAGGACGATGGAACGGGCCGTGTTGCCCGTCGCGCCGGTGTGGTGCGACGCCGCTGCGGGGGCGAGAGTCGACAGGTCCGCCGTCGACCCGAGATGGAGTGCCGCACCCTTCGGGTCGGTGAGTCGGAGCCGGATACGTCCGTCGTCCGCGAGCGCGCCCGTGCAGACCTTGGCTGCGACGAGGTGCGAGCCTGGCGTCGCATCGACCTGCACGGCGAGCCGGTCGACCAGCGCGGAGCTCTCGACATCTTCACCGTGTGCGAGATCGGCGCCGTCGAAGAGCAAGCGTACGCTGCCGCTCGCCGCCACACGAATCACCACCGACTGCCGGCTTGGAACCGTGATCGCGCTCGCCACGTACGAGCAACTCTCGGTCCTCGGCGAGATGAAGAGGTCCATCGGGACGCCGCCGGCCGTCGCGTAGTGCGGAGGGACCTGACGCCACGACACGTCGACCGTCCCCCATGCGTAGGGTCGCTTCATGTCGGCGAACGAACCCCCCTCTGCCTCGGGCCCTTCGCGGGTCGACAGGCCGCCCCCCGTGTCGCGGAACGGTCCAAGAATCGACAGCTCCGTCAGGACGCCAAGCTTTCGGTTCGCGTCTGTCCCGGCAGACGTCCCCTCGTCGTCCGAGAGCGAGCGAGCGAGGAGCTGGATGTCGACACCAAGGTCCGCGTGGTTGTCGTGATCGCCGGCCAGCTTGGACGCAATCTCTCGCAACGCCGCTTCCGCGCGTCCGTTCTGCGCGCGAGGCTCGAGGGCGTGAAGAACGAAGACTGCTCCCAGGACGTCCGCCTCGGTAGCCCCGCTCGCCGTGGCTCGCGCCTTCGCGTCGTCGACCATTGCGTCGGGGGTCTCGTCGGTCCATCGAGCGGTCGCCGGACCGGGTCCACGCGGCGCGGCGCTGGCGGGTGTGCGCGGCGCGGCGCTGGCGGGTGTGCGCGGCGCGGCGCTAGCCGGAGGGTGCGGCGTGGCCGCCGTCGTCGAGAGCAGAAGTGTGGCGAGAGCGAGCTTTAGGAGGGGACGTCGCACGATAGTCGTCATGGCACGCCGCCCGGCGCGCCGTGGCATTTCTTCCACTTCCTTCCGCTTCCGCACGAGCATGGGTCGTTCCGCCCCGGGGTTGCCTCGGCGCGCGCCGGGGTGAGCTTGCTGTCGCGCGGTACCCAGCGCTTGAGGCGAGCGAGCGTCTCGTCCTGCTGCCACGCGCCAAACCACGCGCGTACGACGTCGCGAGGAAAGTAGAAGTCCTCCGCGGCCGCCCGCGCTGCGGTGGGCAGCGTGCTCACCGTGAAGCCCTGTATGCGCCCATCGAAGACGTCTCCGTCAAAAGCGAGCGCGGCGGTGCGCGCGATGTCGTCCGGAACTTCTTCCATGGTCTTGAATCGTTGCGGGTGCCCTTCGCGGAGTCCCTCTCCGTACGTGACCGCAAAGTGTCGGCCGACCTTGAGCGTCGACTCCATGCGTTCCTCGGGATTGTCGATCGCCTCGAGCATCGCGCGAGCGCAGTTCCTCCGCGCGTCATCCGTGGTCATCGGCGCCCGGACCGGCGGGTCGTACCCTTCGAAGGCGCGCTTCACCTCGGCCGCGGTCGACGCGTGACGAAGCGCTATCGCTGCGAGCCCCATTCCGGCGTCGAGTACGCTCATCCAGTCGTTGGCCTGCGCAAATGCGAGCTTGTACGTCGGGATGAACGCCTTGCCGAAGCGCGCGACCATCCAGGCCGCCCGCAAGAAGAACGTCGAGCCCCCCTGCATGGAGCACGGAATCCCGGCCGAGGCGCGCACGTGCCTGGTCGTCTCGAGAAAGTCGTCGAGGGCGCGCCGGTCCGCGGCACCGGAGAGGAGAGTCAGGTGGGCGGTCGCCCATTCCATCCTGTAGAGCCGCTCGAGCGCCTTCTTCGTCGCCCCGTTCGCCACCGCGTTCGAGGCGTGGATGGACATGAGCGCGCGCGCCTTCACCGCCTCGCTCCCGACGTCGAGCATGGCCATGAATGGCCCCAGACCGAGCAGCGGCTCGAACGCCGACACCACGAGGAAATCCTCCCGGGACATTCGCGACCCGCGGGTGAGGATGCGCTGGAGGACATCTCCCTCTTCCTCGTCGGGACGAAGCTCTCGCTGCACGAGCTCGCGCCGCGCTCTCTTCTCTTCGACCTTGGCGAGGAGCGCCTCGAGTCGCCGGCGAGGGACGAGCGGATGGTCGTGGCGCATGCCCGCACCGAGACACGTGACGAACTTACCGTCGCGCGTGACGACCACGACGGGGCCGTTCGGCGATTCGTCGACCGCGAGCGCCACGCGGGCCGCCGACTCCGCGAGGTTCAGGTATCCGAGCACGTACGCGACCGCCTCGTGGTCCCGGTAGAGGGCGAGGGCGAACTCCGTCTGCTCGCGTGTGACGCGGTCGAGGCGTTCGAGAAAGTGGTGCGCGTGCGACACGGTGAACGGGCTCGTTGCGGAAGAGGTCGCGAGCGGGTGGCGCTACGGCGTGGTCGTGCAGCTCGAGGGGCCTGCATCGCTGCAGACGACCGTGCAAGGCGCCCCGCTCGGGCACGTTTGGTTCACGAGTCCGGTGCGGAAGAACTGGTCGGCCATGTCCTGCGCGGCGGGGACGTAACGCAGCTCTTCGTGCGGGTCGGTCCCTGTCGTGGGGGGACTGTCGGTGAGCGGGGAAGGGGGCAATCCGAAGTTCCAGAGGACGAATCCCGATCCGCTGAACCCCGTGGGGGCGTCGGCAAGGCCGTAGATCTCGCTGTTCACGGGCATCAGGTTCTGTGCGCCGATGGTGCGTGCGATGAACTCGGCTCCGAGCGGCGTCACCTGGTGGTCGCCGAGCGCGGCGTGAATCAGCACCTGATGGCTCGGCGTGTTCGGCAGCGTGTTCGAACGCATGTACGAGACGTAGCCGGCCGGCTCGGTGCGGAACCACAAGAGGTCGAGGAGGCCGATGGCGAGCTGAATGTCGAGCTGCGAACGAAAGTTCAAGTCGAGCAGGAGAAAGAACTGCGAAAAGTCGGAGCTTCGGTTCAGCAATAGCGAATAGGGCCCCCCTGGCTCGCCGAGCAAGCCGCGCGTCACGTCGGTGCTGATCGACATGAAGGTGCCGCCGAAGATGCCTCCCTGGCTGTCCCCTCGATAGAAACGCTGCGTGGGATCGATCGTGGGGGTGCCGTTCGGCGCGGTGGCGGGGTCGGTCGCTAGGCCCCCCATCATCATCCGCACGGCGAGGAGCTCGTTCAAGAGCCCCTGGTGCTGCATCTCGACGGCCAGCTCGAACTGGCTCGCGTCGCCTCCGAGGAGGCCGCCGATGAAGCCGATGTCGTCCGAGTCCATCCCGACGAGGTCGACCGCGACCCCGACGTAGCCTTCACGATCGCAGATCTCGGCGAGGTAGCTGTCTTCCCCCTCCGACTCGTCGCCCAGGAGGCCGTGCGCATTGATGAGAATCGGCCCTGCCTTGTTGGCATTCACGAGACTATTGGGGATGTGCACGAGGAACGGGAACGTCGCCGCGCCGTTCTGCGCGGGGAGACCGTTCGGGCCCAGGTTTAGCGACGCCGGCACGCTGGTCGTAGTCAGGTAAAAAGGCACGGTCATCGTCCCGTGCAGCCGCTTGGCGATATGCGGATTCGGGTTCGTATCGACGCTGTCGATCGTGTAGCTCGGCCCGGTCGCACCCACCTTCGCGAGCGCGTCGTCGCGCATCGACGTGAGCCACTGGGTCGTATTGGCCTGGCTCGCCGTCGTGAAGTCCCACGCCAGCTGGAGATCCGTCGTGTCGACGCCATTGGCTTTCAGCTTGCTCATGATGTCGGCATAGAGCGCGCGGCGCGGAGGGACGGACAGATCGGTCGACGGGGTGTTGTCCCGGAGGGCGGCGAAGACGGGGTTCGTGGGTAGAGGGGTGCCGGTCGCGTCGACGACGTGGCGAATGGCGACGATATAGCGCGTCGCGTCCTTTAGCCGGACCATCGGCTCGATGAGAAATGCCTCGCTCGGAGGAGAGGTGACGTCGCGCACGTCGAGCTCCGAGAAGTGCGGCACGAACGCGCCCGTGTCCGCTTCCATGATGAGCGTCGGGGAGCTGGTCGTGATCGACGTGCCGATCGTGGTCTGCGTGGGCAGGCCCGTGACGGTCGCGTTGGGCATGTGGGTCATGATCGCGGCGCCCTGCGCGAAGCCATCGCGCGTCGCGAAGGCTTGCGTGCCGACGCGAATGTTCCCCTTCGTGAGCGGGAGCGTCGTCGGTCCGAAGTAGACGTGCAGCTTCGTCGCCGTCGTGGAGTCAGCGACGGTCCAGACGTTCGAAGGAAACGGGAAGCCGCACTCGGTCGGGACCATCGGGTCGCAGTCGAGCGTGAGGAGCGGCGGCGCCATGGGGTCCGCTACCTCGGGTCCGGCGTCGCTCGCATCGGCTTCGGCGGACGCGTCGCCCACGTTCGGTCCGTCGAGCGGCGCCCCGTCTCCGACGCTGGCGTCCCCCTTTCCGGCGTCCCCCTTCCCACTGTCGCTCACGCTGCCGTCGTGGCCAGCGTCCTTTGCTGTGCCGGTCGCGGGCGAGGGTGACGAGCTGCTGCAGCTCACCGGCGCGGCGATCGCGAGGGCGACGGCGAGAACCGTGGACAGGGTAGGGCGGTGGCTCGGCATACGCCGATCATACCCGAGGCGTCCTCTCAAAGGAGCGGGGCGAGCAGTCGCGCGACCGACTCCACGCGCGTCCGCGTCCAGCCAGCCTTCGGAGCCCCCTCGTCCGACTTCGCGTGGGTCACGTCGAACCACGCGAGCAGCCGGGCGACCTCGTCCTTGCCCGAGAAGAAGAGCGCGACCTCGTAGTCGAGGAAGAGACTTCGCATGTCGAAGTTCGCGGACCCCACGATGGCGAGCGAGTCATCCACGAGGACCGCCTTTGCGTGGATCATGCTCCGGTGGCGAAACACGTGAACCCCTTCGAGCTCGAGCTCCCGCAGCGACGGGCCTGCTACCAGGTCGGCGAGGAGGTGGTTGGAGCGCGCGGGGACGAAGATGCGTACGTCGATGCCGCGGTGGGCCGCAACGCTGAGCGCGCGCGTGAGCGGCTCGTCGGGGATGAAGTAGGGGGTCGCGACCCAGAAGCGAGACTCGGCGCGAAAGATCGCGGTGAGCAGCGCGTCGTAGATCGCGTCGTTCGGTGCGTCGGGGCCGCTCGGGACGACGCGAAGCGGGACGGTGCCCGGCGACCCCGGCGACTCCGGCGCGGTCGCACTTGGCGAAGAATGTGACCGCGTGGCGTTCGAGCCCGACGCGAAATCCCAGTCGGCGTTGAAGATCGCAGCGAGCAAGTCGACGGCTTCGCCGCTGACGGCCGTCGAGAGGTCTCGCCATCGTGACGCGCTCGGCGATGGGCCCATGTACTCGTCGGCCAGATTCATCCCTCCTACGATCGCCCTCTCGCCGTCGAACAGCGCGATCTTGCGGTGGTTCCTGAGGTTGCCGCGGCCTCGAAATGGGACGTGGACGAGCGGCATGAACCGAAGCACCGTTCCGCCGGCGGCCTCGAGCTTGCGGAGAGCATCCTTCGGCGCGTGGAAGCGCAGAAAGTCGTCGAGAAGCACTCGAACCTCGACGCCGGCCGCCGCCCGTTCGGCGAGCGCCTCGAGAAGCGTTCTGCCGGTCCGGTCGTTGCCGACGACGAACGTGACGATGTGGATGGATCGTTTGGCGGCGCGGATCTCTTCGAGGAACATCTGGTAGGCGAGCACCCCGTCGTCGAGCCAGGTCACGCCGCGCGCCGTCGTGTGCTCGTTTTCCCCGCGCGCCGTCAGCATGGGGAGTGGCGACTTCGACCCCGCCCGCCGCTTGAACTTGCGCCCGCCGAAGACGACGTACAGCGGGATGCCCAGGTACGGCACGAAGAGGAGCACGAGGAGCCACGCGTAGGCGTTCCCCGTAGGGCGTTGCTGCCCGAGGACGGCGGCCGACAGCCCGGCCGTGACGACGGCGACGAGGATGGACACCAGGTGGTGCGCGACGAACCAGCCGAGGAACGCCATCTCCCGCGAAGCCTATGCGTTTTCCGCGCAACTGGCTCGCGCTGCGACCGATAGCTCTTCGTGCTTTACGCAATCTCGCAACCCGAGGTCACCCTCATGCCCACATTCGGCGCCTCCTATCCCCAGTTTCTGCAGGAAGCCGTCGACCACGCCGACCGGCTCGCGCAGCTCCTCAAGTCGCTCGACCCGCGGTCGGCCCGTCGCGCCGCCTCGACCTGGCTCGTCGGCCGCGTCGACGAGATCGAGTGCCTCGTCGGCGTGCTTCTCGACGAGTGGAGATGCGGCTCGGTGAGCGCGGCGGAGGCGGCTCAATCGGTCAACGCCTACGTGAACGCGCTGCACCGCGGGCTCGCCATGAACTTTGGCGAGCTTGCCCCGGCCTGCTGTGTCACGTCGCTGGTGATCACCGCGACCCCCGCGTCGTTTCTCGAGGTCACGGCTCGGTTCCCCGCGTCGATGCAGTGGCGCGACGAGAGCTCCACGTGGGGGGAGATCGACGATGCGGAGATCCTGGAAGTAACGTCGGCTCCGCGATCGACGTGACTGGCGGGACTGGCGGACCGTCGCTCGCTCGCGCATGGTCTTCGTTCGTCCCCCGCACCGACCGGCATGGGCCCGTTTCCCGTGGGACGAGCATCCGACGGGAAGTCGAACCCGCGAGAGCCCGTGGGACGAACATCCGACGGGAACTCGACCTGCCGAGAGACGCCCGACCCACGAAGGCCGCGCCTCTCGAAGTGCCGTTCGC
>Ga0302279_10007720_pt1 | contig 10891 bp, 10 predicted proteins | sample III_Bog_N3_3_FD_194541 | JGI IMG/M metagenome (GOLD analysis project Ga0302279, IMG submission 194541) | Peat permafrost microbial communities from Stordalen Mire near Abisko, Sweden - III_Bog_N3_3 | ecosystem: Environmental > Terrestrial > Soil > Wetlands > Peat | place: Sweden: Abisko...
ACCAGGCAGATGATGCGGTCGGGCGTCGGCGTGTCGGCACGGCGGCCGAGAAGGACGTCGCGGGTCACCGCCTCGTCGGGGGAGCGCGCGGCCAGCGAGTAGGTGCCCGGCAGGTCGATCACGGCGAGCGGCTGGCCATGCTGCGAATAGGTGGTGCCCTGCTTCTTTTCCACCGTGACCCCGGGATAGTTGCCGACTTTCTGCTTCAGGCCGGTCAGCGCGTTGAACAGCGTGCTCTTCCCGCAATTGGGATTGCCGATAATGGCGTACACCGGCGTGCGGGGATAGAGGGTCGGCTTGGCGTCGGCGCTCATGGGGATGGGTTCGCCTCGACCACGACGTGGTCGGCCTCGCTTTTGCGCAGCGTCAGGTGGTACCCGCGGACCTTGATTTCCAGCGGATCGCCCATGGGGGCGGCGCGCACCAGGGTGACGGTCGTGCCCGGCAGCAGGCCCATTTCGCGCAGCCGCAGGAAGGCGCTCCCCACCTTCGGATACCCGCGGACCACCGCGGAGGCGCCGACCGGCAGGTCGGACAGTTTGATCTCAGCGGGCATTTCTTGGTGCCGCGCGGTGGATCACCTCGATCACGATGTGGGCGCCCGCCCGATCGCTCAGCGCGATGCGCGTGCCGGCGAGCTGGCAGAGGAGGGTTTCATGGCCGGTTCCGGCGATCTTTTCCACCACGGCGGATTCGCAGAAGCCCATTTCGCGCAGGCGGGCACACACCGTGGCCTCGCCTTGGAGGGAGCAGATGCGCCCCGCGGACCCGGCCGGCAGGTCGGTCAGCGGCATCTGCCGCGGGCGAAAACGCTCAGAGGTACCAGGCATGGCTTGCGCAATTCATATACCTAAAGAGACAATAACAATGAGACTCAGTTTCATTTGTCAACAATTGAGGGTGCTCACAAACAAAGGTCACTGGGGTGGAGCGGGTTGCTTGTCGCGGCGGAGCTCGGCCAAGACGAATCCCTCACGCGCTGGATCGACGTGGCACGGGCTTTTAGCCCGTGTAGGTGATGACATGGGCTGGAAGCCCATGCTACGTCTGAGGAGCCCGCTAGGGACACGGGACAATACGCTCCACCCGGGAAAACTGCCTTCGACTCAAACCTCGTAAGGAGGCAGCAGCTTGTCGATCCGCACCTTGTCGAGGCGGGCGTAGACGGGCACGCCGCTGTCGTAGGGCAGCGTGATTTCACCCTGGATGAGCGGCTGGGCGTAACGCAGGAATTGGAAATTCATGCTGACGTTGTCCTCATTGATCCACTCGCGGGGGAGCTTCTTCACCCCATTGGCGATTTCGCCGAGCGGGGCCAGGCCGGTCTCGCAGGTGTAGTGATCCGCGTCGCCGCGCAGCAGGGTGACCATCTTGTCGGTCTCCCCCGCGACGGCGGCGCGCACGGCGGCCTGGCCGGCGAGGAAGGCCTCGTCGACGTCGGTCTTGGACGCCGCATGGGCGGCGGCCCGCTGGAGCAGGCCGGGGCGCGCGACGCGCACCTTCACCCCCGGCAGGTTGGCCTCGATGATTTCGCCCAGGGCGTCCCCGGCGCCGCCCAGGCGGGCGTGGCCGAAGGCGTCGGTGGCGGCATCCGCGGCCAGGTAGTTGCCATCCGCGTCCACCAGCCCCTCGGCGACGACGATCAGGCAGAATTTCTCGCGCTTGAGCACGCGCCGGACGTCTTCGAGGATCTTTTCCTGGTTGAAGGGCACTTCGGGCAGGAGAATGAGATGCGGCGGGTCGTGCGGATGGTCGCGGCGCTTGGCGAGGGAGGCCCCGGCGGCGATCCAGCCGGCGCTGCGGCCCATGGACTCGATGATCTGCACCAGGTCGCCCTGGCCCATGGCCTCATTGTCGCAGGCGGCTTCGCGCACGGCGGTGGCGAGGTACTTGATCGCGCTGCCGTAGCCGGGGCAGTGGTCGGTGACGGCCAGGTCGTTGTCGATCGTCTTCGGCACGCCGACCACCCGCAGTTCGTAACCCTGCAGCTGGGCGAGCTTGGAGATCTTGTCGGCCGTGTCCTGGGAATCGTTGCCCCCGATATAGAAGAAATAGCGGATATTGTGCGCCTTGAACACCTCAAGCACGCGCTCGAAATCCTGGGTCTTCTTCAGCTTGTAGCGGCAGGTGCCGAGCGCGGCGCCCGGGGTGTGGCGCAGGGCGCGAATCTGCTGCTGGGATTCCGCGGCGAGGTCGATGATATCCTCCTGGAGCAGGCCGAGCACCCCGTTCAGCGTCCCGTAAATCTCCTCGATGCAAGCGTGGTTCAGCGCCTCGGTGATGATGCCAGCCACGCTGGAGTTGATGACGGAGGTGGGTCCGCCTGATTGCCCCACCAATACGTTGCCTGCGAGTTCAGCCATGAGAGTTTGAGATAAAGGATTTAAACCAGCGTGAATGTCCAAGAAAGCCCGCCGGACCCGGCTAAAGCAAATGAAAAATCAGTCTCCGCGTCCCGCTTCGCGGGACGCGGAGACTGCCCGGCGTAATCCCGCGTGCAGCGGGATGAAGACGGGCCCCCAGCCCGATAACGCCGCCGCAACGCCTTACAACAGCCGCCCCGGCAGATACTCCGCCGCGCCCTTGAAGCGCCGGGCCAGCGGTTTCACTTCCGCCACGAAGGCGTCCACCTGCTGGGGCGCGGCCCCGACGAAGCGCGCGCTTTCCGCCATGATGGCCTGGAGCGCCTTTTTCCCCAGGCCGATGCGCCGGTCGCCCGCGAGCCGGTTGAGCAGGTCGGCGGGGGCGCCGGAGCGCAGCGCCTTGGCGGCGGCGAGCGCATGCTCCTTGATCGCCTCGTGCGCGGTCTCGCGGCCGGCGCCGTTTTTCACCGCCTCCATCAGGAAGGTGGTCGAGGCGAGGAAGGGCAGGTTGCGCTCCGTCTCCGCCAGGATGGCCGCGGGAAAAACCTCCATCTGGTGCAGGACGGTGAGCAGGGTCTCGAGCTGCCCGTCGCTGGCGAAGAAGGCGTCGGGGAGCGCCACGCGCCGCACCACCGAGCACGACACATCGCCCTCGTTCCACTGGTGGCCGGCGAGCGCGCCGGTCATGGTCACGTAGCCGCTGAGGATCGTGGAAAAGCCGCAGATGCGCTCGCAGTTGCGCGCGTTGATCTTGTGGGGCATGGCCGAGGACCCGACCTGGCCCTCCTGGAACCCCTCGGTCAGCAGCCCCGCGCCGGCCATCAGCCGCAGGGTGGTGGCGAAGCTCGCTGCGCCGGCGCCGACCTGGAGCAGCGCGCTCACGACCTCAAAATCGAGGCTGCGGGGATAGACCTGGCCGACGGCGCCGAGCGAGGCGTGAAAGCCGAGGTGCTTGAGCACCCGGGACTCGAGGTCGGCGACCTTCTGGACCGCGCCGCCGAGCAGCGTGAGCTGGTCGAGCTGGGTGCCGACCGCGCCCTTCAGCCCGCGCACCGGGTAGTTGGCGAGCAATTCCTCGAGCCGGCCGAACGCGATCAGGATTTCCTGGCCGAACATCGCGAACCGCTTGCCCAGGGTCGTCGGCTGCGCCGGGACATTGTGGGTGCGGCCCGCGATCAGCAGGTCGCGGTGGGCCTCGGCCAGGCCGGCCAGGGCGAGGAGGGCGGCGGCGGTCTTGAACTGCACGACCTGCAGCGCGCGGTAGATCTGCAGTTGCTCCACGTTCTCCGTGAGGTCCCGGCTGGTGAGGCCGAGGTGGATGAACTGGCGCTGGGCGAGGTCGGAGAACTCCTCGATCCGCGCCTTGACGTCGTGCAGGGTCGCGCGCTCCCGCTTGTCCATCGCCGCGAGATCGACCCGGTCCTTGACGCGCTCATAGTCCTTGATCGCGTCGGCGGGGATGGGCACGCCGAGGTCGCGCTGGGCCTTCATCACCGCGATCCAGAAGTCGCGCTCGAGCAGCACGCGCCCGTGCTGGGACCAGATCGTCTTCATCTTCGCCGAGGCGTAGCGCTCGGCCAGGACATTGGGGATGGGCGCCGCGGGCGCAGGGATCGGCTCGGTCACGGGAGTCCTGTAAGTAACACAGCGCCGCTTCGCCGCAACCAAAAGCGGGTTGATGGCCGCAAAAAGGCGCAAAAAACTACGCGGCGAGGCAGCGCACGACCATCTCGCGCAGGACCTCCTCCTGCTCGGCGGGGCGGCGGTGGAGGGCCTCGAAGGCGGCGATGAAGTCCTGCTGGTTGTCGATCAGCCGGCGCACGGAGGGCAGCTGGCCCCCGCCCGCCAGCTTGCCGAGGTACCAGGAGTTCTGGGCGAAGACGTTGAAGGAGCTCTTCACCCCGGCGGCGCCGCCAAACTTGCCGGCGTGGACCGCGGCGGCGCGCGGCAGCCCGTCGATCCCGCGCGGGCCGGTGCGGATGTCGCCGGCGTCGAGCAGCGCGCGCACCTGCAGCAGGAGCCGGTTGCGGTTCTGCAGCGCGGCGATCACCGGGCGCGCGTCCCCGCCGGCGAAGAAATGCCGCGCGAGGGCGTCCAGGGTCCGCGTCAGGTCGCCGCTGAAAAAGGCCTCGGCCGTCTCGAAGAAATCCCCCTCCGCGACGTTGGGCGTCAGCTCGAGCACATGCGCCTCCTCCACCGGCGTCCCGCCCGCGTAATTGGCCAGCTTGCGCACCTCCTCGACCAGGAAGCGCGTGTTGCCGCCCGCCTTGGCCAGCAGCAACTCGACCGCGCCCGGCGCAAAGGTCGCGCCCAGGGCGCGCGCCTCGGCGAGCACGATCGCGGCCAGGGCCTCGTCGCCGCCGTCGCCGTCGCCGCCGACCAGCACGAACTCGGCATGCTTTTCGCACCACTTGAGAAAGGAGCGGCGGCGGTCCACCGGCGCCGCCGTGATCAGCACCGCCGTCTCGGCCGGATTCACCGCCGCGAGGATCGCCTGCAGGTCCTCGACCAGCCGCCCGGTGCTCTCCGCCCGGCCCGTCACGCTGTCGCTGAGAAAATTGACGTCCTTCAGCGCGACCACCCGCCGCCCGCCGAACATCGGGAGGGTCTGCACCGCCTCGCGAAAACGGTTCACCGCGGTGGCAACCTCGTCGACGTTGGCCGCGAAGCCGTTGATGACCTCGCGCCCGAACTCATCGGTCACCTCGGCGGCCAGCGCGGCGAATCGCTCCTGACCCAGCCGGCCGACGAGAAAATCGTCCTGTCCGCAGATGAAGATAAACGGCGGGGATGCGGCCATGGCGAAACATGGTCCCGGCGCCCGCGCCGCGCGAACGAAAAAAATCGCCAAGCCGGGAGCCCGGGGCGAGAGTCGGGAGGCGTTTTCTCCATGACCGACACGGCAATCCCCGGTTCGCCGGCTCCACCCGCCTCCTGGCTCCGGGACCTGTTTCTCCTCGCGGTCATCTTTGGCGCGGGCTTCGCCTTTGCCCTGGGCCGCGCCGCCCTGGCCAATCCGGACGAGGGTCGGTACGCGGAAATCCCCCGCGAGATGGTGGCGAGCGGCGATTGGGTGACGCCCCGGCTGGACGGGGTCGACTACTTCGAGAAACCCCCGTTGATGTACTGGGCGGTGGCCGCGGAGCTGAAGGCCTTCGGCCCGGGCGAGGGCGCCCTGCGGGCCGTGCCGGCCGGTTTCGCGCTCGCCGGCGTGCTGCTCACCTATGCCGCGGCGCGGACGCTGCGGGGGCGGGGCGCCGGCGTGGCCTCCGCCGTCGTGCTCGGCACCTCCCTGATCTACTTTGCGCATGCCCGCCTGCTCATCCTCGACACCGCCGTGGCCGTGCTGATGAGCGCCGCGCTTTTCTGCTTCATCCTCGGGGTGCGCGAGACCTCCCCCGACCGGCGACGCTGGCTGTTCTACGGGCTCTACGCGAGCGCGGCCCTGGCGACGCTGACCAAGGGGCTGATGGGGTTCCTCGTCACGGGCGCGGTGATGCTGGTCTGGCTGGTGGCGTTCGGCCAGTGGAGGCGCCTGCGGCCCTTTTATTTGCCGACGGGCGCCCTGCTCTTCCTCGCGATCGCGGCGCCGTGGCACCTCCTTGTCGCGCGGCGGAACGCCACCTGGGCGCATTTTTATTTCATCCACGAGCACTGGGAGCGGTTCACGACCACGGAACACCACCGCTACGGGCCCTGGTGGTATTTCATCCCGGTCGTCCTGCTGGGCCTGTTCCCCTGGGTTGGCTTCCTCTGGCCGGCCCTGCGCGAGGCGCTCGCCGGCGGATGGGCGCGGCGCCGGGAGAATGCGGACATGGGGTATCTGTTCACCTGGGCCGCCTTCATCTTCCTGTTCTTCAGTTACTCGAAGTCGAAGCTGATCCCGTACATCCTCCCGGTCTTTCCCCCGCTGGCGGTGATTATCGGCGCCTGGCTGGCCCGGCGGTGGGACGAGGGCGCGCTCGCGCCCCTGCTCCGCGGGTTCCGTTTGTTCCTGATGGTCAGCGGGGTGCTCGCCCTGGCGGTGTGCGCGGTCGTCTGGGACCCGGCCCTGGTGCGGAACCTGGACCCCGCCCAGGCCTTCCTGCTTCGGCCCCTCGCCTATGCGGCGGCCGCGGTGCTGACTGCGGGCGGCGTGACTTGCGTCTGGCTCGCCCGCGCGCGCGGCGTGCGCGCCATGCTCGGCGGCATGGTCGCGACCACGGCGCTGTTCTACGGGGTGCTCGCGCTGGCGCGGCCCATCCTCCAGCCGGCCGGCACGCGGGACCTCGCCGGATTCCTCCGTTCGGAAATCCGGCCGGGCGACCGGGTCTATCACTACCATGCGTTTTTCCAGGACTTCGCCTTTTACGCCCGCCGCCTCTACGGCACGGTCGAGTTCCACGGCGACGAGCTCGAGCTGCTGAACGACCCGGCCGCCGGCGCCAGCGGGCGCTTTGTCGATGAGGCGGAGTTTCGCCGCGAATGGACGGGCCCCGATCGCATCTTTGTCGTTGCGCGCAAGCGGGACATCACGGAACTCTTTGCCGATCCCGCGTTTCATAAGCATTTGCTCGCCATCACCCGGGACTATTATCTTTTCAGCAACTACCCCTGACATGTCCACCGCCCCCACCCCCGCCGCGCCGCCGGTCGCACCGGCCTTCCCGGAGTTCCTCCCCTTTTCCCGCCCGACGATCAGCGCCGAGGCGATGGCCGAGGTGCAGGCCTGCCTGGCTTCGGGCTGGATCACCACGGGGCCGCGGGTGAAGAAGTTCGAGGAGATGCTGCGCGCCTATTGCGGCGCGCCCCACGCCCTCACCGTCACCTCGGCGACGGCGGGTCTTTACCTGGTGCTGAAGACGCTGAAGCTCCAGCCCGGCGACGAGGTGATCACCACCCCGATGACTTTTGCGGCGACGCTCAACGTGATCGCGCTCACCGGCGGCCGGCCGGTGCTGGTCGATGTGGACCGGCGCACCTACCAGATGGATCCCGCCCGGCTGGCGCGGGCCGTCACCCCGCGCACCCGGGCCATTCTCCCGGTGCACTTTGCCGGCGCGCCGGTCGATCTTGACCCGGTCTACGAGCTCGCGCGCCAGCACGGCCTGCGGGTGCTGGAGGACGCCGCGCACGCCATCGGCACCGAGTACAAGGGGCGCCGCATCGGCTCGTTTGGCGATGCGCAGGTGTTTTCCTTTCATCCCAACAAGAACATCACCACGGGCGAGGGAGGGGCGGTCACCTGCCGCGACGATGCGCTTGCCGCCGAGATCCAGCTCCTGCGCTTCCACGGCATGGACCGCGAGGCGTGGGCGCGCTTCGGCCGGACCGGCAGCCAGCACTACGAGATCATCGCGCCGGGCTACAAGTTCAACCTCACGGATATGCAGGCGGCGCTGGGCCTGCACCAGCTGCCCGCCCTGGAAGGGTTCATCGCCCGCCGCACCGCGCTGGCCGCGCGCTACCGCGCCGCGCTGGCGGGCTGGAATGAGCTCATCCTGCCCGGGGACCCGGCCTATCCGCACCGGCACGCCTGGCACCTGTTTGCGCCGCTGGTCAACACGGGAGCCGGCACGCGCCTGACCCGGGACGAATTCATGGCCGCGCTCAAGGAGCGCAATGTCGGCACGGGCCTGCACTACCGCGCGGCGCATCTCTACCCCTACTACCGGGAAAACTTCGGCTGGAAGCCGGGCGACTTTCCGAACACCGAGTTCATCTCCGACCGGATCGTGAGCCTGCCGCTCTTCCCCCTGCTGACCGATGCGCAGCAGGACGGGGTCATCGCCGCCATGCGCGACGTCTTCGACCGTGCCTGACGCCGTCGAGATTTCCGTGGTCATTCCGGTGTTCAACGAGGAGTTGAACCTGCCGCGGCTGTTCGAGCGCCTTTACCCCGTGCTCGACGGCCTCGGCCGCCGCTACGAGGTCATATTCACCAACGACGGCTCGCACGACCGGTCGATCGAGCTGCTCCGGCGGCAGCACGCGGCCCGGCCCGACGTGACGCGGGTGATCGACTTCAACGCCAACTACGGCCAGCACATGGCGGTGGTCGCCGCCTTTGAGCGCGTGCGCGGCGCGGTGATCGTCACGCTCGACGCCGACCTGCAGAATCCCCCCGAGGAGATTCCCAAGCTGCTCGCGCTGATCGACGCGGGTCACGACTATGTCGGCGGATTCCGCCTCGACCGCCGGGACAGCGCCTTCCGCACCCTGGCGTCGAAGTGCATCAACTTCGCGCGCAGCCGCCTGACCTCGATCGAGATGACCGACCAGGGCTGCATGCTGCGCGCCTACCGGCGGCCGGTCGTCGACGCGGTGGTGCAAAGCGGGGCGATCAACACCTTCATCCCCGCGCTGGCCTACAGCTTTGCGGGCAGCCCGACCGAGGTCGGGGTGAAGCACGAGGAGCGGCACGCCGGGGTCTCGAACTATTCGGTCTACAAGCTGATCCGCCTGAACTTCGACCTCGTCACCGGCTTCTCGCTCGCCCCGTTGCAGATCTTCACGATGCTCGCGCTCCTCTGCTCGGCCGGCAGCCTTGTGCTCGTGCTGGTGCTGGCCTACGGCCGGATCTTCCTCCACGACGACACCAACGGGGTCTTCACGCTCTTTGGCGTGCTGTTCTTCCTGATCAGCGTGGCCATGGTGGGCATCGGGCTGATCGGCGAGTACGTCGGCCGGTCCTACCAGGTGCTGCGCTCGCGCCAGCGGTATTTCGTCAAGGACATCCTGGAGACAAAGCCGTAACGGGGCGGACGATTGGCCATGCCCGCGCCCCGCATCCTCTTCTTCGGCTACAGCGAAGTCGGCTACGAATGCCTGTCCCTGCTGCTCGAGCGCGGCGACAACGTGGTTGCCGTCTTCACGCACGAGGACAATCCGAACGAGAAGATCTGGTTCAAGACGCCGGCGGCGGCGATCCGGGGTTCACCCATCCCGATCTTCACCCCGGAGAAGATCGCCACGCCGGAGTGGATTGAGCGGATCACGGCGCTCCGGCCGGACCTGATCCTCTCCGCGTACTACCGGAATATGATCAGCACGCGGATCCTCGCCCTCGCGCCGTTGGGCGCCTTCAATCTGCACGGCTCCCTCCTGCCGAAATACCGGGGTCGGGCGCCGATCAACTGGGCCGTCCTGCACGGCGAGCCTCGGATCGGCCTGACGCTGCACCGCATGGTCAAGGCCCCCGACGCCGGGGCGATCGTCGACCAGGCCGGCGTGGAGATCAGCCCCCGCGACACCGCCGAGCAGGCCTTCCGCAAGGTGCTGCCCTGCGCTCGCCTGGTGCTCGGGCGCCAGATCGACGCCCTGCTCGCCGGCACGGCGCCGGAGACGCCGCAGGACGAGGCGCAGGCCACGTATTTTGGCGGCCGCAAGCCCGAGGACGGCCGGATCGACTGGTCCCGGACCTCCCGCCAGATCTTCAACCTGATCCGAGCCGTCACCGACCCCTATCCCGGCGCCTTCACCGACGTCGGCGCCGCCCGCCTCATGGTCTGGTGGGCCGAGCCCGACACCCCCGCCGCGCAGTCCCGCCGCGGGCGCCCCGGCGAGGTCATGTCGCTTTCCCCCTTGGTGATCGCCACCACCGACGGCGCCCTCGAAATCACCCGCCCCGAGTGGCGCAACTCGCCCGCCGCCCCCGCCCTGAGCGTGGGCCAGTTGCTTTAATTCGAAAAAAGTAGCGCAGGCGGGACGCCTGCGCTACTTACCGCTTCTACCTTTTGAGCCCGCCGCGGCTTCTACGTTGAAGGCACGCCCGGCGGACGCTTCTTCCGCCACAGATTGACCGGCCCCTCATGATCGGTGCCGGCCCCGTACCAGGTGAAGCCGGCCTTCTCCAGCACCCGCTGCGACGCCAGATTGACCGGCGAGGTCTCGGCGAGGATTTCATCCACCAGCGCCGACGCAAATCCCTCCGCGCAGAGCAACCGGACGCCCTGGGTCGCGTAGCCCCGTCCGAAGCACAGGGGCGACATCGCATATCCGATCTCAACCCTGCCCTCCCGGGGCACATGCTTGAATCCGCCCGCGCCCACCACGCGCGCGGCCCCTTCATCCACATAAAGCCGCGGCATGACCCAATCGGCCTCCCCGCCCTTGATGGCGCACTCAAAAAGAAATGGCGGCGGCAGCGCCCCCGCGCAAACCCCCCACCCCCGAAACCGCCCCGGCCCCCGGAGCAGCTCCCGCGCCTCGTCCCTGGTGGGCGTGTACAATATTAGTCTCTCAGCCAAAGCGCCCCCAAAGTAACGCAGGCGTCCCCGCCTGCAATCTCGCCGACGTGTGGGTGGTGGATCTGTGGGTGGAGCGCGACCCGAACGCGCTCCTCAGCAGCATGGGCTTCCAGCCCATTTCATCCCCGACACGGGCTGGAAGCCCGTGCCACGGCGAACCAGGCGTGTTGAGGATCCGTCTCGCTGAGCTACGCCGCGACAAGCAACCCGCTCCACCCGGAGCCGCTTCCAGAAGCAGTCTCGATATGGCTGGGCGGGGGGGGGGGGGGGGGGGGGGGGGGGGGGTGGTTTTTGTGGCCG
>Ga0302279_10007722_pt1 | contig 10890 bp, 4 predicted proteins | sample III_Bog_N3_3_FD_194541 | JGI IMG/M metagenome (GOLD analysis project Ga0302279, IMG submission 194541) | Peat permafrost microbial communities from Stordalen Mire near Abisko, Sweden - III_Bog_N3_3 | ecosystem: Environmental > Terrestrial > Soil > Wetlands > Peat | place: Sweden: Abisko...
AAGACCGCCGTAGTCCCGGCCAAAGCCAGGCGGTAGGCCAAGCCGCCGGTCATCACCACCACCGCGCCGATCGAACGATGTTCCTGGAGCCAGAAGGTGACGCCCCCGAGGAGAAAGGAGAGGGCGAAGAAGGGAGCGCTCGCGAGGGCGTCGCGACCGCCGATCCGGCCCCGCTTCCACCAGGCGTAGAGCAGGAGGAGACAGGGGAACATGACACCCGAGGTCTTGCACAGCATCGAGACCAGGAACCAACCGAACGCTCGGGCCAGGGCACCGCCCGCCGCCTTCGGCCGGTCCCGAGACTGGTCAAAGTCCAGATAGGCCATCATCGCGAGGAGCAGCGGCGGCAGGGAAAGGGTGTTCTTCAATTCCGCCATCCAGGCGACCGATTCGACGCCGAGCGGATGGACAGCAAAAAGCAAGGCTCCGGCCCACGCCGAGGGCAGAGCCAATTTGCGGAAGAGCCGCCAGAGCAGCAGGGCGCTGAGGGCGTGGAGGCCGGCATTGGTCAGGTGATAGCCCAGCGGATCCAGCCCCCACAAGTGCCATTGCAGCCACTGGACGCTGGTTTTGAGCGGATAGTAATCCAGGCCGGCGGGAGCGAACCAGATGCGGAAGAGGCCGTGGGGATCGCGCAGCAGCGGGTTCTGGACCAATTCCTCGATGTCATCCCAGAGAAATTCACCGCGCAGCGCGGGCCAAAACACGTAGGCCACCGCCGCCAGAAGCAGACCGACCCGCCAGCCCCGGCCGCCCGGGGCCGCCACCTCCCCTCCTCCCATTTCGGCCATGGTGGTCGTCTTCAACGGCGGTCAGGGTTGGGCCGGCGTAGCCTTGCGCAGCGCCAGATCCAGATTTTCCTGGGCCGCGACATAGTCGGGCGCGATCCGGAGCGCCTGCCGGAGCTGGGCGATCGCCTCGGGCAGCCGGCCCAAATCCATCAGGGCCACGCCGAGGTTGTTATGTCCTTCGGCGTAATCCGGCCAAAGGGCCAGGGCCCGGGCGTAGGCCTGAAGCGCCTCCGGCAGCTTGCCCGCCAGGCGAAAGGTGTTGCCCAGATTGTTATAGGCCTGCGGGTAATTCGGCTTGAGGCGGATGGCGGCCTGAAACTGCTCGACTGCCAGCGGCAGCTGTCCCAGGCCGGCCCGAGCGATGCCGAGGTTGTTGTGGGCCTCGGAAAATTCCGGATGGAGCCGGACCGCCGCCTGGCAATGGCCGAGGGCCTCGGCATAGCGGCCGCCGTTGACCAAATCGAGCCCGAGATTGTTTTCCGCCATCCAGCAACCGGGATTGGCCGCGATGGCGGCGCGAAACAAGGTCTCGCGATCCCGATAGATGCCGCATTGCCGCCAAGTCAGCCGGCCGCAGCCAGCGACGACCAGCAGGGCCGCGGCATAAGGCAGAGCCCGCCCCCAGGGGGGCCGCCCCGCCGTCGCCCGCCGCCAGCTTTCCCAGCCGAAGCCGGCCAGAGCGACGATCCCGATCAGCGCCAGCTGCTGATAGTGGTCGGCCACGAGCGAGTACTTCATAAAGTAGACGTCGGTCAGCCCCATGCCGGGCACGAGCATCAGCACAAAGTAGCCCAGGGCCAGACGGAGGGGCCGGCCGGCCGGAAACGAGAACAAGGCCGCGCCGACGGCCAGGGCCGCGATCCCGGGCAGCCAGCCGGTGATTTCGCCCGGGTGCAGCGGCCACTGGGGATAGCAAAACGCCAGCCGGACAGGCAGAAGGGCCTTGCCCAGATAGAACCAGGCGACCGTGCCGGCGCCCAGAACCCGCTCCGCCCCGCCCGCCCGGCGGATGATTTCATCCGTGCCATGGCGCTGGAACCAGATGTCGACGCCGGTCAGGATGCCAGCGATCAGAAAAAACGGCAACACCCGCCCGGCGTCCCGCCAACGCAGCGGCCGGCGGCCGGCGATCCAGGCCACCAGCAGGACCGGCAGCATCGCCACCGACCCCTTGCTGAGCATGGCCAGGGCAAAGGCGAGCAGGCTGCACCCGTACCAGCAGGCACTCCGGAGGCGGGCCGGGCGGGTTGGCGCCTCGTCCGATCCTTCCGCCGCCATGAACCCCAGCAGCGCCAAAAGAAAGAAGATCAGCGCCAGCAGGTTCTTCCGCTGGGTGATCCAGGCCACCGACTCGACGTTGACCGGGTGGACGGCGAACAGGAGGGCGGCGAAGGCGGCCCCGGGCACGCGCAGCCGGCGCAACCCGGCCCAGAGCAGCAGGACGGAAACGAGATGGAGCAGCAGATTGGTGGCATGATAGCCGGTCGCATTCAGGCCCCACCATCGCCATTCCATCCACAGGCTGCTCGATGTCACCGGCCAATAGTCCGTCGCCCGGGCGCTAAACCAGAATTGCGCCAGGCCGTCGGAGGCCCGGATCAGCGGATTCTGCGTCAGGAAGTGATCGTCGTCCCAGACGAAGCCGTCGTGGAAGACCGGCCAGTAGGCCGCCGTCGTCACCAAGCAGAGCAAAAGGCCGACCGCCCAGGAACCGAACCTTCCGCCCCCGGCCGCGGCGGGAGCGGCCGCTCGGCCCCGTCGTTCGTTCGGCCCGGTCATGGCTCAGCGGTCCGGCCGGCGCGGATCGTTCAATCGCGCCGCGGACTGGACCGGCGTATCGGTCTCGGGGGCCCGACCCGTCGCCCGCAGGACGCGCGCGAGGTTTTCATGCGCGTTGGCGAAGTCCGGCTTGAGCCGCAACGCCTCCCGGTATTCCGCCTCCGCCTCGGCCAGCCGTCCCATGCCGGCCAGGACCACCCCGAGGTTATTGTGCACCTCGGCGTACTTCGGATTCAGGCGCAGAGCCTCCCGGTATTGGACGCTGGCCTCCGCCACCCGGCCCAGGTCGGCCAGGGCCGCCCCCAGATTATTATGCGCGTAGGCATAATCCGGCTGGAGCTTGATCGCCGCCTGAAATTCCGGAATGGATTCGGCCTCGCGGTGCGCCTGGATCAGGGCAATACCCAGATCGTTGTGGTAGGTCGGAACCTGGGGGGCGAGTTCGACCGCGCGGCGAAAGGCTTCCACCCCCTCGGGCATGCGGCCGGAGAGGACCAAGGCATTGCCGAGGGCGATCTCGGCCAGCGCGTCCTTGGGATCGAGGCGCAGGGCGGCCTGTTCCTCGAGGACCCCTTCGGGCGCTCGTCCGACCTGGTTGAGGGCATCGCCCAGGTTGCGCAGATTCGCCTCCCGATCCGGCGCCAACCGCACGGCCGCTTGATACTGGGCCAGCGCCTCCGGCCACCGCCCCAGCGCCCGCAAAGCATTGCCGTAGTCGTTGTGCCCGTCGGCGTAGCCGGGATTGAACCGCAGGACGCGTTCGAACAAGGGCAGCGCTTGGGCGGGCCGGCCCGTTTCCACCATAGTCACGCCGAGATTGTTCAGGGCCTCGCCATAGTTCGGATTGATTCGCAGCGCCGTTTCATAGCTTGCGATCGCTTCGTCCCGATGGCCAGAGATATAGAGATTGTTGCCGAGGTTGACGAGCGCCTCGAGGTAGGTCGGCCGAATCGCGAGGGCGGCGCGAAATTTGCCGATCGCCGCCTCAATCTTGCCCTGGCGGGCGAGGGCCAGTCCGGTGTTGTTGAGCGCGTCGGCATAACGCGGCACCAGCCGCAGGGCCTCCTGGGTGTGGGCCAGCGCCTCCTCCACCCGGCCTTCCTGGAGGAGGACCACCCCCATGTTGTTGTGGGCGTCGGGATAATCGGGCCGCAGCCGCAAAGCCTCGGCATATTGCGCCTTGGCCTGCGGCTCCAGACCCTGGGCAAAATAAAGATTCCCGAGATTGTTGCGCGCCATCCAGCTCGCCGGATTGCGGCTCAGGATCGTATTATAAAAGGTCCATTGGTCACGATAGGCCCCGCATTCCCGCCACGTCCGGGCCCCCAGGGTGCCGAGGAGCGCGAGGGCGAGGACAAACAGCAGGGCGCCGGCGAGGCCGGCGCCAGCGGCGGCCGCCCGGCGCACCAGGATCCCCCAGCCGGCGGCGGCCAAAACGAGAATCCCGGGCAAGGCCAGGTACTGCCAATGGTCGGCCACGAAGGAGAAGACAAAGGCGTAGACGTTGAAGAAGCCCAGGAGGGGGAAAAGCGCTCCGAGGAAAAGGAGGAACGCCGCCAGGGGCGCGCGGTGGGCCGCCGTATTGCCGCGCATCCGGAGAAGCCCAAACAGGGCGGCCAAGAGGGCGAGGACGCCGAGCGGAAAGAGATACTGCCAGGCGGCCGACGGATCGATCTTCCAGCGCGGGTATATGAAAATCAGGTGGGCGGGCCAGACCGTTTTTCCGAGATAGAACCAAATCACCCTTCCCGCGATCAGGATCCGGTCCAAGGCGGTGAAGGTGAAATCTCCGCCTTCCGCCCCGATATATTTTTTTTCCACATAGCCGGTGAAGAGGCCCACGGCCGCGCCGATCACAAACCAGGGCACGAGCGGTCCGACGTCCCGGCGCCAGGACAAGCCTCCGCGGCGCCACCAGGCCAGGACCAAGAGGGCGCCGGGCAGGGTCGCCGCCACGGATTTGCTCAGGATCGCCACGACAAAGCAGGCCAGGGCGAGGAAATAGGCCGCGGGGGAGCGCCGGACGGCGGCCGGTCGCTCGCCGGCGTTGCCCGTCCCGGGGTCGGTCCCGCCGCCGTCAAACTTCAGATAAAGGACGACGGCCCCCAGGTAGGCCATGGTCGAAAGCGTGTTCTTCTGCTCGGTCACCCAGGCGACGGATTCGACGCAGACCGGATGGAGGGCGAAGGCGAGTCCGGCCAGGAGCGCGACCCAGCCTGCGGGATTGCGCCGGTCCAAGGCGCGGGCCCCCGCCAGCCGCCAGACGACGAGGGTCAACAAACAGGCGGAGGTCGCATGGAAGGCGATATTGATCGCATGATACCCCGCCGGGTTGTCGCCCCAAAAACGATGTTCGAGCCAAAAGGCGCTGTGAAGCAATGGATAGTACTGCTGCGTGGCCCCGAGCTCGAACCAGATGCGGTACAGGCCGTGGAACGACTGCAAGGCCGGGGCGGTGACATAGTCGCTGTCGTTCCAGGTGAAGCCCGCCCCCAGCGTCGGCAGATAGGCGAGAAAGGTCGCAGCCAGGACCAGGACAAAACTCCACCAGGGCGGGGTCGGCGAGCCGGCTGGAACCGCCGGGCCGGGCGCAGTTCCTGCCGGCGCCGGACTGCCGAAGTGTTTCTTCCGCTTGGACATGAAGGCTAAATGTGAAATGGTGTCCTCGCCATGCCGCGCGCCAATCTTTTTTCGACGCTCTACCGGCACCGGGACCTGGTCGTCCAGTTCACCCGGCGCGAAGTCGAGCTGCGCCACAAGGGCAGCCGGTTGGGACATTTCTGGGCCTTGCTCTCCCCCATGACGATGCTGGGCCTCTACTTATTCGTCTTCGGGCTCATCTTCGGCGGCAGTTTCGGCATCCCGGGTGAAACCATCGTCGACTTCACCTTGGCGCTCTTTCTGGGCCTGATCCTATTCAACATTATCGCCGATACGCTCGGCACGGCTCCACTGCTCATCGTCAACCAGCCCAATTTCGTCAAGAAGGTGGTGTTTCCGCTCGAGGTGATCCCGGTCTCGACCGTTGCTTCCTCGATTTATCACAATTCGCTCAGCCTGGGGCTAATTCTGGTCATTGCGCCCTTCAGCCACGGCGGACTGGCCTGGGGAGCGTTTGCCCTCCCCTTGCTCCTCCTTCCCCTCGCCCTCATGGCTCTGGGGATCGGCTTCGGCCTAGCCGCTCTCGGGGTCTTCGTCCGAGACATCAACCAACTCATCCCCTTCCTCTCCACCGCCATCATGTACGCGAGCGCGATTGTCTATCCGCCGAGCCGGTTGACCGGCTTTTGGCGGATTCTGCGTTTCAATCCTCTCCTGGTGATCGTCAACGAGGCGCGGAAAATCGTGCTCTGGCACTTTCCGCCCAATTTCCATGCCATCACCTATGCCTATGGCGTCGGCCTGCTCACGCTGGCCCTCGGTTACGGTCTGTTCGCGGTCCTCCGTCCCTACTTCGCCGAGGTGATCTGACCGACGCTGGGATCGGCCTCCCTAGATCCGATAAGCCGCCACCTCGTAGGCCAGGCGGACCAGCCCATGGACCACGTCCTGCTCCGGCGGCGCTGAAATCTCAATGACCGCCGCGCCCAAGACCCGCTGCCAGGTGTTGTCGTCGTGCTCGCCCGCACCGCAACCCACATCCAGGGAGTATTGGCCCGGAGCCAGGTCTAGCTTGAAACGAATTCGGATCAGCCGCGACTCCCCGGCCGGGATCTGATCAATCAGGCGCCGTACGACGCGCAGGCCGGTCGCGAACATTACCTGCCCATGCCGGTCGCGCAGTTCACAGCCGCCGCTGGCCAGCCGGACGTTCCCCTGGGCCCGAATCTGCAGGACCACGGTGCACCATTCCCCTAGGTGGAAAACCGTCGAATTCCGGTCGGACCCGTTCAAAACCCAGGCCTTCTCCACGGCCAATCCGCCGTCGCCCAGCCGCCGAGAAGCGGCCAAATCCAGCGGAGTCGCCGAAGGGACGCTCGCCGCCGGCAAGTCGGACTCAACCGGAAGGGCTCGCGCCACCTCGTTGCCGGCCGCCGCACTCATGGCTGCCAGGTACTCCCGCACACAGGACGACGCCTCACCCAGGTAGGCCATGCGCCCTTGATGGAGCCACAGGGCGCGCTGGCAGAGGTTGAGGACGAAGGAGGTGTCATGGGTCACGACCAGGAGGGTCACCCCCCGCGCAATCATTTCCCGCAGCCGCCTCCCGCATTTCTGCTGGAAGAGAATATCGCCCACGCTCAGAGCCTCGTCGATGATGAGGATATCCGGCTCGACTGAGGCCGCCACCGCGAAGGCCACGCGCATCAGCATGCCGGTCGAATAGGTCCGGACGGGGGCGTCGATGAATTCCCCGATCTCGGCAAAATCCGCGATCGCGGCAAACTTCCGCTCCATTTCCGCCCGACCAATGCCATAGATCGACCCCGAAAGGTAAATGTTTTCCCGACCGGTAAACTCCGGGTTGAAGCCCGAACCGAGTTCCAAGAGGGCGGTAACCCGCCCCTGCACCGTCCATCGACCGGCGGTGGGCTGGAGCGTCCCCGCCAGGATCTGAAGGAGGGTGCTCTTACCGGCGCCGTTGCGTCCAATGATGCCAAAGGCTTCGCCTTTACCGACCTGGAAACTGATATCGCTCAGGGCGGCGACCGCACCTCGCGGCACCGGCTCCCCAGGGGCCCGGACGGTATGGCCGCCCATTCCCAACCCCCGGGCGAGCCAGCGGTGCAAGGGTACGTCCCGATGGTAGGTCTTTTCGATACCTTCGAGCGAAATGGCGGATTGGCCAGTTACCATGCGATTCCGTTCCATATAAATAAGAAAGGGCGACCGGTTGCCCGGTCGCCCCTTCGCGGCATAATTCAGATCAACAAAATTACGGCCCGGGCGCCTGGTAGTAGGTGGCGTTGTTCGCCGTGGTCACCGCGGGAGCGACCCCGTTGAAGTTGGTGGCCAGGCTCAAGCCCGAGAAGTTCACGTCGCCCGTGGGGGCGGCGTCCACCGCCGTGACCTTGGCGTTGAACAGAGCGCTCGTGTCCGAGAAGGTGATGTTCCCGCCCGCCGAGTTGAGCCCGAGGGTGCCGAGGAAGGTCACCGGACCGGCCGTGGTCATGGTGATGCTGCCACCGGAGGAGATGGTGGCCGACCCACTGACCGCGGTGCCCGGCAGGATGTTCACGCTGGCGTTGTCATTGAACACCGTCGAACCGGTGCCCGCCTTGATCTCAAGGTTGGCGATCGCGTTGTTGCCGCCGGTGAAGCTGATCGAGCTGGTGCCCGAGGTGGAGGCAACGAAGATGCCCGTGCCGATGGTCACGTTGCCCGTGGTGCCGTTGTCCCGGATGGTGCCGGCGGTGGTGCCGCCGTTGGACAGGGTCAGCTGCAGGGTGCCGGTGACACTGGTGCCGTCAGCCAGCGTCGTCACCGGAGCCGCATTGGCACTGGTGCCGCCGGTATCCGTGATCGTGGCATTGCCGGTCGTCGTCACCTTGAGGGTGCTGCCGGTAGCGGCAATGTTGTTCAGGTTGAAGTCATTGCCCGTGGCGGTGAAGAAGATGCTGCCATTCGGGGCCGACAGGGTCGTCGTGCCACCGACGGAAACACCGGTGTTGCCGGTCTCCAGGATGATGCTCTGTTCCGAGGTGGCGCTGAAGTTGCCGGCCGTGCCGGTGTTGACCGAGGCGTAGTTATTGCCGCCGTATTCCTTGATCGAGACATTCGCGCCGGCCGGGTTGGCGGTAACTCCGATGACCGAGGTCACCGTGGTGTCGACTGCGATAGCACCGAAGTTGTTGCCGCTGTTGCCCAGGGTCACCGTGCCGCCGGCCGTCTTGAAGGTGTCGTTGCCGTAGCTGTAGACCGTCGTGCCAGCCTGCTCACCAATGGTGATCCCTTCGGCTTCCGTCGTGTTGGCGACGAAGGTGCCGGTAGTGATGTTCACGCCGGCAAAGAGCAGGTTGTTTTGGTCCCAGATGACCGAATTGCCCGTGGCTGCGATCGAAACCGGGGCCAAGATTTGGTTCACACCGGCAACCGTGCTGGTCAGGAGGACCGCACCGCCGGCCGAGGTGGCCGTCAGATTCAGTTTCGAGGTCAGCGGCAGGACGAGATTGCCCGCGGCATTCTCCAGAATGATGCTGCCGACGCTGGTGATCGAAACCGTACCGCTGTAGCTGCCGTTAGCAGCACTGATCCCCGCCAGGTTAACGCCGCCACCTTCCGTGTAGGTGATGTTGCCGTTGTTCGAGGCGCCCGTGAGGGTCAGGGTGACCGCACCCAGATTGTTGGCGGTGTTATTGCTGATGTTGATCGGACCTGCGGAGATGAAGGACACCGGGCCGTAGAAGGCGACCGGGCTGCTCGCCGTGTCAATGATGTTGGCAGACGTGGCGCTGCTGGCCGTGAGGGTCGTCAGACCCGCGCTATTGTCGTTGATCCCTGCTCCCAGGGTGATGGCGCCTGCGCTGTCGCTCACACTCACCGTGGTGCCGCCGCCGCTGGCGATGGACCAGTTGCTCAAGGCGATCGCGCCGCTGCCGTTAGAGACCGCAATGGCGCCGCTCGGAGCGGTGCCGGTTTGGCTCACGCTCACGTTGGAGAAATTGCCCGTGGTGCCGCCCGTGCCGATGGTGACGGCAGTCGGAGCGCCGTTGGAGGTCTCCGTGACGCTGGTCAAGCCCTTGACCGCCGCGCTATTCGACGAGACCAAAGTGGTGCTCACCGTGTTGGTGATGCTCACGTTGTTCGCGGTCAGGGTGGTGGCGCCGCCGCCAGCGTCGCCGACCGAGATCGTGCCCCCAATCGTGGCCGCATTGGTCGCGCCACCGATTTGGATGTTGCTCGGCGCGGTCGAGGAGCCCGAACCCAGGAGCAGCGTGCCCGAGCCGAGATTGATCAGGCCCGTGGGATTGCTGATGCCCGCGTTGCCCGTGCCGGCCATCGTGGTGTCGACTTCGAGATTTCCGTTGGTCGTGCTGATCGCACCCAGGACCACACCGCTCGTGCCGAAGATGCTGACGTTGCCGGCCCCGGGGCTGGTGATGCTGATCGGTCCGGTGAAGGTATAGGATTGGACCGGGGTGGCGGCGCCATTGCCCAGTTGGATCGTGCCGGTGCCGCTCGTGCTGCTGATCGAGGTGTTGCCCGTGACCGAGACGTTGCCGGCGAGGGTAGAGAAGTTGGCGCCCGCATTGGTCATGCTGACCGTCAGGTTGCCACCGAAGCTTACGACGTCCGAGTTGGCCGCGCCAAGGGCGACGTTGCCACCGGTGTCGGTGATTGTCGTATTACCGGTCGTGGCTGTCTTGTTGGCAATGGTAAGATTGCTGCCGTCGATGAGGGTTACCCCACCCGTAGCGCCACCGATCAAGATGGCATTCGTGATCGCATTGCCTGCGGTGCTTGCGAGGGTTATGGTCGGCGCGTTGACCGTCAGGGTCGCGGCGTTAATATCGAGGTTGGTGGGCTGGGAAATCGTGCCGGCAGTGGTCGCGAGGCTGAGGGTCGCGATGCTAACGTTGGCGGCCAGGGAAATGTTGCCCGTGGTTGTGATGGAGCTGCTCCCCGTGGCGTTCAGACCGGTGAAGTTTTCGTTGCCAGTGCCATTGAAGTTAATCTTCCCGCCCGCAGTCAGGCTGATGCCGTTGCTCGAGGTCGAGGTCATCGTGACCGTCGCCGGGGTAGCGGAAGTTGAGCCGAAATTCTGGGTGACGATATTGGTGGTGCCGCCGGTGTTGATGCTCAGCGTGCCCGCGATTGTCGAAGTGCCGAGCGTCAAGACGGTGTCCGAGCCGGTGTCGCTGATCGTGGTGCTGCCGCCGGTCACGCTGACCGGGTTCGAGCCGACCGTGACGCTACCCAGCGAGGCCGAGCCATTGAGTGTGCCAGAACCGCTGCCGGTGGTGACGGCCAAGCCGCCCAGGGCGTTGATCCCATCGGTGTCGGTCACGCTGCCATTGGTGGCGCCGACCGTATTGATCGTGGAGGTGCCTGTAACCGTGGTGGCGTTCGTGGCGCCGAGATTTACGTTGCCGTTCGCGCCGCCGCCCGTGCTAACCGACAGGTTGGCTCCGACTGTGAGGACGCCACCTTGGGACAGAAGGACATTGGCGTTCGTGCCGGAGACAGTCAGGTTGCCGCCCACCGTCACGCCGCCGATCGTCGTGGAGGCGATGCTGCCGGCGATTTGGACGTTGCCGGGAGTAGCCCCGCCGACATCGACGATGTAGGCATTGCCGTTGATGGTGCCGTTGACGATCACACCGTTGCCGGCCAGGCGGACATCGCCGCTGCCGCCGACGGTCGAGATGGTTTGGCTAAC
>Ga0302279_10007723_pt1 | contig 10889 bp, 21 predicted proteins | sample III_Bog_N3_3_FD_194541 | JGI IMG/M metagenome (GOLD analysis project Ga0302279, IMG submission 194541) | Peat permafrost microbial communities from Stordalen Mire near Abisko, Sweden - III_Bog_N3_3 | ecosystem: Environmental > Terrestrial > Soil > Wetlands > Peat | place: Sweden: Abisko...
TGGCGCTGATGAAGGCGGTGGACGACTACATCCCGCAGCCCGTGCGCGCCACCGACCGGCCCTTCCTGATGCCGATCGAGGACGTGTTCAGCATCTCCGGCCGCGGCACCGTCGTCACCGGCCGTGTCGAGCGCGGCATCGTCCGCGTGGGTGAGGAAGTCGAGATCGTCGGCATCAAGCCGACGGTGAAGACCGTCGTGACCGGCGTCGAAATGTTCCGCAAGCTGCTCGACCAGGGCATGGCCGGCGACAATATCGGCGCCCTGCTGCGCGGCACCAAGCGTGAGGACGTCGAACGCGGGCAGGTTCTGGCGAAGCCGGGATCGATCACCCCGCACACCAAGTTCAAAGCCGAGGCCTATATCCTGACGAAGGAGGAAGGCGGGCGTCATACCCCGTTCTTCACCAACTACCGGCCGCAGTTCTACTTCCGCACCACCGACGTGACCGGTGTGGTGAACCTGCCGGAAGGCACCGAAATGGTGATGCCGGGCGACAACGTGTCGATGGATGTCGAGCTGATCGCGCCGATCGCCATGGATGACGGCCTGCGTTTCGCCATCCGCGAGGGCGGCCGGACCGTCGGCGCCGGCGTCGTCGCAAGCATCACGGCCTAGAGACTGAGCGCGAAACCGGCGCCCTGCCAGTCAGGTGGGGCGCCGGTGGCTTTTGTAGCAACCCGGAAGACCGACGATGGACAACCAGAATATCCGCATCAGGCTCAAGGCCTATGATCACCGCGTGCTGGACAACAGCACGAAGGAGATCGTGAACACGGCCAAGCGCACCGGTGCCCGGGTTCGCGGACCGATCCCGCTGCCGACCCATATCGAGCGGTTCACCGTGAACCGCTCCCCGCACGTCGATAAGAAAAGCCGGGAGCAGTTCGAGATCCGGACGCATCGCCGGCTGCTGGATATCGTCGAACCCACGCCGCAGACGGTGGACGCGCTGATGAAGCTCGACCTGGCCGCCGGTGTGGATGTCGAGATCAAGATTTAAGACGATGGCACCTATGCGCACAGGATTGGTCGCCAGGAAGCTGGGCATGACCCGGATCTTCAAGGATGATGGCACGCACGTGCCGGTCACCGTATTGCATCTTGACCAGGTGCAGGTCGTCGCCGCCAAGACACCGGAAAAGGACGGCTACAGCGCCGTTCAGATCGGCTGGGGCAAGGCCAAGGTGAAGAACGTGAGCCAGCCGAACCGCGGCCACTTCGCCAAGGCGAAGGTGGAGCCGAAGCTGAAGCTGGTGGAATTCCGCGTTGCCGACGATGCGCTGCTGGAACCCGGTGCGACCCTCTCGGCGGCGCATTTCGCGGTCGGGCAGATCGTCGATGTCTGCGGCACCTCCAAGGGCAAGGGCTTTGCCGGCGGCATGAAGCGCTGGAACTATGCCGGTCTTGAGGCCTCGCACGGTGTGTCGATCAGCCATCGCAGCCTGGGGTCCACCGGCAACCGGCAGGATCCCGGCCGCACCTTCAAGAACAAGAAAATGGCGGGCCATCTGGGTGTCGAGCGCATCACCACGTTGAACCTCGAAGTGGCGGCGGTCGATGCCGACAAGGGCCTGCTGATGATCAAGGGCGCCGTTCCCGGCGCCAAGGGCGGCTACGTGCTGGTGCGCGACGCGATCAAGCGGCCGCGTCCGGCGGATGCGCCTTATCCGGCCGCGCTGATCGAAGCGCCGGCTGCGGCGGGCTGAGGGGCAGACGATGCAAGTCGATATCACCACCCTGGATCAGGGAACCGCCGGCAGCACCGACCTGCCGGACGATATTTTTGCGACGAAGCCGCGCGCCGATATCATGGCGCGCGTGGTGCACTGGCAGTTGGCCAAGCGCCGTTCGGGCAACCACAAGGTGAAGGGCATGTCGGAGGTGTCCGGCACCACCAAGAAGCCCTATCGCCAGAAGGGCACCGGCAACGCGCGCCAGGGCAGCCTGCGGTCACCGCAGTTCCGCACCGGCGGTGTGGTGCATGGGCCGGTGGTGCGTTCGCACGAATACAGCCTGAACAAGAAGGTTCGCCGCCTGGGTCTGATCTCCGCGCTGTCGCAGAAGTTGGCCGAGGGCAAGCTGGTGGTGCTGGATGCCGCCGCGGGCACGACCAAGACCGGCGAGCTGGCGAAGAAGCTGAAGGCGCTGGGCTGGCGGTCCGCCTTGATCATCGATCGGGCGGTCGATGCGGGTTTCCTGCTTGCCAGTCGCAACATCCATGGGGTGGACGTGCTGCCGACCGTGGGCGCGAATGTCTATGACATCCTGCGCCACGACGTGCTGGCGATCACCGCCGCGGGGGTCGAGGGGCTGAAGGAACGGCTGAACGGTGCGCCGCCCGCAGCCGAGACGGGAGAGGCGGCATGAGCGAGACCACCACAAAACCGGCCAAGCGCCGCCGGCAGCTCTCCCGGGAGGCGATGTACCAGATCATCCGCAGCCCGGTGATCACCGAAAAGGCGACGACGATCTCCGAGACCAACCAGTTCGTGTTCCGGGTGGCGATCAACGCCACCAAGCCGGATATCAAGCTGGCGATCGAGGGGCTGTTCGGGGTCTCCGTCATCGGCGTGAACACGTTGATCCAGAAGGGCAAGACCAAGCGCTTCAAGGGCCGTCCTGGTGTCCGTTCGGATGTCAAGAAGGCCATTGTCCGGCTGGCCACGGGCCAGTCGATCGACCTTACCACTCCCCTCGCATAGGGCGCGCGCGAGATGGCACTCAGGCAATTCAATCCGGTTACGCCCAGCCTTCGCGGCACGGTGCTGATCGAACGCAGCGAGCTGTGGAAGGGCAAGCCGGTCAAGGGCTTGACCGAGGGGCAGCACAGCCACGGCGGCCGCAACAACCACGGGCGGATCACCAGCCGGTTCCGCGGCGGCGGCCACAAGCAGGCCTACCGCACGATCGATTTCAAGCGGCGCGGCAAGTTCGACGTGCCGGCGACGGTGGAGCGGCTGGAATACGACCCGAACCGGACCGCCTTCATCGCGCTGGTGAAGTACCAGGACGGCGAGCTGGCCTACATCCTGGCGCCGCAGCGCTTGAAGGTTGGCGACTCCGTCGTGGCCGGACGGGCAGCCGACATCAAGCCTGGCAATGCGATGCCGCTGGCCGCGATCCCGGTCGGCACCATCGTCCACAATGTGGAAATGAAGGTCGGCGCCGGCGGCAAGATTGCTCGTTCGGCCGGGACCTATGCGCAGTTGGTCGGCAAGGACGCCGGCTACGCGCAGATCAAGCTGAAGTCCGGCGAGCTTCGCGTTGTCAGAGCCGAGTGCATGGCCAGCATCGGCGCGGTGTCCAACCCGGACAACATGAACCAGAAGCTGGGCAAGGCCGGCCGCATGCGCTGGCTGGGCTTCAAGCCGCATAACCGCGGCGTCGTCATGAACCCGGTCGATCACCCGCTGGGTGGTGGCGAAGGCCGGTCCTCGGGTGGCCGGCATCCCGTCTCCCCCTGGGGCCAGCCGGCGAAGGGCTACAAAACGCGCAGCAACAAGCGGACGGACGGCTTGATCATCCGCACCCGCAGCAAGAGCAAGGGCAAGTAAGATGGCGCGTTCCGTCTGGAAAGGTCCGTTCGTTGACGGATACCTCCTGGCCAAAGCCGAGGCCTCGCGGGCGTCGAGCCGCAACGAGATCATCCGCATCTGGTCCCGCCGCTCGACCATCCTGCCGCAGTTCGTCGGCCTGACCTTCGGCGTCTATAACGGCCACAAGTTCCTGCCGGTGCAGGTGAACGAGAATATGGTCGGCCACAAGTTCGGCGAATTCTCCCCGACCCGGACTTTCACCGGTCACGCCGCGGACAAGAAAGCGAAGCGAGGCTGACATGGGCAAGCCGCACACCCCGCGCGCTCTCGCCGATACGGAAGCGCAGGCTATCGTCAGCAATCTGCGGGTCAGCCCGCGCAAGCTGAACCTGGTGGCCGCGATGATCCGCAACCTGCCGGCGCAGAAGGCGGTCGCGACCCTGACCTTCAGCAAGCGGCGCATCGCGCAGCAGGTGAAGAAGGCGCTGGAAAGTGCGATCGCCAACGCGGAAAACAATCATCAGCTCGACGTGGACCGGCTGGTCGTGTCGCGCGCCGAAGTCGGCCGCTCCATCGTGATGCGCCGCTTTCATGCGCGTGGTCGCGGCAAGGCGGCGCGTGTGGAAAAGTGGTTCAGCCATCTCAAGATCGTCGTGGCCGAACGCGAACAGGAAGCGGAGACCGCATAGCATGGGTCACAAAGTCAATCCGATCGGTCTCCGTCTCGGCATCAACCGGACCTGGGACAGCCGTTGGTTCGCCAACGCCGATTACTCCAAGCTGCTGCATGAAGACCTGAAGCTGCGGACCTATCTGCGCGAGAAATTGCGCGGGGCCGGCGTGTCGCGCGTGGTGATCGAACGTCCGGCGAAGAAGCCGCGTTTGACGATCTACGCCGCGCGCCCGGGTGTGGTGATCGGCAAGAAGGGCCAGGATATCGAGGTGTTGAAGAAAGAGCTCACCAAGATGGCGAAAGCCGAGGTGGCTCTGAACATCGTCGAAATCCGCAAGCCGGAAATCGATGCGACCCTGGTGGCCGAGAATATCGCCCAGCAGCTCGAACGCCGCGTGGCCTTCCGGCGCGCGATGAAGCGGGCGGTGCAGTCGGCGATGCGTCTGGGCGCGCAGGGCATCCGGATCAATTGCGGTGGCCGGTTGGGCGGCGCGGAAATTGCGCGCGTGGAATGGTATCGTGAGGGCCGGGTGCCCTTGCACACCCTCCGCGCCGATGTCGATTACGGCCAGGCCACGGCGAAGACGACCTATGGCACCTGCGGCGTGAAGGTCTGGGTGTTCAAGGGCGAAATTCTCGCGCACGACCCGCTGGCGCAGGACAGGCGCGCCGCCGAACAGGCGCCCCAACGGTAGATGAATTGGTAGAAGACGATGCTTTCTCCGAAACGCACCAAATACCGCAAGCAGCACAAGGGTCGGATTCATGGCCTGTCGAAGGCTGGCTTCTCCCTGAACTTTGGCACCTATGGCCTGAAGGCGCTGGAACCCGAACGCATCACCGCGCGCCAGATCGAATCCGCCCGTCGCGCGATCACGCGCGCGATGCGCCGAACCGGGCGTGTGTGGATCAGGATCTTTCCGGACGTTCCGGTTTCGACCAAGCCCGCCGAAGTGCGCATGGGTTCCGGCAAGGGATCGCCGGAATTCTGGGTCGCGCGCGTCGCACCCGGCCGCATCATGTTCGAGATCGACGGCGTGACCCCGGAACTGGCGCGCGAGGCGCTGACCCTGGGGGCCGCCAAGCTGCCGATCAAGACCAAATTCATCGCCCGCATCGGAGACGCCTGAGATGGCGAAGGCCGTTCAAAACAAAGCCGTCGATGTGCGCGCGAAAACGCCGGACGAACGCGAAGCGCTGGTGCTGGCCTTGCGGAAGGAGCAGTTCAACCTGCGCTTCCAGCGGGCCTCCGGCCAGAATGAGGGGGTCGGCCGGATGAAGCAGGTGCGCCGCGAGATCGCGCGCGTGAAAACAATCCAGGCGGAGAAGTCTCGCTCCGCCGCAACGGCATAAGGAGGTCCGGGCCATGCCGAAACGCATCCTGACCGGGCGGGTGACCAGCGATAAAATGGACAAGACCGTCACGGTGCTTGTCGATCGCCGGGTGATGCATCCGCTGTACAAGAAGTTCATCCGCCGCTCCAAGAAATACGCGGCGCATGATGAAGCCAACACCTGCAAGACGGGCGACACGGTGCGCATCGAGGAATGCCGTCCGATCAGCAAGCGCAAGACCTGGCTGGTGATCGAGCGCAACGGCGCGGCGCTTTCCGAGACACCGGCTGAAGGAATCGCGGCATGATCATACCGGAAACGAACCTGGAGGTCGCCGACAACTCCGGCGCCCGCCGCGTGATGTGCATCAAGGTGCTGGGCGGATCGAAGCGCAAGACCGCCTCGGTGGGCGATGTCATCGTGGTGTCGATCAAGGAAGCGATCCCGCGCGGCAAGGTGAAGAAGGGCGACGTGCACCAGGCGGTGATCGTGCGTACCAGCTTCCCGGTTCGCCGCTCCGACGGTTCGGCCATCCGCTTCGACCGCAATGCCGCCGTGCTGATCAACAAGCAGCAGGAGCCGATCGGCACCCGCATCTTCGGCCCGGTGGTGCGTGAACTGCGCGGCCGGAAATTCATGAAGATCATCTCCCTCGCACCGGAGGTGTTGTAATGGCCGCGCGCATTCGCAAAGGCGATACGGTGCTGGTGATCTCCGGCACCAGCAAGGGCATCCGCGGCGAAGTGTTGCAGGTGTTTCCCAGAGCCGATCGCGCGACGGTGCGCGGCGCGGGTGTGGTCAAGCGGCATTTGAAGCAGACCAACACCCAGCCGGGCGGCATCCAGGAACGCGAGGCCGCGATCCATCTGTCCAATCTGAAACTGATCGATCCCAAGAGCGAAAAGCCGACTAAGGTTGGCTTCCGCTTCATTGGCGAAGGCGATCAGCGCCGCAAGGTCCGTGTCGCCAAGGCGACCGGCGAAGTGATCGAAAGCTAGGGCGCGAACCATGAGTGGAACCAAAAACGCCAAGGGCGGAGCCAAGGGTGGTGCCAAAGGCGGCGCCAAGGCCAAGGCACCCAGTGGTCCGCGCGGCGCGCCGCCGCCGGGCAAGGCCGAACAGCGCGCCGCGCGCAACACGCAGACCGTCGGTGGGGTCGACAATCCTGTCGCCTCCCCCGAATCCGCGCCGCGCATGGCGAAGCGCTACGCCGAGGAAATCCGGTCGAAGCTGCAAGCCGAGTTCGGCTACACGAACCCGATGCAGGTGCCGAAGCTGGAAAAGATCGTCATCAACATGGGTGTCGGCGAGGCAACCGGCGACCAGAAGAAGCTCGATGCCGCCGTCGCCGAACTCACGTTGATCGCCGCGCAGAAACCGGTGAAGACGGTGGCGAAGAAGGCCATTGCCGGCTTCAAGATCCGCAAGGGCCTCCCGATCGGCTGCAAGGTGACGCTGCGCAAGGCTCGCATGTATGAGTTCCTCGACCGGCTGGTCACGATTGCCATGCCGCGGGTGCGCGACTTCCGCGGTATCACCGGCAAGGGCTTCGACGGCCGCGGCAATTTCGCGATGGGCCTGAAGGAACAGATCATCTTCCCGGAAATCAACTACGACCGGGTCGAATCTGTTCGCGGCATGGACATTCAGTTCGTGACGTCAGCGAAGACCGATGCGGAAGCGAAAGCGCTGCTGAAGGCTTTCGACATTCCTTTCGCCAACTGAGTTTTTTGGAAAACCCGCGGATCGTGTCCGACAGGTTCCGGAGGTACTAAGCAGGATGGCCAAGCTTTCCCAGGTCAACCGAAACCATGCTCGTGAGGCATTGGCGAAGCGCGAGAAGTCCAAGCGCAGAGCCTTGAAGGATGTGATCATGGATCGCACCCTGCCGGTCGAGGATCGCTTCAATGCATCGCTGAAACTGGCGCAACTGCCGCGCGACGGGTCCGCCGTGCGCGTGCGGCTGCGTTGCGAACTGACTGGCCGCTCGCGCGGCAATTATCGCAAGTTCAAGCTCTGCCGCATCGCGTTGCGCGACCTGGCCAGTTCGGGGCAGATCCCCGGCATGACCAAGGCGAGCTGGTAAAGGGAACGGCCCATGTCACTCTCCGATCCCCTGGGCGATATGCTGACCCGGATTCGCAACGCCCAGCGTGCGCGTCACTCGGTGTGCGTCGCCCCAGCCTCGAAGCTGCGCGCCAACGTGTTGGGCGTGTTGAAGCGCGAGGGCTTCATCCGCGGCTACAATGCCGAAGAACTGCGCCCCGGCGTCGCGCAACTGCGCATCGAGCTGAAGTACAACGAGGGCGAACCGGTCATCAAGGAGATCACCCGCATCTCCAAGCCCGGCCGGCGCGTCTATTCGAAGATCAAGGAACTGCCACGGGTCTATGCCGGCCTGGGCATTTCCATTCTGTCCACGCCGCGTGGCGTGATGAGCGATGCGGAGGCTCGGGCTGCCAATGTCGGCGGCGAGATCCTCTGCCGCGTATTCTGACGGAGACAGAGGAATGTCACGCGTCGGCAAATATCCGGTGGAAATTCCCGCCGGCGTCCAGGTGGCGGTGGCCGGTGGCTTCGTCACCGCCAAGGGCCGTCTGGGCGAATTGAAACTGCCTTTGACCGATCTGGTCGATGCCAGGGTGGACGGCAACAAGGTCACAGTGACGCCGAACAACGGCGAGACGCGGTCGCGCATGATGTGGGGCACCACGCGCGCGCTGATCGCCAACATGGTGCACGGCGTGTCCACCGGTTTCGTCAAGTCGCTGGAAATCACCGGCACCGGCTATCGCGCCGCGGTGCAGGGCAAGAACCTGGAAATCAACCTCGGGTTCTCGCATCCGGTGGTCTATCCGGTGCCGGAGGGGATCAAGATCACCTGCGAACGTCCGACCTCGATCAAGGTTGAAGGCGTGGACAAGCGGCTGGTCGGCCAGGTCGCCTCGGAGATCAGAGCGTATCGTCCGCCTGAACCCTACAAGGGCAAGGGCGCTCGCTACACGGATGAGATCATCCGGCGGAAAGAAGGCAAGAAGAAATGAGCACGAACCAGGACCTGCGGGATCGCCGGCGCGAGCGCCTGCGCTACCAGTTGCGCCAGAAGGCCTATGGCCGTCCGCGTTTGTCCGTCTTCCGGTCCGGCAAGAACATCTATGCGCAGGTGATCGACGATGCGCAGGGGCGGACACTGGCGGCGGCCTCGTCGCTGGACAAGACCCTGCGGGAAGCGTTGAAGACCGGCGCGGACAAGGCGGCCGCGGCCTCGGTTGGCAAGCTGGTGGCCGAACGGGCTTTGGCCGCCGGGGTCAAGGAAGTCGTGTTCGATCGCGGATCGTATTTGTATCATGGCCGCGTCAAAGCGCTCGCCGAAGCCGCCCGCGAAGGCGGGCTGGCGTTCTGAGGATAGTGAACAATGGCACGTGAACCAAGAGAAGGTGGCGGCCGGGGCCGGGAGCGCGAGCGGGAACGCGAGGCCGACGACGGCATCACCGACAAGCTGGTCAACATCAACCGCGTCGCCAAGGTGGTGAAGGGCGGACGTCGCTTCGCCTTTGCCGCGCTGGTGGTGGTGGGCGATCAGAAGGGCCGCGTCGGCTACGGCGCCGGCAAGGCGCGCGAGGTGCCGGAGGCGATCCGCAAGGCCACCGAACGCGCCAAGCGCAGCATGATCCGCGTCCCGATGAAGGAAGGCCGCACGTTGCACCACGACGTCGAGGGTCACTTCGGCGCCGGGTCGGTGATCCTGCGGTCGGCCTCGGCCGGCACGGGCATCATCGCGGGTGGTCCGTTGCGCGCGGTGTTCGAAACCCTGGGGATCGGCGACGTCGTGGCCAAGAGCCTCGGCAGTCGGAACCCGCACAACATGGTGAAGGCGACGTTCGCGGCGTTGCAGCAGTGCGCCAGCCCGCGGTCGGTTGCCACGCGCCGCGGCAAGAAGGTCGCGGAATTGTTCGGCCGCCGCGATGCGCCGGCGACGCCGGCCCAGGAGGCGCCCGCCAATGCCTAAGGTCCGCGTGACGCAGACCGGTTCGTCTTTCGGCCAGAAGCCTGGCCAGAAGGAGACATTGATCGGTCTGGGGTTGAAGAAGCCGCGCAGCACCCGAGACCTCGAGGATTCGCCGGGGGTGCGCGGCATGATCCGCAAGGTGGCCCACCTGATCAAGGTGGAGGAGCTGTCATGAATCTGAACGAACTGCGCGACAATCCCGGTTCGCGGCTGAAGTCGAAGCGGCTGGGGCGCGGGATCGGGTCGGGCAAGGGCAAGACCTCCGGCAAGGGCGTGAAGGGCCAGAAGGCGCGTGAGGGTGTGGCGCTGAACGGGTTCGAAGGCGGCCAGTTGCCGATCTATCGCCGGCTGCCGAAGCGGGGGTTCAAGAACCTGTTCCGCAAGGTCTATGCGCCGGTGAATATCGGGACGTTGGACGCGGCGATCGAGGCCGGGAAGATCGACGGGTCTCAGCCGATCACCGAAGCGGTGCTGATCGCGGCGGGTCTGGCGCACGGCAAGCTGGACGGCGTGCGGCTGCTGGCGTCGGGCGAGATCAAGCGGGCGGTGACCATCACCGTATCCGGTGCCTCCGCGGCGGCGAAGGCGGCGGTGGAGCAGGCGGGCGGGTCGGTGACGACCACCGTGGCAGCGAGGGTGGAAGCCGCGGCGGCGGCGTGAAATCCGCCGCCTGACAGCGGTGAGTTGGCCACATTCTCGCTAAAGCCTGATAAGATCCCGAGCTGTCCGGCGATGGCGCGGGGCGGCGGGCACCGACCACCCCGAAAGTCAGGCAACCCGTCCACGCCCTGATCTCCAATCCCGGTGAAAATGCCCTACGGCGGCACGGCGTGGCAGGTCAGCGCGCGATCGTGCAACTGGCAGTGTGCCAGGACCGTGTCCGTCACCGAATACACCGTCGCGCCCCACCCCCGCGGCGTGCGGTGCAGCATCACATAGCCGTAGTCCGGCAGCGCGAAAGCATGCCGCAACGCCATCCCATCGACCATCAGCCCGGCCTTCACCGGCTGGACGATCGGATCGTGCGCGTCGCCGCCCTCGCCGGTGACCAGTTGCGCGGGCCGCCCGGGACCGAACTCGAAGCTCATGAAATCATGGATGTGTCCGCCCAGGACCATGTCCAGCACCGGCGGCACCTGGTCGGCAATGGCGGCCTCCAAGGTGGCGTTGGCAGTGGAGTCGGGCGTGACGCCCTCGCCCTCGGCCAGTGCCCAGACCGGGCGGTGGGTCACCAGCCAGCTATGCGGCGGCGCGTTCGCGAACAGGGTCTGGAGCTGCTGGCGATAGACCGGGACAGTCGCCGGGTCCGGCTTCGAATCGTCCGCGATCGCGCT
>Ga0302279_10007726_pt1 | contig 10888 bp, 10 predicted proteins | sample III_Bog_N3_3_FD_194541 | JGI IMG/M metagenome (GOLD analysis project Ga0302279, IMG submission 194541) | Peat permafrost microbial communities from Stordalen Mire near Abisko, Sweden - III_Bog_N3_3 | ecosystem: Environmental > Terrestrial > Soil > Wetlands > Peat | place: Sweden: Abisko...
ATGATATTGCAGTCGCGCGGACCCTCGAGTCCGCTCTGGGCAAGCGCGACTGCAATATCATCGACCTGACCCCTTCAGCCTGGTTGGCCGGGTTGCTGCAGACCTCCGACTCGTTCTATCCGACGGGGGCCTATGCCCATTCATTTGGGCTCGAGGGCCTGGTGCAGGACGGGATTGTGACCGACCGGACCACGCTGCGGCACTTCCTCCTCGAGGAGGTGCTGCCGCAGCTCGCGCGCACCGACCTGCCTGTGGCGGCGCGGGCCTGGACCGCCGCGGGCGAACCCACCGACTGGGAGGGGCTGAAGGAGGCATGTTTCCTGGGCAGCGCCGTGCGGGGCGCGCGCGAGCCGCGCGACGCCTCCGAGGGCATTGGCCGGCAGCGCCTCGAGCTGGCCGGCCGCCTGCACGGCGGGCTCGCCGTCGCCTTCAACCGCCGCGCGGCCGCGGAAGGCTGGCCGCAACCCGCCTGCGTGGCGGCGGCGATCGAGGGGCGCATGCTCGGGGCGCCCGCCGCCGCCGTGCTCGCCGCGCTCGTCTACTCCGCGTCCGCCAACCTTGCGGCGGCCGCAGTCAAGCTCCTGCGCCTCGGCCAGAACGCCGTCCAGGAGCTGCTCGCCGAGGGCGTGGCCGGCGCCCCGGCGCTGATTGCGGCCGCGCTCGCGCTGGAAACCGCCGACATCGGCGCCTTCAATCCCTGGTGGGATATCGCCGCCGCCCACCATGAGACGGCGGACGGCAGGCTCTTTATCTCCTGAACGACTTATGGCACGTCCCCCCCGCATCGGCATCGGCGGTCCCGTCGGCTCCGGCAAGACCATGCTCTGCCTCCGGCTCTGCGAACAGTTGCGCGACCGCTACGACATGGCGGTCGTGACCAACGACATCTACACCCTGGAGGATGCCCAGTTCCTGACCCGCCACCAGGCCCTCGCGCCCGAGCGCATCGTCGGCGTCGAGACCGGAGGCTGCCCGCACACCGCCATCCGGGACGACACCACGATGAACGAGCAGGCCGTCCGCGGCTTGGAAATGCGGCTGCCCGGCCTGCAGCTCGTGCTGGTCGAGAGCGGCGGGGACAACCTCTCCGCCACGTTTTCGCCCGAGCTGGTCGACGCGTTCATCTACGTGATCGACGTCGCCGAGGGCGACAAGATCCCCCGCAAGGGCGGCCCCGCCATCCGCTTCAGCGACCTGCTGATCATCAACAAAATCGACCTGGCGCCGCACGTTGGGGCGGATCTCGCCGTCATGGAGCGGGACGCCAGGGTCATGCGGGGCGAGCGGCCGTTTGTCTTCTGCGACCTGAAGCGGCGCCACCATCTCGACCAGGTCGTCGCCTGGATCGAGCGCCAGGTCCTCTTCGCCTCCTCGCCCCGCTCGCCTTGAAGGATTTTGCCGGTCATCTCCATCTTGAGGCGGCTCCCCGCGCCGGCGGCCGCACCGTGCTGGCGAAGCAGTCTTTCCGCGCCCCATTCCATCTCGGCAAGTCCTACTGGGACGCCGGAGTGCTCCAGGTCCGCGTGGTCAATGCGACCGCCGGCATCCTCGCCGGCGACCGCCTTGAGCTGGCGGTCCGGATCCAGGCCGGGGCCGCCCTGCTGGTCATGACCCCTGCGGCCACCCGCGCCTATATGATGCGCAGCGGCGCGGCCGAATGCCGCCAGACCTTCGCCGTCGAGTCCGGAGGTTGGCTGGAATACGCCCCCGAGCCCCTCTTTCCCCACCGCGACAGCGACTACACCCAGACCACCCGCCTCGAGGCCGCCGCGGGCGCCGAGGTCTATTACGCGGACGCCCTCGCGCCGGGGCGGGCCACCCGCGGGGAGACCTGGGCCTGGCACGACCTGAGGCTGTCCCTCGACGTCTTCCACGGCGGAGACCGGGTGCTGCGCGAGCGCCTCGCCGGCGCCGGCGCGGCCCTGGGCCGGCGCGCCGCGTTCTTCGGCACGCCGCAGGCCTGGTTCGGCACGGTGATCGCGCTCTCCTCCAAGCTCGACGACGTGGCCGGCCTGCCGGAACGCCTGGCCGCCGGTGTCGGCGCCGGGGTGTGCCTCGGCGCCACGCGGTTGCGGCGCGGGGGCTGGATCGTGCGCGTGGTGGCGCCGGAGGGGCAGGCCCTGCGGGACGCCCTGGCAGGGGTGCGCGCAGTTTTCGCCGGGCATCTGCCGCAGCTGGCGACCAATCTGCGCCGCCTCTGACCAAACTAGCACGGGCCTCCGGCCCGTGTCCTCGGGAAGTCTTGGGCTGGAAGCCCACGTTCGATCCGCCGACCAGATCAGCTCAGAAGAGGAAGTAGCGTTGCGCCAGCGGCAGGACCTTGGCCGGCTCGCAGGTGAGGTGCACGCCATCCGCCTTGACGGTGTAGGTCTCGGGATCGACCTCGATCTTCGGCAGGGCGTCGTTGAGCACCATGTCCTTCTTCCCCAGCTTCCGGCAATGCGCGACGGGCACCAGGCGCCGGGCCAGCCCGAGCTCCCGCACCCCGCCGCCCTTGCGCAGCGACGCCGCCGAGACGAAGGTCACCGAGGTTTGGTGCAGCGCCCGGCCAAAGGCCCCGAACTGCGGGCGGTAGAAAGTGGGCTGCGGCGTCGGGATGGAAGCGTTGGGATCGCCCATGTTGGCCCAGGCGATGAAACCGCCCTTGAGGATGAGTTCCGGCTTCACGCCGAAAAAGGCCGGTTTGAACAGGACCAGGTCGGCCAGTTTCCCGACCGCGACCGAGCCCACCAGGTGGGAAATCCCGTGCGCGATGGCGGGATTGATCGTGTATTTCGCGAGATAGCGCAGGGCGCGGAAGTTGTCGGCGTGGGGATGCGACGGGCCGGCGAGCCGGCCGAGCTGCCCCTTCATCTTGTGCGCAGTCTGCCAGGTGCGGATGATCACCTCCCCCACCCGCCCCATGGCCTGGCTGTCGCTGGACATGATCGAGATCGCCCCCAGGTCGTGCAGCCGGTCCTCGGCGGCGATCGTCTCCGGCCGGATGCGCGACTCCGCGAAGGCGACGTCCTCGGGAATCTTCGAGTCCAGATGGTGGCAGACCATCAGCATGTCGAGATGCTCGTCGAGCGTGTTGACCGTGAAGGGGCGCGTCGGGTTGGTGGAGGAAGGCAGCACGTTGGGCTCGCCGCAGACGCGGATGATGTCCGGGGCGTGCCCGCCTCCGGCGCCCTCGGAGTGGAAGGTGTGGATCGTCCGCCCCTTGAACGCCCGGATCGACTCCTCGACAAAGCCGGCCTCATTCAGCGTGTCGGTATGGATCGCGACCTGGACGTCCAGCTCCTCGGCGACGCCGAGGCAGGTGTCGATCGCGGCCGGCGTCGTGCCCCAGTCCTCGTGGAGCTTGAGCCCGATCGCGCCGGCCAGTACCTGCTCGCGCAACGGCCCCGGCGTGGCGCAGTTGCCCTTGCCGAAGAACCCCAGGTTCATGGGGAAAGCCTCCGCCGCCTCGAGCATGCGGGCGAGGTTCCACGCCCCCGGCGTGCAGGTGGTGGCGAATGTGCCCGTGGCGGGACCGGTGCCTCCGCCCAGCATGGTGGTCACGCCGGAGCTGAGCGCCTCGTCGATCTGCTGCGGGCAGATGAAATGGATGTGGGTGTCGATGCCCCCGGCCGTCACGATGCACCCCTCCGCCGCGATCACCTCGGTGGCCGCGCCGACGATCATGGGATTCTTTTTTTTCGTTCGGGGATCCGGGTAGGCCGAGCCCAGGCCGCTCTGGATGCCCGGGTTTCCGGCGTGGCCGATGCCCACGATCACCCCGTGCTTCACGCCGATGTCCGCCTTGATCACCCCGAGCAGGGGGTCGAGGATGAGGGCGTTGGTCAGGACCAGGTCGAGCGACTGCGCATCGCTGGCGACGGGGGACTGGCCCATGCCGTCGCGGATCACCTTGCCGCCGCCAAATTTGATCTCATTGCCGTAGCCGCCCCCTTCCGCGATGAGGTCGCGCTCGACCTGGACGAAAAGCTCGGTGTCGGCCAGGCGCACCTGGTCGCCCAGGGTCGGGCCGAACATCTCGGCGTATTGGCGGCGGGAGAGCGAGAGGGCCATGGCGGGATCAGGCGGAGGATTTCCCCCGGCGGCGGGGGTCGAGCGGGCCATTCACCTTGCCGTTGAACCCGTGGACCTCGCGGGTGCCCGCGAGGGCGACAAGCTCGACCCGCTTGGTATCGCCGGCCTCGAACCGAACCGCCGTCCCGGCGGGGATGTTGAGCCGGAAGCCCCGGGCCGCCGCCCGGTCGAAAGTCAGCGCCGGGTTGGCCTCAAAGAAATGATAGTGCGAGCCGACCTGGATCGGGCGGTCGCCCGTGTTTTCCACCCCGAGCACCCGCGTGGCCAGGCCGCGATTGGCCTCCAGCGGCGGGGCCCCGGGAGGGGTGATGATTTCGCCGGGGACCAACCCCGGGGTGGCGGCAGCGCGGCTCATCGGAGGGGATGGTGCACGGTCACCAGCTTGGTGCCGTCGGGAAACGTGGCCTCCACCTGGACCTCATGGAGCATCGCGGGCACGCCTTCCATGACGTCGGCCGCCTGGAGGATCGTGGTGCCGAAGCTCATCAGCTCCGCCACCGTGCGTCCATCGCGGGCTCCCTCCATGATCTCGTAGGTGATGATCGCCACCGCCTCGGGATAGTTGAGCTTCAGGCCGCGGGCGCGCCGGCGCCGGGCGAGATCGGCGGCGACCACGATCAGGAGCTTCTCGCGCTCGCGGGGGGTGAGATGCATGCGGAGTTCACACCTGCAGGTGCTGGCGCACGATGTCGTCGGTCAGGCCGGCGACGGCGCCGGAAATGGTGATCGCGCCTCGATCCATGGCATAGAAACGATCGCCGACCTCCCGGCAGAAATCAACGTATTGCTCGACCAGCAGGATGGCGAGGCCGCCGTCCTGGCGGAGGCGTTTCAGGGTGTCGCCGATCTCATCGATGATCGAGGGCTGGATGCCCTCAGTCGGCTCGTCGAGCATGATGAGCTTGGGCCGCGTGAGCAGCGCGCGCGCAATGGCGAGCTGCTGCTGCTGGCCGCCGCTGAGGACGCCGCCCTTGCGCGCGAGCATGGCCTTGAGCACGGGGAAAAGGGCGTAGACCCGGTCGAGCTCCTCGCGGATGGCGGCGCGGGGCCGCCGGTGCAGGATGATCCCCACCCGCAGGTTCTCCTCGACTGTCAGGTGCGGGAAAATATCCCGGCCCTGGGGCACGTAGCCGATGCCGCCGAAGGCGCGCGCCGCGGTCCGCGAGTCGTTGAGCCGCCGGCCGTCAAAGGTGATCGAGCCGGCGCGCACCGTGCGCAGGCCCATGATCGAGCGCAGCGTGGTGGTCTTGCCCACGCCGTTGCGCCCCATCAGGCAGACGACCTCGCCGGCGGCCACCTCGAGCGTGACCCCGCGCAGGATGCGCGAGCCGCCGATGTCGGCTTCCACGGCGTCGAGCTGGAGGAGGGAGCTCATTTGGCGGTCTTGCCCCGGCCGAGGTAGACGGCGCGGACCTGGGGATCGGCCTGGATCTGCTCGAAGCGCCCCTCGCAGAGCACGGTGCCCTGGTGGAGGACGGTGATCTTGCGGTCCTGGGCAATCTGCCGGACGAAGGTCATGTCGTGCTCGACGACGATCAGGCTGTGCCGCCCGGCGAGGGAGATGAGGAGTTCGCCGGTGCGATGGGTCTCCTCGTCGGTCATGCCGGCGGCCGGCTCATCGACCAGCAGCACCTGCGGGTCCTGGGCCAGGAGCATGCCGATTTCCAGCCACTGTTTCTCCCCGTGCGCGAGCTGGCCGGCCCGCAGGTCCCGCTTCGGCCCCAGCCGGATCAGGTCGAGCAGTTCGTCGATCCGCGCGCGCTGGGCGGCGGTAGTGCGGTGGAACAGGGTCCAGAAGACGCCGCGCCGGCCCTTGAGCGAGAGCAGCACATTCTCATAAACCGTGTGATCGACATAGACCGACGGGGTCTGGAACTTGCGGCCGATGCCGAGCCGGTTGATCTCGTACTCGTTGAGCGCCGTCAGGTCGGTCGCGCCGCCGAACTCGATCTTGCCAGTGTCCGGCTTGGTGCGGCCGGTCAGCAGGTCGAAGAAGGTGGATTTGCCCGCGCCATTGGGGCCGATGATCACGCGCATCTCCCCCTGATCCAGGTAGAAATTCAGGTTGGTGATGGCCTTGAAGCCATCGAACTCCTTGTTCACGCCCTCCACGGTGAGGATGAATTCCTTTTTCATGGGGGCGGGGTCGCGGGGGCGCCGGTCTTGATCGGGGTGGCGGCAGGCGCAGGATCCGGCGCGGGCGGCGGCCGGCGCTTCAGCCGGGCGGCGATCCGCCCGGGGATGCTGACGATGCCGCCGGGTAGAAAGAGGACGACGAAGATGAACAGCGCGCCGAGGATGATCAGCCAGAGGTCGGGGTACGCGCGGGTCGCCCAGCTTTTCAGGGCGTTGACGCCGATGGCGCCGAGGATCGGGCCGATCAGCGTGCCGCGCCCGCCCACCGCCACCCAGACGACCGCCTCGAGCGACTTGTCCGGCGTCATCTCGCTCGGGTTGATGCCGCCGACCTGCGGCACATAGAGGGCGCCCGCCAGTCCCGCGATGACCGCGCAGAGCACGAAGACGAACAGCTTGAAATGGGCCGTGGCATAGCCGGAGAAGAGCACGCGGTTCTCGCTGTCGCGCACCGCGCGTTGCACCTTGCCGAATTTCGTCGTCGTCAGCCATTTGCAGACCCCGTAGGTCGCAAACAGCAGCAGGCTCGTGCAGAGATAGAGCGCGCGCTGGGTCTCCGGCCGGCGCAGGTCGAAGCCGACGATGAACTTGAAGTCGGTCAGGCCGTTGTTTCCGCCGAAGGTGAAGTCGTTGCGGAAGAACATCAGGCTGGCAGCGTAGGTCAGCGCCTGGGTGAGGATCGAGAAATAGACGCCGCGAATCCGGGAGCGAAAGGCGAGGAAGCCGAAGACCAGCGCGACCACGGCCGGCACCCACATCACGGCGGCGGCGGCAAACCAGAAATGGCGAAAGGGCACCCAGTGCGACGGCAGCGCGGGATAGCCCAGGAAGACCATGAAGTCGGGCAGGTCGCTGTGATACTGGCCCAGCTTCCCGATCATCAGCATCAGGTACATGCCCAGCGCGTAGCCTCCCAGGGAAAAGAAGAGGCACTGGCCGAGGCTGAGCAGGCCGGTGTAGCCCCAGAGCAAATCGACGCTGATCGCGAGGGTCGCGTAGCACAGGTACTTCCCGTACAGGTTGATCGTGAAGTCGCTGACGTGGAAGGTGCTGCCGTCGGCGGTGTAGGCATTGAGACAGGGCAGCACCACGACGAGGATCAGCGCCGCGGCCACCACCAGCGCCAGCTCCAGCTGGGCCGGGAAGCCCCGCCGCAGGAGGCCCCGGCGAATCACGATCGTGTCCTTGCTCAGGGGGGCCGGCATCGGTCAGTCCAGACTGCGGTTGCGGGTGGAGAAAAGGCCGCCCGGTTTCCACTGCAGAAACAGGATGATGACGGTGAGGACGATGATCTTGCCCATGACCGGCGAACCGGTCAGCTGCTGGAGCACCTGGTCCGACGTGCCGATGCCGACCGCCGAGCATACCGTGCCGACGATGCTGCCCACCCCGCCGACCACGACCGTCATGAAGCTATCGACGATGTAGCTCTGCCCCAGGCTCGGGCCGACGTTGCCGATTTGCGAGAGGAACGCCCCGGCCAGGCCCGCCAGGCCCGAGCCAAAGGCGAAAGTCATCATGTTCACCCGCTCCGTGCGCACGCCCATGCACGAGGCCATGTCGCGGTTCTGCATCACGGCGCGGATCAGCAACCCCAGGGGGGTCTTGGTCAGGAGGAGCCAGGTGCCAAAGACGATCACCACCGCCAGGAAGATGACGAACAGCCGGTTGTAGCCGAAGCTGACGTCGTTGACGGTGAAGTGGCCGAGGAGCCAGGTCGGCGAATCGACCTGCACATTGTTGGCCCCAAAAAACATGCGGAAGAGCTGCTGCATGATCAGCGACACCCCCCAGGTGGCGAGCAGGGACTCGAGCGGCCGGCGGTAAAGGAACTGGATGACGGCGCGCTCGACGACCAGCCCGGCTACGGCGGCGGCGAGGAAGCTGAGCGGGAGGGCAAAGATGAAGTAACTCTGGTACCACCAGCCCGTGGCGTTGAGGCCGGGCAGGTTGAGGCCAAAGGAGATCAGCTGGCCACCGAAGCTGAAGGGCAGCGTGACGTGAAAGCCGAAGCCGGAGCCGAAGATGTTCTGGACCACGTAGCAGGTGTAGGCGCCGACCGCGATCATCTCGCCGTGCGCCATGTTGATGATGCCCATCAGGCCGAAGGTGATCGCGAGGCCGAGGGCGACGACGAGGAGGATCGAGCCGAGGCTGAGGCCCCGGAAGATCGTGCCGAAGAAATTCACCGTGGTGATGTGCGCGTTGATCGAGCTGATCGCGCGGCCGGCGGCGGCGGCAACTTGCGGATCGGTGGCTGAGGCCTGGAGGTGCCTGAGGACATCGATGCTGCCAAGCGCCTTGAGCTCGGCCAGGCGGCCGGCGGCGGCGATCTGGTTCGCGGGATCGGGATCGCCGAGTTGCAGCAGCGCCACGGACTCCTGCAGCGCCTTGCGGACATCCGCATCGGGTTCCCGGGCCAACCGCGCCTCCAGCACGGGGATGTACTTCCGTTTCTGGGAATTGCCCAGCTTGACCACCGCCGAGCGCCGTGCATCGGGATCCGGGTCGGCCAGGGTGAGCGAATCGATGGCCTGGGCGACGCTGCTGCGCAGCCGCATGTCAGTATCCACCGAGTTAAGGTCGCCGGAGGCGAAGCGGATTTCCGCGCCCTTGGCGTCGTGGAGGGCGGCGCCGGTGTCGATCCGAATGGCCCGGGCCTTGCCGTCGGCGTCCTGCTGGTCCTCCAGGATCACCGGGATGGTGGCGCCGTCCGGCGCGTCATAGAGCACGATCTGGTCCTGGGTCCAGGCGGCCAGGACATCGCGGGCGAGCCTCGACTCCGAGTTGGCCAACTGGGAGATCAACTTCTGCTGTTCCGGGCCCGCGCTCAGGATCGCGCGGGTCAGGAGCTGGCGGACCGCCAGGTCGGTGGCGGCCGGCGCCGGCGCCGCGCAGAGCGCTCCCGCCAGCCAGCCGGTTAGCGCCAGCAGGAGAGTACATTTTGCGGCCACGCCGCGGTGATTCAGGCAACGCATGTGGTTTTCGATCAAACCGGGCAAAAAAAGGGGCGGAGTTTTAGGCCCCGCCCGTCCTATAGCTTAATCCATTCCCACCGGCGCACGGCCGGAGGGATCCGGCCGCGCGCGAAGAGAAAGTCCTGGGGCTTATTTGCCCATGGCGGCCAGCTTGGCATCCAGCGTCTTGAGCTGGAAGGGCTCGCCGTAGACATCCGGGAATGTGCTCACGATCTTGAACTGGCCGTTGGCCTTGGTTTCCCCGATGTAGACGGTCTTGGTCACGTGGTGATTGGGCTGCATGGTGACCTTGCCGCCGGGACCGACGAAGCTGATGTCGCCGGTCTCGAGGGCCGCGCGAACCTTGTCCACGTCGAACGAGCCGGCTTTTTCCACCCCGGCCTTCCACAGGTAGACACCGTCATAGGAAAGCACCATCGGGCTGTCCACCGCCCGCTTTTCCTTCACGACGCCGGGATAGTTCTCCGTGGCCAGCCAGGATTTCCAGTCGGCGAGGAACGCCTTGTTCTCCGGGGTCTTGATCGACTGGAAGTAGGTCCAGCAACCGAGTTCGCCCACCAAGTCCTTGGTCGGCATGCTGCGGAGCTCGTCTTCCGCCAGGCTGAAGGAAACCACCGGGCAGTCCGCCGGAGTCAGGCCCGCGGCCACGATTTCCTTGAAGAAGGGCACATTGGAGTCGCCGTTGATCGTGTTGATCACGCAGGCGTCGCCGCTGGCCGCAAATTGCTTGATGTCGGCCACGATCTGCTGGAAATCGGTGTAGCTGAAGGGGACGTACTTGCCCGCGGAAATGACCTTGCCGGAGCTGTCCGTCCGGAGGCCGCCGCCGATGTTCTCGACCGGCACCCCGTGCAGGAGCAGGTACTTGTAAAGAATGAGGTTGGTGGTCTGCGGGTAGACGTAGTCGGTGCCGATCAGGTAGAACTTCTTCTTGCCCTGCTGCAGCATGTAGTCGATCGCGGGTGTGGCCTGCTGGTTGACGGCCTCGGCGGTGTAGAAGATGTTCTTGGACAGCTCTTCACCCTCGTACTGCACGGGATAGAAGAGCAGGCCATTGTCTTTTTCCACCACCGGCAGCACGTACTTGCGGCTCACGGAGGTCCAGCAGCCGAACATGACGGCGACCTTGTCCTGCTCGAGGAGCTGCTTGGCTTTTTCGGCGAAATTCGGCCAGTTCGACGCGCCGTCGACGATGACGGGCTCGATCTTGTAGCCCATCACGCCGCCCTTGGCGTTGATCTGGTCAAACGTGAAGAGCAGCATGTCGCGCAGCGAGGTTTCGCTGATCGCCATGGTGCCTGAAAGGGAGTGGAGGATGCCGACTTTGACGACTTTGTCTTCGGCGGAAGCGGTGCGGGGACTGAACAGGGCGGCGGTGGCAAGGGCCAGAACCGCGAGGGTCTTAATGATTTTTTTACACATGATAAACGTACCTCTCTATATAGTGTGGTTGAAGCGGAAAAGGGTGCCGGGCGGCGCGCGATGAGTGGAACTGCCCGGTGGTTTGTGCCCAGCAAGCAGCCGGGCGTCAGCCTGATGCTGCCAGCCCGGCAAAGGCGGTCGCCGCCGTTGCCGGCGGCGACCGATTCAGGCCTGCGGTTGGGTCAGAATTTGAACAACACTTCGGTGCCGAAGAAATTGGCGCTCTTGATGGTGTAGGACGTGTAGTCGGTGTGAGAGAACTGCAGGCGGAAGGACAG
>Ga0302279_10007732_pt1 | contig 10882 bp, 9 predicted proteins | sample III_Bog_N3_3_FD_194541 | JGI IMG/M metagenome (GOLD analysis project Ga0302279, IMG submission 194541) | Peat permafrost microbial communities from Stordalen Mire near Abisko, Sweden - III_Bog_N3_3 | ecosystem: Environmental > Terrestrial > Soil > Wetlands > Peat | place: Sweden: Abisko...
AACCTGGGCTACCAGGTGGTCGTCCCCCGGGACACCGTCGCCGGCATCCCGGCCGACTACGCGGACGCCGTACTCGACAACACGTTCCCGCTCATCACCACGCTGACCACCACGGACGACCTGCTGGCCGCCTGGGGCGTCACCGACGGCTGACGTCTGCGCACCCGGTCGACCTCGACCCACCCGGCGCCCCGTCCGCTCCTCCACTCGGATGCGACGACGGCCGGACCTCGGAAGGCCCGGCCGTGCGCAGTGTGGCTGTGAGAGGCCGGGAAGACCCGGTCGAGGGGAACCGACCCGGTCAGAACTTCCGGGTGCCGTCCTGTCCGATGAGGGCGTTGGTGGGGAGACCGGGCACCTCGATGTCCGGCACCGGGAACCCGAACTCGGGGTACTTCCGCTGGGCGGTGGCCCGGTAGCGCGTGGTCGAGTGGGTCTCGTCCTTGTCGAACTCGGGGATGACCTTGGTGCCGAAGACCTCGAGCATCTCCAGGACCTCGTCGTGCTCCATCGAGTCACTCGGGAGGCCGAAGACCACCTGGTCGCAGCCGACGGTCTGGTACTTGTCGACCTGCTCGGCCACCTCCTCGGGGTTGCCGCACAACAGCCAGCCCTCGGCGATGAGCTGGTCCAGTGTGTCGAGGTCGCCCACACCCGTGATCGACTCGGGCCAGGTCGGTGCGTAGTCCGGCTTGGGCATCGTGTCGTGGTAGAGGCAGACCAGCGAGTACAGGTAGCCGCGGTAGTGGCGCAGGGCGATCTCCCGTGCCCGGTCCCGATCGGCCATGCAGATCACCGCGTTGGTGATCATGACGTTGTCGTTCTTGAACTGGCCGATGGGCTCGGTGCAGTTGGCGACGCCCTCCTTGTACGAGTCGATGCGTCCCTTCAGGGAGTACACCGGCTCGAAGTTGAAGGCGATGGCACCGATACCCATCTCGCCGGCCTGGACGAAGGTGCCGGGGTTCCCGCAGGCCACCCAGATCGGGGGGTGTCCCTTGCCGTAGGGCTTCGGGAGGACGTTGTGCGGGGTGGGTACGGTGAAGCTCTCGCCCTCGTACATGTAGTCGCGCTGTTCCCACATCCGTGGGATCTGCCGGACCACCTCGTTCCATTCCGGCTTGGTGGAGTCCTTGTCCAGGATGTTGAACGTCCGCATCTCGTGGCTGCCGGCCCCGCGCCCGGTGCCCCATTCGAAGCGGTTCCGGGTGACGTGGTCGAGCATGGCCGCCCGCTCGGCGTAACGGACGGGATGCTCCTTGCGGGGGCTGAGGCTGTTGATACCGGTCCCGAGGTGGATGCGCTCCGTGCGGGCGGCCACGTAGCCGATGATCACTTCGGGTGCCGACATGTGGGAGTACTCGCTCAGGCCGTGGTGCTCGCCGTACCAGGCGTACTTCCAGTTGTAGAGATCGGCCTTGATGCCGTACTCGATCTCCCGCTCGAGCATGAGGTGCTCGGCCCCGCTGTCGAGGGACGCCGGGCCGGGGAGATACCCGTTGATGAAGATTCCGAACTCCACGAGTGGGGCTCCTCTCGCTACGCGAACGTGTGTCCGTGACGGTAACAGGGGGCCTGTTAAATTGCAACGTGTTCCAGATTTGTGCCTAGCTAGGCGTCGACAGGCACCGGACCGCCGCATCGGCGTACTCTCACCATCAGTCAGACCAGCCAGGGGGAAGCGTTGCAAACCATCGACCAACTGATCCGCGACCGTGCGGGCGACACCCGGATCGGGCTCGCCTACTCCGACCGAACCTGGACGCACGACGAGGTCGTGCAGGCCCAGGCGCAGCGGGCGGCCGTCCTGGCGTCCCTCCGCCGTCCCGGTCCCTTCCACGTCGCCCTCTTGATGGACAACGTTCCCGAATACGTGTTCTGGATGGGTGGCGCCGCTCTGGCCGGAGCGGTGGTCGTGGGTGGGAACCCCACCCACCGGGGCGACGAACTGGCCCGTGACCTGTCCCACACCGACTGCCAGCTCCTGGTGACCACCGCCGGCTACCGCGGCCTGGTCGAGGGCCACGACCTGGGCCCGGCACTGCCGCCCGAGCGCATCCTCGTGATCGACGACCCGACCGGGGACCTCGGCACCGGCACCCCCTCGGCCTACGGCGCACTGCTGGACGGGTTCGCCGGCGCCGCCCTCCCGGATCAGGAGACCGTGGGGGTGACCGAGGAGACCCTCGGGCTGCTGCTCTTCACCTCGGGCACCTCCGGGGCGCCCAAGGCCTGCCTCTGCAGCCAGGGGCGCCTCGCACGGATCGGGTCGATCGTGGCCCAGATGTACTCGCTGACCGCTGAGGACGTCTGCTACCTGGCCATGCCCCTCTTCCACTCCAACGCCCTGATGGCCGGGTGGGCCCCGGCCCTCGCTGCCGGGGCAACCGCCGCCCTGCGCGACCGGTTCAGCGCCAGCCAATTCCTGGTCGACGTCCGGCGCTACGGCGTCACCTACTTCAACTACGTGGGCAAGCCGCTCTCCTACATCCTCGCCACACCCGAGCACCCCGACGACGCCGACAACACGCTGCGCCAGTGCTTCGGCAACGAAGCGGCCGAGGCGGACGTCGCCGCATTCGCCAAGCGGTTCGGATGCCCCGTCCAGGACGCCTACGGGTCGACCGAGGGCGGGGCCTCGGTACAACGGACCCCGGACACCCCCCGCGGCGCACTGGGGCGCGCGCTTCCCGGCACCATCATCGTCAACACCGACACGGGCGAGGAGTGCCCGCGGGCCGTCTTCGACCCGAAGGGCCGGCTGCTGAACGCCGAGGAGGCCATCGGCGAGATGGTGTCCCAGACCGGGGCCACCGGGTTCGAGGGCTACTGGCGCAACGCCGAGGCCGACGCCGCCCGGGTGAGGGACGGCTGGTACTGGACCGGTGACCTCGCCTACCGCGACGAGCAGGACTTCTTCTACTTCGCGGGACGCGACTACGACTGGCTGCGGGTCGACGGCGAGAACTTCGCGTCGGCACCGGTCGAGGGCATCCTGCAGCGCCACCCCGACGTGGTGCTCTCGTCGGTCTACGCCGTGCCCGACACGGTGGTCGGCGACCAGGTGATGGCGACCATCCTGCTCCACGAGGGGCGTTCGTTCGACCCCGATGGATTCCTCTCCTTCCTGGAGGGCGAGGAGGACCTCGGGACGAAGTGGGCACCCAAGTACATCCGGGTGACCGACGAGCTGCCCGAGACGGCCACCAGCAAGGTGATGAAGCGGGTCCTGCGCACCGAGGCGTGGCACTGCGACGAGCCGGTCTGGTGGCGTCCCACCAAGGACTCGCCGTACCGGCGCCTCGAGCCGGCCGACATCGAGGAACTCGACCGCCTCATCGCCGAGCGCTGATCCCGGACGCAGGACAGGGGGTCTCCGTGACGTACGCCGGACTCGACCACTGGCCCGAGCCACCGATCGACGGCGACGAGGTGGCCACCCTGCTGGGCTCGCTCGACCGGCAGCGGGCCACCTTCGCCTGGAAGGTCAGCGGGCTGGACGACCGCGGGATGCGGGCCCGGGTGGGCCGCTCGACGATGACGCTCGGCGGACTCCTCACACACCTCGCCCACGTCGAGGACCACTACTTCTCCGTCCGGCTCTTCGACAATCCTCCGACTCCGCCGTGGGACGCGGTCGACGCCGACGATGCGGACTGGACGATCTCTGCGGATGCGTCCCCGGCGTCGCTCCAGGGGATGTGGCAGGCCGCGGTCGACCGGTCGCGGGCTCTGGTCGCCGAGGCGATCGCCAGTGGCGGCCTCGGGCAACCCGTGCGCCAGCGATGGCCCGACGGACGCGCCCCGAGCCTCCGCCGGACTCTGATCGACATGATCGAGGAGTACGCCCGGCACGTCGGCCACGCCGACCTCCTCCGCGAGTCCGTGGACGGCCTCGTCGGCGAGGACCCACCGGGAATCCACGACTGACCGGACCGACGGCTGGTCGGGACGCCGGCCGGAACCGTGGGTGACGCGGCGGGGTCCGGACGCCGGCCCGCCGTCAGTTGACGGCGCCGAGCCGGTCCTCGGGGGCGACGAGGACGCAGTGCGTACCCCGGTAGATGGTCGGCATGCACTTGTTGCAGTGCACACAGAGCGAGTCCCTGCTGTCGCTGTCGCGCCACTCGTTGACCAGTTCCGGCTGGCGCAGGAGCGCACGACCCATGGCCACGAACTCGAAGCCTTCATCCATGGCCCGGTGGACGGTGTCCAGGGTGCTGACGCCACCGAGCAGGATCAGGGGCAGGTCCAGTGCCTCGCGGAACTGGCGGGCGAAGGGGAGGAAGTACGCCTCCTCGTAGGGGTAGCTGTGGAGAAAGGTCCCTCCGACCAGGGTGAAGGCCCGACGCAGGGGCTTGGGCATGATCTGGGACATCTCGGCGATCGGGGCATCGCCGCGGAAGTAGTACATCGGGTTCTCGAGCGAACTTCCCCCGGTGAGCTCGAGTGCGTCGACCGATCCGTCCTCGGCGATCCATCGACCGACCTGCAGGCTCTCGTCCAGCCAGAGGCCGCGTGGCGTACCGTCGGCCATATTGAGTTTGGCGGTGACGGCCACCCGGTCCCCGACCGCCTCGCGGACGGCGGCCAGGACCTGGCGGGGGAACCGGGCCCTGCGCTCGAGGGTTCCTCCCCACTCGTCGGTCCGGGTGTTGAGCTTGGGCGAGAGGAACGAACTGAGCAGGTAGCCATGGCCGACGTGCACCTCGACGGCGTCGAACCCGGCCTCGACCACCCGTCGGGCGCCCTCGGCGAACGCCACCGTGACCCGTTCGATGTCCTCCGTGGTGGCGGCGCGGGTCCGTCGCATCCCCAGCGGGTTCAGGATCTTCGTGGGACCGAGGCTCGGGTGGCCGGTGGCCGCGGGGTTGGCCACCGGACCGGCGTGCCCGATCTGTGCGGCCACCACGGCACCCTCGGCGTGGACGGCGTCAGCCAGCCGGGCCAGTCCGGGCACGGCCTCGGGCCGCAGCAGCAGTGTCCGCCCGTCGGTGCTGCCCTCGGGTGACACGGCGCAGTAGGCGACCGTCGTCATGGCCACGCCCCCGGCGGCGATGCGACGGTGGAACTCGACCAGGCGGTCGCCCACCAGGTTGTCCCGGGCCGGGCCCTCGAAGGTGGCCGACTTGATGAATCGGTTCCTCAGTGCGACGGGACCCAGTGTGGTCGCGCCGAACGGGTCGGCCGGTTCGGAACGGGGCTGCATCGGGCCATGTTGCCATGGGGACGGCGATTCCACCGGGCCGACCGCGCCCGGCCCACATTCCACCCGGTCCACACGGGCCCGACCCACTCCGTGGTTCCACCCACGACGCGCCCGTCGGGTGGCCCGGAGTCCTTCCCGGGTCCACCCGACGGGGTGGCATCGACGGGATCCGCGGCTGGGGAGCGCCCGGATCCGGCCCATGCGACTGTCCGACCAGGGGCGGTCCGCCCCTCGTCGATCTAGAAGGACACGCCCACGGCGATCCCCTCCAGGCCGGTGTGCCCGGGCAGTTCGGGGCCGACGGAACCGGTGGCCGTCAGGGTTCCGTCGGCGTGCACGGCGAACGAGTCGACCAGGTCGTTCCCACCGGTCTCCACGAACAGCGACCGTCCGTCAGGAGACGTCACGAGGTCCACCGGACCGGGATCGGTGGTGGTCGTGGCGACCACCGTCGGGGTTCCGTCGGCGGCGATCGTGTAACTCGTCACCGTTGCGCTCCCGGCGTTCGAGCCGAAGAAGTACGTCCCGTTGGTCGCCACCCAGCACAGGGCGGCCAATCCGTCGGTGGTCGATCCGAGTTCGGTCAACGCGCCGTCAACGGACACCAGGTAGGTGGTCAGCGCACTCGTACCCGCTTCGGTCACGACGAGGTGGCCATACCGGTCGAACGTGAAGCCGAACGGTACGGGGGTGGCCGACGGGTGGACGACCGGTGCCCCGGTGACCGAACCCGATGGGGTGACGTTGAACACGTCGATGGAGCTGGAGTTCGCCTTGGTCGTCACGATCAGGTGGCGCCCGTCCGGCGTGAAGCCGATCTGTCCCGGGCTGTTGAGGAACGCCGGGGTCAGGCCGGGAGTGAGCCCCAGTGACCGGTTGCTGCCGGGGATGGGCGTGAGGTTCTGCAGGTAGTAGCCCTGGATCGAGCCGGACCCTCCGGCGTTGAGGACGTAGAGCAGGTCCCCCCGGATGGACACGCTCACCGGGGTCGAGCCACCCGACGACACCACGCGGGGACGGCTCACGTACGGCCCGAAGGCGTGGAACACCGAGATGGTTCCGCTCCCTCCGTTGACCCCGACCAGGAGGCCGGCCTGCGGGTCGGACACCAGGCTGCCCTGGGACGCCAACTTGTCCACGACGGACCCGGGGATGGACGTGCCCGACCCACCGGTGTCGGTGCGGCCCACGACGCGGAGCCCGTCCCCGTTCGACAGATACGTCACGATCTGATTGCCGGTCGGGTCGTTCGTCTGCACGTAGACGGTGGTGGTCTCGCCGGGGCGACCGTCGTGGCCGCCGGGCGACCCGAGGCCGCCGGCTCCCGCTACCGCGGGGAAGGCGAAGGTGGCGATGGCGACTGCGGCTCCGGTCCAGGCAGCCAGTTTCAGGGAAGGTCTCATGGGTTCTCCTCGGGAATGGGCGGGTGGTGCACTGCTCCGTCCGTTCGGCCGCTCACGCGTTACGGGGTCTCCCGACGGGATCGTCGTCGGTCGCGACCGCGTAACGCAGCGACGTCGATGCGGGACTACGAGGCGTGTCGACCCGTCCATCGAGGAGGATCCCATCACCACCGTCCGCCACGCGCTGTCCGGTGGTCGGCGTGCCGCCCCACGCCCCCGCGCCCGCCCTACAGTGCACTCCATGGAGTCCGATGACGAGTTGCTCACCCGGCTCCGCGACGGCGACGAGCAGGCCTTCGTCATACTCGTCGGGCGCTACCAGTCCACGCTCTTGCGCGTGGCGCGCAGCTTCGTCCCGAGCACCGCGGTGGCCGAGGAAGTCGTCCAGGACACCTGGATGGGCGTTGTCCGGGGTATCGACCGGTTCGAGGGTCGCTCGTCGTTCAAGACCTGGTTGTTCCGCATCATGGTCAATCGGGCCCGCACATCGGGCGTGCGTGAGAACCGTCACCTCACCCTCGATCCGACGGAGCCGGCGGTGAGCCCGGACCGGTTCGACGCCAACGGCGCGTGGGCCGAACCGATCGCCCCCTGGGAGTCCGATGTGGACGACCGTCTGGTGGCGGAGTCATGGGGACCCGCACTCCGCGCCGCCGTCGACGCGCTGCCCGGACGTCAACGGGACGTGGTGGTCCTCCGCGATGTCGAAGGACTGGATGCAGCCGATGTGTGCGAGGTGCTCGACATCTCCGAGGGCAACCAGCGCGTGCTCCTCCATCGGGGTCGGAGCAGGCTCCGGACCGTGCTCGAGGACGAGCTGCGTACCAGGGGGCGGTCATGAACCTGCTCCGTCGCCGCGAGGACCTCGCCTGTCGCCAGGTGGTCGAACTGGTCACCGACTACCTCGAGAATGCGCTGTCCCGAAGTGACCGGAAGAGGTTCGAGCGCCACCTGCGGGCATGCCCGAACTGCTCCGCCTATCTCGACCAGATCCGACAGACCATCGCCACCACGGGCCGGCTGACCCCGGAGAGTCTCACGCCCGAGGCACGCGATGCGTTCACCGACCTCTACCGGGCCTGGCGAGCAGAGGGACCGCCGGACGAGGAGCCCGGCACCTGACCACCCGCGCCGTCCGGTCACTGGCGGGGTTCACGTGGCCTGCGCTCGGGGTTGTCCGACCTGTCGGCTCATCACCACTACGCAGGCCACGATGAGCACACCGAGGCCGACGGCGACGCGACCGTCACCGAGTCCGACGCCGCTGGCCTCCGTCGACTTACCGAGCCAGTCGGCGATGGACGCCCCGAGCGGGCGCGTGAGCACATAGGCCGTCCAGAAGGCCACCACCTCGTTCAGGAGTCCGGACCGGAAGCCGATGGCCGGCACGAGCATCAGTCCCGCGAACAGTACGACGGAGGGGAAGTAGCCCAGTCCGAGGGTGGTCGCGGTGAAGTCGCCGAGGGCGGTCCCGAGGGCGAAGGTCGACATGACGGCGGCCCAGTAGAAGAGCTCCCGGCGGGTGGAGGTGATGCTGTGGACCGACAGCGTGCCCTCCACCCGGTGCCAGGCCACGAACACTCCGGCCAGCACCAGGGCGAACAGCACGGACGACAGCACGTACGGGACCCCGATCTGTTTGTGGAGGACGTCGGCCGCCATGGTGCCGACGATGGCCACCATCAGCACGGCGAGCCAGTAGACCCACGGGATGTAGCGGTCCGTGCCGACCTGGAAGGCGAGGACCCCGGCGAGCACCAGGGTTCCCAGAACGACGGCGACCACCGGGTTCATCTGGTTGACGAGGAAGTCGGACGTCGACTCCCCCATGGCCGTGGTGAGCAGCTTGGCCACCCAGAACACGACCGTGATCTCCGGCACCTTGACCAGCGTCCGTCGGGTCAGGTCCATGGTGCGTCATTCTACGGAGGCCCAGGCGGTGATCCCGTCAGCCGCCCAGGGCCTGGTTCAGCGCGTTGTACGTGGAGTCCACGTTGCTGAGCGTCGACTGGAAGGTCGAGCTCTGCGACACGCTGGAGTAGGACTGCGCGTCGGGCGAGTTGGCCAGGGAGTTCACGAGGTTCGCAGCCTGACGCGCCGCGAGCTGCGCCGCATCGGCCTGCGGCTGGGCCGACTCGGGGTAGACGAGCCCCGAGAGTGTCGTCTCGTAGTCCTGGATGGCGTTGGCCCAGGCCCGGTCCGCCTGCTCCAGGCACGGCAGTTCCAGGCCGTTCTGCTGCGAGGTGCAGTTCTGGGTCTGGGTCTTGAACGTGTCCGTGGCCGAACCCAGCTGCGAGTAGGCGTTCTGGACGCCGTCGCGGCTGACGGTGGTCTCGATCGAGGTGAAGCTGAAGGAGTGGCGCGAGAAGGCGGTGAACGACACGTAGCCGATCGCCCCGACCACGATGAAGACCACCGTGAGGACCCGGGCGCCCTTGGTCAGGACCAGCGGCCACAGCGATGTCGGCCAGCCGGTCTGCGGTCCGGTCGGGTAGGCGCCGGGCGGAGGTGCGGGCGGCAGGGCGCCCGGGGGCGGGGGTGGCAGGGCACCTATCGGTGGGGGCGGTAGGGCGCCCATGGGCGGCGGCGGCAGGGCACCGGGGGGTGGAGGTGGCACGGCACCCGGGGGTGGAGGTGGCAGGGCGTCTCCGCTCGTCGGCGGGGGTGGAGGTGACAGTGGTGGCAACGTCCCAGGCGAACCCGGTGCCGGGGGATCGCTCGGTGCGCCGAAGGAGTCGGGAATGGTCGCCGGCGTTTCGGGCAGCGGTCCGTCGGGTTGCGCGGCTCCGGGCAGCGGGGTGTCGGCGGGGGGCACCACGGGAGGGGGCGGTGGATAGGACCCGGGTGTGGGTGGCGGCAACATTCCGGGAGCGGGCGGGGGATACGCCCCGGGCGGGGGATACGCCCCGGGCGGGGGCGGGGGCGGTACCGGGGCGGACGTGCCCGCAGGGGTGGCCCCCCATGCCGGCGGCTGACTCCAGCCGGCCACCGGACCAGGGCCACCCTGCGGTGCGATCCACGTTCCCGAGGTCGGGCTCTCCAGCGTGGCCCCCAGCGAGTCCTTGTCGCCGAGGAGATCGTTCGGGTAGTACGACGTCAGCATCAGGAAGAAGGCGGACGTGCGCGCCTGGAAGCGGAGCACGGCGGCGGAGGCACCGAAGAACGCGTCAGGCATCTTCCCGTTCACCAAGGTCACGATCCAGGTGATGAAGCCGAAGATCTGCAGCCCGTAGAGGAGGATCGTCGCCAGGATCTGGGCCGGGATGACCAGGATGATGCGGAAGAAGACGGCGGCCCGGTTCAACCTCCCGGTGGTGACGAGGACGTCCACCGGGTAGGTCGGGTCGGAGTCGAGGGAGAACGGGGGGTAGACGTCGACGAGGAGGAACAGGTAGGCGTAGAACCGCGTGTACCACCGGACGTAGCCGAGCAGGAATTTCGCCACCGACGCGGGGAGCCGGCCGGTGAAGAGCGCGGCGAACCAGCCGACCACGGCCACGAAGAAGGCCCCGATCCCGACGAAGAACAGGACGATGGCCTGGGGGATGACGAGGATGATCCGGAAGAGCACGGTGACCCGGCGTTGCGTCTGGGTCGTTCCGAACCGGACCTCGACCTTGGAGGACGCCTCGGCCAGCTGGCCCGGGTATGGCATGGTCATGTCGCTACCTGTCCTTCCGCCGTCGCCCCGCAGGGGCCTCGGGCGGACGATAGCAACCACTCCCTGCCGGCGACGGGATACGGGACACGTCGCGCGCCCGCAGGAACGAGGACCCGCGCGTCACCGGACGGGGTTCACCGAGGTGACGGCAGGGGTCACCGGGAACGCACCCCATGTTGCCGTCGAGCGACCGCCGCTCCCCCGGCGATCGGACGTCAGCTGTGGTCGACGCCGAGGATCAGGCCACTGGTCGGGACACCGGTACCCGCCGTCACCAGCACGTGCTCGACGTCGGGCACCTGGTTGTAGGAGTCCCCCCGGATCTGTCGCACGCCCTCGGCGATGCCGTTCATCCCGTGGAGGTAGGCCTCGCCGAGCTGTCCACCGTGCGTGTTGATGGGCAGCCCACCGCCGATCTCGATGTTGCCGTCGCGGATGAAGTCCTTGGCCTCACCCTTGGCACAGAAGCCGAGCTCTTCCAGCTGATAGAGGACGTACGGGGTGAAGTGGTCGTAGATGACCGCCGTCTGGATGTCGGCCGGCGACAGCCCGGAGGTCGCCCACAGCTGGCGGGCCACGGCGTCCATCTCACCGAGGACGGTGAGATCG